>Ga0126307_10003011_pt1 | contig 11466 bp, 12 predicted proteins | sample Plot28_FD_89955 | JGI IMG/M metagenome (GOLD analysis project Ga0126307, IMG submission 89955) | Serpentine soil microbial communities from UC McLaughlin Reserve, CA, USA - Plot28 | ecosystem: Environmental > Terrestrial > Soil > Grasslands | place: USA: UC McLaughlin Reserve, Lake County...
CACGAAGCGGAGCTCCCCATCCGTCATCTCGATCACGAACCCGTCCAGGATGTGCTCCTCGAAGTTGTCGACGACCTCGTCGACCTTGCCAACCTGCTCACCGTCCGACGCATACACGGCGGTGCCGCGCTTCACCGCGGCGTAGTGGATCGGATGGCCGTCATCCCGGCTCACGCCCCGAAATATACGTCGGCGACATGGCCGACCGAGACAGCCGCACTACGGCTGTTGCGCACCCAGCGACGCGTGGATGGAGCGGACGACCAGCGCGCCGTCCCCAACGGCCGCCGCCACGCGCTTGGTCGAGCCTCTTCGGACGTCGCCGATCGCAAACACGCCCGGACGCGTGCATTCGAGCAACAGCGGGCTTCGGTCCGTACCGTTCCAGTGGCGGGAGAACTCCGGATGTTGACCTGCCTCCTCGCCGGTGACCACGAAGCCCTTGTCGTCCTGGCCGACGAAATCGACCATCCCCTCCGATCTCGGAGTGGCGCCGATCATCGCGAACACCGCCGAGGTCTCGACACGGCGATCGGGACCCGCGCCGGAGATCACCACGGCCTCGAGCTTCTCGTCACCCTCCAGCGCTCGCACCTCACATCCGGTCCAGACGTGGACATTTGATTTGGTCTCGATTTGATCGACCAGATAGCGCGACATCGCAACCTCGAGCGGCCGCCGGGCCACGACGTGGACCTGGCGCGCGTGGCCGGCGAGGTTGACCACCGCCTGGCCGGCCGAGTTTCCGCCGCCGACGACGACGACATCCTCCTCCGAGCACTGCTGGGCCTCGACATGGGTCGCCGCGTAATAGAGGCCCAGGCCCTCGAAGCGCTCCGCATTCTCGGCCGGCAGGCGGCGATAGTCGGCGCCCGAGGCCAGAACCACGCAGCGGCCCCGCACCCGCTGGGCGTCGGCGAGCCCGACCTCGCGCAGCCCCCCGGACCCGGGCTCCGACACGTCGGCGGCCTCGTGGACGCTGGAGATCACGGCGCCGAACTTGCGCGCCTGCAGCGTCGCCCGTCGGGTCAGATCGGCCCCGGAGAGGCCCGTCGGGAAGCCGAGGTAATTCTCGATCCGAGCGCTCGTGCCCGCCTGCCCGCCGGGGGCGAACCGCTCGACCACCAGCGTGCTCAGACCCTCGGAAGCGGCGTAGACGGCAGCGGCCAAGCCAGCCGGGCCGCCGCCGAGCACGACCACGTCGAATTCCTTGCCGTCGACTTGTGCTCGCAGGCCCAGCTTGTCGGCGACCGAGGTCACCGTCGCCTGGCGGATGACGTTGTCGGAACGGACCAGGACCGGGCAGTCGGTGTCGCCGATCCCGAGCCCATCCAGCAAGGCCCGGCTCTGTTCGTCGGTGGCGAGGTCGTGCCAGGTGAAGGGGACCAGGTTGCGCTCCAGCAGCTCGCGCACCGTGAACGCATCGCCCGACCATCTTGAGCCGATCAGCTTCTGCTGGCCCAAGCCGCGACCCTGTAGCCACTCGCGGCGCACGACCATGGTTCGCAGCAGGAGGTCGCCGAGCTCGGCCTCGGTCGCAACCACCCTGCGCAGGTCCTCCCCCGGGATCGCGAGAAGCGAGGTCGGTCCGGCCGCGAACCCGGCCGCGAGTGTCGGCTCGCCCGTGAACATGGAGATATCGGCGGCGAAGGTCCCCTCCCTGCATTGGGTGAAATAGCGGTCACCCTCCGGCGCTCGGTCGATGATGTCCAGGGCTCCGCTGAGCACCACGTACAGCGGGGTCTCGCGCTGGCCGTGCTCGAAAACGAGGTCCCCGCGTGCGAATGACGATTGGGTGCCGATCTTGCTCAGGAACTCGATCTGCGACGCCGTCAGCCGGGGGAAGAGCGTCGGATGGTCGGGATCGAGGAAGTCCTCTACGGGAGTCGGTGCGTATTCGGTCGTCATTCCGTCATTCAGGTTCTAATGAAATCGTCGATCGCCCGCGAGAGGCGGCCGCCCTGCCAGGCGAGCGGGGACTTGCCGGGCTCCTCGCTCACCAGCCGCGCTGAAGGCAGGCGCTCGGCCCAGGCCTCGGCAACAGCGTAGGGATGGCCGGGATCGGCCTCGTCGTAGCTGGCCACGACCAGCGACGGCACATCGAGGGCCTCGAGCTCGGCCAGGCCCTCGAAGGGCAGCGAGCGAGGGACCTCGCGGAGGGCCCTCGCGACCGCCTCGGGATGGCGATGCCGCTCCATCCGCTCTCGCGTGATCCGCACGGCGGTCTCCCGCCAGGCCGGATCGACGCTCAGGTCCGCCTCGTAGGCCTCCATGAAACCGTCGACGCCGGCCCGCTCCAGCCCGGCCGCCAGCCCATCCCAGGAGGCGAGGACCTCGTCGGTCGCGGGAATCCCGAGCGTCGACGGGCCGGCCAGGACGAGCGCCTCAACCCGGTCAGCGTGATCGAGTGCATAGGCCACCGCGGTGTGACAGCCCATCGAGTGGCCGCAGAGGACCGCAGGCCCATCGGGGCAGCGCTCGGCCAGGACGGCGGCGAGGTCGCGGGCCAGCTCCCCGTACCCGTATCCCTCCTCGTCGAGAGCGGGAGAGGACTCGCCGTGTCCGCGCGCGTCATAGGAGACCAGCCTGTAGCCGCGCCGAGGCAGCGTGAGGGAGCCGTGCACCACGTACCGCCTCGTTGCGGTCAACCCGTGCAGGAGAACGATCGGCGGGCCGTCCCCCACCTCCTCGCCCGCGAGTTGCACACCGTCCGAGGCGACCTCGAAGGGACGCGGCTCCAGCGCGCCGCGCTGCTCGGCGCTCACGTCCCGGCCTTGACGGTGACCCGCCGGATCAGGACCGGCGCCTTGGGCCTACCGCCGGCGGTCCCGAGCTGCTCGATCCGCTGCACGACGTCGAATCCGCTACTCACCCGCCCGAGCAGCGCGTAGTCGGGCGTCAGGCCTGCATCCGGAACCGTGACGATGAAGAACTGGCTGCCGGAGCGACCGGGCGGCTCCGCGGCGGTCTTGGCCATCGCGACGACGCCCTGGGTATAGGAGAGATTTGCAGGCGGCAGCTCATCGACGAAGTACCCGGGTCCACCACTGCCGGTCCCGGATGGATCGCCGCCCTGGATCACGAATCCGGGCTCTATCCGGTGGAAGAGCGTGTTGTCGTAGACGCCCTCGCGGGCCAGGTAGGCGAAGGAGGAGGCCGTCTTCGGCGCCCGCGTGGTGTCGAGCGAGATCGCGAAGCTGCCGCAGCTCGTCTCGACGGTCGCCGTCGCCGCGCCGCGCAGCGTCGTGGTCGGCGGGGACAGCTGAGCCTCCTTCGGCGGCGGAGCCTGTACCCGGCTGCAGCCGGCGGGCAGCTGCGCCTCCGTCGAGGTCTCCTCTCCCCCGCCGCCGCATCCAGCCACCATGAACAGCGCGAAACTGGCCGCGACGGCTTTTCGCGCCGTGATCAAGGCGCCGAAGGCTACCCTGGGCGCCTGCGATGATCGGGCTGTGTCCGCCGAGCCCGGCCCGAGCTTCGATCCCTCCCCGCCATCCACGTGGGTCAGGCTCATGGGACGGGCGATCAGCACGCTGGTCGCACGGGCGCCATTCACCTGGCCGCTTCTGCGTGGCTGGAGCCACCGCTTCTGGGAGGGCGCCGCGCCCACCTGGGATCAGCGCGTCAATCGCTCGGGACCCGGCTACCTCGCTCCACTTGCAGCCGGACTGCTGCACGTCCGCCGCGAGCCCGAGCGCGCCCTCGACATCGGGACCGGCCTCGGCGATGGCGCACTGCTGGTCGCCCGCGAGTTCCCCCACGCCCGGGTCCGCGGCGTCGACCTCTCCGAGGAGATGGTGCGCCGGGCTCAGGCGCGGATCGGATTGGACCCGGAGGGGCGGGTCGCCTTCAAGGTCGCCGACGCGTCGAACCTGCCCTTCGAGGACGAGTCCTTCGATCTGGTCACACAGCTCAACATGCCGCCCTTCTTCGCCGAGATCGCCCGCGTGCTGCGTCCGGGTGGATTTGCCGTGATCGCGGCGAGCTGGGGTCCGAGGACTCCCTTCTACACGCCCGACCCCGTCCTGCGCCGCGGCTTCCAGAAGCGCGGCATCGAGCCCTTCGAGAGCGGCGAGGCCGCCGAGGGCAGCTACTTCGTCGCGCGCCGGCCCGACGGCCAGCCCAAATAGATTCACCGGATCAACTCCGACCGCTCCCACGTTCTGCTGGTCAATCCGCACTCGGCCGGCGGGCGGACCATGAAGCTGCTGCCAGAGGTTCAAAGGCAGCTCGACGCTCGCTCGATCCCCTATCGCGTGATCCGCACCGAGAGCCTCGAGCACGGCATCGCGGAGGCAGGACGGGCCGCCGAGGCTGGAGAGATCCCGGTCGTGATGAGCGGCGACGGCCTGGTCGGTCAGGTCGGCGGCGTCCTTGCCGAGACGGACGCATCGATGGGGATCATCCCCGGTGGTCGCGGCAACGATCTCGCCCGCGTCCTCGGCATCCCCGCCGATCCCACCGGAGCCGTGGCGGCCCTGGCCGACGGCCATGAGCGGCAGATCGACGTCGGAGTTGCCAACGGGCGCCGCTTCCTCTGCGTCGCCTCCTGCGGCTTCGACTCCGACGCCAACCGGATCGCCAACGAGGCGCGCCTGGTGAGGGGCAACCTCGTCTACGCCTACGCGGCCATCCGCGCGCTGATCGCCTGGCGGCCGGCGAGGTTCACTGTCGTCCTCGACGGGGGCGAGCCGATCGAGTTCGAGGGGTACTCGGTGGCGGCCGGCAACAGCCGCGCCTTCGGCGGCGGCATGTTCGTCGCCCCGCACGCCGAGCTCGACGACGGCGAGCTCGACGTGATCACGGTCAGCGACGTCAGCAAGCTCCGCTACATCAGGGGCCTGCCGAAGGCGTTCAAGGGGACCCACCTCGCCAACGAGGAGGTCGACGAGCGCAGGGCGGCCACGGTGGAGATCCGCGCCGATCGGGACTTCGCCGTCTACGCCGACGGCGAGCACCTCACCGACCTCCCGGCGACTCTGAGCGTGCTCCCGCGGGCCCTGAGGGTGATCGCGCCCCCCGGGCCCCTCGTCGGCCCGCCGAGCTGAGGCGGGCCCTGGAGGGACCGCCCCCTAACCTGCGACCGCGATGAGCGCGATGTTCAGCGCGAAGCGGAGCGTCGCCCGCGCCGTGGGGGCACTGAGCCGTCGCAGCGGCCGCGGCGGCGGAACCACCCTGCCCGGCCGACTCCTCGTCAGGATGGCGCCGGACGCCATCGAGCGCCTGGCGGCGCAGCTCGACCGGGGCTCGATCGTGATCAGCTCAACCAACGGCAAGACGACCACGGCCGGAATGATCTCCGAGGTCCTCCGTGCCGGCGGGCGCAGGCCGATCCACAACCGGGCCGGCTCGAACATGCACTGGGGCGTCGCCACCGCCCTGCTGGAGCAGGACGGCGACGAGGGCCTCTTCGAGCTCGACGAGGCATGGCTGCCGGGGGTCGCGCCACAGCTCCGCCCGCGCCTGCTCGTGCTCGGCAACCTCTTCCGCGACCAGCTCGACCGCTATGGGGAGCTCGAGCGGCTCGCGGACGAGTGGGCGGAGCTGGTCGCGCGACTCGAGGGCTCCAGTGAGTTCGCGCTAAACGGGGACGATCCGCTGATCGCCGACCTCGGCCGCGACAAGGAGCTGCGGCGCAGGCCCGGCGTCACCTACTTCGGCATCGAGGACGAAAGCCAGGCGCTGCCGGAGCTCCAGCACGCTCACGACGCCAAGCACTGCCGCCGCTGCGGCGCTCCGTACGTCTACGACCGGGCCTTCGTCGGCCATCTCGGCCACTACACCTGCCCGAACTGCGACGCCGACCGGCCGAGGCCGGATGTCGCGGCGACGAAGATCGACCTCCACGGCATCTCGGGCTCGCGAGTTCACATAACAACCCCCCAGGGTGAGCTCGACCTCGATCTTCCCCTCCCCGGCCTCTACAACGTCTACAACGCGCTCGCTGCGGTCACGGCCGGGCTGCGGTCGGGGATCTCACTCGAGCACATCCGCCAGGGCCTGCAGTCGATGCGGGCCGTCTTCGGACGCGTCGAGACGATCGAGGTCGCCGACAAGCCCGTCTCCATCCTGCTGATCAAGAACCCGGCCGGTGCCAATGAGGTTCTGCGCACCCTGCGGCTCGAGTCGACGAACGGCGGCATCGACCTCTGGCTCGCCCTCAACGACCGCATCGCCGACGGCCGCGACGTCTCCTGGATCTGGGACGCCGACTTCGAGCTGCTCGCCGACAGGGTGCGGCGCGTCGTCTGTGCGGGGACGCGCGCGCCGGAGATGGCCCTGCGGCTCAAGTACGCGGGCTGGCCGCAGGACTCGATCGAGGTGATCGCGCCGATCGAGCGGTCGCTCGACGAGGCTGTCTCGGGCACCCCCGAACGCCTCTTCGCGCTTCCCACCTACACCGCCCTGCTCGAGCTGCGAACGCTCCTGGCGCACCGCGGACTCGCCGCGGACTACTGGAGATGAGCTCCGCCCGCGAGACCGGAGCGCCCCCGCGCGACGAGGCGGCGATCTGGCAGGAGGTCGAATTCGGCTCCCACGACGCCGACATCCCGCTCTGGCGCGAGCTTGCCGAGGCGACGGAGGGCCCGGTGCTGGAGCTCGGCTCCGGGGCCGGACGCGTGAGCCTGCAGCTCGCCGAGGCCGGCGAGGAGGTGATCGCCGTCGAGCGCGATCCCGACCTCGCGGCGCAGCTCGAGGCCTCGGCCGCGGAGCGCGGACTGAAGGTTTCGACCCTCACCGCGGATCTGGGTACGGCCTCCGACCTTCGCCTGCCCGCGAAGCCGGCCCTCGCGATCGGGCCGCTGCACCTGGTCCAGGAGCTCGACGGCACGGCACGGCCCGCACTACTGCGTCGCCTGAGCCAGTTGATGGCCCCGGGAGCGATCATCGCGCTCACTGTGGTGGATGAGACGACCCTGCTCAGCGCCGGCGCCGCTTCGACCCAGATCCTGCCCGACATGCGGGAGATCGACGGCTGGGTCTACTCGAGCGAACCGCTCTGGGTCCAGGTGGGCGAGGACGTGCTCACCGTTCGTCGCGTTCGCGAGCGGGTCTCGCCGGAGGGGCGAATGGAGCGGACCGTCAATGACGACATCCTCCACCGGGTGAGCCCGGACCGCCTCGAGCTCGAGGCGGAGGAGGCAGGGCTGCGCCGTGCCGGCAGGCGTCAGATCAGCTCCGGACCGAGCGAGGCGGACTCGACCGTCGTCCTCCTCGAGGTCCCCCGATGAGTGCCTCGGGCCTTCGCCTGCTCGCCCTCTACCCGGAGCAGATGAACATCTACGCCGACCGGGGCAACATCCTCTTCCTCCAGCGCCGCTGCGAGTGGCGCGGCATCCCCTTCCAGTACGCCGCCGCCGGCCCCGGCGAGGGATTCGACCCGGCCGAGCACGACCTGATCTACATCGGGGGTGGCCAGGACCGGGACCAGGTCCTGGTCGCCGAGGACATGCTGCGCACCAAGCGCGACGCAGTCGCCGCCGCCGTCGACGACGGCGCCGCCGTCCTCGCCGTGTGCGGCGGCTACCAGCTGCTCGGTCACCGCTACCAGCTGGGAGATCGCTCGATCACCGGCCTCGGCATCGCCGATCTCGAGACGGTGCGGGAAGCCGGGCCGCGCCTGATCGGCAACGTCTCGATCGAGGTCGACCTTGGAGGGGGTCCGCAGGTGCTCGCGGGTTTCGAGAACCACGGCGGCCGTACCCGTCTCGGCCCGGAGGCCAAGCCGCTCGGCCGTGTCCTGCACGGCCATGGGAACAACGGACGGGACGGCTACGAGGGCGTCAAGCGGCGCCAGCTGATCGGCACCTATCTGCACGGACCCCTGCTGCCCAAGAACGCCTGGCTCGCCGACCGCCTGATCGCGCTGGCGATCGGTCGCCGGACCGGCTCCGAGCCCGAACTGGTGCCGCTCCCCGACGAGCTGGAGGCCGCCTCGCACGCCTCAGCCATCCGGGCGGCCTCGAAAGGCTAGGATCAGCGCATGGTCATCGTGATCATCATCGTCGCGCTGCTGCTCCTGATCGGGCTGATCTACGTCCTGGTCCGCAACAGCCTGATCAACCTCGAGCAACGCGTCGACGAGTCGTGGAGCGGCATCGACGTGCAGCTGAAGCGCCGGCACGACCTGATTCCGAACCTGGTCGAGACGGTCAAGGGCTATGCGACTCACGAGAGGGAGACCTTCGAGAAGGTCACCCAGGCCCGCGCCGCGGCCATGCAGGCCAGCGGCCCGGCGGAGGCCGGCCAGGCGGAGGGACAGCTGACCGCTGCCCTCGGAGGCCTGCGGGTGGTCGCCGAGCAGTACCCGCAGCTGCGAGCCACGGAGAACTTCCAGCAGCTCCAACGCCAGCTCTCCGAGCTCGAGGACGAGATCCAGGCCTCGCGCCGGATCTACAACTCGAACGTCCAGGTGTTCAACACGCGGATCCAGCAGTTCCCGGCCTCCATCCCCGCGAAGCAGATGGGCTACACCGAGAAGCAGTACTTTGAGATCACCGAGCCCTCCGAGCGCGAGGCCCCGCAGGTCTCCTTCTCACCGGGGCAGCCCGCCGAGCAGGGCTAGCGAGCCTCAGAAACCGCTCGAGCCGAAGCCGCCCGCGCCCCGGGTCGACTCGTCGAGCGCGTCCGCCTGCAGCGGGGTGGCGTGGGTGACGGGGACGAGGAGCAGCTGGGCGATCCGATCGCCTGGTGAGATCTGGAATTCCACCGTCCGGTCGGTGTTGAGGAGCAGGACCCGCACCTCACCGCGATAGCCAGGGTCGATCAGGCCCGGGGAGTTGACCAGGGTGACGCCGTGCTTGATGGCCAGGCCCGAGCGCGGCAGGACGAGCCCCCCGACGCCATCGGGAATCTGCACGGCGAGCCCGGTTCCCACGCTGACCCGCGCGCCCGGCGCGAGGCGTGCGGACTCGGCGGCATAGAGGTCGAGGCCCGCATCATTGTCATGCGCCCGGGTCGGCAGCGTGGCCCGCTGGTTGACCTTCACGAACTTCAGCTCACCTACGCGCTCATGCGACGGCCCACCCTCGGCGACCGCAACCGCCAGGGCCCCGCCGTTCACCGACCGGTCGGTCTCAGTCTCCGGCCGCCCGGGCCGGCCCCCGGGATCGGGCTCCGCGGCCGTTGACCTCGAAGTCGGCGAATCGGTCGGCAAGCGCGGCAGGAAGTCGCGCGCGAACGAGAACCCCGTCCGCGCGATCCTCGCGCTCGAGATCACCAGCGATCTGGTGAAGCTCCGAAAGCCGATCACCGGCATCAAAGGGTACGAGCAGCTCCACTCGGATAAGCGCCGCCTTGATCGAGTCGGCGATCCGTGACCTCAGCTCGTCCAGTCCTTCGCCGGTCTCGGCCGAGACGAGGACTGCATCCGGATGCAGCAGCGAGAGCTCGCGAAGCTCCTCTCCGTCGAGCAGGTCGACCTTGTTCATCACCAGCAGGCGGGGCGAGGAGCCGGCGCCGATCTCCTCGAGCGCCGCATCGGCGGCGTCGATCGAGTCGATGCGCTCCTGCTCGAGCCCGGATCCGTCGACGACGTGCAGGATCAGGTCGGCGAGCACGGTCTCCTCCAGCGTCGCCTTGAACGCCTCGACCAGCTGGTGCGGCAGCTTGCGGATGAAGCCGACCGTGTCGGTGACGAGATAGCGACGGCCCTCGTAGGTAAATGCCCGTGTGGTCGGGTCGAGCGTGTGGAAGAGCCTCTCCCCCACGCCGACTCCCGCGCCGGTGAGGGCGTTGAGCAGCGTCGACTTGCCGGCGTTCGTGTAGCCGGCCAGGGCGACCGACGGCAGTGCGGCGCGCTCGCGCTGGGCCCGCATCACCGTACGGTTTCGCTCGACGCCGCTGAGGCGCCGCCGGAGCGCAGTGATGCGGTCGCGCGCCAGGCGGCGGTCGGTCTCGATCTGGGACTCGCCGGGTCCGCGAGTGCCGATGCCACCGCCCATTCGGCCCGCGCCGAGCCGCTCGAGATGGGTCCACAGGCCCCTCATGCGCGCGAGGTTGTACTCCAGCTGGGCCAGTTCGACCTGGAGCTTGCCCTCGGCGGTGTGGGCATGGTCGGCGAAGATGTCCAGGATCACCGCGGTGCGGTCGATCACCGCGACGCCCAGGGCCTCCTCGAGGTTGCGCTCCTGGCGCGGCACGAGCTCGTCGTCGCAGGCGACCAGGTTCGCGTCGGCCGCCGCGATCTCGCGGCGGACCTCGGTGAGCTTGCCGCGGCCCAGGTAGCGGTCGGGATCGGGCTCAGCACGAGCCTGGGTCAGCTCGCCGGCGGTCGCGACCCCCGCCGTCCGCAGGAGCTCCTTCAACTCGGCGAGCGGGTCCTCGCGGTGCTCGCCGTCGCGGACGATGCCGATCGCGAAGGCGCGCTGGCGGGCGCGAGGATTGACCACGCCCGCGGAGCCGTTGTGGTCTCTCTGCACTCCTCTGATGGTAGGGCGAGCCGCCGCGCGGATCAGGCGGCGGGCTGTACGGCCTGGGTCTCCCTGCTCTGCTGGGGCGCCAGGGGCAGAAGCGCAGCCGCGGCGATCACGGCGACGAATGCCAGGCAGCGTGCCACGACGTCTAGCGCATCCGAGCCGAGGGGATCACCGAAGACGAGGACCCCGCCGGTGATCGCGGCCAGCGTGGCGCTGGCGGAGAAGGCGACGATCACGGCCACCGGCTCTCCCAGCTGCAGCCCGCGCGCGAGGGCGAGGAAGCCGCCGATTCCACCGATGATTGCCATCGCGGTCCACGGGCTGATCACGCTGAGCGGCGACGAGGGCACGGTCACGGCGAGGGCCTTGAGTGCGACATCGGAGACGCCGATTGAAGTTCCCGCCGCGACTGCGAGCAGGATCCATCCCTGGCCGACGAGCCGCCGATGAGAGGAGGCGAGCAACAGCACGCCGACCAGAGCGAGCGTCCCACCCTCGAAGGCGAGCATGCTCGAGTTGGCGAATGTGTCCCCGTTTCCATGCCCGGCGGTCAGCGCGAGAAAGCTGAGGCCCGCCGCGCAAAGACCGAGCCCGACCAGATCGCGCGCCCCGACAGAGATCCCGAACCAGCGGCGCGCCGGGACCGCCAGGATCGCCAACCCACCGGCGATCACGGCCTGGACGAGGGACAGTGGGGCCATCGAGAGGGCGACCACGTGCAGGATCCAGCCGAAGGCAGCGAGCAGGAAACCGATCACCCACCAGCGCGAGCGAAACAGCGCTGTCGCGCTGCGGAGCGGGCTCCGCATCGCCACGTCGGGCGCCGCGACCGCGCCGCGGTGCTTGCAGAGCAGTGCTACGCCGGAGGAGGCGGCGCAGCCAAGTGCCAGTATCAGTCCGATTTCGCTCATTGGATGGTCGTTCGGCCGTCGAGACTGCGGCCTTTAGCTGAGGGTCCGGTAAAGGACGATTCGCCCCCGTGCCCAAGACCGGCCGACCAACCTAGGGATCTCGGGCGCACTCCGCGCCGGTGAACGGAGGGAAGCTCGCA
>Ga0126307_10003012_pt1 | contig 11466 bp, 10 predicted proteins | sample Plot28_FD_89955 | JGI IMG/M metagenome (GOLD analysis project Ga0126307, IMG submission 89955) | Serpentine soil microbial communities from UC McLaughlin Reserve, CA, USA - Plot28 | ecosystem: Environmental > Terrestrial > Soil > Grasslands | place: USA: UC McLaughlin Reserve, Lake County...
ACCCCTCGGCGTCGGCATCGCCTACGCCATGCGCTACCAGGAGACCGACCACATCACCCAGCTCTATCTCGGTGACGGTGCGATCAGCGAGGGCGCCTTCCACGAAGCCGCCAACCTCGCGGGACTCTGGGGACGGGACGGCGAGTGTCCCTGCCTGTTTATCGTCGAGAACAACAAGTACGGGATGGGCACCTCCGTCGAGCGCACCACCGGCATGACTGACCTCGCTGCCAAGTTCGACGCTTACGGCATCGAGAACGAGAAGGTAGACGGCATGGACGTAGAGGCCGTCGTCGAGGTCGCCGATAGACTGACCGAGCAGGTGAGGGAGAGCGGTAAACCCTACGCCGTCGAGGCGATCACCTACAGGACGGCCCCGCACGGCGCCGCTGATTTCTTCGAGAAGTACCGCACCAAGGAAGAGATCGAAGAGTGGCGCCAGCGCGATCCCCTCGCGATGGTCGAGCACAGGCTGATCGAGAACGACGCGCTCGACGAGGATGAGCTCGAGGAGATAAGGGGAGAGGCCAGCGAGCGGGTACAGGAGGCTGTGGAGTTCGCCGAGGAGAGCGATGAGCCGCCGGAGGAGGAACTCTACACTGACGTCTACGCCGGCGAAGACGAGTACATGGGGGAGGCGTAGCGAACGTGGCGGAGACCAAGACATACCGCGAGGCCCTGAGAGAGGGCATGGTCCACGAGCTAGACAGGGACGAGAACGTCGTCCTCATGGGCGAGGATATCGGCGTCTACGGCGGCACCCACCTCATAACCGACGGCCTCTACGACGAATATGGGCCCAAGAGGATAATGGACGTGCCGATCTCGGAGAACGGGTTTACCGGCGCCGCGGTCGGCATGGCCATGATGGGGATGCGCCCCGTAGTCGAGATGATGACCTGGAACTTCTCGTTTCTGGCGGCGGACCAGATCATCCAGCACGCCGCCAAGGTGCGCTATTTCTCGGGCGGACAGGTAGAGGTGCCGCTCGTGATCCGGGGCCCCAACGGCGGAGGCGTCCAGCTCTCGGCCCAACATACGCACTCCCTGGAGAGCTTCTACGGACACTTCCCCGGTCTCAAGGTCGTGGCGCCCGTGACCCCGAACGACGTCAAGGGCATGATGTTGACGGCGATCCGGGACCCCAACCCCGTGATCTTCCTGGAAGCTGGCGCCCTTTACGGTACCAAAGGCGAAGTCGAAGATGGGGACAACGCCGTACCCTTCGGCCAGGCGCGCATCGCCCGCGAAGGCTCCGACGTTACCCTCATAGCCTACGGCCGGCAGGTCAACTTGTGCCTGAGGGCCGCTGACACACTGGCGGAGGACGGCTTCGAGGCCGAGGTCATAGACCTGAGATCCCTGAGGCCTTTCGACGAGGACACCATCGTCGAGTCTGTGGAGAAGACGCATAGGGCCGTGGCCGTCCAGGAGCAGTGGCGGTGGTTCGGAGTGGCGAGCGAGGTGGCGGCGATCATCCAGGATCGGGCCTTCGACTATCTCGACGCCCCCGTAGAGCGCGTGAGCGGTGCCGAAGTCCCTGGACCTTACGCGCGCAATCTCGAATTGATGGCCTTCCCGAGCGAGGAGCAGGTTACCAACGCGGCCCGCCGGGTTCTGTACGAGGAGGAGAAGTAAGGTGCCTGAAGTCATTATGCCCAAGATGGGCGACGCGATGGAGGAGGGCACCCTCCTCAAGTGGCTCAAGAGCGAGGGCGAGGAGGTCTCCGAGGGGGACGCTATCGCCGAGATCGAGACCGACAAGGTCACGATGGAGCTCGAGGCCGAAGACGCCGGAACGCTCGCCCAACTCATTGCGGACGAGGGCCAGGACGTGCCCGTGGGCGGTGCGATAGCGTTCATCCAGGGCGAGGGCGAGGAGGTCCCCGAGCGCAGCGAAGGCGGCGGGGAGGCGGAAGAAGAGGCTGCAGAGGGTGGCGAGGAAGATGGCGGCGGGGCCCAGGCCACGACCACAGAGACCGAGGCTCCGGAGGAAGAGGAGACCGAGGAAGCCGCAACACAGGAGGCCGACGGCAGGGCGGACGGGCACTTCAGGGCTTCTCCCATAGTCCGCCGCCTGGCTGAGGAGAACGACCTCGACCTCGCGAAGATAGACGGCTCCGGTCCCGCCGGCCGCATCGTAGAGCGCGACGTGCGGGCCGCCATGGAGAGCGGGACGGCCCGGAGGACCGAAGATGGACAGGAAGACGGCGTGGCTGCGCCGGAGCAGCCGCAGGCTGAGCAGGCCGAGATGCAGGGCTTCCAGCCGGCTCGTCTGCCGGAGCCGACCGAGGAGCCGGGGACACAGCTCGTCGAGCCGACGCGGATGATGCAGGTCATCGGCGAGCGGATGACCGAGGCCCAGCAGCACATCCCGCACTTCTACGCCACCGTCGAGGTCAGGATGGACGCCGCGATGGCGCTAAGGAAACAGCTAAACGAGCAGCTCGAAGAGGAGGGCATAAAGCTCTCCGTCAACGACTTCGTGATGAAGGCGTGCGCCGTCGCCCTGAGGAGCTACCCCAACCTCAACGCCCTCTACACCACCCGCGGCGTCGAGTTGCACGAGAAGGTCGACATGGCCATGGCGGTGGCCCTGGATCAGGGCCTCATAACCCCAGTAATAAGGGACATCGGTAGCAAGGGCCTCGCCGCCATCTCCCAGGAGTCCAAGGACCTGGCCTCCAGGGCGCGCGATGGCAAGCTCCAGCCCGACGAGTACCAGGGCGGCACCATAACCGTCTCCAACATGGGAATGTTCGGCATCGAGAGCTTCACCGCCATAATCAATCCACCGCAGGCCGCTATCGTCGCCGTCTCCAGCATCGCAAAACGCCCCGACTACGACGAGAACGGCGAGATCGTCCCCGCTAGCATGATGAAGTTGACCCTCTCGGCAGACCACCGCATCGCCAACGGCCGCGACGGCGCCCTCTACATGGCCGAGGTCAAACGGGTGCTCGAGAACCCCGTGATGTTGATGGTTTAGGGGCGGGTTTCGAAACCCGCCCTAACGCTGTGTCGCCTCGGGCACTCTGCTCGCGGGGCGTGCGACCCCGCCTTCGAGGTAACCGTTGGCGACCATCGTGATCAATTGGTAGACGGCGTCCTCGCGGGGTGAGAGGGGGCCGCGACGATAGCCGCGCGAGGAGGCGCCCCTCTGGACGGCCTCGCACGCTTTCCAGTCCTGGCGGTTGGTGATATCCCAGAAAGCGGTGGCGTAGGAGGGGTCGAAGCCTTCCTGCTCGACGGCCTCGCGGGAGAACAGCCACTCGCACTCCACGGCGGTGCGATCGGGGGCGAGGGGCGTGAGGCGGTGGGTCATGACATAGTCGGGGTGGGGGCTTATGAGGAGGTTCGGGAAGAGCTGGAAATAGTGGACGGTGCGGTCCTGTCCCTCTATCAGGTTCGGCAGGATGGGAGCGTGGCTCTTGCCCTCTAACGACATGGTCTCGACGCCCTCGTAGAGATCCATGGGACCCCCGATCCAGGCTCCCTCCGGCTCCAGGTTATCGCCACCGCTGGTCGGAGGGCTGACCTCGCAGAGCACCGGGTGTATGGACGAACAGTGGTAGCACTCGTGGTAGTTCTCTGCCAGGATCTTCCAGTTCGCCGCCACCTGGTAGTCGTGGCTGGCGGCGACGACGAGTTCCTCGCACGCGTAGTTGCGTATTAGATCCTCCAGATTGCCCACATGTTCCTCGAAGGGGGGAGCATCGCCGCTGATGTTGACGAAGAGCCACCCCTGCCACTCTACGGCACGCCCTTCGCCGGCGTAGGCGAGACTGTCTGCCCGTCCACAGCAGACCCAGCTCCGGACAAAGAAGCGCTCCTGTTCCCACCGGAATACGGACCCGTCGGTGTACGCTTCGGCCGGGAGGGTGCTGCTGCGGCCGAATGACTCCAGCGACGGTGCGAGAAGCTCGCGGGCTATAGGCGTCACGTAGTACTCCCTCCGTGCTGGCCCGAGGCTCGGGTGGAAGGCACTTACTGCTAGAATGCCGCAATTGTACAGGAACCGGTGTGGAGTCGGGGAAGGAGCATGATGGCCTCGGACGGATCGCGTTACGACGCTGTGGTGGTCGGCGGAGGGCACAACGGGCTCGTGTGTGCGGCGTACCTCGCGCGCGCCGGTATGAAGACGGTCGTGCTCGAGCGTCGTCACCTGGTCGGGGGGGCCGCGGTGACGGAAGAAGTGTGGCCTGGCTTCGGGGTCTCGACCGCCTCCTACGTGGTCAGTCTCATGTCGGACGTTGTCGTACGCGAACTAGACCTCCCCAGGTACGGCTACCACGTCTACCCGCTCGACCCTGCCTACTTCGCCCCCTTCCCTGACGGTTCGGGATTCCTGCTCTGGGACGACCCGGTGCATGCGGCCGAGGAGATAGGCAGGATCAACGCCAGGGATGGCAAGGCATACCTGGCGTACAGCCATGATCTTGGCGAGCTGGCCGATCTCGTACGACCGCTCCTCTACAGGAGGCCGCCGGATCCCGGCGTCCGTTCTCTTACCGACCTGGCGGAGGCGCTCTATCTCGGGCGTTACGCTTTTGGGAACCGGAAGAGCATCTCGCGGCTCGTCGACCTGATGACGATGAGTTGCGCAGACTTTCTCGACCGCTACTTCGTGGATGAGCGAATAAAGGGCGCGCTCGCCCCGGGTGGCGTCATCGGCATGTGGGGCGGACCGATGAGCCCCGGTTCGGCCTATGTGCTCTTGCACCACAGGATGGGCGAGATCGACGGCGTGACCGGTGGTTGGGGCTTCGTCCGCGGCGGGATGGGTGGCGTCTCCGAGGCGATAGCCGCTTCGGCCAGGGCCGCCGGAGCGGAGATCCGCACCAACGCCGAGGTCGCCGCCATAGGCGTGGTCGGCGCCCGGACGACCGGTGTCACCCTGTCGGACGGTACTAGTATAGAGGCCGGGGTGGTCGTCTCCGGCGCCCACCCCCAGACCACGCTCCTCTCGCTGCTTGGCGCACAGCATCTACCGGACGAGCTAGTCGGGGAGCTCGGGACCTTCAGGAACCGCAGTCCTTCGGCCAAGGTCAACCTCGCGCTCTCCGAGCTTCCGGATCTCACAGCGATGCCTGGCAAAGTGCTGGGACCGCAGCACCCTGAGATCATGATCAGCCCCTCCCTCGAGTACCTGGAGAAGGCGTGGGACGACGCCAAGTACGGGCGCTTCTCGGAGGCACCGATGATAGACGCGGTGATCCCCACCACCAAAGACCCGACCATAGCCCCCGATGGCCGTCACATTATGACCTGTTTCGTCCAGTACGCCCCCTACGAGCCCAGGGAGGGGAGCTGGGACGGCGGTGCCAGGGAAGCTCTGGGCGACAAGGTCGTGGATACCATAGGCGAGTACGCCCCGAACTTCAGGGACTCGGTGATCGAACGCCAGGTCCTCACCCCCTATGATCTCGAGCAGCGCTTTGGACTGATCGGTGGCAACATCTTCCAGGGGGAGATGTCCCTGGATCAGCTCTTCTCTTTCCGCCCCACCCCGGAGCTCGCGGGATACAAGACACCCGTAGACGGCCTCTACCTCTGCGGTTCGGGCTCCCACCCCGGCGGCGGGGTCATGGGCATACCCGGCCTCAACGCCTCCAAGGTGGTGATCGGTGACCACAAGAGAGCCGAGCGCAAACGGCGGCTCAAAGAACGCCTGGCTTCGTATTCGCGTCGTTAGAGCCGCAGAAGTTCGCGTCTCGAAGGGGTACCGTAGAATACGCAGGGGCAGTTCAAAGGGCGATGCGCCCCCACATCATTTCCTCTTCCCGACCTTCTTTTTCTTCCTGTTTTTGGCGCGGCCGCTCTTTTTCTGCGCCTGGGGGACGGGCGCTTTTTCCTGTTCTTTGTTCGCGGTGGGGACGGTCTCGCCTGTGGTTTCTGTAGACGATTTCGCCTCTTCGGTCTCTGCTTTCTTGTGCGGGAGTACGTAGTAGATCACGTAGTTCTGGGCGAAGGTGATGCAGTTGGACGTGATCCAATAGACGAAGAGTCCTGAAGGGAATCTGGCCAGGAAGAAGCCGAAGATTATGGGCAGAAAGCGCATCAGCTGTTTCTGCTGCGAGGCCGTGTTTCTCAGGGTCAACTCCTGGGAGGCCATCATGGTCGCTACGTAGAGAACGGGAAGGATGAAGAGGTGGTCTGGTTGGGTCAGGTTCTGGAACCACAGTAGGCCGCCTGTCCTGAAGCTCTCGAGCGTGTCGAAGTGCCTGATCGTATAGTACAGAACGAGGAAGATGGGGAGCTGTATAAAGATGGGCAAACATCCCCCGAGCGGGTTGACCTTCCGCTCCTGGTAGAGCTTCGCCATCTCCTCCCTTTGTTTCTGGACGTCGTCTTTGTACTCGGTTCGGATCCTGTCCATATCCGGTTTCAGGTCTTGCATCCTGCGCATGCTCTTGACCTGGCGGTAGGTGATGGGGAAGAGCAGCGTACGCACGACGACGGTAAGCATCACGATGGACAGCCACCACGGCGCCCCCCAACCGTGGAAAGTCGAGAGTGTCGCCCCCATCAGGTTGAATAAAGGGTCTAGAAGATTCCTCAAGAACTCCAGCATGTTTCGTCGTTTCCTCTTTCACGGTCCTGGAAGTTTCCGGTGCGCGGTCCCGCGCCCTGGCGGGAAGCGGACCTTACACCCAGCCGCCGAGGCCGGCGAGGAGAACGACGAGCGGGCCGAACAGGAGCGCCAGTAGGACGGGAAGATCGCTGGTTTCGCCACCGATGCCATCCCTTACGAACGTCGCCCGCAAAACCCACGTAGGGATGGAGCAGGCCGAGGCCAGAGCACCCGAGCGTCGGGAGATGCTGACCGTGAGCTGGCCGATGCAGCCGGCCGCGCCGAAGAGTGCGAGCATCGGAAAGCCATACTCCAGGTTGACGTAGACCTCTTCCCTGGAGAAGAAGTTCACGAGCACGCCGAGCAATACGAGCCCACAGGCGGGGAAGGAGAACCTCCGCAACGCTCCTGTTACGACTATAGCGCGCCTTCTTTCGAACGTAGTGCTCAGATTGAATCTCCTGCGAAGATTTTCGTGACGACGTTCCTCGTCGGGCTCTGAGTCTAGCACTTTTCCGGCCCCCGACGATGTGAGCCTGCGGGCCCATGTGGGCAGGCCTGCGCGAAGAGACTTCCTGCGATAAGCTACATGCCCCGCCCACGGGGATGGGTGGGAGGGAGTGAACTCACGAAAGGAGGAATCCGTGGCTGTAGAGACGGAGACCATCAGGAACGTGTGCCTGATCGGGCACCGCGGAAGCGGCAAGACGTCCATAGCCGAGGGTATGATCGGGCTGGCTTCGGGACGAAGTGGTCCTACGAGCGGCAACCTCGACTACACCGAGGAGGAGACCGAACGGGGCATGACGCTCGGTATGAGCGTCGCCAACCTCCGGTGGAAGGGGCGCCAGGTCAATGTGCTCGACACCCCCGGAGACGGGGGCTTTGTCGGTGATGCCTTTGTAGCCCAGAGGGTGGCAGACTGCGCGATCCTGGTGGTCCACGCCCAGGACCCGATCCAGGTCGTCACCGAGCGCGTGTGGCGCAGGGGAGAGAAAGAAGGTATCCCGCACGTCATCGTTGTCAACCACCTCGACAGGGAGCGCACGGACTTCGGGGTTGTGGTCGAGCAACTCAGGGAACGCTTCGGCCAGGCCGTCGTCCCGCTCAATCTTCCCATCGGACGCGAGAACGACCTCGCGGGCATCTACGGGCTCCTTTCCGGGACCGCCTTCGTCGATGGCGAGCAAAGGTCGGAGATCCCCGAGGGCATGGAGGACGAGGTAGAGGCGGCCACGACGCAGCTCTTCGAGGCCATAGCCGAGAGCGACGATACGCTGCTCGAGAAGTACCTCGAAGGCGAGGAGATCACCACCGAGGAGGCCTTCGAGGGGATCCGCAAGGGGATTGCGGAGGGACTGATCATCCCCGTCCTCGCGGCGAGCGCGGAACGCATGATCGGGGTCGACCGCCTGCTCGACGTGATCGTCGGTAGCGCCCCTAGTCCCTCCGACCTGGACCGTTGGATCTCGGAGGAGGGCGATGAGTTCCCCTGCGACCCCGAAGGTCCCTTCGCGGCCTACGCGTTCAAGACCTACGTGGACCCTTACGCCGGCCGCCTGAGCGTACTCAGGATCGTGAGCGGTCGTTGCCGCTCTGATGAGGCGCTGACGAACCCGCGCACCGATTCCTCAGAGCGGCTGGGAGGCATCTCGCACCTGGTCGGCAAGGAGCGCGAGGCCGTCGACGAGGCCGTCGCCGGGGACATCATCGCCGTGGCCAAGCTCCGCGATACGGCGACCTTCGACACCCTCTGCAAGCCCGAGAAGACGATGACCTTCGAGCCGGTCGAACTTCCCGAGCCGACGGCGGCGTTTGCCATCGGCGCCAAGGCGCACGGCGAGGAAGAGAAGGTCTTCGACGCCATAAAGCGCATGGTCGATGAGGACCCCTCGCTCAAGCTGGAACGCACCGACGCAACGGGAGAGGACATCCTGGCCGGGCTCGCCCAGATGCACGTGGAGCTCGCGCTGGAACGCATAGAACACCGCTACGGGGTCGAGGTCGAGGCGAGGCCGCCCAGGGTGCCCTTTATGGAGACGATCACGGGCTCGGCCCAGGCCCAGGGCCGCTACAAGAAGCAGACCGGCGGCAGGGGCCAGTTCGGGGACGCGAGGATAGAGTTGTCGCCATTGCCCCGCGGCTCGGGCTTCGAGTTCGAGAACGCCGTCGTCGGCGGCGCCATCCCGCGCCAGTTCATCCCAGCGGTGGAGAAAGGCATAATCGAGGCCATGGCCGGGGGGAACATAGCAGGCTACCCGGTGGTCGACGTGAAGGTGCGCCTCCACGACGGCGCCTTCCACACCGTCGACTCCTCCGAAAATGCCTTCAAGGTAGCGGGCTCCATGGCCTTCAAGAACGCCGTCGAGAAGGCCCATCCGGTGCTCCTGGAGCCGTACGTGAAGGTAGAGGTGCTCACGCCATCCGAGCTGGTAGGCGACATCATGGGCGACCTCTCCAGCCGCCGCGGAAGGCCGATGGGCGTCGAGCAGCGCGGAGAGCGCCAGATCATACAGGCCGAAGTGCCCCAGATCGAGATGCTCACCTACGCCCGCGACCTCCGCTCCATAACCGGCGGACGCGCCAATTTCCACGTCGAGGCCGGCCACTACGAAGAAGTACCCCCGAACCTGGTAGAAAAAGTCCTCGCCGCGAACGAAAGAGAGGAAGAGAAAGCAGCGAGCTAAATAGCACTTCAGCATGTCAGCACGCCGGCTGCGCCGGCTTGTCAGCGTGTCAGCTTTTTGTTCTTGCTGACTAGCTGACAAGCGAAGCCCACAAGGGCTGAGCGTGCTGACAAGGCGCGAAGCGCCGTGCTGACAAGCGGAGGCGTTAGCCGGAGCGTGCTGACATGCTAGAACCGCGGCACGTTGACTCCGACCAGGGAGTCACGCGTCACTAGATCCGCGAGCTCTTCCTCACTCAGGTCTTCCGTGCCTGCCGGGCGCATGGGGAGGACCATGTAGCGGACGTCCGCGGTGCTGTCGTGGACGATGACCTCGACGCCTTCTGAGAGTTCGAAGCCGAACTCGCGCATCACGGCGCGCGGTTCCCTGACGGCGCGGGAGCGGTATTCGAAGCTCTTGTACCAGTCTGGCGGGCGGCCGAGGACGGCCCGCGGGTAGCAGGAGCAGAGGGTGCAGACTATCAGGTTGTGCACCCCAGGGGTGTTTTTCACCACGACGAACTCGGCGGGATGCTCTGGTTCCATGCCGAGCTGCGAAGCCGCTGCCTTGGCGTCGGAGAGCAGCAGTTCCTCGAAGCCCTCATCCACCCACGCGCGGGCCACGAGCCTGGCGCCGTTGGCAGGAGAGCGGGCCTCCATGTAGGCGATGCTGTCCTGCACCTCCGGCTCCGTGAGGACGCCTTTTTCCAGGAGCAGCGCCTCTATGGCCCTGATGCGCGCGGCGTAAGGGCTCATGGTCGCTTCCTCGTGCTGATGATGACCGCTCACCTTGTACCTCCTTCTCCGGGCTCCAGCCAGTGCTCGTAGACGTCGGCGTAGAGGTGATCTTCGGCGTCACCCTCGTAGTCGTGCCAGAGATCTGACTGCAAGAAGCCAACCTTGTAGAGGGGCCGTTCGGGCAGGCCGGAGTGACCGTAGGCGAGTTCTTCCGGATTCGGGAACTCGCCAATCATGGCTTCGATCCACCCGCTCTTCCCCTTTAGGTATCCTGGGGTGCGTACGTGGCCGGGCTTCGCCGAGGGCAGTACCCTGACGCGGTCGCCTGGTTCGAACGTCACGGGCCACCCCAGCGGCGCTCTATATCGGCAGCCCTCCCGTCTATCTCTCCGGTGGTGAGGATTTCCTTCTCGACGAGGAGCTTCTCGGTCGCCGCCACCCAGCGTTCGTAGTAGGAGAGGTTCCGGTAGTCTTGGAGGCTTTCGATGGCCCTGCGGTGCTCGTCGGTGGTGTAGAGTCCCTCTTTGCCGAGCGCCGAGCTGATTGCGTCAGCGAGACGCTCCCAGTCCTCGACCTCGTGCTGGCCCCTGTCTATGGAGCCTTCGGGTGACCCGCCCATGTCGTGGACAGAGACCAAAAGACCTTGCTCCTACCCGACTCTCAGGACTTCCTTGATCGGGGGCCGCTCGACGAGCTCCTCGACGTACTCCTGGAGTTCGAGGCCGTCGGGGGTGGCGACCGCGTGCAGAAAGTCCGAGAGCTGGAAGAGGGAGTCGGGCATACCGGGGTCGCGCACCTGGTTCAGGCGCCCTTCCTGGCGCATGCGCCTGGCGACCGCCCGCAGAACGGAGTAGGCCATGCGGGAGAGATCCCGCAGCGGCTGGTGCCTGTTCTGGCGCGTGCCGAGGTCGACCTGCGCCATCGCGTCGAGCCCGACCATCTTGAGGACGTCTATCATGATCCCGGTCTCTACCGCATAACCGGTGAGGAACGGGATGGAGGAGAAAAGCTCCTTGTCAGCAACGAATTCTCCCGCCAGAGGTTGTACGAAGCCCGTGAGTTCGGGGTAAAAGAGGTTGAAAAGAGGCTTGGTAGAGAGCTCCGTTACCCTGCCTCCGCCGTCCATCTCCACGGTCTCGTGGCTCTTGAAGGGACGCCTGTAGGCGGCCTTGACGAAGCGGATCTCGGGCACCTCCAGGATCGGTCCCAGAACACCGTAGACGAGTTGGGGCCTGAAATCTTTGGTATCCGCGTCGATGTACATGACGAGGTCCCCACGCGCGATGGAGAGAGCGCGCCACATGGCGTCGCCCTTGCCGTGCGCGCCGCCGTGATTGCTCATGAGCTCGTTCTCAGAGTAGACCTCGGCGCCCCTCGAGGCGGCAACTTCCGCCGTGCCATCCGGGGAGTCCGCGTCGATGGCGAGGATCTGGTCGACCAGCGGATGGTTCCCTGTTTGCCTGTTTACTTCGTGGATCTCGTCGACGAT
>Ga0126307_10003014_pt1 | contig 11461 bp, 14 predicted proteins | sample Plot28_FD_89955 | JGI IMG/M metagenome (GOLD analysis project Ga0126307, IMG submission 89955) | Serpentine soil microbial communities from UC McLaughlin Reserve, CA, USA - Plot28 | ecosystem: Environmental > Terrestrial > Soil > Grasslands | place: USA: UC McLaughlin Reserve, Lake County...
GGCGGTGGTGACGGTGGCGACGAGGTCGATGCCGTCGGTGCCGCGCGCGCCGTCGGCGGCGGCCCGCACCGCGGCTTCGTCGGTACCGAACGCGCCGGGGAGCGCGCCCTCGTCGCGCAGGTGCCGCGTGAGGCGACGGGTGTCGATCCCGCTGATGCCGGGGACACCGTGCCGGACGAGCAGGTCGTCGAGGCTGCCCGTGGCGCGCCAGTTGTTGTGGTGCGGCGCGAGGTCGCGCACGACCACGCCAGCGCAGAACGGACGACGGCTCTCGTCGTCGTCGGCGTTGACGCCGTAGTTGCCGATGTGGGGGTACGTGAAGGTGATGACCTGCCCGGCGTAGGACGGGTCGGTCACGATCTCCTGGTAACCGGACAGCGCGGTGTTGAACACCAGTTCGCCAGTTCCCACTGCGACCTGCGAGTCACCGGCCCGGAGTGCGCCGATCGCCTCGCCCTCGTACTCACTGCCATCGGCCAGGATCAGGATCGCGTCGGTCATCGCGTGGCCTCGCCATCCTGCACGACGACATTGCCGAAGAGCACCGTGTGTGTGACCTTTCCTCGTAGCGTGCGTCCGACAAAGGGCGTGTTGCGCGCCCGACTCGCGAGCCGTTCCGGCTCGACGATCCACTCGTGGCCGGGGTCGAAGATCGTCAGATTGGCCTGGGCACCAGCAAGGATGGGTCCACCGTGCGACTCGAGGCCTGCGATGCGAGCAGGTCGCCACGAAAGGAGGCCGAGCGCATCGGCAAGGGACAGGTGTCCCGGCTCGACCAGCTCGGTGAGGGTCACCCCGAGCGCCGTCTCCAAGCCGAGCATGCCGGGGGGTGCCTCCTCGAACGGCCGCTCCTTCGATTCGGGCGTGTGGGGAGCGTGGTCGGTGGCGATGGCGTCGATGGTGCCGTCGGCCAGGCCCTCGCGGATGGCGTCGACGTCGGCCTGCGTGCGCAGCGGCGGGTGCACCTTGAACATCGGGTCGAACCCTTCGCAGCATTCGTCGGTGAGCGAGAAGTGGTGCGGCGCGCACTCCGCGGTGACCGGGAGACCCCGCGCCTTGGCGGCGCGCACCAGTGCGACGGTGCCGGCGGCGGAGCAGTGGAGGAAGTGCACCGGCGTGCCCGTGACCTCGCACAGTTCGATGTCGCGGGCGACGATCACCGTCTCCGCGACCGACGGGCGTCCGGGGATGCCCAGACGGCTCGACCAGGCGCCCTCGTGCATGTGTCCACCGGCGGCGAGGGTCTCGTCCTCGGCGTGCTGCGCGACGATTGCGCCGGGCAGCGAGGCCGCGTACTCCAGCGCGCGGCGCATCACGCCCGCGCTGGCCACGCAGAACCCGTCGTCGGTGAAGACGCGAACGCCGAGCGCGTAGAGCTCCCCCATCGGCGCGAGCTGCTCGCCGGCGCGCCCGACGGTGATGCAACCCGACGACACGACGTCGCACAGCCCCGCTTCCTTGCCGAGCGCGAGGACCGAGCTGACCACCGCGGCGTCGTCGAGCGCAGGGCGGGTGTTGGGCATCGCCACGACCGCGGTGAACCCACCGCGCGCCGCAGCGCGGGTGCCGGTCTCGATGGTCTCGGCCTCCTCGTCGCCCGGCTCGCGCAAGTGCACATGGAGATCCACGAACCCCGGACTCACGACACATCCCGAGGCGTCCAAGGACGCCTCGTCCCCGGTCGTCGGCAGGTCTGGGGCGACGTCGACGACTCTCCCGTTCTCGACCCGAACGTCGGCTCGACGCGATCCCAGGGCGTCGACCACCGTTCCACCCGCGATCATGAGCGAGGAGGCAGAAGAGGAGACTTCAGACAACGCTTGCACCACTTCCCAGGAGTGTGTAGAGCACGGCCATGCGGACGGCGACGCCGTTGGACACCTGTTCGGTGACCAACGAGGCGGGACCGTCGGCGACGGATGCCGCGAGCTCGACGCCGCGGTTCATGGGACCCGGGTGCATGATCAGCGCGTCGGGCTTGAGCCGGTCCGCCCGCGCTTCGGTGAGTCCGTACCGGGCCGTGTACTCGCGCACGGTCGGGAACAGGGCCTCCTGCTGGCGCTCGAACTGCATGCGCAGGAGCATGACGACGTCGACCTCGGAGATCACGTCGTCGAGGTCGTGGCTCACGTGCACCGGCCAGCCGTCCAGGGACTCAGGCAGCAGCGTGGGCGGCGCCACGAGCGTGACGTCGGCGCCGAGGAGGTGCAGCGCCTTCACGTTGCTGCGCGCCACGCGGGAGTGACGAACGTCGCCGACGATGGCGACGCGAAGACCGTTCATCTCGCGGTGACGGCGGAGCGTGAGCACGTCGAGCAGCGCTTGCGTGGGATGGGCGTGGCGACCGTCGCCGGCGTTGATCACCGACGCGTCGACCCACTCGGTGATGCGGTGCGGCGCACCGGCGGACGGGTGGCGGATCACGATCGCATCGATGCCCATGGCCTCGATGGTCTGCACGGTGTCGAGGAGGCTCTCGCCCTTCTTCACCGACGACTGCGACACGCTGAAGTTCATGACGTCGCAGGAGAGGCGCTTGGCCGCGGTCTCGAAGCTGAGCCGGGTGCGGGTGGAGTCCTCGTAGAAGAGCGACGCCACCACCTTGCCGCGCAGCGCGGGCACCTTGGGGATGTCGCGCTGGTTCACGGCGACGAACTGCTCCGACAGGTCGAGCATCGCGGTGAGGCTCTCGACGTCGAGGTCGTCGACCGACAACAGGTGCTTCATCGGACCCCTTCCGCCTGCTCGGAATCGCCGTCGCGGAGCTCTACGGAATCGAGTCCGCCGTCGATCTCGGTCAGTCGTACTCGCACGTCCTCACCCACTCGAGTGGGAAGGTTCTTGCCCACGAAGTCGGGACGGATGGGCAGCTCCCGGTGGCCACGGTCGACGAGCACCGCGAGCTGGATCGCACGGGGGCGACCGAGCTCGGTGAGCGCGTCCATGGCCGCCCGCACCGTGCGGCCGGTGTAGAGCACGTCGTCGACGAGCACCACGACCCGGCCGGTGATGTCGACCGGGACCTCGGTGGGGCCTGTGGGAGTGACCGCGCGGAGGCCGATGTCGTCGCGGTAGAAGGAGACGTCGAGGGCGCCGACCGGGACGACGAGATCCTCGAACTCGGCGATGGCGTCGGCGAGGCGGCGGGCGATCGCGAGACCCCGGGTGTACAGACCCACGAGCACCACGTCGGCAGCGCCACGGTTTCGCTCCACGATCTCGTGGGCGATGCGGGTCTGCGCGCGGCGGAGGTCGCCGGCGTCGAGCACGCTCATGCGCTCGCGTCCATGATGCTGTCCTTCCGTAGGAGCCTCACAGGACTCCCTTCACGGTCGGGGTGCAGACTACCAGTTCACAGCTCACCGATCTTGCCCGTGTGGACGCAACGAAGGGATGCACATGAGCATCGACACAGCCCTCGAGCACTACTTCGACGCGTGGAACAGCCATCAGCCCGAGCGGGTGGCGGAGGCGCTCACCGACGGCGGGACCTATGAGGACCCGACGACCGGCGGCCCACTGTCGGGCGATGCGCTGACCGCGAGCGTCGCCGGTGTGTACGCCGGGTTCCCCGACGTGCACTTCGAGGTCGTGAGCCTCTCGACCTCTCACGACTCCGCCACCGCGCAGTGGAGGATGCAGGGCACCAACACCGGGCCGCTGCCCGGCGGTCCTGCGACCGGTGGGACGCTCGACCTGCCCGGCGCCGACTTCTTCACGTACGACTGCGAGTCCGACAAGATCAGCTCGGTCGTGGGCTACTTCGACACCGCCACCATGCTCGGCCAGCTCGGTCTGCAGTCGCACATCACCCCGCAGGACATGGACGGCGTCACGAAGTTCGGCACCAGCCTGCGCGTCGACACCGGTCGCGACACGATCCCCGGTGCGTTCACCGTGACGTGCATCGACGTCGAGCCCGAATTCGAGGGTGCGCTGGTGGACGCGACGATCGCCATCGTGATGGAGGAGCTCGGCAACGACGACTACCTCGGCGGCTGCTTCGCCACCATCGGCACCCGGAACTACACGTTCACCGCGTGGACCAGCCCGGAAGCCGCCCAGGCCGCCCTCCGCGGCGACGCCCACTCGAACGCCATGAAGCTCGCCCAGACCGGTGGCCTCGGCGACTCCACCCTCGGCCTCACCAGCGCCTGGACACCCCACTTCATCAACGGCATCTTCCGCCCCGGCGGCCGCTCGCAGCCCCTCACCGAGCTCGAAGGTCAGTGGCTCTGAGCGCCGCCTCGCGCCCAGTGATCTGAGGTGAAGATCTTCCTCGCCGGCGCGTCCGGCCTGCTCGGCGTGCGGCTCGTTCCCCTTCTCGTCGCCAACGGGCACGACGTGGTGGGCATGACCCGGACCCCGGCGAAGGCCGCGACCCTCGCCCAGCTCGGCGCCAGCCCCGTGGTGTGCGACGTGTACGACCGCGATGCGCTCACGGCAGCACTGGTGAACGCGGCGGCCGACCTGCTCCTCCACGAGCTCACCGACCTCCCCGACGACCAGTCGCACATCGCCGAGGTCGGCCACCGCAACATCCGCATCCGCACCGACGGCACCGACTACCTCCTCGCCGCCATGCAGGCCTCGGGCACCGAGCGCGTCGTCGCCCAGAGCATCGCCTGGACACCCGCGGCGCCCGCCGTGGCAGCCGCCGTCGAACACCTCGAGCGCGCGGTGCTCGCCGTCGACGGCGTCGTGCTCCGCTACGGGCAGTTCCACGGCGCCGGCACCTACCACCCTGATTCCGACGCCCTTCCCGACCCACCCCGCGTCGGGCTGGACCGCGCCGCTACCGCGACCGTCGATCACCTCACCTCCGCCACCGGCATCTATACCGTCGTCGACTGACACTCACGGTGGCGCGCGGCCGGCGCCGAGCTTGCCGGCTCTGCGGTCGCGTTCGGTCTTGGCCCAATGGTCGGGCTTGCATCGGGCTTTGAGGTTCTCGTAGCTGGTGACGCCGTGGTTGGCCATGGGATCGTCGTGGTCCCACTCCAGGTCGTAGCGACGATCGCAGCCGTCTTCGACACACACCGCACCATCGAGCCGTTCAGGATCCCCGAGCTCGAGCACGGTCCGGAGCAACGCCGGGATGTGACGCCCGTAGTGCACGATCGTGTCGACCTTCGTGCCGTCACGCACCACGACCTTCACGAACGCGTTCACCGCCGCCGCGCGCACCACGCTCACCGGCACCGGGCCACCACCGATGACGTGACAGACCTCGTCGCCGTGGGTATGGCCACGCACCGCGGCGTGCAGGTCGCACACGTACACGACGTCGGCCCGCCCGGCACGCCCCTTGCCGCCACCCTTCGTCATCTTCAGGAACGCATCCGCGGCGTGCGCCTCGCGTGGCTCCACGCTGCCGGCCCGCCGCGCCGCGCGGTGCATCCGATCGGTTTCGACATCGAGACGGTTCACGAACCGCACGCCGACCTCGGGAGGGAGACGGAACTGGCCCGCCACCATCCCCTCACCATCGACCCAATGCCGCACCGACCGTGCCGCCCGCTGGCGACGATGCAACTCGTCCCGGTCGATCGACCCGAGCACCACGCGGCGCGCCTCCTCGCGCAACCCCGCCATGCCCCGCGTCTGTGCCACCTCGAGCAACCCACCCTCCGAACCCGACACCGCCGCTTCGGCCCGCACGATCTCGCGCGCCTGTGACATCGACACCGCGCCGGACACGACCGCTTCGCTCGTCGCCGGACATGCCGACAACGCCCGCGTGGTCACCAACGACTCCCGCGCCTGGGCCGGCGTCGCACCTGCGGTGCGCGCCACCCACTCCACATCACCGCGTCCGCATTCCACCGCACGCGCCGCCGCTCGCACCGACGCCGCGGTGCACGCGTTCGCGGCCCGGGCCAACTCCTCGGTCAGACGGGCGCAGTCGTCACCCGTCCAACGATCCGCCTCGAACCGGGCGGCCGCGTCGCGCACCTCGACCAACAACTCCCACAGACGCGCCACGACCCTCCTCCGAAACGTCCGAACCGGAAAAGAAGGTCGACGAGCCCGACCCCGAGGCGTACGACGACACTACCGAACACGCGTTCGGGGTGCAAGAGGCAAATGATCGAAACGACATCCGAAAACGACCGCGGTCGTCAGAGCAGCTCCTCCACCAGGTCGCCCTGCACCCAGGTGAGCCACTGGTACAGGGCGTACGACCCCGCGTCGGGATCGGCGGGGTCGAGCTCGCGCTCGTCTTCGGTGACGCCGAGGCGCGTCCCCAAGACCAGGCGCGTGTCGTTGAGCACGCCGAGCCAGGCGTGCACCTCGTCGGGCGCGAGGTCGATCTGCCACCAGTCGCCGATCAGCTCGGCGCGATCCAGCGTCACGGTGATGAGCTCGAGCGCGTCGAGTCGCTCGCGCAGGAGCGACGGCCCGACCATCGCCTGCCACTCCGCCTCTTCGGTCTCCGCGGTGGGATCGAGGTACGCGCGCGGGAACAGGCGTGCGCGCGCGGGGTCGTCGACATCGTCTTCGAACACCTCGCGCAGCTGCTCGGGCAGCGCGCGGAGCAACGAGCGCTCTTCATCGGCGAGCGACACGGTCAGCGCGTCGCCGGGCCCCGGACGGAACCGCTTCCACCGTGCCACTCGACGTGCCCCTACGACGGGTGTTCCATCGTGGCCCAGAGGCCGTGGGCGTGGAGGCGGGCGACATCGGCTTCGCACTTCTCGACGGGCCCGTCGGAGACGATGGCCCGGCCCTCCTCGTGCACCTGCCGCATGAGCTTCGTGGCCTTCTTGCGCGAATACCCGAAGAGCGTCTGGAACACGTACACGACGTACGACATCAAGTTGACCGGGTCGTTCCACACGATCACGATCCACGGCTTCTCGGTGACCGTGAGCTCCTCGATCGCCGGTTCCTGGACCTCGACCGGCACCGTCACGACCCAGGCTCCTCTGCTCCTCCCGGTCGGAGCTCCTCGGCGATGCGACTCAACAATCCGTTGACGAACCGGCCGGAATCCTTCGTGGAGTACTGCTTCGCAAGCTCGACGGCCTCGCTGATGACGACGGCGCTCGGAACGTCGCGCTCCCATCCGAGCTCGTAGGCACCGAGGCGCAGGACGGCGCGGTCGACCGCGGGCATGCGCTCGAGCGCCCAATGCTCGGAGAACTTGCGGAGCAACGCGTCGACGTCGGCGCTGTGCTCCTCGATCCCGCGCACGAGCTGCACGGCGTAGTCGTGGGGCGGTGCCGGCTGCTGCTCGATGAGCGCGTCGACGCCGAGGTCGCGCACCTCGAGCTCGTAACACAGGCCGAGGGCCCGCTCCCGGGCTTCGCGGCGGCTTCCCGTGACGGCCATGTCGTTCGGTACCGGCCCTCAGGCTCGCGCCAGGTATTCCCCGGTGCGGGTGTCGACCTTGATCTTCTCACCCGGCTCGACGAACAGAGGCACCTGGACCACCAGACCGGTCTCGAGCGTCGCGGGCTTGCGCGCGCCGGACACGCGGTCGCCCTGCACGCCGGGCTCCGTCTGCGCGACGGTGAGCTCGACGGCGGCAGGGAGCTCGGCCGCGACGACGGCCCCCCGGTACATGTGCAGGACGGCGGTGTCGCCTTCCTTGAGGTAGTCGACCGAGCTGCCCAGGTCGGCGGTGGACACGTTGAGCTGGTCGTACGACTCGCTGTCCATGAACACCAACGAGTCGCTCTCGCGGTAGAGGTACTGCATGTCGCGCTTGTCGATGACCGCGAGCGGCACCTTCTCGTCGGCGCGGAACGTGCGCTCCAGCACCGCGCCCCCGGCGACCTTCTTGAGCTTGGTGCGCACGAACGCGCCGCCCTTGCCCGGCTTCACGTGCTGGAACTCGACAACGGTGACGAGCCCTTCCGACGGCAGGTTCAGCGCCATGCCGTTCTTGAAGTCATTGGACGAGATGCTCAAGGAACAGTCCTCAGGAAAATCAGATGATCAGGTGCTTGGGAAACGCCGTGAGAGGATCGGAGCCGTCCGGGGTGACGACCACCGTGTCCTCGATGCGCACGCCACCCACACCGGGCAGATACACGCCGGGCTCGACCGTGACGACCGAACCGGGTTCCAAGGTATCACGGGCACTCGCGGCCACTCTCGGCTCCTCGTGGATCTCCAGCCCCACGCCGTGACCGGTGCCGTGCACGAACGAGTCGGCCCAACCGGCGGCCGCAATGACCTCGCGACACGCGCGGTCGACCGCCGCGCAGTCGACCCCGGCACGCACCGCGTCGCGCCCCGCCGACTGGCTGTCGCGCACGACGTTCCACACGCGGCGGGCTTCGGGACCAGGATCGCCGACGCTCACGGTGCGGGTCATGTCGGAGCAGTAGCCGTCGACGATGCATCCGAAGTCGATGACCACGAGCTCACCAGCTTCCACATGACGCGCACTCGGCCGCGCGTGAGGTTTCGCGGCGTTCGGGCCCGACGCGACGATCGGATCGAAGCTGTTGCCGCTCGCACCGCGGCGGCGCATCTCCACCTCGAGCTCCAGCGCAAAGTCGCGCTCGGTCGGTCGTTTGGCGAGGCGCGGCAGCAGCGCGCCGAGGGCGTCGTCGGCGATCGAGCACGCGGCACGGATGCGCGCCACCTCGGCGGGTTCCTTGATCAGCCGGAGCCGCTCGACGAGACCATCGGTAGGGACCAGCTCGTGCGTGTCGAACACGACGGCGAGCGAGCGCTGTTGTGCCCAGGTGACCGCGTGGGCTTCGAGTCCGAGACGCGCGCCGGACGCGAGCGCGGCTGCGAGCGCGTCACGTTGCTGCGCGACCGTGGCCCCGATCTCGATCCGCGCGTCGACACCGACGGCGGCGAGCTGCTCCCCTGCCTGCGTGCGGTAACGACCGTCGGAGGTGAACACGAGCGCGGCCTCGGTGACGAGGAGCATCGCGGAGCTACCGGTGAACCCGGTGAGGTACCGCACGTTGGGCAGGTGCGTGACGAGCAGCGCGTCGACACCGGCGTCGGACAACAACGGGCGGAGCCGAGTGGCGCGACTGGCGACGTCCATGGTGGGGAGCGCGTCGAGCGCGCCGCCTGTCTCGGAGATGGCCGTCATGTGGCCTCCAACTTGCTGATGGCGCCTTCGACCGCGAGGCGGTATCCGACCGCACCGAAGCCGGCCATGGTGGCCGTCATGTAGGGCGAGATCACGGAGTCGTGGCGCCAGTGCTCGCGTGCCTCGGGGTTGGAGATATGGAGCTCGACCTTGACGCCGTCGAACGTGGCGAGTGCGTCGGCGAGCGCGAACGAGTAGTGAGTGAAGGCACCGGCGTTGATGACGATGGCGACGCATCGGCCCCGCGCGTGGTGGATGGCGTCGACGAGGTCGCCCTCGTGGTTCGACTGCACGTGCTCGAGGCCGTAGCCGCGGGCACGCGCAGCGGTGGTGGCCAGGTCGACAAGCTCGGCCAGTGTGGTGGTTCCGTAGATCGCGGGCTCACGTTCGCCGAGCAGGTTCAGGTTCGGGCCCGACAGCAACAGGATGTTCCCGCTCATGCCGCCCCCATTGCGCCTTCGCTCACGCTCATGCGATTCAGCCTCCCACATCCCCCGCCACACCCACGGCGCCGAATGCGACGTCGAGCGCACCGGCGTCCGGATCGTGCACGGTCTCGAGCCCGAGCGGACCCGGGAGCACGAACGTGAGCCCGCCCACCGACTTCTTGTCTCGCTGCATCGACGCGACGAGCGCGTCGCGATCGGGTGTTCCCGGTACGGCAGTCGGCAGGTCGAGTGACGCCACGATGTTGCGGTACCGGTCGACGGTGTCGGCGTCGATGCGCTCCAGCGCACCGGCCAGCGCGCCCGCGAACACGAGGCCGACGGCGACGGCTTCGCCGTGCAGCAACTCGTAGCCCCCGACCGATTCCAGCGCGTGCGCGAGCGTGTGGCCCAAGTTGAGGGTGACACGGAGTCCGGTGCGCTCCTGCGGGTCGGCGGCCACGACGTGTGCCTTCATCGCCGCGCACGCGGCCACGAGACCAGTGAGCACGTCGGTGTCGCGAGCGACGACCGCGCTCGAGTGCTGCTCGACGATCGCGCTCACGCGTTCCCCTCCCGGCATGAGCGCGTACTTCGCGACCTCGCCGAGGCCGGCGCGGAACTCGCGGGGTGGCAGGGTCCTGAGCGTGGTGACGTCCGCGTACACCGCGAGCGGCTGATGGAACGCACCGACCAGGTTCTTGCCCTCGGGGAGGTTGACTCCGGTCTTGCCACCGATGGCGGCGTCGACCTGCGCGAGCAGCGTGGTCGGTGCCTGCACGAACTTGACCCCGCGGTGGTACACCGACGCGGCCAAGCCGGCGGTGTCGCCGACCACTCCCCCTCCGAGCGCGACGACCGCATCGTCGCGGAGGAGCCCCCACGACGCGAAGCGCGAGCACAGGTCGTCGACGGTCGCGAGCGACTTGGCGTCCTCGCCGTCGCCGATGAGGAAGAGATCCGTCGTGACGCCTGCCTGCTGCAACGAGGCCAGCAGCGCCGGCGCGTGGAAGTCGGCGATGCCCGGCTGACTCACCACCGCGACCCGACGGCGATCGCCGAGGAGCGCACCGGCGTCGGACAGCGCACCGGCGCCGACGACCACGTCGTACGGCGCGTCGGGGAGCGCGACGGTCAACCGTTCCACGCGCGGAACTCCTCCTGGACGGTGGCAGCGATGTCGTCGGGTCTGCACCCGTCGGTGTCGACGCGGACATGGGCTACGGCCTCGTAGGCGGGCTCGCGCAGCGCCGCGAGGCGTTCGAGGGTCGCGGTCTTGTCACCACCGGCGAGCAATGGGCGCGAGTCGTCGTGCACCAGGCGCGACGCGAGCTCGCTCGACGACGCGACCAGCCACACGACGACACCCTTGGCGCGAAGGGCGCGCCGATTCTCGGCGTCGAGCACGGTGCCGCCTCCGCACGAGATGACGAGGGGCGTGGGTGACGCGGCGACGTCGGCGACGGCCACGCGCTCGCGCAGGCGGAAGCCCTGCTCGCCCTCCGCGGCCCAGATGTCGTCGAACGGCACCCCGGCGGACGCCACGACGAGCTCGTCGGTGTCGACGAACGGTCGGTCGAGGAGCTCGGCGCAGCGCTGGCCGACGGTCGTCTTGCCCGCACCCATCAGTCCGACGAGCACGAGATGCCGTCCTGCTGAGGAGTCGGCGTTCACCGAGCTACCTCAGCGACGCGATGTAGGCGGCGTGGTTGCGCACGAGCTCGTCGAGCGAATCGCCGCCGAACTTGCGGGTGACCTCGTTGGCGAGGACGAGCGCGGTCATGGTCTCGGCCACCACGCCGGCGGCGGGCACCGCGGTGACGTCGGTGCGCTCCTTGAACGAGACCGTCTCCTCCTTCGTGGCGGTGTCGACGGTCTTCAGCACCGGACGGTTGAGCGTGGCCAGCGGCTTCATCGCCGCGCGCGCCACCAGCAAGCCGCCGGTGGTCATGCCGCCCTCGGTGCCACC
>Ga0126307_10003015_pt1 | contig 11457 bp, 9 predicted proteins | sample Plot28_FD_89955 | JGI IMG/M metagenome (GOLD analysis project Ga0126307, IMG submission 89955) | Serpentine soil microbial communities from UC McLaughlin Reserve, CA, USA - Plot28 | ecosystem: Environmental > Terrestrial > Soil > Grasslands | place: USA: UC McLaughlin Reserve, Lake County...
CCTCGGCCATCGCCTGTGCGACCTCGGCCGAGACAGCGCCGTGCGCTTCGATCAACGCCGCCGGCACGCCCACCTGCTCGATCTTGACGGAGTTGGCGTACGAGACCACGCCGCCGAGGAAGACGTCGCTCGACCCTGGAATCGCGGTCAGCAGCTCGGCAATCAACCCACCGGTGCACGATTCCGCCGTCGCGAGCATGATGCCGCGCTCACGGCACTCGTCGAGCACGAGCTCGGCGACGGGCCGCTCGTCTTCCGAGAACAGGTACTCGGCGAGCTCCCTCCGCAGAACGCCGGCCAGCTCCTCTCCGTCGCCGACGAGATCGACGTGGATCTCGAAATCACGCGCGCACACCGTCGCTTCCACTCCGCCCTGCTCGCCGCCTGCCTCGGCGAGGACGCGGGCGACGGCGGACTCGCTCACGCCGTAGAAGCGGAGCGCCCGCCGCACGGGCGGCTCCACCTGGCCGAGGAGCCGGAGCACCGGCTCGCTCTCGACGGCGTTCGCCCACAGCCGACGCAGCTCCACCGGCGGGCCCGGAAGGGCGACGGCGACGCACGAGCCGGTATCGAGGACCACCCCTGGGGCAGTTCCCGCCAAACCGAGAGACAGTGCGCCCTCCGGCAACGACGCCTGCTTCGTCACGCCGTGCGCGAACTCACCGTACGGCCGGTGCAGACGTTCCGCGATGCGCCTCGACACGCCCTCGATCTCCCGCTCGAGCGCCGCATCGACCACGAGCGGACGGTCCGCCGCACGCGCGAGCAACTCCAGTGTCCGGTCGTCGTGCGTCGGGCCGAGGCCGCCCGAGATGACGAGGAGATCGGCCTCCATCCCATCGGCCAGGGCGGCTTCGAGCTCCTCCGGTCGGTCGCCGACGATCGTCACCCGCGCGGCCTCGAGCCCGCGCGCGTTCAGCTCGCGGGCGAGGAACGGGCCGTTCAGATCAGTGCGATCGCCGCGGACGAGCTCGGTTCCGGTGACGACGACGGCGGTGCGCGTCAACCGGCCACGGACGCGAGCGCGAGGCGGCCGCCCGGAAAGGCCACGAGGATCCGTGGGTGCCCCACGCCCGGGAGTGCGCGCCGTTTGCCGTTTACGCTGACGAGCACGTTCGCCGGCGCGTCGATCCGGAACCAGATGCGGGAGCTGCGGAACGTCTGGATCGTGCCCGGCTCGAGCGTCCCCGCGTACAGCTGGCGGCCGCCCGGGGACGCGACCCGGGCCACGAGATAGGAGCCGTAACCGTGCGTTGCCTGGACCTGCACCGAGACGGAGCGCGCCGCCGCGCCCGACTTGCGCGTCTGCTTCGTCTTGTGCGTGGTTGCGGCCGGCGGGGTCTCGGTCGCGTCCGAGCCGCTGCCGAACTTCCAGGCGGCGATCACGAGCGCTGTCACGACGGCGATCCCGGCGAGTACCGCGAGAACGGCGCCGCTCGCGAACCGGCGCTCTTGCCGCGCCGGCTGCCGCACCGACGCACGCAGCGGGCTCTCCTCCTCCAAGCCGACGTAGCGTGAGTTGTACTCGTCGACGTAGAGCTGGCCGTCGAGGCCGAGGTACTCGGCATACGTCCGCAGGAATCCTTTGACGTACGTCTGCGCGGGGAGGATCTCGAACTGCTCGTCCTCGAGGGCGCGCAGGTACTTGCTGCGCACCTTCGTCGCATGCTCGACCTCGGGAAACTCAAGCCCCTGCCGTAGCCGCGCCTCCCGCAGGCTGTTGCCGATCTCGAACATGGACCGGCGATTCTAGTTAGCTCAGGGAGTAGCCGAGGTTCTTAAGCCCGGCGACCTCGTTCGAGAGCCGAGCCTCGGCAGAGGCGACCTTCTTGGACGCAGCCGCGTACCGGGACGAGCTTTTCGCGGCCGCCGCCGACGCGAGCGTCCGCCACGCGCCGGCGGTGGTCACCAATGCCTTGTAGATCTTCTGGTTCTGCGGCTGCGCATACGGCGTCGGCTTCAGCTTGTCGACGCTCTTCGCGGCGACGGAGTAGGCGGCCGCAACCTGGCGCGCGGCGGTGGCCTGAGCGCCCGGCGTCTTTGCGCCCTTCATGCTCGCCAGCGGGCCGCGCGTCGTCCTCGACAGGGCCGACAGCGCCGCGTCGAGGCCGGACGCATACGTCTTCGAGGGGACGAGGTCGTAGAGCTTCGCGCCGGATATGCGTATCTGGCTGGCGACCTTCTCGCAGTTCTCGAGCTCGTTGGTGGAGCCCGTCTTCGAGTAACAGACCGCCATCGTGGTCGCGCTCTTTCCCTGCGGAAAGTAGATGTAGGTGTACAGCGGCTTTCCCGACTTCGTGAAGCTCGCGCCGGACGTCCGCCACGCCTGCAGCGGCCCGATCTGCACGAGGTACGGACGGGAGTTGTAGGAGGTCTTGCTCTGTGCCGTGTCGTGTGCGGTCAGCGCACTCGGAAGCAGCCAGGGATACGTGAGGCTCGCCTGTCCGAGCACGAGGCCGCTCGACGCGTTGGGCGACGCCGCGACCGGCTGACGCAGGGTGAGGAATGGCGTCTTCGGGGCCGAGATCTCCTTCCAGCCCGACGGGAGGTCGACCGTCGCGTTCTGCACCGAGATCGCCTCGCCGGACGGCGAGGACGACTTCTCCCCGCCCGCGTGGCCGACGAAGTAGCCGCCGGCGGCGAGCGCGACGATGATCGCCGCCGCAAGCACCCAGACCCACGGGAACGGCTTGCGCTCCGCCGGAGCAGCCGGCGCTTCCGCGACAGCCGCGGGCTCGGCCGCAGCGGCGGCCGCGACGGGCGGCCGCGCCCCAGCCACGGTCGCGGATCCGACGGTCGCGCCTGCCGCGCTCGAGCCAACCGGTACGGGCACGGGCGGTGTGACGCCGATCTCCGTTTCCGGGGCGGGAGTCTTCTGCTCCGTCGTCGGAGGCGCAGCGCTGACCTCGGTCGCCGGCGCCGGCGTCGGAGCGGCGCTCACCTCGGTCGGGGGAGCGGGCGTCGGCGCGAGCCTCGTCGCATCCGGAGCCGTCGCGCTCGCCGCCGTCTCGGGCTGGCCGTCCTCGCGGAGACCGAGCTCCTCGGGGCTCTCGACAGGACCGGGGATCGCGACCGCAGCCTGCCCGTCCGCCCCGAGCGCGCTCTCGAAGGCCTCCAGCATCCGCACCGCCGACGAGTAGCGCTCGGTCGGGTTCTTCGCCATGGCGGTCGAGATGACCGCGTCCAGCTGCGGCGGGAGCTCGGGCCGCTCGCTCGTGATCGTCGGCGGAGGATCGGCCAGGTGCGCGTACATGACTGCGACGTCGGAGTCCTTCGGGAAGGGAACGGCGCCGGACAGGCACTCGTACAGAACCGTGCCGAGCGCGTAGATGTCCGTTTCGCGCGTCGCCGGCTCGCCGCGGATCTGCTCCGGCGCCATGTAGTCGACCGTCCCGACGAAGTGGCCCGTCTTGGTCAGGTTCGTCCCGCCGCGCACCTTCGTCACGCCGAAGTCGGCCAGGAACGCGTGGTCGCGGCGTCCTGCGCGGACGAGGATGTTGTGCGGCTTGATGTCGCGATGGATGAGACCTGCCTCGTGGGCGCTGTCGAGCGCGTCCGCGACCTGCGAGAGGATGCGCAGCGTACGCCCCGCATCGAGCTCGCGCCCGACGATCAGATCCTTCAGCGTGGCACCGCGGATGAGCTCCATCGCGATGAACAGGCCGTAGTCGCTCTCCCCCGCCTCGTGCACCGTGACGATGTTCGGGTGGTCCATGGCGCCCTGGATGCGCGCCTCGTGCCGGAAACGCTCGCGGAATCCCGCGTCCGCCGACAGCTCGGCGGTCAGGAGCTTCAGGGCGACCTTGCGGTCGAGCGAAAGCTGCGTCGCCTCGTACACGACGCCCATTCCGCCCTCGCCGATCAGCCGGTCGATCCGGTAGCCCTCGACTTGGACGCCGTTTTCGAGCACGTACCTAGCCGACGACCGTCACGACCGGAGGCGGAGGTGGCGGCGGCGGAGGCGGTGGAGGAGGCGGCGGCGGCGGAGGTGGTGGCGGAGGCGGTGGAGGCGGCCCGGTCGCAGGCGGCGGAGGTGGTGGCGGGGTCGCGGGAGGCGGTGGTGGCGGCGGTGCGGCGAACTTCGGAACCGGCGTGCTGAAGCTGACCTTGGTCACCTCGACCGCGGCGCCCGCTCCTGCGACACCTGCGGGAACGGTGCCCGTGAGGCTTCCGCTCGTGTCCGACGCGTCGCTCTTCGACGAGTTGCCGAGAAAGTACGCCGCGGCGAATGCGGCCGCGCCGATGGCCACGGCGATCACGATGATGCGAACCGTCTTGCTCATCCCGAAGCTCGATTCTAGTGCGCTTCAGGTCAGTCGAACAGGAGGAGTAGGCCGAAAAATCCGACGGCGAGCGCTGCAATGCCCGCGAGGTACAGCCCGAGCAGGCCGAGGATAGAGCCTGCGCGCGCGACGCCGGTCCCGCCGATCCGTCCGAGCGAGATCTGCGAGTGCCTCCGCGCGCTTCGCCCCAGCACGAGCGCGACGAGGCCGAGGATCGCCGCGACCGGGACGGCGACGGCGACATGGATCATGTCGACGCTCGAGGAGTACGCCGCCAGCGCCAGCCCCACAGGGATCGCGACCACCGCCGCCACGCCTACGACGACAGACGCGCGCGCGCGGTCGTTCGGCTCGGCGCGCGCAGTGCGCATCGAGAGGGCGTCGTCCATCGGGAGGATGGTAATCCGCTAGCCGGCGAGCCGGTCGAGCTCGCCCTCGCCGACCAGCACGCGGCGCGGCTTCGAGCCCTCGTAGCCCGAGATGATTCCTCGGCGCTCGAGCATGTCGATCAGTCGGCCCGCGCGTGTGTACCCGACGCGCAGCCGGCGCTGGAGGAGCGAGACTGACGCGGTCTGCGTCTGAACGATCACGTCGATGGCGCGTTCGAGCAACGGGTCCTGATCGGGATCGAAGTCCTCGTCCTCGCCGTCCACCGCCGCCTCCGGCTCGGCGACTTCGAGCATCGACTCGTCCAGATCCTGCTCCCGTTGGTGGCGGCACTGCTCGACGACGAGCGCGATCTCCTCCTCGCTCACGTACGCTCCCTGGAGGCGCTGGAGGCGCGACGTGCCGAGCGGCTTGAACAGCATGTCGCCCTGGCCGAGCAGGCTCTCGGCGCCGTGCTGGTCGAGAATGACGCGCGAGTCCGTCTGACTGGAAACGGCAAACGCGATCCGGGAGGGCACGTTCGCCTTGATCATCCCGGTGATGACGTCGACCGACGGCCGCTGCGTCGCGAGCACGAGGTGGATGCCGACGGCGCGCGACTTCTGCGCGAGGCGGATGACGCAGTCCTCCACGTCCTGCGGCGAGATCATCATCAGGTCGGCGAGCTCGTCGATCACGACGAGGAGGTACGGCATCGTCGCCTCGTTGCGCTGGCGCAGCGCGCGGTTCGCCTCGTGCAGGTTCCGCGCGCGGACGCTCGACAGGCGTTCGTAGCGACGCTCCATCTCGGCGACGACGTTCCGCAGCACGGCGGCCGCTTCCTTCGGGCTCGAGACGACGGGCGTGAGCAAGTGCGGGATGGACTCGTAGAAGTTGAGCTCGATGCGCTTGGGATCGATGAGGATCAGGCGGCACTCGTCGGGGGTGGAGCGCAGCAGGATCGAGGTCAGGATCGTGTTGATGCAGCCGGATTTCCCGGAGCCGGTTGTGCCCGCGATCAGCAGGTGCGGCATTCGCGCGAGGTCGGTCCACACGGGCGCGCCCGAGATGTCCTTGCCGAGCCAGACGGCGAGCGGGCTGGCCGTCTGCGGAAGATCGTCGAACACGTCGCCGAGGCGCACGTAGCTCGGGGAGAAATTGGGGAGCTCGACGCCGACGGCCTGCTTGCCGGGGATCGGGGCGAGAATACGGATCTCCGTCGTCGCGAGCGCGTAGGAGAGGTCGTCCTTCAGCCCGGCGACCTTCGAGACCTTCGTACCGGGTGCGAGCTGAAGCTCGTACCGCGTCACGCGCGGGCCGGAGATCTGCCCGATGACCGTGGCGTCGACGCCGAAGTGCGCGAGCGTCTGGACGAGCTGCTCGGCGACGCGCGCGCCGGATTCCTCCGAGACGGCGGCATTCGGGTCTGAGCGCCGGAGCACCGTCCGGTCGGGCAGGACGTACTCCGGCCCGTCCTCGGCCGGGATGACGTCGAAGAGGCTCGGCTGCTCGTCCTCCTCGGGCTCGATCAGAAGCGGCGGCGGGCCGGGCGGCTCGGCCTCGCTGCCGACGACGTCCGGGTAGTCGCGCGCCACGTCCACCGGCGGCACAACGTGCAGGGACGGCGGCGCCGGCGCGTCGGCCGCCGCCGCCGGGATCGGCTCGGGCGCGGGCCACTCCATGCGCTGCCACGTCGCCGCCCCCACGCGCTTGACCGCGGCGGACGAGCGGCGCAGCAGCGCACCCAGCGACGCCCCCGAGAGCAGCAGCACACCGACGGCGATCGCGAGCGCGCCGAGCAGCGTGACTCCAGCGTTCCCGACGAGCTTCGAGAAGAGCGACTCGAGCCCGCGGCCGGCATACCCCCCGCTTGCCCGACCGAGCACGAACAGGAGGCCGAGGGCGAGCGCGAACAGTCCAACGCGGAACGGACGCAGGTCGACGATCGTGCTGCGGGCGACCATCAGGCCGCCGACGGCGACGAACAGCACCGGAAGCGCATACGACAACGAGCCGATCATGGCGTCATAGGCCTGCGCGATCCAGCCGCCGACGTAGCCGCCGTTCCAGTCGAGGTAGAGGACGGCGGCCATGAAAAGGCCGAACGCCACGATGCCGAGCCCGATCAGCTCAGGGTGCTGACGGCCGCGCGGCTTCGACCGGCTGCGCTTCCGTTTGGTGCGCGCAGGCATGCGCGGCCTGAGCGCGCGCTTCTTGCGGCGGCGTGCCATCCCGCATCCCCTTCGACGCGGACCAGGGGATACCTACCTCGCGCGCGATGCCTGCTCGTACAGGTGCTGAGCGGCGCTTCCCTGATACGGCCCGTACATCGCCTCGGGCTGGCTGTAGTAGCCGTAGCTATTGACGGAGACGAGCGTCCCCAGGCCGTCCCTGGCATTCACGAGCCAGCCACCGCCGCTCGATCCTCCGGTCATGTCGCAGCCGATCGCGAGCGTCGGCGGGCTGGCCGACCGGTCGTTCCCGCCGAGCGGCGCGTCGCAGACGTACAGAGTCTTCCCGTCGAACGGGTAGTCGACGGGATAGCCGCCGGAGACGTACTCCTGCGGACGAGCCTGGTTGAACGCGATCCCCTGGCCGCCGACCGTGTCCACGAGGGTCTGACCCTTGACGGGCGAGACGACGATCGCGGCCAGGTCGAAAGCGGAGTCGCCGAGGCGATACCACGCACGGGTGGTGAAGAAGCGTCTGCCCGGGAACTTGCCGAACGGCGCCTTCCCGTTGTCGTAGCCCGGTACGAAGATCCAGTGCTCGCGGTAGAAGCTGCGCGCGCCTGCAATGGAGGCGCAATGGCCGGCCGTCCACACGACGCTCTCGTTCGCGCTCGTCACCGCCGTCCCCGAGCAGGCGAAGTCGCCGTCGGGAGCGCTGAAGAAGACCTTGCCCCACGTGCGCGCGGGAAGGTCGGTGGTCGGGCCGCCCCAGCGGTAGCGCGCGTACGGGAACGGATAGCCGCCGGCGCGGCCCGGCTTGAACGCCTGGCGTGCGACGGGACGGCTCGGCGCGCCGCCCTCCGGCTCCGACGCCGGTATCGCTGTTCGTGGACCTTGGGCAGGTACGTGCAATGAGTTGCGCGGCCGGCCGTGCTTCATGCCGAGCGGGACCGGCTTCGCGTTCTCCATCCGCTCGGCCGTCCAGTACTCCTCCGGCGCATCTCCCGCCGCAGAGCCGTTGACCACATCGTCGGTGACCGCGGGGGCGAAGTTCGTCGGACGCGCCTGCGGCTGTTGGGTCCCGCCAAAAGCCGTGAGGGCAAGCGTCGCGAAGGCGAAGAGAACGACGATGGAGTGCCGCACCCGCCGACCCTAACGGCGCCCGCGGCTCACCACGAGGGAGACCTTGCGCCGGGCGGCGCCGACGTGCCGGCACGCGGCCGCTGCCGGACGACGAACCTCACGATTTCCTCAGGCTGCGAGCGCCCGCAGGTCTTCGGCCGCGCGACCCACGAGGTTCTCGCGCAGGTCGAAGAGCCCGGCCCAGAGCGATCCGCGGTCGGGCGTCGAGTCCAGCGCAGCCGCTGCCGACAGGCCCTGCAGGGCGCGCACGAGTACCGCGAGCTCCAGATATGTCTGCGCCACACGCGCGGGGGGAACCTGCACGCCGGCGCGCGTGAGGACGGGCTCCCAGTCGATGAGCTCGCCTGCGCCGGGCTCGCCGTACCACGAGCGCCCTTCCGCCTGGTCGGCCTCGAGCTCTAGCAGGTAGCGCGCGAGCGGCTTGTCGAGGCCCGAGATGGCCGTCTCGGCGCGGTCGGCCGCTCGGCGGAGGGCCGCCTGGCGGCGGCCGGGAGTACACGGGTCGGGCTCGCCCCGCGCCCACCGCTCGAGCAGGCGGCAGAACGCGAGCGCGGAGACCTCGCACGCGGTCAGCTGCACGACGAGGTGGCGGACGGTCGGCTCGTCCACGCCGTGCTGGGCCAGGGCGTCGCTCCAGTGGGCGGCCTGAACGCTCATACCTCTATGACTACCGGAAGGATCATGGGTCGTCGGCGGGTGCGGTCGTAGACGAGCTGCCCGATTCCGTCGTGCAGGTGCTCCTGGAGGAGCTTGATCTCGACCACGTTCTGCGCGAGACAGTCGTCGAGGACGCGACGCGCCTCGTCCCGCATCTCGTCCAGCAACGGCTCCGACTCCGCGAACCCGCGGGCGATGAGCTCCGGCGGCCCGGCGGCGACCGCGCCGTTCATCGCGAGCGTCGCAATCACGATGAGGACGCCGTCCTCGGACAGGTGGCGGCGGTCGCGGAGCGCCACGTCGTGGACGTCGCCGACTCCGAGGCCGTCCACGAACGTCACGCCCGCGCCCACGTGCTCGACGATGCGCGGCGGCCTGCCGCGCTCGAGCTCGACCACCGCGCCGTTCTCCGCGAGCACGATCGAATCCGCCGGGACTCCCGCCTCCTGGGCCAGCCGCGCGTGCGCCGCGAGCATGCGGTACTCGCCGTGCACCGGCATGACAGCCTTCGGCCGCAGGAGGGACAGGATCGTCCGGAGCTCCTCCGAATTCGCGTGGCCGGAGACGTGAACGGGCGCGTTGTCCTCGTGCAGCACCTCGGCCCCGAGCTTCGTCAGCGCGTTGATCGTGTCGTGGATGCGCAGCTCGTTCCCGGGGATCGGCTTCGCCGAGATGATGACGGTGTCGCCGCGCTCGACCTTCACCGCCGGATGGTCGTTGTACGCGATGCGAGTGAGCGCGGAGACGGGCTCTCCCTGGCTGCCCGCCGAGAGGATCATCAGCTCGTGCGGCCGGAAGTCCTCGATCCGTTGCGTGCGGATGATCGTGTCCTCCGGAACGTCGACGTAGCCGAGGTTGCGCGCGATGTTGATGTTCTTGCGCAGCGAGCGGCCCACGACCGCCACCTTGCGCCCGACCTGCACCGCGACGTCGATCGCCTGCTGCATGCGGTGGACGTTCGAGGCGAACGACGAGATGATCACGCGGCCCGTCCGCACCGGGATGATCTGGCGGAACGCTTCGCCGACGACCCGCTCCGAGCGGGTGACGCCGGGACGCTCGGCGTTCGTCGAATCGCCGAGGAGGAGGTCGACGCCGCGGTTGCCGATCTCGGCGAGCTTGCCCACGTCGGTCTTGAAGCCGTCCACGGGCGTGTGGTCGATCTTGTAGTCGCCCGTGTGGACGATTCGTCCGGCTTCCGACTCGATCACGAGCGCGACCGAGTCCGGAATCGAGTGTGCCATCCTGATGCCCTCGATACGAAACGGACCGATCTCAACGGGCCCGTCCTCCGGGACGAGCTCGCGCAGCTCGGTCGACCGCAGCAACCCGTGCTCGTCGAGCTTCGAGGCGACCAGCTCGAGCGTCAGCTTCGTCGCCCAGACGGCGGGCACGCGAACCTCGCGCAAGAAGTAGGGAAGCGCGCCGACGTGGTCCTCGTGGCCGTGCGTGAGGACGACCGCGCGTACGCTGCCGGCGCGATCCTCGAGGTAGCCGAAGTCCGGAAGGACGAGGTCGACGCCGAGATGCTCGTCGCGCGGGAACGCGAGGCCGGCGTCCACGACGATGATGTCGTCGCCGAGCTCGAAGACCGTCATGTTCTTTCCGACCTCGCCGAGTCCGCCGAGGGGGATGATGCGGAGCGCTGTCACAGGAAAAGTCTAAGCGGGAGCGGCCGCCATGAGGCGCGCGCGCTCCAAGCATCTCTTGACACCCTCGCGCTCCTCCGCCGTCGCCTCGACGAGCGGAAGGCGAAAACCGCCGACCTCGTACCCGAGCAGGTTCATCGCCGTCTTGATCGGGATGGGATTGACCGCGACGTCGTCCAGCGCGTACAGCGGTGTCAGCTCCTCGTTCAGGCGGCTGGCGCGCGCGACGTCGCCCTCGCGGAAGCGCGTGACCATGTCCTTCAGCTGCCCGCCCGCGATGTTCGAGCGGACGCAGATCCCGCCCACGCCGCCGAGCTGGAGGAACGGAAAGACGAGGTTGTCGTCGCCCGCGTAGAGCTCGAGATCGGTCTCCTCGACGATCCGCCGCGCCTGGTCGAGATCCGCGTTCGCCTGCTTGACCGCCTTCACGGTCGGAACCTCCTCGGCGAGCTCGACGAGCGTCGCGGGCGGCAGGTTGACGATCACGCGGCCGGGGATGTTGTAGGCGACGATCGGCTTTTCGCTCACCTGCGAGATCGCGCGGAAGTGCTCGATGACGCCGCGCAGCGGCGGCTTGTTGTAGTACGGCGTGACCACGAGGAACCCGTCGACGCCGGCTCGGTCGGCCTGTTCGGTCAGGTGGACCGAGTGGGCGGTCGAGTAAGTCCCGGTGCCGGCGATCACGGTGGCGCGGCCGCCGACCTCGTGCACAGCCGCTTTCCAGAGCTCGACCTTTTCGTCGTCGGTCAGCGTCGGGGACTCGCCCGTCGTCCCGCACACGACGATGCCGTCGGAGCCGTCGTCCACCAGCTGGGTGCACAAGTCGCGGAACCGCTCGACGTTGACCCGCCCGTCCGCATGGAACGGCGTCACGATGGCGGTCAGGATCTCCCCCAGCAAGGTTCCTACCCTAGCCGGTAAGGGTCAATTGGCGGGCACGGTGGGCCTTGAAGTGCTTGCTCAAGGTCAGCTCCTGGTACTGGTACGAGGAGCCGATTCCTTCCCCGTAAACGACGTCGGGCGGCTCCAGCATCCGCTCGAACCCGAGCTTGCAGATCCGCTGGGAGTGCTCGACCATGAACGGGACGTCACGCGCCCGCACCTCAAGCACGGCGCGTGCGCCCTGCCGGCGCCCCTGCGCGTCGTAGCCGAAGCCCGGATCGAAGAAGCCGGCATAGTGCGTCCGCA
>Ga0126307_10003016_pt1 | contig 11457 bp, 15 predicted proteins | sample Plot28_FD_89955 | JGI IMG/M metagenome (GOLD analysis project Ga0126307, IMG submission 89955) | Serpentine soil microbial communities from UC McLaughlin Reserve, CA, USA - Plot28 | ecosystem: Environmental > Terrestrial > Soil > Grasslands | place: USA: UC McLaughlin Reserve, Lake County...
AGGCCGGGATGATCGGCGTGAACATCGGAGTCGCGGCGCCGATGTCCTTCTTCCCGTTCACGGGCTGGAAGGAGTCCTTCTTCGGCGACCTGCACGCCCACGGACGCGACGGCATCGAGTTCTACACCGAGAAGAAGGTCGTGATCACGCGCTGGCCAGACGCGTGAGCACGCCGAAGCGGCTCGAGTACTCCGTCAGCGAGCGCAGCGGGACCCCGGCTCATGCCGAGCCGGACTGGACGGCCGAGCACCTGCTGCTCGCGGCCCTCGCCCGCTGCAGCCTCTCCAGCCTCGAGTACTACGCCAAGCGGGTTGATGTCCAGGTGTCGGGAACGGCGGATGCGGACGGCGTCGTCACACGCCGCGACTCGGACGGGCGGTTCGCCTTCGTCGTGACACGCGTCGCGCTCGACGTCGAGGTGGAACCGGCGCTGGAAAGCGAGGAGCTCACGAAGCTCCTCGACTCAGCGGAGTACGGCTGCTTCATCGGCGCGTCGCTGACGGCGACGCCGACCTATGAATGGCGCGTGAACGGGGAGCCTGTGCGATGAGCACGGTCACCTTCGACGTCGCAGCGGTACGGGCGCGCTTCGCCGCGCTGCAGCGGCCGACCGCGTTCTTCGACGGGCCGGGTGGAACGCAGACGCCGGACGCCGTGATCGACGCCGTAGCGTCCTACCTGCGCGAGGCGAACGCGAACCTCGGCGGCCCGTTCGAGACGAGCCTCCGCAGCGACCAGGTGGTGCACGCGGCGCACGACGCGGCCGCACGTTTTCTCGGCGCCTCACCGTCCGAGGTCGGCTTCGGGCAGAACATGACGACGCTCAACTTCGCGCTCACGCGATCGGTCGGCCGCGACCTTTCTGCAGGCGACGAGATCGTCGTCACGCGGCTCGATCACGACGCCAACGTCTCGCCCTGGCTCGAGCTCGCCGGCGATCTCGACCTCGTCGTGCGCTTCGCCGACCTGCACGAAGTGGACTGCACGCTCGACTACGCGGACCTCGAGGCGCAGATCTCGGAGCGGACGAAAGTCGTCGCATTCCCCTGGGCCTCGAATGCGGTCGGCTCGATCACGGATGTGCGCCGGGTCGCCGACCTCGCCCACGAGGCGGGCGCGCTCGCGTGGGTCGACGCCGTTCATTACGCGCCGCACGGGCCGATCGACGTGGCGGCAGCCGGCGTCGACGTGCTCATCTGCTCGCCCTACAAGTTTTTCGGCCCGCACCTCGGGCTCTTCTTCGGGCGCCGCGACATGCTCGAGGGCTGGGACCCCTACAAGGTGCGCCCAAGCGCGAACGAGCCTGTAAGCCACCGCTTCGAGACCGGCACGCTCCCACACGAGCTCCTGGCCGGCTGCACCGCCGCGGTCGAGTACATCGAGTCCGTCGGTTGGGACGCGATCGTCGGGTGGGAGCGCGAGCTCGGACAGAGGTTCCTCGAAGGCCTCCCGGAGGCGTACACGCTGTACGGAACTCGTTCCATGGAAATCCGGACGCCCACCTTCGCGCTGACGCATCCGTCGCGCACTCCGGAAGAGCTTGCCGACGAGCTCGCGCGCCGCGACATCGCCGCCTGGCCGGGCAACTACTACGCGCTCGAGATCATGGAGCGGCTCGGCCTCACCGATGGCTGCCTCCGGGTCGGGATCGTGCACTACAACACCGTCGAGGAGGTCGACCGGCTCCTCTCCGCGCTCGCGGAGCTCGCATCGTGCTGAGGCTCTACTGGGCGCGGAACGATGGGATGACGGGCCATGTCTTTCTCGGGCCACGTGAGCACGACTCGCTCGCCGCCGAGATGGAGGAGCAGGGCATGGGCGGCTGGCTCTCGGCGGACGCGATCAGGCCGGACGCGCGCATCCCGCCCGGGCAGATCGACCTCGCGCTCGCGAAGGCCTCGCCGGAGCCGCGCACGCTGGATGACGCCAAGCTCTGGGGGGACTGGCTCCGGTTCCTGCAGGGCGCCGCCGAAAACGGCGGCCTCATCGTTCAGTAGCTAGGAGTAGGACTGGCGCGCGGCGTCCCAGCGCGGATCGTCCCAGCGGATCTTGTCCGGGTTGACCCCGCGGCGCTCGGCCATCTCCACGGTGAGCATCTGGAAGCGCACGATGTCCACCACGGGGTGCGTCGTCGGCACGAGCGTCGTCTGGGCGCCGATCTCGCCGAGCGCCTTAACCACGTCAGCTGCTCGCTCGGCCGCGCGGCCCTCGCCTTCGAGGACGAACACGCGCACCTTCTCGTCGATGGCGGCGAAGTGGCCGTGAAGGATCTGCTCGGTCTCGTGCGCCTCCGCCGCCACGTACGCACCCTCGCGGAGCTTCAGGACGGCTTCTTGCGCTGTCGGCCAGTCGCGGCCTGCTCCGACCACGACGACGCGGCCCCAGTCCCCGCCCTCGAAGGGGTCCGAGAGCACGGTGTCCACGGCCTGCCGAAGCCAGCGCACGTCCTCTCCGCGCAGCGCCGCGAGCGCCGCCACCGCCGCCGTGTAGCTGGCCGTGTGGCAATAGGACTCCTCGATCTCGGGCGTTGCGACGATCACCTCGTCGGCGATGTCGGCGATCGGCCCCTTCTCCGTCCCGGTGATCAACCACACGGGCCCGTCGAAGGCGTGCGCGGCCTCGAGCGTGAGCTTGGTTTCGCCCTCGTGGCTGACCGCGACCAGGAGGTCGGCGTACGGCGGAGCCAACACCGCCTCAAGAGCCTGATACGCCTCCCCGCCGGTCTGCGCGGCGTGGAACGAGGTGCCGCAGCCGGTAAAGACGACACGACCGGACGGGAAGCGCCGATCGCCGACGCGCTCCGGGACGCCGCGGATCCACTCGGGCTGGGCTTGGATCGCCGCGCGTGTTAGCTCTCCGGCCATGGTGAAGGGCGAAGCTACCATGCGCGCATGGACGGCTACCGCTACGTCTACGCGCAGGAGGTCGCGTTCCGCGACCTCGATGCGTTCGGCCACGTGAACAACGGGGTCTACCTCACCTACATCGAAAACGCGCGCATCGGCTATGCGCGCGACGTCATCGGGATCGAGTCGCTCGAAGGCCTGCTCATGATCGTGGCGAGCGTGAAGATCGACTTCCGCTCGCGGACGAGTCTCGGGGATACCCTCGAGATCGGCGCGCGGACGACGCGCGTCGGCACGAAGAGCTTCGACCTCGAGCACGAGATCCGCGCCCGGGACGGGCGCCTCGTCGCGGAGGCCGAGACGACGCTCGTCGCCTTCGAGTACGACGCCGACCAGACGATGCCCATCCCGCCAGAGTGGCGGGAACGGATCGAAAACTACGAGTCAAGGAGCGCTGCGGCCACGTGAACGCCTTCGAGAAGACCCTCCTCCCCAACGGCCTCCGGGTCGTTACCGCCCCGATGCCGCAGGCAAAGTCCGTCGCCTGCTTCGTCATGCTCGCCGCGGGCTCCCGCTACGAGACGAAGGAAACGAACGGGATCGCCCACTTCGCCGAGCACATGTTCTTCAAGGGAACCGAGAACCGGCCGACGGCGCGTGAGATCGCAGGCGAGATCGACTCGATCGGCGGCGAGTTCAACGCTTTCACCGGCAAGGAGTACACCGGCTACTACGTGAAGTGCGCGGCCGAACACCGCGACACGGCGCTCGACGTGCTCGTCGACATGCTCCGCCATTCGAAGTTCGACCCCGAGGAGATCGAACGCGAGAAGGGCGTGATCGTCGAGGAGATGAACATGTACTACGACACCCCGCGCGACTACGTCGACGGAGTCTACGACGAGCTTCTCTACAAGGACACTCCTCTGGGCTGGGACATCATCGGGCGCAAGGAGACCGTGCGCGCGGCCGAACGGGACACGTTCTTCGACTACCTCGATCGCTGGTACCGCGCGCCGCGCATGGTCGCGGGCGTGGCCGGCAACCTGGGTGACGACCTGAACGAGCGGCTGCAAGAGCTCCTCGGCGACGTGCCCGACGGTCAGACGGGCCAGCCGGAGCCGGCGACGTGGTCGCAGGAGGCGCCGCAGGTGAAGCTGCACACGAAGCAATCCGACCAGGCGCACATCCGGGTCGGCGTGCACAGCTATCCGCTCGACCACCCGGACCGGTACGCGCTCGGCCTGCTCGCCACGGTGCTAGGAGGCGGCATGTCCTCCCGCCTCTTCACGGAGGTGCGCGAGCGGCGCGGGCTCGCCTACTACATCTACGGCCACAACATGGCCTACACGGACACGGGCACGCTCTACGCGCAGGGCGGGGTCGACATCCAGCGGATCGACGACGCGGTCATCACCGTCGTCAAGGAGTTCGGGCGCATCGCCGCCGAGCCGGTCGAGGCCGACGAGCTCGAGAAGGCCCGGAACTTCTCCAAGGGCCGCCTCGTCCTGTCGCTCGAAGACCCGAAGGGGATGATCATGTTCGGCCTGCGAAACGAGGTGCTCGAGGGCAAGCTGCGCGAGCCCGACGAAGTGCTGGCCGCCCTCGACGCAGTCACGCTCGAGGACATCCAGCGCGTCGCGCAGGACATCATCCGCGAGGAGCGGCTGAACTTCGCGGCGATCGGGCCGTTCGACGACCCGGACCGCTTCGAGAAGCTCCTGGCGCTCTCGGCCTAGACGGTCAAGTCGTAAGGGAAGTCGGTGAGGACTTCGCCGCCGTCGTCCGTGACGAGCACGAGGTCCTCGAGCCGACAGCCGCCGAAGCCCTTGCGGTAGAGGCCCGGCTCGACGGCGAGCACGTCTCCGGGGACGAGTTCTTCGCCGGTGCGTCCGAGCCCGGGCTGCTCGTGCACCTCGAGGCCGACGCCGTGCCCGAGGCTGTGGAAGAAGCCGTCCTCGAGCGGCTTGTCGGGATCCTTCGTCAGCTGCGTCGGGAACCCGTGCTCCCGGAAAAGCTCACAGGTCATCCGGTGCAGCTCCTTGCCTGTGATGCCCGGGCGAATCGCGTCGACCGCCAAGTCGAGAGCCTCTTTGACGAGACCGTGGTAGCGAACGAGCTCCTCCGGCGGCTCGCCCATGCAGAACGTGCGCGTCATGTCCGCGTAGCAGCCGGAAACGGGATCCTGCGGATACAGATCGGCGATGACCGCCTCGCCGCTCGAGATCGGGCCATGGCCGGGCTCGTGCCCGATCGCGGTCTGCTCGCCGTGCGAGACGATGACCATGTCGGGCGCGATCACGCCTGATTCCGAAAAGGCCTGGAGGGCGAGCCCCTGGAGCTCCTCGCACGTGAGGTCGCCCCCCTCGCGCAGCCGGTCGCGGATCACGCCCATCGCGCGCTCGGCGCCTGCCTGAGCGCGTCGGATGCCCGCGAGCTCCGAGGCGTTCTTCGTCCGCCGGCGCTTGTCGAAGATGTCGCCGTCCGGCTCGAGCGAGATGCCGTTCGCGCGTAGGAAATCGGCCTTCTCGAGGGGAAATGCGCGCGGCGTGACTGCGCTTTCGAGCCCGATCTTCCGGCAGGCCCGCAGGACGACCTGGCGCTCCGACTCGTGCCACGGGATGCCGCTCGCGACGAGCTCGTCGATCCCGAGGTCCTCGAGCGGAACGGTGACGATGCCATCGAGAAGCTCGATCCTGGGAATTTCGAGCGAGCCCACGAAGACGTAGCGGCCGCCGTCCTTCTCCGCGTAGACGAAAGCGTCCGGAATGGGCACGGGAACCTCGTGACGGAGCTCCGGAGAGCGAATCGTGTCGCCGTAGATGAGCAGGTCGGGCACGGTTCTCGAAGCGTAGCTGGGGTAGATTCCAAAAGCGGTGCAGGACGCTTTGGAACTGGCACGGAAGCTTGTCGCCGTCTACGACGACGAGGTCGCCGCGCTGCTTCCGAAGGACTCAGAGCTCTTCGACGCCCACGTGCACGTCGGCACCGACATAGACGGCTTCGTCTCCAAGCTGGACGACCTGCTCGACTTCCTCGCCAAGGACGGCGTAACGCGCGCGTTCGCCTTCTGTCTCGACGAGCCCGACCGCGAGCCCGCCTTTCGCGCTGCGAACGACCGTACCCTCGAAGCAGCGAGGGCATCGAACGGCGTGCTGATCCCCTTCGCGCGGCTCGATCTCACCGAGCAGCCCGTCGAGGAGGCGACCCGCGCACTCGATGCGGGCGCACGCGGGATCAAGCTCCACCCCCGCGCGCAGGCGTTCCGCCTCGACGACGAGCGGCTCGCACCCGTCTTCGCGCTCGCGGCCGAGCGGCACGTCCCGATCCTCATCCACGGCGGCCGCGGCCTCCCTCCGATCGCCGAGCACCTACGTCGGCTCGTCGACACCTATCCCGCGGCGCAGCTCATCATCGCCCACGCGGGAATCGCCGACCTCGCGCGCCTCTCGGAGGAGTTCGCCGGCCACCCGGGCGTGTTCTTCGACACATCTGTCTGGAGCCCGCTCGACCTCCTCGACATGTTCCATCGCATCTCGCCGGAGCAAGCTCTCTACGCGTCCGACCACCCGTACGGCCAGCAGCCCGGCTCACTCTTCATCGCGCTTCGCACGGCGCGGCTCGCGGGCCTCTCCGAGGACCAGATCCGCGACCTGCTCGGGCGCTCGGCGGCCGGCATCGCGGACGGCAAGGCGTCGGCCCCGCGTACGTCGCCGACGGGACGAAGGAGCATCGAGCAGCCGATCACCTTCGCACGGATTCACCACTACCTCGCCATGGCGACCCCGCTCCTGTGGACGCGGCAGCGCGACACCATCGGAGTGCTCGGGCTCGCACTGAACACCTGCGCGGAGCGCGACGGCTTCGCGGAGGAGCGTGAGCGGATCGCCGAGCTGATCGCAGGCGCGCAGGAGCTTTGGGCCAAGCTGCCGGACATCGAGGACGAGCAGGAGAGGCTGGTGGCGGGCCGCTACACCTTCCGCCTCGTTCACCTGGCGGACATCCTCGCGGTCACGACCAGCTCCGCGTGATTGCGGGAGTCGTCCTGGCCGCCGGGGCCGCGAGCCGGTTCGGCGAGCCAAAGCAGCGCCTGCTCCTGCCCGGCGTGCTGGCGCGTCTGGACGACACCCCGCTGGACGAAGTCGTCGTCGTCTCGGGCGCCTACGAGCTCGACGCGGGCGCCGCGCGGCTCGTCGCGTGCCCCGAGTGGGAGCGCGGCCCCGGAGCCTCCCTGCGCTGCGGGCTCGCAGCGCTCTCCCCGGACACAGAGGCCGCGGTCGTCTGCCTCGCGGACGGCCCGAACCTGGCTCCCGCCGCGATCGAGCGCGTGGTGGACGCATGGCGAGCGGAGGACGGCGACGTCGTCGCTGCGAGCTACGGCGGGAACCGGGGCCATCCAGTCGTGCTCGGCCGAAGCGCCTGGGCATCTGTCCCGGACGAGGGCATGCGCGCTCTCCCGGCGACCCTCGTCCCCTGTGACGACCTCGGCTCGCCCGGAGACGTCGACTCGCCGGGGGACATGCCGTGAGGCGGTTTCTCCGCCCCGCGGTCGTCATCCCTGCCGTCGCGGTCCTGCTCTTCGCCGCCGGCATCGTCTACGCATTCACGACCGGGCTCGACTCAGGCGCAGTCGACGAGAACGAGCAGGTGCTGGCCGAGGTCGGCGTCTACCCGAGTTCGAACGAGGTCGGGCGAAACAGCGAGACGTTCGCCGGCGCGGAGGCCGCCTTGCCGGTGCCGAAGGGAGTCGTCACGACGGCCGCCTACGCGCCGCCCGAGGGCACCGACCAGCTGGAGATCGTGAACTACTACCTGGGCCGGCTCCGCCCGGGATGGTCGGCCGAGGTCGAGCGCTCGCTGGCAGGGGCCGCCGGGACGACCACGCAGCGCTCGTACCGCGTGACGTTCTCCAGGGCAGACCAGTGCCTCATTGTCGGCACCGCAGGCATGGTCGCCGACCTCGCGCAGCCGGTGTACACGCTCTCGGCGTACGGACGGGGCGGCGACTCCTGTTAGCCCTCAAGCGCACCCGTGGAATGCCGATGGAGAGAGGGTTGCACGCGGTTTTCGCCGAACTCTGACCCCATGGCCGTTTCTCCCCTTGGAGCAGCCCGTCTTCGCCGACGCCTCACCGTCGAGGAAGCCGCCGCACGCGCGCGGATGGCGGTCGACCAGGTGAAGTCGCTCGAGGAGAACTGCATGTACCGGTTCGGCTCGAATGCGGACGCTCTCGCCGCGGCGCTCGTCTATGCGACCGCGCTCGGCATCTCCGAGCGCGAGGCTCGGCAGATCGCCGGCCTCCCGGTCGCGAGCCGGCTTGTCGACCCCTGGTCGCTCCGCAGGTCGATGGCGATCTGCGCGTTCCTCGCGGCCGTCGGCGCACTCGTCTGGTTCGGCTTCCGCCCGGAGCTCGGCTCGGACAGCACTACCGCCGCGACTCCTGCCCCCGCAAGCCAGGCCACGGGCGACCCGGCGGCGGCCCTGCCGGAGCCGTGGGAGATCCAGGTCGACGTCTACAACGGCACCGGTGCGGGCAACGCAGCCGCGAGCATGGCGAACCGCGTCGCCGGCCTCGCGTACCAGATCGGCAAGGTCGGGAACGCGAAGCGCGACGACTACCGAAAGACGCTCGTCTACTACGCGCCGGGCGGACAGGCCATCGCCGCGAGGCTCGCGCATGAGGTGGGCATCGGCACCGCAGCACTGCCAGGGGGCGACAACCCCAACCGCCTGGTAGTCATCGTCGGCAGCTAGAGAGGAGTTCTGAGCGCCGCGAGCTTCTGCTTGAGCTCAGGCGGCATCTCCTCGACCACCGCCTGGCGCACGTAGCGCCTGAGCGTCTCTTCGAACTTGTACCGCTTGCGGCAGTAGCCGCATTCGTCGAGGTGCGCCTCGGCGATCGCATACTCGTCCTCGGAAAGCTCACGGTCGAGGAAGGGTTGGAGCATCTCCTCGCACTTCGCGCATGGATCTGAGCCCATGTAGACCATCAGCCGCTGTCTCCCACACTAGCTTCTGCGAGTTCCTTCTTGAGAATCCTTCGCCCACGGTGCAGACGCGACATGACTGTTCCGATTGGGATGTCGAGGATCTGCGCCGCGTCCTGGTAAGTGAAGTCGCCGATGTCGACAAGGACGATCACGTCTCGAAAGTCGTGCGGTACCTCGGCGAGTGCCCCGACGATTTCGTCCTGCGAGAGGCGCTCGACGATGCGCGCCTCGTCGTCGGAGCCGGAGTCCGCCTCGAGCCGGTTGTAGAGGAAGTAGTCGCCTTCCTCGAGGGGCTGCGTCGCCGGCGAGCGCTGCTCACGGCGGCCGCGATCGATGTTCAGGTTCGTGAGGATCCGGAAGAGCCAGGCGCGGAGGTTCGTGCCCGGCGTGTAGGAGCGCCAGCTGCGGAAAGCGCGGGCGTAGGTCTCCTGAACAAGATCCTCGGCCTCTTCGCGCGTCGACACGAGTCGCCGAGCGACGCGATAGACCTGATCCGCCAAACCGAGAACCTCCTCTTCGAACCGCACGCGTGCACGCGCCTCCTCTGCGATGCCGCGTGCATCGGTCTCGGGCTGGACTTCGCTCATCGGCCCGGACAGTAACAGTTCAACGAACGCAAAATCCCCGCTATTCCGGGGTGCCGACCGGGGTGAAGCCGCCGCGCGCAAGCGCCTCGAGAATGTCCTTCCTGGCGAGCCGCTCGTCGTCCCAGGCGAGGGTGACCTGGCCCATCAGGTTCGCGTTCGCGGCCTCGAGACCCTCGAGGCCCTCGAGCGAGGCGCCGAGCCGCATGACGCAGCGCTCGCACCGTACGCCGGCGACCTGGATCGTGTCGGTCTGCAAGGGCACGCTTCGATCCTACGTGAGCTCGACAAGGCGACGGCACACGGCCTTGAGGCCGTCCGCGCGGCCGACCTCGAGCTGCTCTCGGGCCTGGTCGGGCACGTCGGGCTTCGGTGCGCCGACACGTTCGGCCAGCTCGCCCAGGAGCTCGGGTACCGACACGAGCCGCGAGCCGTCGGGATGGACCAGCTCCGCCTCGCGCCCGAAGCGGAGGGCAGCCCAGCGGTTCTGCGCGTAGAAGGCGCGGTTGGCCGGCCCGTCTTCCTCGAGCCGCGAGGCCATTGCCTGCACGAGGCCCGCGAGCGCCTCCGTCGTCTCGAGCCGTGTCGGCTGGTCCGCGACCCGGATCTCCAGCGTGCCGAAGCGTGGATGCGGGCGAACGTCCCACCAGACCCGCGTGATCTCGTCGGCCAGGCCGAGCGCGACGAGGCGCTCGACGAACTGCTCCCACTCCTCGTAGCCGGCGAAGACCGGCGGCGCTCCGCTTCTCGGCAGCAGCGCGAGGATCTCCGCTCGCGCCGAGCGGAGCTCCGTGTCCTCCCCCGCGATGTAGGGAGAGTTCGCGGAGAGCGCGAGCACCAGCGGCAGCCAGGGCAGGACGGCCTCGAGCGCGGCCATGCACGCCTCGGGACTCTTCATGCCCACGTGCACGTGGAGACCGGAGACGTACTGCCGGCGCGCGGACGGGCCCGCATAGTCGACGAACTTCCGGTAGGCCGGGCTCTCGCCGACGGGCTGTTCCTCCGGCACCGCGGTCGGCCAGGTGCCCGCCGCGGCGAGGACGAGGCCGGCCTCTCCCGCCGCCTCTTTCCCGCGAGCGCGTAGCGACGCCAGCTCATCGACCGCCTCCGCAACTGTCCGGTTGACGCCCGTGTTCAGCTCAACGACGGAGGCGAAGAGCTCCTCCTTCAGCCGCGCGCCGTCGAGTGCGTCGCGGGGAAACGGCCGGGGCGCGAGCGTCTCGGCGTCGAGGCAGAAGAGCTCTTCCTCGATCCCGACCGTGAAGGCCCCGGACTGGCCGAAGGTGTGAGCGATCACGCAGGGACTCTAGAAAAGGTGGTCGGAGGCCCGGGCAGGCGGGCGGGCCTCCGACCGTTACTTCCGAGAGCCAAGCTGGTGATGCGGCTTCCGGAAGCGTGCCCCTTGGGGTAAGGGGCCAAGGGCGCCGTTATCCGACTGGGGTGCTCGGTTGGCGCCCAAGCTCGACTGTCACGTTCAAAGTCTCCTGTCCGCGATGCACCTCGAGTTCGAGGGAATCGCCGGGCTGTTTCGAAGTCACTACGGACGCCAGCTGGTCACTGGTTTCCAAAAACTGCCCGTCTGCCTTCGTGATCACGTCGCCGCCGAGCCAGTACGTCGTGCCGGCGAAGACGACATGCATCGTGCCGCCCTTGAGACCGGCATCTGCGGCCGGGCTGCCCTCACGAACGTGTTGGACCAGGACACCATTGTCTACGGGAACGCGGAAGTTCTCGGCGAGGTCCGAGCTGATGGTCGCGATGTCGACCCCCAGATACGCGTGCTCGACCTTGCCGTCCTTGATGAGCTGGCTCGCGACGTCCTTGACGGTGTCGATCGGGATGGCGAAGCCGATGCCGACGTTGCCGCCGGACTCGCTCTCGATCTGCGCATTCACGCCGATCACGTCACCGTTCGCGTTCAAGAGCCGACCACCGGAGTTGCCGTGGTTGATGGCCGCGTCGGTCTGGATGGCCGGGTCTATCTGGAACCCATTCGGGGCCTGGATCCGCCGCTGGAGCGCGATGACGATCCCGGCG
>Ga0126307_10003017_pt1 | contig 11455 bp, 10 predicted proteins | sample Plot28_FD_89955 | JGI IMG/M metagenome (GOLD analysis project Ga0126307, IMG submission 89955) | Serpentine soil microbial communities from UC McLaughlin Reserve, CA, USA - Plot28 | ecosystem: Environmental > Terrestrial > Soil > Grasslands | place: USA: UC McLaughlin Reserve, Lake County...
AGCTCCAGGACGCGACGGTGGCGATCGAGGACGAGCGCTTCTACGAGCACGGGGGGATCGACCCCAACGCGATCCTGCGCGCCGCGGTCGAGAACATCGAGGCCGGAGAGGTGGTCCAGGGCGGATCGACGATCACCCAGCAGCTCGTCCGCAACCTCTACATCAGCAACCCGGAGCGCGACATCGAGCGCAAGATCAAGGAGGCAACGCTCGCCGAGGAGCTCGAGGACGAGCACTCGAAGGAGTGGATCCTCGAGAAGTACCTCGACTCGATCCCGTACGGTACGGTCGGCGGCCAGTCGGCGATCGGCATCAAGGCGGCGGCGCGGATCTACTTCTCCAAGGACCTGACGGACCTCACGCTGCGCGAAGCCGCGCTGCTCGCCGGCCTGCCGCAGGCGCCGACGACCTACTCGCCGACGCGGAGCAAGGCGGCCGCCAAGGCGCGCCGGGACGAGGTCCTGGGCAAGATGGCCGAGCTGCACATGATCACCCCGAAGCAGGCCCAGCACGCGATCGGCCGCAGCCTCGGGATCAAGCGCTCCGAGTTCTTCACGCGCCGGCGCGAGGAGTACTTCTTCGACTACGTCAAGGACCAGCTGTTCCGCGAGTACGGCGCTCAGACGGTGCGCCAGGGCGGGATGAAGGTCTACACGACGATCGACCTCGACAAGCAGGAGAAGGCGCGCGCGACGATCGCCGATCACCTCGGCGGCGTCGGCCCGTCCTCGGCGATCGTGACGCTGAACCCACGCAACGGCTACATCGAGGCGATGGCGTCGTCGGGCGACTACGGCCAGTCGAACTTCAACCTCGCCGCGCAGGGCCATCGCCGTCCCGGCTCGACGTTCAAGGTGATGGCGCTGATGACCGCGCTGCGGCGCGGCGTCGACCCGGACGCGACGCACTACGTCTCGAAGTCGCCTACCTACGTCGACGACCCTATCTACGGCAAGTTCGACATCCGGACCTACGGCGGCGTCGGCGCGGGCGACCTGAGCCTGCGCCAGGCGACGCTGAAGTCCGACAACTCGGTCTACATCCAGCTGGCGATGGACCTCGGCCCGGACGAGGTCAAGAAGACCGCGCGCGACATGGGCATCACGTCCACGCTCAAGGGCTACCCGGCCGAGACGCTCGGGGGCCTGGAGAACGGCGTCTCGCCGCTCGAGATGGCGACCGCGTACTCGAGCATCGCGTCGGGCGGCTACCGGTTGCGGCCGACCGCGATCACGAAGATCGTCTTCCCCGACGGGCGCGTCGAGAAGGGCGACTCGCTGCCGCCGCGCTTCCGCGTCAAGAAGGTGCGCATCTTCGAGGACGGGGTGACGGCCGAGGCGACGAAGATCCTCGAGCAGAACATCCAGGCCGGCACCGGCACGCACGCCACGATCGGCTGCCCCGCGGCGGGCAAGACGGGCACGACGGACGACAACACCGACGCCTGGTTCGTCGGCTTCACCCCGCGCCACACGACCGCGGTCTGGGTCGGCTACCCGAAGGACGACATCCAGATGAACGGCCTCTACTTCGGCCGCAACGTCGACGGCGGCACGTTCCCCGCCGACATCTGGGGCGACTACATGGGCCGCATCAAGGGCAAGTTCTGCGGCGACTTCCGGCCCCCGAAGCACCCGTTCCAGTCGTCGCCGTTCCACGGCCGCTACTCGAAGTCGGGCGGCTCGCTCACCGGCGGCGAGACCGGAGGCATGACGAATTCGACCGTGTCGCCGAGCACGCCGAGCACGCCGACGACGCCCGCGGCTCCGCCGGCGCCCGAGGAGACCGTGCCCGAGCCGACCGCGCCCGACACCGGCGGCGACGAGGAGCCGGACGACAACGGCGGCTTCGACCCGACGAAGTACGAGTCCGAGCCGCAGCCCGAGCCGCAGACGAACCCCGCGCCGGACACCGGCCAGGGCGGCGGGGCGACCGTCCCGCCCGGCTGATCGCGCTGCGCTTCGCGACGCTGGTATAACCAGGCCCGTTGTTGTCCGCCGCGTCGGCGGTTCAGAAGCATGCGGGAAGGCAGTGCCCGGCAGCACCCCTCGCGCATCGATCGAAGCAGTGAGGAGGTGTTGTATGGCAACTGGTGTCGTCAAGTGGTTCAGCGACGAGAAGGGCTTCGGCTTCATCACCCCGGACGACGGGGGGAAGGATGCGTTCGTGCACTTCTCGGGCATCGCGGGTGACGGATTCCGCACGCTCGCGGAGGGCGCGAAGGTCGAGTACGAGCTCGGCGAGTCCGGTAAGGGCCCGCAGGCCACGAACGTCAGGGTCATCTAGCTCTTGGCCAAGGAAGAGAAGGTCGAATTCGAAGGCGAGGTCGTGGAGGCGCTCCCGAACGCGATGTTCCGGGTGCAGCTCGACAACGGCCACGAGGTGCTCGGACACGTCGCGGGCAAGATGCGGCGATTCCGGATCCGGATCCTGCCGGGGGACCGGGTGCGGGTGGAGGTCTCTCCGTACGACCTCAACCGGGCGCGCATCGTCTATCGCCATCGCTAGCCGCGCGCGGGCCCGCCCGACCGCGGGCCCAAGCGCCCCCCAGGCGGGCCGGTGCGCGAGCTCGAGCTCCTAGAGGCGATCGGTGCGGCGCTCGAGCGCCGCCCCGGCACGCGCGTCGTGCGCTGGGTCGGCGACGACGCCGCCGTCGTGCGCGCCGACGCGTTCGCCGTCACGTCCGTCGACGTGATGGTCGACGGCACCCACTTCCGGCTCGGCCAGGCGACGCCGGCCGACATAGGTCACCGCGCGCTCGCCGCCGCCCTGTCGGACCTCGCGGCAATGGGCGCCGCGCCCGGCGAGGCCTACCTCGGCCTCGTGCTGCCGCCGTCGCTGGCCGACGCGCAGGTGCTCGAGCTGCACGCCGGCGCCGAGGCGCTCGCCGCGGCGACCGGCACGACGATCGCCGGCGGCGACCTCGTCACCGGCCCGATCCTGACCGTCGCCGTGACGGTGGTCGGCTGGGCCGGCGCCGACGATCCGCTGGTCGGCCGCGCCGGAGCGCGCCCCGGCGACCGCGTCGGAGTGACCGGAACGCTCGGCGCGGCCGCCGCCGGGCTCGCCGTGCTCGAGGGCCGCGCGCAGGAGGCGGACGGCACGCCGGCCGACGGCCACGCGGCGGAGCTGATCGCGCGCTTCCTGCGCCCGCTGCCGCGGCTGGCCGAGGGCCGCGCGCTCGCGGCGGCCGGCGCGCACGCGATGCTCGACCTGTCCGACGGGCTCGCCTCCGACGCGCGCCGGCTCGCCGCAGCGGGCGGCGTCCGGCTGGCGCTCGACGCCGCTGCGCTGCCGCTGGCGCCGGGCGTCGCCGCGGTCGCCCGCGCGCTCAGCCGCGACCCGGCCGAGCTGGCCGCGACCGGCGGCGAGGACTTCGAGCTGTGCGTCTGCGTCGCGCCCGATGACGGCGCGGCCACCGAGGCGGCGGCGCCGCTCACGTGGATCGGCGAGGTCGTCGAGGGCGCGCCGGGCGTGGAGTGGGCCGGCGCGCCGGCGAGCGCCGGCGACTGGCGCGGCTTCGAGCACTAGTCGCGTGGGATCGCCCGCCGCGCTAGCGGCGCGACGGAAGCCGAAGCGTGCGGCCGGCGAGCAGGCGCTCGACGATCGCGTCGGCGACCGCGGTGGGGTCGACCGCGTAGCCCAGCGTCGTGAAGCGCTCGTCGGGCCCGTCCGCCGCCGCCCCGGCCGCGCGCGCGTCATCGCTCGTAACGGCGCGTCCGAAGCGCCCTTTCCGTTGCTGGTGGTCGAGCGTCGTGTTCATCGCAAGATCAGCATCGGCAGGGCTCCGATCGCCGCTCATGGGGTCACGACCCGAAGGTCGGCTGAGCGCGCTCCAGCCGCGCGAAGACGACGATCCGCTGCGCGGCCGAGTAGAGCGGGTGGCACGCGGTCAGCACGAGCCGATCGTACGACACGCGCCGGGTGACCCATGTCGCCGTCGGCGCCACGATCCGCGTTCGCTCGACCCGGTAGGTGAAGCGTCCGTACGGCATCCGCAGCTCGATCCGGTCGGCGCGATCGAGGTCGTCGACGTCGCGGAACGGTGCACCGTAGGTAGTGCGATGGCCGGCGATCGCGACGGTCCCGCGCGCGCCGGGCAGCGGCGAGTCGGGGTAGTGGCCGGGACCCTTGCGCAGCATCGCCGCCTCGGTCCCCTGGACGACCACCTCGTCGAGCCCGATCGCCTCGGCGCGCAGCCGCCCGACCGGATCGCCCACGCGCGCGCGGGGCAGCGCCGCGCGCGCCGCGAAGCGCAGCCGCCGCCCGTCGTTCGGCAGCCGCGCCAGCGCCCTGCGCTCGAGCGAGCTCGGGCCGGCGCGCTCGATCTGCGCCAGCCGATCGTCGAGCTTGTCCTGCTGCGCGCGGGCGTAGAGCGAGGAGACCGGCTCCTCCCACAGCAGCGTCAGGGCGCCCTCGACGACCAGCAGGACGCCGGCGACGATCAGCAACCTCGACAGTATCCGGAGCGCGCGCCGCATGTCAGCGCCGCAGCGCCGACTCCGTGCCGCCGAGTGAGCCGGGCCCGGCGTAGCTCGCCGGGCCGCGCGTGCGCGGGCGCTCCTCCGGCGCGGTCGCCGCGATCCGGCGGCGCGCGAGCAGGATCCGCACGAGCGTCGCGAGGCAGCCGGCGAGCGCGCCGACGATCAGCGCCGACCACACCGAGACGTGGCCGCCGGCGGCGGCGACCAGCCAGGTCCGGGCAAGCTCGAGCGGGCCGGCGCGCAGCGCGCGCAACTCGTAGGCGACGACCAGCAGCGGGAGGAGCAGCCCCGCGGCTAGCGCGGCCCATGCCGCCGCGCCGCGCAACCGCGTCTGCGGTGCGCCGAGGAACAGCCAGAGGTGCGCCGCGGGGATCAGGAGCGCCGCGGCGTACGGGTTGACCAGCCAGACGACGAGCGCGACGCCGGACACGAGCGCCCCGGCGCTCGCGCCCGCCGCTCCGGCCGCCGGGTTGCCGCGCGACGCGCGACCCGCGCGCGTCAGCGGCCCCACGAGCGCCAGCGCGCCCGCGAACGGCAACGCGACGGACGCGAGCGCCGCCGCCTGCCCCGCGCTCAAGTCCAGGTCGCCGGGCGCGACCGGCCCGGGCGGCGCGGGCAGCGCTCCCGTGGTGCCGAGCAGCCGCAGCCACGCCCACGCGAGCGGCACCGCCGCGCCGGCCGCGAGCGCCCACGCGAACCACGCACCCATGCGCAGGTGGCGGCGGCGGGCACGGAAGAACCCGTCGAGCGCGGCCAGCAGCGCCGGCAGCAGGAGGCACAGCACGGCCGCCCGCACGCTCCAGCCGGGCAGCACGTTGCGCAGCGTCACGACGTCGCCTGCGTCGTCGTCGAACACGGGCGCCGTCTCGCCGCCGGAGCCGCGCCGTCCCGCCTCGTCGAGCGCGATCACGCTGCGCAGAGCGCCGCGGCCGAGCTCCGTGAAGCGCTCGCGCGAGACGCGCGCCCCGCGCGCCGGCCCGCGCTCGCCGCTGACCTGGAGCAGCACCGCCGGCAGTCCGGCGCTGTTGACCTCCCCCTGCTCGGTCACCGCGAGCGGCAGCGCGCGGCGCGCCCACTGGGAGCTGGCGCGCACCCCGCCGGGGTCCGCGCCGACCTCCTGGCGCACGGCGGCCTCGACGGTGCGCTGCCAGCCGAGCGGCGGCTGGTCGCCGCCGTTCGACCACGGCACGACCCACGGCTTGTGCCAGACCGCCGAGGCGAGGTCGCCCAGCACGAGCACGCCGTCGATGCTGCCACGGTCGGCGCCGCTCGCCCACGCGCGCGCCCCGCCGCCGCCGCCGCTCCCGCCCGAGGTCGAGACCAGCACGAGCGTCTTGCGCAGGTCGCGCCCGATCAGCTGCGGCTTGCCCTCGCCGGACGGCTGCTGCTCGCCGGACGGCTCGCGCGTGCGGAAGATCCGCGTCAGCTCCAGCAGCGCCGCCGTGCCGGACAGGTCGGCGAGCCCGGGCGAGTCGAGCGAGTCGCGGTGCGCCAGCACGACGATCCGGCGGCTCGACAGCCCGGGGCGCACGCCGACGACCGTCTCGAGCTCGGTCTTGCCGTCGACCGTCCTTCCCTCCGCGCGCGTGCGCCGCACCTGGAAGCCGGCCGAGCGGAACGCGTCGTCGACCCGCTGCGCCAGACCGGCGTCGCCGGCGGAGCCGGGGCGCCGCTCGGGGAACGCCGCGCCGAGCTGCAGCAGCGAGTCGCGCACGCCCTCGCCGCCGTACGCGCGCAGGGGATCGAACGCGTCGGCTACCGCGCGCGTGCGCACAGCGGCGGGACGGCCTTGTAGCGAGAAGGCGACCACGAAGAGCGCGAGCAGGGCGGGTACGAAGGCCACCCGGTAGACCCGGACGTCGAGCACCTCATGCACGGTATCTACGCTTCTGGTTATGCCGGACCGTCCAGCGCGCATTCTTCTGGTAGACGACGAGCAGCCGATCCAGACGCTGCTGTCCTTCCCGCTGCAGCGCGACGGCTATGAGGTCGTGCAGGCGTCCGACGGCCGCGAGGCGCTCGCGCGCTTCGCCGAGCAGACGTTCGACCTCGTCGTGCTCGACGTGATGCTGCCGAAGATGGACGGGCTCGAGGTCTGCCGCCGGTTGCGCGCGCGCTCGTCCGTGCCGATCATCATGCTGACCGCGAAGTCGGAGGAGATCGACAAGGTGCTCGGGCTCGAGCTGGGCGCCGACGACTACATCACCAAGCCGTTCTCGATGCGTGAGTTCCGCTCGCGCGTCAAGGCCGCGCTGCGGCGCGCCGGGATGGCGCGGCCGGAGGAGGGCGAGGAGCAGCCGATCGAGGTGATCGCGCTGCGGATCGAGCCCGCCAAACGCACCGTCACGCTCGACGGCAAGCCGATCCCGACGACGTTCGTGGAGTTCGAGATCCTCACCGCGCTGGCCTCCAACCCGGGCCGCGTCTACACGCGCGACATGCTGCTCTCGCGCGTCTGGGGCGACTCGGCCTACCGCGATCCGCGGACCATCGACGTGCACATCCGCCACCTGCGCGAGAAGCTGGAGGCCGACGCCAAGGAGCCGGAGTACATCTTCACGGTGCGCGGCGTCGGGTACTGCTTCCGCGACACCGCCGAGGAGTGACGATGACGCGGCCGCTGCGGTCGCTGCGCAACCGCCTGACGCTGATCTTCGCCGTGATCGTCGCCGCGGCGATCGGGATCGTCTACTTCTACGTCACCCCGCGGCTCGAGGAGGAGCTGGTCGCGCAGAAGCTCGTGCGGCTGGCGGGGGAGGCTCAGCGCGAGTCGCAGGCGCTGCAGCGCGTGGTCGGCGCCGAGACTCGCCAGGGCGAGCGCGAGGCCCTCACCAACACCGCTGCGAAGCGCTCGAGCTCGGAGGTGACGGTGCTCCAGGTGAGCTTCGGCGCCGTCATGCAGATCCAGCCGGTGGCGGACTCCAGCCCGGGCGCCGCGGCGCTCGGCGACATCCGCGCGGTGGCCGAGCGGGCGGCGCGCGCGCGCAAGCCGGTCACCGGGACGGCGCAGACCGACGTCGGGCGCCAGGCGCTCGCCGCGCAGCCGCTGACCCGCAACAAGAAGGTCCGCGGCGTCGCGGTGTTCGCCGCCCCGCTGTCCGACGTGCAGGACAACGTGCAGCTGATCCGCAGCCGGATCCTCGTCGCCGGGGCGATCGCGCTCGTGCTCGCCGCGCTCGGGGGCTACCTCGTCGCGCGCGCGCTCACGGCGCGGATCGGCCGGCTCGAGCGCGCGGCGCGCAAGGTCGCGGCGGGCGACTTCTCCAACCCGATCCGGGCCGAGTCCGACGACGAGCTCGGGCAGCTCGCCGCGACGTTCGACGACATGCAGCGCCAGCTCGCGCGGCTCGACACCGCGCGCAAGCAGTTCATCGCGTCGGCTTCGCACGAGCTGCGCACGCCGATCTTCTCGCTCGGCGGGTTCATCGAGCTGCTCGAGGACGAGGAGCTCGACGACGAGACGCGCGCCCAGTTCCTCGCCCAGCTGCGCGGGCAGGTCGCGCGCATGCGCAAGCTCGCGACCGAGCTGCTCGACCTGTCGCGGCTGGAGTCGGGGGCGCTCGAGCTGCGGCCGGAGCCGACCGACGTCGGCCAGCTCGCGCGCGACGTCGCGGACGAGTTCATCCCCGCCGCCGGTGCCCACGAGGCCGAGCTGCGCGTGGAGGCCGCGGCCGAGCCGATCGAGATCGAGTGCGACCCCGAGCGCGTCGCCCAGGTGATGCGGATCCTGCTCGACAACGCGCTCGTGCACACGCCGTCCGGCACCGCCATCGTCGTTTCGGCCGCGCGGGCGGACGGGCATGTCACCCTGGAGGTCGCCGACTCGGGACTCGGCATCCGCAATCAGACCATGCCGCACATCTTCGAGCCCTTCTTCACCTCCGCCGACGGCGCGCGCGGCGCCGGCCTCGGGCTCGCGATCGCGCGCGAGCTGGCCGAGCAGATGCACGGCGAGCTGAGCGTGCGCTCGACTCCGGGCCAGACGGCGTTCAGGCTGAGCCTGCCGGCATGACGCGTGCGGCGCTCGCCCTCGTCGTGGCGCTCGCCGCGCTCGTGGCCGGCTGCGGCTTCGGCGGCGGCGACGACAGCGAGAACGGCGCCGCGCCCGAGCGGTCGACGACGCGGGTCGAGGTGATCCGCAGCCTCGGCAAGGGCGACGGATTCGACCCGCAGGCGATCTACAAGGAGGAGGCGCCCGGCGTCGTCACCGTCGTCTCGCTGTTCGACGCCGACTCGCTCACCGACCTGCAGGACTCCAGCGGCGGCGTCGGCTCCGGCTTCGTGATCGACGGCGACGGCGAGATCGCGACCAACGCGCACGTCGTGACGACCGGCGAGGTGCCGGACCTGCGCGAGGCACGCAAGGTCTTTGTCGAGTTCGCCGACGGCAACCAGGTCGAGGCGACCGTCCGCGGCTACGACCCCGACGCCGACGTGGCGCTGCTGAAGGTCGACCCGACGGGGCTCACGCTGCGTCCGCTGCCGCTCGGCGTCTCCGAGAAGGTCGCGGTCGGCACGCCCGTCGCGGCGATCGGCTCGCCGTTCTCCGAGCGCCAGTCGCTCTCCGTCGGCGTCGTCTCGGCGGTCGACCGGTCGATCTCCGGACTGACTGCGTTCCAGATCTCCGGCGCGATCCAGACCGACGCCGCGATCAACCCGGGCAACTCGGGCGGGCCGCTGGTGAACCCGGACGGCGAGGTGATCGGGATCAACCAGCAGATCAAGACCAGCTCGGGCGGCGGCGAGGGCGTCGGCTTCGCGGTTCCGGTCGACGTGGCCAAGCGCTCGCTCGAGCAGCTGCGCTCCGAGGGCGAGGTGTCCTACGCGTTCCTCGGCGTCGAGACCGTCGCGATCTACCCGCAGCTGCGCGAGCGGTTCGACCTGCCAGTCGGCAAGGGCGCCTGGGTCCAGCGCGTCACGTCCGGCGGGCCGGCCGACGACGTCGGCGTGCGCGCCGGCGGCGACGACGAGACGACGTTCCAGGTGCGGCGCTACCGGACCGGCGGCGACGTGATCACCGGCATCGACGGCCGCCCGGTCGACGACCCGGACGACCTCTCGCGCGCGGTCGGTCTGCTCGAGCCGCGCACGACCGTCAAGCTCGAGGTCTGGCGCGACGGCCAGCGGCGCGAGCTCGACGTGAAGCTCGACGAGCGGCCGCTCCAGGAGGCGCCCACCGGCGGCTGAACGGAGCCCGCGGACCTTCGCGGTATCGTGCGCGCCGCCTGTGCTCCAGCCAGTCGCCCTCGCAAGCAAGAGCCTCGCCGACTACACGCACATCGTCGGCCGTCCGCTCGTCGAGGAGGTACGCGAGCTGGCCGAGCCGCTCAAGGACAAGCGCGTCGTCCACCTCTCCGCGACCGCGTTCGGCGGCGGCGTCTCGGAGATCCTCTACACGCTCGTGCCGCTGATGCGCGACGTCGGACTCGAGGTCGAGTGGCAGGTCATCTACGGGCGCGAGGAGTTCTTCAACGCGACGAAGCTGATGCACAACGCGCTCCAGGGGAACCCGCAGGACCTGACCGAGCAGGAGTGGGCGACGTGGGGGCAGTACAACGAGATGAACGCGCGCGAGCTGTCCGCCGGCTGGGACGTCTGCGTCGTGCACGACCCGCAGCCGGCGGCGATGCACGCCCTCGTCCCGGAGAAGGCGAGCGGCTGGATCTGGCGCTGCCACATCGACGTCTCGACCCCGAACCCGGCGACGCTGGCGCGGCTGCTCCCGTACGTGCAGGACTACCCGGCCTCGCTCTTCCACGTGGCGGGCTACGTGCCGGCGGGCATGGACGGCGGCGTGCACATCGTGCCGCCCGCGATCGATCCGCTCGCGCCGAAGAACATGGCGCTCTCGTTCGAGGACGCGGAGTTCGTCTGCAAGCAGTTCGGCATCGACACGACGCGACCGATGATGTGCCAGGTCTCGCGCTTCGATCCGTGGAAGGATCCGATGGGCGTGATCGACGCCTACAGGCTGGTGAAGGCTGAGCGACCCGACGTCCAGCTGGCGCTCGTCGGCTCGATGGCGTCCGACGATCCCGAGGGCTGGGACTTCTACAACGCCACGCTCGCACACGCCCAGGGCGACCCGGACATCCACATCCTCAACAACTTCTCCAACGTCGGCGCGATCGAGGTGAACGCGTTCCAGTCGCTCGCCGACGTCGTGCTCCAGAAGTCGACGCGCGAGGGCTTCGGCCTGACGGTGTCGGAGGCGCTGTGGAAGGGCCGCCCGTTCATCGGCGGCGACGTCGGCGGGATCCCGCTGCAGGTCGAGAACGGGATCTCCGGCTACCTCGTCTCCGACGTGCAGGACTGCGCGGCGCGGGCCCTGGAGATCCTCCAGGACCCGTCGCTCGGCCGCGCGCTCGGGCGGCGCGGCAAGGAGTACGTTCGCACGCACTTCCTGATGCCCCGCTACCTGCGCGACTACCTCAAGATCATCGGCGAGGTGCTCTAGCCCATGCCCGACGGCGCCCCGCTCGTGCTCGTCTCCAACCGCGGGCCGGTCACGTACCAGGAGGACGGGTCGGCCAAGCGCGGGACGGGCGGGCTCGCGACCGCCCTGATCGGGCTGGCGTCGCATCGCGACGCGGTCTGGATCGCGTCGGCGATGACCGACCAGGACGTGCAGGTCTCGCACGAGCACGGCGGCAAGGCGTTCGAGATCGAGGCGCCCGACGGCGGCGAGTTCCGCGTGCGCTTCGTCGCCTCGGACCCCGAGGCCTACGACCGCTTCTACAACATCTTCGCGAACCCGATGCTCTGGTTCATCCAGCACTACCTGTGGGACCAGAGCAACGCGCCCGACATCCGCCGCCACGAGGTCGAGGCGTTCGAGTTCGGCTACAACGTCGTCAACGAGGACCTCGCGGAGGCGGTGCTCGAGGAGATCGAGGGTCTCGACGAGCCGGTCGTGATGGTGCACGACTACCAGCTCTACACGCTGCCGGCGATGGTGCGGAGGGCGCGGC
>Ga0126307_10003019_pt1 | contig 11446 bp, 12 predicted proteins | sample Plot28_FD_89955 | JGI IMG/M metagenome (GOLD analysis project Ga0126307, IMG submission 89955) | Serpentine soil microbial communities from UC McLaughlin Reserve, CA, USA - Plot28 | ecosystem: Environmental > Terrestrial > Soil > Grasslands | place: USA: UC McLaughlin Reserve, Lake County...
CGAGCGCGAGGGCGACCTCGGCTCGTTCCGCACCCTCCAGAAGCAGGCCGCGTGGCAAGGGCGGCCGGAGCACGAGCAGCTACGGCGCTTCATGGGGAGCGGCGGAAGGCGGAAGATCCGCTATGCACGCTTCCTGGTCGAAGCGCTCGGTCCAGACCGCGTGCCGCGGCCGCTCGACAGGGTGCTCGCGCACGTCTGACACGCGTACGCTTCGCGGGATGAGACGGCTCGTCGTCGCCGCTTTCGTCTCCGGCGCAATCCTCGCCGCCGGCGCGGCCGAGGGCTCCGCCGGGCTCCCCAAGCCGTGGCTCTGGCAATGCGAGAAGATCCACCTCGCGGTCGCCAAGTTCGACTGCGACGTGCGCCTGCTGCTCGAGGAGGTCGAGCGCTCGCGCGATCCAGCGCAGCACCTGCCACTGATGGACGTGAAGGCGCGAACGGCCGGCGACGCGCTCGAAGGAAGCTGCCACGCGCTGATGCACGAGGTGGGGCGCCGGTTTGCACGCGAGCACGGCGTGACGCTCGGGACGCTCCAGGACTACATCCCGCGCTCGAACGACCCGACCTGCTCCGCCGGCTTCGGCATGGGCCTCGTGATGGCGCTCGGGCCGAAGCTGCTCCGCAGCGGCGGCGGCGGTGCGGCCCTCGAGACGTGCCTCGACCTGCCGACGCGCTACCGGACGTACACGTGCGTGCACGGAATCGGGCATGCCCTGATGCGCGGCTTCCACGGCGAGCTCGCGAACGCGGTCGGGGTCTGCCGGAAGCTGCGCGTCTACGCGGCCGACTGTGCCCAGGGCGCGTTCCACGACTACTGGGTCGCGCTCCGCGGCGGCGACGGCACGGACAAGCTCCAGGGCGTCGCGACTTCGCCGCGGTCGATCTGCAACGGCCGGCTCTTCTACGTGCGGCCCTGCTGGTACCGCTACTTCCTCGAGCAACCGGCGCTGCCGGGCGCCGAGACGGCGGCCGACCTCACACGGCCGTGCCGCGGGCTCCGACCGCTCCAGCGGTCGGGCTGCGTGGCCGCGATGGCCGTCACGATCGGAAGCGACCCGTTCCGCCAGCTCGCGATCTGCCGGCGCCTCCCTGCGGTCGACGCCTCGAGCTGCGTCCGCGGCGCCGCAGTGCAGGGAGTGGCCGGGCACCCGCGCGCGCAGTCCCGGCTGCTCGGCGCGTGCGGGAGCTTGGCGCGCGCCGCGCGCGCCGACTGCTACTCGTGGATCGGCCGTACGCTCACCGTCGTCACGGACGGGCGCTTCCGCTGCGCGTCCGCGCCCGCAGGCGCCCGGAAGGACTGTGTCCGCGGCGCCGGCCGCTCGGGCGAGGCGCTCTTCACGTTCTCGTAGCCGGGACGCCGGCTCACGCGGAGACCTCCAGCCGCTCGAGCGGAGACGGCTCGCCGCGCGCCCGGCGGCGGAAGCCCGCAACGTGCTCGGCGAGGATCACCGCCACGAGCACCGCGACGAGCAGCGCCGCGACCGCGATCGCCGGCGCGAACGTGCCGAAGGCGCCGCCCGCTCCGAGACACGCGGCCGCTCCGGCCAGGCGCTTCCACGCGATGCTTCCGGCCAGCCGCAGGCGAAAGAGCGCGTGCGCGACGAGGTACAGAGCCGGCCCGGCAACGACGACGGCGAGCTCCGCCCCCGGAAGCTCGTCGCGCGGATGCGCGATCACGAGCTCGTCTCCGACCGCGGACAGGATCACGCCGGCGACGAGGACGACGTGCAGGTAGGTGTACGCGTCGCGCGCGAGTCGCGTCCGGTCGCGCGAACGCTCGAGCCGGCGTTCCGCGATGTCGGCGACGTAGTCGAAGTAGAGCCACCAGAGCGCGGCCGTCGCGAGGAACGCGAGGCCCAGCGCGACGACGCGAGCGGTCGTGAGCTCCAGCCCGGACGTGGTCGCCCCGGTGATCACGATCGTCTCGCCGAGGGCGATGATCATGAAGAGCTGGAAGCGCTCGGCGAAATGCGACGTCTGCACCTCCCACGCCGAATGGTCCAGCCGCTTCGTGCCCGGCACCCAGTACGTCGCGAGCGGCGCCGCGTAGTCGATCGCGAGCGCGATCACCCAGAGGAACGCGCGCGCATTGCCTTCCGCGACTCCGCCCGCGATCCAGAGGACGCCGGCTGCGGCGAACCACGTGAGGATCCGCCCGGCCCGCTCGCGCTCGAGCGTGCCGCGTCCCGCCGCGACGAAGGTCAGGAACGTGTGCCGCCCGACCTGGAGGACGACGTACGCGGCGGCGAAGAGCAGGCCGCGCCCCGCGAACGCGTGCGGGATCGAGATCGCCATCAGGAGGCTCGCGAGCATCACCCCGATCAGCACCAGCCGGACGACGGTCGAGTCCGGATCGAGCTCGTTCGTGACCCACGTCGTGTAGTTCCACGCCCACCAGACGACGAGCAGCGCCAGTGCGGCGCGCCCAGCCCCGGCCCAGCTCACATCGTCGAGCAGCAGGTGCGACACCTGCGTGATCGCGAAGACGAAGACGAGGTCGAAGAAGAGCTCGAGCGTCGTTGCGCGGTGCTCCTCGCCCGCGTCGTGATCGCGGTGGAACCGGCCCATCGAGCGCGAGCGTAGTCGGCGCCGCATCCGGCCCCGCTACGTTCGCGGAGTGAGCCTCGCCGAACAACCCGGCACGAGCGAGAGCGCTTCGGCCGCGGCCGACCGCCGCGCCCGCATCACCCGCCGCGCCCGCATCGCCGTGATCGCGCTCGTGATCGCGTACTTCTTCCTCCCGTACGACCTGCGGTCGTCGATCTCGCCCTGGCTCCCGTTCGTCGCGGCTCTCGCCGTGGAAGGGCATTTCTTCCTCGGCGGCTTCCTCCGCGCGCGCCGCGGCGACTACGGCACCGCGACCCGCGACCGCGGTCCGCAGGAGCACGACGTCGCCGAGCTCGGCGGCGAGCCGTGGCGCGAGGCGCGAACCGTCGCGTACGAAGGCGAGGAGCACTTCGTGCCGACAGAGGGGCTCACGGAAGAGGAGGCCGAGGAACGGATCGCGGCGTACCTCGAGGATCCCGATGCCGCGCTCGCCGAGCTCGAGGAGGACGAGGACGACGAGGACGTCGACTCGCCGTACCGTCGGCCGCGGTACCTGCTCGAAGGGGCGGCCGCGGTCGCGGCGGTCGCGGCCATCCTCTTCTTCGCCTCGCGACCGGGCGGCTGGGACGCGGTCCCCGCGGAGAATCGCGCACGCGCCGAGGCCGTGTTCTCACGTGAGGCGACGCGGATCGCGGGACACCGCACGAGCGTCGGCTGCGACACGAGCGGGGAGTTCGTCGGTTTCACCCAGGACGCCGACGGGCTCGCGTTCGTCGGCGGTACTCACGCCTACCTGACGCCTCCGATCTGCAACACGCTGTACCAGCTCGCGTTCAAGGACCGCGTGCACTCGTTCCCGCAGACGGCGCGGGCGATCGCCGTGCTCGCGCACGAGGCGTGGCACCTGCGAGGCGTGCGCAACGAGGGCCTGGCCAACTGCTACGGGTTCCAGAGCGGCGTCCAGATCGGCATGAACCTCGGCCTCTCCGAGAGCGACGCGCGGTCGATGATGCGCGAGCAGCTCGCGACGAACGCATCGGACGTCGGGCCGAACGGCCAGTACCTCGTCCCGCGCGGTTGTCGCGACGGCGGCGCGAACGACCTCGACCGGAACAGCTCCGCCTTTCCGTAGACGCGCTTCAGGTCGGCTGTAACGAACGCGCGGGAGCAGCGACTAGAGAAGCGTCGCCGCCGCAGAGGGCGCGGCGCAAATCTCACAAGGAGGCTCGACAGTGTTCAGACGCTCGCTCACGGGCGCGGTGATCGCCTTGCTCGCAATCGCGGTGCCCGCCGGCGCCGGCGACCATCCGGGCTCGGTGTACGCGCTCTCCAACTCGGCCGGCGGCAACGCCGTGCTCGTGTACGACCGCGCCGCCGACGGCTCGCTCTCGTTCTCGAACTCCTATCCGACCGGCGGCGTCGGCACCGGCGCCGGCCTCGGCTCCCAGGGCGCCGTGACGCTCTCCGGCAACGGGAGGTTCCTCCTCGCCGTCAACGGCGGCTCGAACTCCGTCTCGTCGTTCGCCGTGAAGGGCGGCGCCCTCGACCTGCGCGACGTCGAGAGCTCCGACGGCATCCGCCCGACGAGCGTCGCCGAGCATCACGGCCTCGTCTACGTCCTGAACGCAGGGATTCCGAATTCGATCTCGGGCTTCGAGCTCGACGGCAAGGGCGAGCTGACGCCGATCGCAGGATCGAGACGCCCGCTCGCGGCTGCGCAGACGACGCCGTCGCAGATCGCGATCGCGCCGTCGGGCGACGCAATCGTCGTGACGGAGCGCGCGACGAACTCGATCATGACGTGGGCGCTCGACAAGGACGGGATCCCTGGTGTCTCGCAGGTGTTCGCCTCCGGCGGCGCCGGTCCGTTCGGCTTCGCGTTCGGTCACCACGGCACGCTCGTCGTCTCGAATGCGGCGGGCGCGAGCGGCGCGTCGTCGTACCGGCTCGACGGCGCGGAGGTCGAGACGATCACGCCGCTGCTGCCGAGCTCGCGCACGGCAGCCTGCTGGACGGTCGTGACGAAGAACGGCAAGTTCGCGTACGTGACGAACGGCGGGACGGGTGACATCACCGGGCTCGCGATCGACGAGGACGGCGCTATCTCGCTGCTCGACCCGAGCGGCGTGAACGGGACGGTTGGCGGCGCGGCCACGGACGCCGCACTCTCCGAGAACTCCCGCTTCCTGTTCGTCCGGAACGGTGCGCTGGCGAAGGTCGACGCCTTCGAGATCGCGCACGACGGCTCGCTGACCTGGGTCGGCGACGTGACCGGCCTGCCGGCGAGCGCCGGCGGGCTCGCGGCGAGCTGACCAATCGTCTGCGGCCGGCGCACTGCGCCGGCCGCACGCGTCGTCCCTACGCCGGCGCCTCGCCGTACTCGTATGCGCGCGCCAGGTCGCACACCTCGATCCGGTAGTGGGCGAAGAAGCGCTCACGGCCGAGTTCCTGCGCCCGGCGGTGCTCCGGCTCCTCCCGCCACGCCGCGAGCGCTTCGTGCGACTCGAAACGCGCCACGAGGAGCTCGCCGCCCTCGATCTCTGCGTAGTCCATGCCGATGAAGCCGGGCATCTGCGAGACGAGCTCCACCATGCGCGTTCCCGTCGCCTCGTACTCGTCGGTAGGGAGGTCCGGTCGCAGGGTGATCCTGAACACCACGATGACCATGCTCCACCCTATCTCCGTTGCAACGCATGCCCCGGGCCTTTACACATCCGGCGCGGAGTTGCATCATCAGTGGGTCGGCCGACGCCGTGCGCACGCCGCAGCCCGCGTCGGAGAGTGCGATTGGGGAGGTTTGTCGCATGAGCGAGGGAGCCGCGAGCGAGCCCGCAGGAAAGCCCGGAGGAACACTTCCGTTCGCAGACGCGCTGATGGAGGTCGTGAAGTCGCTCCACAAGGACCCCGTGCTCGTCTACGGGATCGGCGCCGGGATCATCCTCGTGGGCGTCCTTGCGTTCACCGCGAGCCTCGCGCTCGTGCTCGTCGTCGCCGGCGTCCTGGTCGCGGTACTGATCGGACGCATCCTCGCCGGTGCGCAGGCGATGCGACGCGGAGGAGTTTTCGCATCAGCGCTTGCGGTCGGCGGGCACTACGACACCCTGCGCGCCGCGAACGTCAAGGCGCGCTCCGCGCCCTCCGGCGGTGTGAAGACGCGTGCCTGGGCGATCGGCGGGCGCGGAAAGAAGGCGGAGCTCGGAAACATCGAGCTGGGCGGTCCGGAAGAGCCAAAGGGGACCTAGCACGGGCACCGCAGTTCTCCCGAGGCCTGCCGACATCTTCGTCGGCCGCAGCGAGCTGATCGATACGCTCGCCAAGACGCGGCCGGGCGGCCGTGGATGGATCCTCGACACGTTCGGGCTGTACGGCAGCGGCAAGACGAAGTTCCTCGAGCGGATCCGAGAGGAACTTCCGGAGCGCCGCCCGACGCTGACGTTCGAGGTCACGCTCGGCCCGGATGACCGGCCGCGCGGCGCAGATTCGGCGCAGGACCTCGTACGAGCATACGTACGCTTTCGTAACGTGCTCGGAGGGTTTGTGGCGCGCTTCGTCGATCAGGAGGAAGGCCGGACGAAGGAGGCCGCGGAACGGGCGATGGAGCCGTTCCAGGCGGCGCTCGAGGTTGCGCACCAGTCGGTTGCGCCGATGAAGGTCGATCAGCGCATCGGCGGGCTCTGGAACAAGTTCGACCAGTCGTCGCTCGGAACGGTGAAGGCAGAGTTCGGCGACACATGGATGGTCCACGAGATCGAGACGCGCCGGCCCGAGCTGACGAAGAAGTTCGCCGCCGCGCTCGGGCCCGCCCTTCGAGGCCGGACCGCCGTCATCACGATCGACGGCTTCGAGTGGATCGCCGACGGCGAGCTCGGCAGCTGGCTGCTCGAACTCGTCAACTGCTCGTGCGACACGGTCGCGGTCGTCGCGCGAACGCCGGCGGCCGTTCTCCCGTCGACTCCCGAGACGGACGTGGTCACGACACTGTTGCCGCCGTTGACGCGGAAGGAGGTCTCCGCAGTCCTCTGCCTCTGCCTCCAGGTTCCCGCCGTGGACGACCGGCTCGTCGACGTGGTCGCCAGATTCAGCAAGGGACACGCGCGTACAGTCGGGCTCGTTGCCGAGCTCCTGCAGCGGCTCGAGCCCGCGGAGGTCGAACCAGATTCCGTCAAGCGGCTCCTGCGCGGGCTGCCGGACGACCTCGCCAAGGAGCACGGCGACCTGGTCGACGCGATCCTCGACCGCGACCGAGCCGGGGTGGCGGAGCTGGTACGCACCTGCTCGCTCCTGCGCCGCTTCGACGCGGCGCTCCTCGAAGCCGTGGCGGGAGTCGACGAGGGCAAAGGCGCGGCCGCGATCGACGACCTGCGGCGGTACTCCTTCGTCGACGCCGTCGACGATCCGCGCGGCGGCTTCTTCGCGATCCACGACTTCATCCGGGCCGAGCTCGAGCGCAGGCTCGTGGCGACGGACCCGGACGGGGCGAGGGCCCGCCACGAGGCAACGGCCGCGCACATCGGCCGCTGGCTGGCCGAGTACGAGGAGGGCGAAGCGCCCGAGGGCCGCAAGACGTATGGGGCGTGGTACCGCTACGAGCGGCCGGAGTGGCGTGCGGCAGGACTCGAGTGGCTGTACCACGAGGCTCGGGCCGCAGGAGGGGGTTCGGCGAAGCGCGACCGCCGCGCGCGCCTGCGCCTGGCGCGGCTGTTCTTCGACGGGTTCTGGTGGTGGGGCTGCTACCGCGAGTTCCCGGCGATCCGCGAGTTGCTGGCGGACTGGCGCGAGACGCAGCCAGACGTCGCCTGGACGTCGCACCTGATCGCGTTTCTCGACGCGTATCCGACCGGGTACGAGAAGGACGGCGACCCCGAGCGGTGGGCGCAGGTCGAGCGGTCGCTGCGGCTCGTTCGGGCCGCATGCGGCCTCGCGGGCAATCCGGCGAAGCACGACGAGGAGGAGCGGCACGTGCGCGGGCTGATGGCGAACTTCAGCGCGCACGCCGCCCGATATTCGCGTCCGTCGGACGACGCCGTCCGCGGCCGCGGCTACGAGAAGGCAGTCGCGAGCTATGACGAGGCGGCGGCGACCTTCGGCGAGCTCGAGGACGACTGGGATCTCGCGTGGACGTTGTTCGAGCGCGGCGAGCTGCACCACGAGCACGGCGAGGCGGCAGCGGCCGAAGCCGACTGGCGGGCTGTCGTCGAGCTCCTGCCCGAGCTCGGCGACGACGAGCTCACTGCGAACATGCACCGACTCGCGGCGGACGCCCGCTGGGGTCACGCTCCCGCGGACGCGTTCGCGCTCCACGGCCACGCGATCCTCCATGCGTACCTCTTCCAGGGGCGCTACCAGGGGGTGCGGTACCGCCCAGACGCGTACACGCTCGATTTCTACGCGGAGCAGGTGGAGCGGGCGATCGTGCGCCTCGTCCACCACGCCTCGACCGGCGGAGACGTCGAGGCGGCCGTCGCGGACCTGCGCGCGCCGTTGCCCGCCGACGGCGCCGTGGACGCAGACGAAGTCAGGAGCCTTTGTGACGATGGCGATCGCGCGGGCCTCGCGCTCCTCTTCCCCGATCCGCCGTCCGAGGTGGACCTCGAGCGGGACGAGTCGCTGTTCCTCGAGCAGTGGGAAGAGAAGCTCGCGACCGTCGGCGAGCCGGACGCCGTCGTGCCTCCCGACGCCTGGTGAGCGCCGAGCTCAGGGCGATGCGGGTAGAAGACCTGCCCGCCGTCTACAACCTCGGGCTGCGCTGCTACGACGTGCTCGACAAGCCATACAACTACTGGAGCGTCCGCGAGGTGGCAGGGCACCTCGAACAGGAGCCGGGCCTCTGCTTCGTCGCCGTCGAAAACGGCGACATCGTCGGCTTCGCGCTCGGCGCCGAGAGCTACGAGATCCTGGACGAGACGGGCCACCTCGAGTGGGTCGCGGTCGCCCCCGAGCAACGGCGCGACGGCCTCGCCACGCGGCTGATCGACGCCTTCGTCGAAGAGTTGCGTCGTCGCGGGCGGCGCGAGGTGGTCGCCGACGTCTCCAGCGCGAACGAGGCCTCTCGCACGCTGTTCCGGCGGGCCGGCTTCGACGAGGGAATTTCCGTGACGTTCTTCACGCGCCGTCTCGACTGAGAACGAGGCGGTCCGCGAGCCACCGCGCCTGTTCGGCGCGTTCCGCGGCGAACGGATCCACGTCAGGGTGGTTGCTGCGGGCCTGCGCCGCGTAGGCGGCGACGAACGCGACTCCGCTCGGCGGGTACTCCGTCGCCCAGGCGACGGCGTCGGCCGCGTAACCCGCGAGACGCTCTGCCACCCGCGCGTCCGCATCCTCGGCAGCCTTTGCCGCCGCGGCGGCGGCAGCCGCGATCGCGTCGATGTCCGGAGCCCCGCCGAGGGCGTCGGCATCGTCTTCGACACCGGCTTCGCGCAGCTCGTCGCTCGCGTGCTTGGCCACGCGCCGGACACACTCGCGTGCGAACTCGGCCTGCGCGACGTCGTCCCAGCCGTCGACGCGCGCGCAGAGCCGTCCGCGCTCCGCGACCAGCTTGAGCTTCCCCGGAATCACCTTGCCCGCGAGCTCGACCTCCCACAGCTCCTCGCCCAGCCAGTACGACAAGTCCTCGACGCGGCAGGCGTGAATCCCGTTCCTGCACTCGCGGAGCTCGCCCTCGGTCTCGAGCCAGCCGGATTTTGGCCACTCGCGCCCGCTGAACCGCGCGATGCGGCCGCGTTCGAGGAACTTGTACGCGATCATCGGCTCCGGACGTACGCGTCGACGACAGCTGAGCGTTCGGCCTCGGCGGGCGCCGCCGCGGGAAGCCGCTCGAGTCCCGCGACCATCGAACGAATCTGGTCGACGAAGACGGTGCAGCCCGGGCAGTAGACGACGTGCAGCTCGAATCGCAGCTGCTGGTCCTCCGGAAGCGCGCCTTCGAGGAACTCCGTCACGGATTCGGTGACATGGGAGCAGGTCAGCTCGACGAGACTCATCGCCCGGCCTCGTCATCCGCCAACGTCCGCCAGATCGCGGTCCGTCCCTGGTGCAGCAGCGCTCGCTGCGCCTCGGGCTCGAACCCGAGCACCTCGTAGACCTCGTCCGGCGGCAGGCCCTCCACGTCTCGGAGCAGCACGACCGCACCTGCAGCGGGTGCGAGCCGGCCGAGCGCGCGCGCGAGCGCGTCGGCCGCGGGCGGCTCGGGCCACGCGCTCGGCGCGCGGTCGTCGAGCCACCACCCCTGCCACCGAGAGCCCTCCACCTCGAAGCTCGCGGGATCGACGGCGGGCTCGACCTCGACGGCGTCGAGCTGTGCTGCCGCGCTGACGAGCGTCGCCGCGAGGAGCGTGACGTGCAACGGGTCCGCGCCTTCCAGCCGTGGAAGCTCGCCGATCGTGAGTAGCCAGGCATCGCGCGCCGCTCGTGCCGCGAGCGCGTCGTCGTGCGTCAGCACGCGCGCAAGCCGCACCGTCGAGCCGTACCAGCGGTCGACGATCTGCGCGAACGCGTGCGCGTCGCGACCGTCGAGTGCAGCGCCAGTCGCTGCATCGGTGCGCCCCGCGTCGGCTTCCACGGCGGCACCCTCGCGGCCGCAGCCGTCGGTTGTCAAGCAGAAGTGCGCGTCGGGCCGGACGTCGCGGCCACGCATGGCTGGACGCATTCACACTCCTCGAGTGCTGGCGATCTCGGAGCTGGTCCGCGTCGCGCTCACGGTCGACGACGAGGGCTCGAGCCCTCTCGCCCTCAGCGTCGCCGAGCCGTGGTCCGGGGAGCGCGTTCTCTTCGTCCGGTCGAGCACGAATCACGTCTTCCTCTTGTCCGGCGGCGCCGGCGAGACGGTGCTTCGGTTCCGGCCGGCGGACGCTGGAGCGCTCGAACGCTCGCGCGAGGTGGCCGATCTCGCAGCGCGACTCGCCGCCGCAGGCGCGCCCGTGGCCGCAGCGCTTCCTTCGTGCGACGGGCGGCTCGCGGTGGAGCTGCAAGTCGGCGACTCGGTGTACGTGGCGTCGGTTTACGCGCGCGCCAGCGGTCGGCAGATCGAATCGGAGTCGGCGACGCCGGCGGAGGCTCGCGCCTGGGGGCGTGGCCTCGCGCTCTTCCACGACGCCGCGAGGCAGCTCGAGCCGCCGCCGCGACGACCGCGGTGGATCGACGTCGTCCGCGACGCGGCGGAGACGGTGCGAGAGCGCGGAGTTCGGGACGCAGGCGGTGCGATCGTCGAAACGCTCGAGCATTTCGTATCCGACGGCAACGGGTTCGGGGTCGCGCACGGCGACCCCGAGCTCGACAACGTGATCTGGCAGGGCGCCGCGCCCGTTTTCGTCGATCTCGACGATGCCGCCTGGTCGTGGTTCGCAGCCGATATCTCCTTTGCCCTCCGCGATTTCTCCCGGATTGCAGGCGCGCCCGACGCGGCCTCGCCGCACGTCGCGGCGTTCCTCGCCGGCTACGGCGAGGTGCGCGCCTTCGACGAGGACGAGCTGAGCTCGCTTTCGATGTTCGGCCGTGCGCACGCGCTCGTCCTGCTCGCGCGACTCGAGCGAACGCTCGACGAGGCGGCCGATCCGGACTGGCCCGAGTGGGCGACGGCGCTCCGCGGCCGAATCGAACGGATCGCGGCCGGGTTCGCGTCGGCGATCGTCGCGGCCGGCGAGGTGAGCTGACGATCGGTGTTCGAGCTCAGCGCGCAACAGGGCAGGGCAGAACGACGAAGGGCCGCTCGCGCGGCCCTCAGTCCTTGTACGGGTCGTACACGCCGCGGCCGGCCATTGCGACGCCGAGCGGCCGGAGCGTGTGCTTGACGCGGATCGAGCCGGCGTGTGCGGCGAGGACGTCGGGCAGACGCTTGTAGACCTCCGGCGCCTCGTCCGCGCCGCCGCCCAGCACCACGATCCCCTCCGCGCGAAGACGCGCC
>Ga0126307_10003021_pt1 | contig 11442 bp, 7 predicted proteins | sample Plot28_FD_89955 | JGI IMG/M metagenome (GOLD analysis project Ga0126307, IMG submission 89955) | Serpentine soil microbial communities from UC McLaughlin Reserve, CA, USA - Plot28 | ecosystem: Environmental > Terrestrial > Soil > Grasslands | place: USA: UC McLaughlin Reserve, Lake County...
GCCCGAAGAACAGCCGATCCGGGAAACGGCCCGGACCCAGCCTACCAACGCATACGGGGAGACCAAACTCGCCTTCGAACACGCGCTGCGGTGGTACGCGCACGCCTATGGCTTAAGCTCGATCAGCCTGCGGTATTTCAATGCCGCTGGAGCGAGCGAACGCAACGGCGAGCGGCATTCTCCCGAAACGCATCTGATCCCGCTGGTACTGCAGGCGGCGAGCGGGGAATCAGGAACGGTCACGGTCTTCGGCGACGATTACCCGACCCGCGACGGCACGTGCGTGCGTGACTACATACACGTCAAGGATCTCGCCCGAGCGCATATCGTGGCGTTGCCGGCACTCGAGCAGCCAGGGATCTGCCGGGCCTACAACCTGGGATGCGGCGGTGACGGCTACACCGTTCGCGAAGTGATCGACACCGCCGGGCGGATAACCGGCCTCGAGGTCCCGACGCGTCTCGCCGGCCGCCGTGCCGGTGATCCGGCAGTGCTCGTCGCCAGTTCCGAACGGATCCGCGAAGACCTCGGCTGGCAACCCGAGTTCCAGCAGCTCGACAAGATCATCACCTCGGCGTGGCAGTGGATGAAAACCCGCACTGCCACTACCTCACGCCAATAATTTCAAACTCCAAACTCCAAACTAAACAGAATCGGCAAATAGCTTGCGGCTTTGGAATTTGGAGTTTGCGGTTTGCCTTCTCCCTTCTGACCCGTCAGCTTCGTCAAGTAGGCAATGATGTTCCGTTCACGCGTCTGTTCCACCTTGAGCACGCAGCGGGAATCCTTTAGGCGGGATAAACTCTGCCGCTCCATCTGGGGATCGGCCGCGGCAAAGAAGAAGAGACGGTTCTGCACGATCGGGCCGCTCACTTCGATGCCGCCGTCACGCAGATCCGTTCCGGTCTGGTTCACGGCTTCGACGCGTGTCGCCGCAGGCGTCTGCACCTGTTCGAAAGCGCCCTGGGTAGCGGCGGGCTGGAAGTAGCTGAACGCCGTTCGGCGGAATCGGTTCGACCGGTCTTCGTCACTACGTTGACCACTCCACCCGTCGCCTGCCCTACTGGGCTTCGAAGCCGCCGGTCATCACCTGGACTTCCTGGATGAAGTCGAAGGTGACGCCGGTTCTCAGCGATCCAAGCACGATCGAGTACGACCCGAGGCTCCGAACCTGGCTTGGTGATATTGACCTCGTCGACGACGTACTGGTTCTCGAGCCCGCTGGCGCCGGACACCGACGGGTTCGCCCGTCCTGTGCCGCCGCCGCTGCTCACGCCCGGCGCGACGTAAAGCGTATCGCTTAGGCGACGCTGGACCGGTCGGAACTGCCGCTGAAACTTGAAGTCGGCGGCGTCACCGAAACCGTCGAAGTGAGCAGCCGGTCCACAGTCGTGGACGTCACCGAATCAACCGGATTGATCCTGTCGTCGTCTCCTGCGCCAGCACACGTGCGGCGCTCACGAGTGCGAGCATCATCAACGCACGCACTACACGTCCATACATACTTCGGGTGCCGGTGCCGGGTGCCTGGGTGCCGCGGTGCTCGGTGCGGGGTGCGTGGCACCCGGTGCCGGCTGTACGCGCCACCTGGCGCGATGCGCACGATCAGAGGGCGGGAATCATTCCAGCCCGAATTGCGGCACACGCGGCGCTCGTCCCCCCACTGGTGACACGAGAGAATACGCGGCGCGCCGCAGCGAGGAACACCGGGCTTACGTGTGTGATGAATGAACTGGCGCCGCTTAGTCGCTGCCTGTGAGCAGGCGTTCGACTTGCGTCAGATGATTCAGATCGTGGCCGGCGTAAAGGTGCAGCAAGTGCTGGATCGACTCACGCCCGCGTTCTGCGTGCATTCCGTGATGATTGTGCCGGGCCGGATCGACGCGTTGCACCAGCGCGAGAGTCGCCTTCCGGTTCACGTCGAACACACGCAGCGAGTCTGCGGGATCGACCTCTGCATACTTGAACGCGTCGGCCCAGACGTCCTGGTCGTAGGGCTGGACCGCGACCGCATCCTGAGCCAGGATCGATCGGAATCGCCAGGCGGCGACGATCTCGGCGTCAGCCAGATGAGCGAGGATCTGAGCCACGGACCATCGCGCCGGACCATCCGCACGCGAAAGCTCCTCTCGCGTGCGCCCCTCGATCAGTCCACGCAGCCGGTCGCCAGTAGTCGACAGCACCGCCCTCGGATCCTGACCCGCCGAATACGACAGGAGCCGCGCTGTATATTGCTCGAACGTTTCCAACATACCTGATGACCTATGGAGCTGCGGACCTACGGACCTAGCGGACACCCACGGACCTAGTAGTATATCCACGAGCAAGGCGGCTCCATGCGGCGCAGCCAGTCCATCCCCGGCTCTCCGATCGGCGCGCCTGGAGGCGCTGCAGGCAGATCCGTGCGAGTCGCTGGCGCGGCTGGCCGATCGAGGAATCGCTTGATGTCCGCCGAGAGCAAGGCCGCGTGTGCGGCGGCTGGCGTGGCGCCGGGTGCCGCGGTCGTGATGCGGCCGCGCAACTTCGCAGTGGCGATCGCCCGCACCTGCGACATGTCCGCATTGGTCGCGAGCGTCATCAGGTGCTCGACGACGACGCGCTGAACGGCCCGCTGGATCTCTGCTTCGTACGGATCCGCGGGTGCTGCCCCGAAGGTCGCCGCAGTCAACCGGTCGATCACACCATGCAGACCCGGCAACGCCGGGTCGATCGCATTCTGCTCCACCAGCCGCGCCGCTCGGGTTTCGTTCAACAGGAAGCCGACGGTCATGTCCGCGGCGGCGACCGCCGGGGTAATGACGTCGAACATCTGGGCCGTGTAGCGTGGAAACAACTCGCGAGTCGAGCCGTAGCCGCCCGGTCTGGGCGGCAGCGACTTCAGCAGCGACCGCGGCAGCGCCAGCACGGATGGCTTCAGCGTGGCGAGCATTGCGTCAAGGGCGCGCGTCTGCTCAGCCGCCGACGCGTAGCGGACGGGCTCGACGTTCTCGCCGCGCATCGCGTACGTGTAATGCAGTCCGCCGACGACCGACGATGCCGCTTCAACCTGGTAGCGGTGATGGAGATAGAGTGGAACGAGCACCTCTTCGATCGTCGCGAGCGGCTCACCCTTTCTGATCGCCTGTTCGCCGAAACGCGACAGCGCGGCCGCTCGCACCTTCATCATGCGGTCGAGCTCCGCGCCGGCGTCGGTACCAGCGGACCACTGGTTGACGTTCGCGTGGGCACCGAGGTCCTGGTTCGACAGATAGAACAAATCTTTCTTGTGCCCTTCATCGATGATCGCTTGGAGCGCGGCCTTTTCATCCGTGCCTTTTGGGAAGTCGCTGTAGCCCCAGCGGATGGCGATCTTGTCCCATTCACCGATGCTCTTCGCGTACACCTGTGAGTAGTCGAGCGAGCCGTCGGTCTCGAGCGTCACCAGGGGATGCGGGTAATCGAGGACCGAGATCCAGCCTGCCTTGCTGTCGTAGTAGTTGTGGCCGATGCCGAGCGTATGCCCGACTTCGTGAGCAGCGAGCTGACGGATGCGCGACAGCCCCCATTCCAGCAATTCCGGCGGCGTCTCTGTGCCGGACTTATAAGGACTGAGCAGACCCTCGGCGATCATGTAGTCCTGGCGTATGCGCAGCGAGCCGAGCGTGACCACCCCCTTGATGATCTCTCCGGTACGCGGGTCCGCGACCTGCGCCCCGGTGCTCCAGCCGCGCGTCGAACGATGGACCCAGTTGATGACGTTGTAGCGAATGTCGAGAGGGTTCGCCCCGTCCGGCAGCAACTCCACGCGGAACGCATTCCTGTAGCCCGCCGCCTCGTACGCCTGGTTCCACCAGCGCGCCCCCTCGAGCAGCGCCGACCGGATCGGCTCGGGCGTGCCTGGATCGAGGTAATAGATGATCGGCTTCACTGGATCGCTGATTGCCGCGCTCGGATCCCTTTTCTGCAACCGGTGCCGTCGCGCGTATCGAATCGTCATGGGCTGGCCGGGCAGCGCCGCGTAGTTCTCGAACTCGGTCGCGCCAAAACCGGATCGGGGATCGAAGGTGCGTGGCTGGAACCCGGGTTCGGGCAACTCGACGATCGAATGATGCACGCGGATGCTGGCCGCTTCCGCGGAGGCCGCGACGTTGCCGACGCCTTCGAAGAATTGCCCGCCGCGTCCGCCGCCGCCTGCCCGTCCCCCGCCGGCGCCCCCAGGCTGTCGCGCGAACGTCAACTCGGCTTCCATTTCGGTGTTCTTTGGAAACGCGCCCAGGCCCGGACCGTAGATGCTGCTGCGGGTCGCCTCGAACCTGTAGCTCCCTGGCTGGAGACGTCCGGCCATGTCGCTGCCGTCACGAACCAGGTACTCCGTGTAATCGATCAGGACGCGACCGTCGCTCGTCGCCGCGATCGGAAAGCTCCAGAGCACCGAGCGCGCAAACGCGTCGCGCACTGTTTTCGCTTCCGCGGGGCTCTGTGTGATCGCACGGAAGTTGTAATTCGGCTGCACCATCAGCACGCGCGGCCCGGAGCGCTCGAAGGTGATGATCCGGGAACCGGTGGTCATCCCGCGATCCAAGCCGATGTCATTCGACCCTAATCCAGTCGACAGCCCGGTTGAATACAGCACCTCCATATCCAGCTTCGGGATTTCGATGAACAGCTTTCCGGCGTTCTCGTCCCAGTACATCGGGAAGAAGCCATCCATCTTCTTCAGATTCTTGGTCCGCTCCGCGATCGGAGGAGGTGTGCCGCCGGCCTCCTGGTTGCCGCGTCCCTGTGCGGCGGCGGGCATGCTCAAAAGCGAGGCGGCGATTGTGACGATGGTGAAGCGAACGGCGGTCCGGCAATTACGTGCAGTGAACACTCGCCCTCCTGACAGGGCGTGGGGCCCTGGTTGCGCGGCAAGGGTACTGCGAAGGGGCGCGTTCACGCAAAGAGGACTATCCGCGGTCTTTCCATCCGGACGGTGTGTGGACGTACCTGCCCATCGGCATCGGCACGAAGACGCGCGAGGATGGGTCCCACACGTGGCGAATCAACTCGATCTCAGGCTTCTGGATCCGCAGCACGTTGAACGATGGCTGCTCGCCGCGCCCTCTGAGTGAAACCGTTCCCGCCTGAACGATCAGAGCGGAGTGCCCCTCGATTTTGTAGCGCTCGACCGAATGCGATGTGTGGCTCAGATGGAGGTGACCGGAAAGAAACAGATCCGCGTTGGCTTTCGCGAGCCTGGCCATCGCCATCCGGGCGCGCCCCAGCAGCCGGCGTTCTTGAACGCCGGGCGGCAGATCGAACGGATGATGCGTTACGACGACCCGGACCAGCGATGGTGTAGCGGCGGCGAGGCGGGTGACAATCCGGTCCACCTGCCGGGCATTGATCCGTCCCTCTCCATGGGTGAACGAGCGGGCCGTGTTCACGCCCACGACAATGATCTCGTCGTCCACGTACTCGGGCTCGAGATTCTCTGAGATGAATGCCTTGTAGCGTGTAAAGGGCGTCAGGAAGCGCCGGGCCACGTTCCAGAGCGGTACGTCATGGTTGCCCGGCACCATCAACTTCGGCGATTGCAGCGTATCGATGAATTCGCGCGCCGCCGCGAACTGCGTGCGCCTGGCGCGCTGTGTGAAGTCGCCGGAGAGCGCGATCAGGTCCGGACCTGCGGCCGTAACTGCATCTCGAAGCGGTTCGAGCACGGCCGGATCGATCCGTCCGAAGTGGAGATCCGAGAGATGCACGATCCTCCGCATGTCAGCCCTCCTTCGGCGGCGGCACCAGCACCTTCAAAGCTCGCGGCTTCACGCTGAAATGCACCGGGCTCTGCAGCGTTGTCACCTCGCCGTCGAGCGCGATCGTCACCGTTCGGCCAACGTCCACGACAATCGACGACGCTCGCAGGATCTCGAAGTCTGGATCCTGTTTCAACCGGCCCAGGAGCACGCGGAACGGGAGCGCGAGCGCATCGAGACGGCTGGAACGCGGGGCCACGTAAAGCGACAACGCGGAGTTCGACACGGTCCTTCTGGCGCCCACCCGTAAGCCGTCGACCTCGTATTCGCCATTGCCAATCACCACCAGCGGACTTCGCCGGACCATCTGCTGTTCGTCCACCCGAATTTGGAACGTCGTGTTCCGGAGTTCGATCCAGGTCGAGGCAATCGCCTTCGCCGATGCGATCGGCCGCGGCCAGCCGCGGTCACGTGCGCGCGTGCGCTCCAGCACCATGCGGGGGTATGCACCGATGCTGGCGTTGTTGAGGAACAGACGGTCGTTGGCGGCCCCGATGTCGACGGCCGCCGTATGCCTGGACCCGAGCACGGCCACTGCGTTCTCAACGTCCGTCGGTATGCCGGTGTCGCGCGCGAAATGATTCAGGGTGCCGGCAGGTATCACGCCCAGCGTTCGCCCGCTCTCCACCGCGGCCGCTGCAACCGTCGACACCGTCCCGTCTCCGCCCGCCACGGCCAGCACTCCATACCTCTCCGCCAGGCTACCGAGCCATGCCGCAACGTTCTGCGAGGGCATCAGTTGAAGGTCCGCGGAGATGCCGGCACTCTGCAATGCTCCAGCCAGCTGTGCTTCTGTTGGTGCCGACCCGGACCGTGGATTGAAGATGATGGCAATTCGCTCGGACAACGCTCACTGTCGGTGCATGAATTGAGCCCGCTGGGGGGGCCGGGGGCCAGGGTGCCGGGGTGCCTGGGTGCCAGGGTGCCGGGTGCCAGGGTGCAAGTGCGGCGCTAAGCGCGAGCTTGATGCGCCGCCCACCTGCTACTGCAACCGGAAGTTCTATCTTCTCGCGTGGCCCCTGTTCCCGTTGTTGGACCCGTTCCCTCTCACCGAACCAGTGCTTCGGCCGGGACGATTCGGCTGGCTGTCACCATTCGGCGGGCGAGACGGACGCCGCGTCTTCAGGTCGAAGGTGCTTCCCGGGCTGAGGATGTGGAGACGGAGATCGAAGACCGCCATGATCTCTTCGGGATCCGCTTCGGAGATGTTCGTATAGGACTCGCCCAGGGCGTCGACCACGTAAACGGCTCCGTCGCCCATTACCTCGAAGCTGTCGCCCTGCGCGATGATTGCGGTGTTCTCGTCGATGCCGATGCCGAGCAGCCGCGGATTCTGGGCGACGGCGCCCACCAGCCTGCCCATGCGTCCGCGCTCCGCGAAATGCTGGTCGATGATGACGCCAGGGAGAAGCGCGAGCCCCGGGGCCATGTGAAGCGACTGCCGGATGCGCACCGACTGCTGGTCCTCTCCGGCAATCAGCATGGTCTCGCTCATCGCCGACGCGCCAGCCGACGTGCCGGCGACGACTCCGCCGCGGCCAAAGACGTCTCGTATGGCATCGCATACCGGCGTGCCGCCGATGTTGCTCGTGATCCTCACCTGGTCGCCCCCGGTGAAGAACACGCCCCGTGCCGTCTTGAGCATTTCGAGTGCGTCCTGGCCGAAGGCTCCGCCGCGCTCAGGAACGTCGAGCCGGGCTACGTCCGATGCGCCGAGGTCGTCGAAGACCTTGCTGTACGTTTCCCACAGCTCCTCGGGAACGCCGCTCGCAACCGTCGCGACCACGATCCTGCCACCCCTGGCACGCGCCACGACCGCTTCGAGGATCCGGCGATCGCCCTCCTTGTCTTCGCGGCCGCCGATGATGCACAGCGAGCCCTTGCCCGCGAGCTCGAGCGAAGCCGACGCAGGAACACTGTCTGAGTGACGCCGCCGGGCGGATTCTTTCTTACGCTTGGCCATGGAGAATCACGTGTCGGTTGGAGGTCTCGAGAAAGCGCTCGCTCACGTCGAGCCGCCCGTCGCGGAGCAGCACCCGCCCGCCGGCGATGACGTGGACCGGCGCGAGTGTATCCCGACGGAGGATGAGGACGTCAGCATCGCATCCCTCAGACACGCGTCCTTTTCGTGCCAGCTTGAGCACCGAAGCCGTGTTGGACGTCGTCAGCGGCAGCAACTGCTCGACACGCCAGCGCCGCGACTTGATGCAGGCGCCCAGCTGTTCGAGCAGGGTGCCGGGCGCCACGCCCGCCGCATCAGACGATATCGTCAGGCGACCCCAGTCGCCGCCGCGCGATTCGAAATCCGACAGGTCGCGCTCGAGATTCTGTTCAGCAACGTCGAAATCGATGAACAATCCGCGCCGCGAGAGCGCGATCGCTTCGTCCATGAGTTCCGGGGTGCGGTTGCAGTGAGACGGATAGATCGACGCGGCGTTCACCTGGAAGTCATCCAGCACTTCTCGCAGCACCTGGAGTCTGGTTGGCGCGTCGCCCACGTGAAAGTGCGTCACACCGGCCTTCGCACTGAGACGGCCGCCGATCGATGCGTCGACGATCACCCGCGCCAGCTCGCGGGCGGTTGGCTCCATCGCACGTCGGTCGGAAATCGCTGTCTCGCCAGCCCCGATCACCTTGGTGAGGAACATGATGTCGTCGCGAACACTCGACAGCACCGTCGCGGGAGGGACGTCGTAGCCACCGCTGTACACGAACGTCGTCAGCCCCTCCTCCTGCAGACCGATCGCCTTGGCGAGCAGGCCCGCCATCGTTTTCATCGTGGTATCGACGCCCAGGCACCCCACGACCGTCGTGGTGCCTCCCTTCACCAGTTCACTGAGAAAGATCTCTGGCGTCTGCGTACTGAATCCGCTCTCCCCGCTGCCGCCGAGCAGGTGTGCGTGGGGATCGATGATGCCGGGAACGACGTAGCAGTCCGACGCATCGAGTACCTCGAGCTGGAACCCGGCTGCCTCGATCCTGTCGGTCGACAGCGATCCGATTGCCTCGATACGATCGTTCGCGAGGAGTACCGACGCACGACCCACGTGCTCTGGCGCATAGACGTCGCCGTTGCGTATCAGCGTCAGCATCTCTGCGCTACGTTCCGTACATCGCCTGCGGCACCGCGGCCGGCGCCGGCCGTCGTGCTGTCGCTGGTGTGGCGCCGAACCGCTGGAGTACGTCTCTCACTGCCGGGAGGTCGTCGTAGAACAGGACCACCACATCGCCGTCGGCCATCGTCTCGATCGCCGTGGCTAATGCCTCGGCCTCGTTGAGCACGACGTCGCATTTGCGCCCCGGCGCCTCCGCGACAATCGCATCTCGCAGCAGCTGCGCCGTCTCCCCACGCGCGCGCCCACGCGCATCCTCATCTTCCTTGATGACGAAGCGGTCGAAGAGACGCGCCGCGGTTCGTCCTGCTTCCCGGATGACGTGATCGGCACGATCGCCCGGCACACCCACCACGCCGATCAGGCGGTTGCGCTTCCACGCCCGCGCAACATCCCCCATCGCCTCGAAAGCCGACGGGTTGTGACCGTAATCGATGACCACCCGTCCGCGCGCCACATCGAAGACGTTGAGCCTGCCGCTGTTCCGTCCGTTGGCATCGAAGTCGTTGAGTGCGTGGCGAAGCAACCCGGCGGAGGCGCCGAGTGCACGGCACGCCGCCACGGAGGCGAGCGCATTGGCCACGTTGCAGGACGCGGTTCCCGCAAAGGTCGCGGGAATCGCGGAGATCTCGGCGATGCGCCGCTGCCCTTCAGGAGTCATTTCGACGATCCAGCCGTCCCGCGGTACGTAGGCGACCCCCCCGGCACCGACGTGCCGTCGCACGCTGAATCGGTTCGGATACATGGAGAACAGCGCGACCCTGCAGCGCCGCCGGCGGACATACTTGTTCTCGGCGAGTGACAGCACCAGTGGATCGTCTGCATTCAGGACGACCGTTCCGCCTTCGCGCACGCGCTCGACCACCAGCGATTTGATGTGGAGGAGATCTTCCAGCCCCTCGATGCCATCCTGTCCCACGTGATCGAGCTGGACGTTCGTGAACACGGCCACGTCGGAAAGATCGTAGCCCAGGCCGCCCCGCACGATTCCGCCTCGTGCAGTCTCGAGCACCGCGACATCGACCTCGGGATCCGAGAGGATCGCCTGCGCGGACTTCGGCCCGGTCATGTCACCGCAGGCCAGCTCTCGTCCATTCAAGTAGATTCCGTCGGTGGTCGTCGTGCCCACGTTCGCTCCGGACGCCTGCATCGCATGCGAGATCATCCGGGTCACAGTGGTCTTGCCGTTGGTGCCGGTGATTGCCACGATCGGAATCCGGCCGTCGTTCTCGCGAGGAAAGAGCATGTCGACGATGGCGGCGCCGACGTCGCGCACAGTGCCGTCGGATGGGAACTGATGCATCCGGAGCCCCGGTCCTGCGTTGACCTCGATGATGCCGGCACCCGTTTCTGGAAACGGATGCGAGATGTCGGGGGTGATCACGTCGAGCCCGCAAATGTCGAGACCGATCAGCCGGGCCGCTCGCTCGCACGTGATCCGAACGTCGGGATGCACCACGTCGGTGACATCGGTGGCGCTGCCCCCCGTAGACAGGTTCGCACTGCTCCGCAGAGCCACCATCCGACCCGCCTCCGGTATCGACTGCAGCGTGAGCCCTTGGCGTTCGAGAGTACCCAGCAGGACCACGTCGGCAGGATCAACACGGGTCAGCGGTTTTTCATGTCCCTCGCCGCGCCGCGGATCCTGGTTGAGAGCGGCTATCAACGACGCGATCGTGCTCGCACCATCCCCGATAACCTCGGGCGGGCGCCGCAGGCTGGCCGCAACCATCACCCCGTTCACGACCAGGACGCGATAGTCCTGCCCGCTGTATTGCTCTTCGACCAGCACTTGCGGCGAGATCGTCCGGGCCAGCTCGAATGCGCGTGCAAGACCATCTTCGGTATCGACGTGCATGCTTACCGCTCGACCCTGGTTGCCGTCGAGCGGCTTGACCACGGCAAGCCGGTTGACGTCCTCCCACGCCTCGCGAGCCTCCTCCAGAGACGAGACGACCGACCCGCGCGGCGCCGGCACGAAGCCGTTGCACAGAATCTGCTTGGTCATGTGTTTGTCGGCCGCGAGCTCGGTACCGATGCCGCTTGTCTTGTCGGTGAAAGCAGCCTGTATGAACCTCCGGTGGCGTCCGTACCCGAGCTGAACAAGGCTTCGCCCGGGTTCGAGACGGCAAACCGGAATGTCTCGTCGCTCGGCCGCATCGACGATGCACCGAGTACTGGGCCCTAGTTGCGTCCGCGAAATGATGCCGCGTACTGCCTGGAGCTGCGTATCCATTGGGTACGGCTGGTCGTCGAGTACCGACTGCACGAGCTCCACGGCGATGTGGAGGAGGCGGCGCATGGCCGGGTCATTGCGGTAGCGAACGACAAGGGCGTACAGCGATGGCTCCTGAATCAGCCGGGTCTTCCCGTATTTGACGCTGATATCCACGTGGGCCGAAAGCTCGAGAGCAACGTGCTCGATGACGTGGCCGAAGAACGTGCCGTCTTCGAGACGGGAGATGAATGCTCCCGGGTGACCGGCGGCGCACGTGTGGTCGCGCAAGCCGGGAAGCAATGAGATCAGGCGCTGGTTGAAACCGGCGAATTCGCGC
>Ga0126307_10003022_pt1 | contig 11442 bp, 13 predicted proteins | sample Plot28_FD_89955 | JGI IMG/M metagenome (GOLD analysis project Ga0126307, IMG submission 89955) | Serpentine soil microbial communities from UC McLaughlin Reserve, CA, USA - Plot28 | ecosystem: Environmental > Terrestrial > Soil > Grasslands | place: USA: UC McLaughlin Reserve, Lake County...
TCATCATCCTCCGGAACATCGTCATCCTGGGATGCCGCAACTTCAACGAGATCGCCGATGGCGCCCCGGGCCTGTCTCGCGGCTTGCTTTCCAAGCGCCTGCGAGAGCTGGAGCGCGCCGGGGTGATCGAGATCCGACCCAAGCCCGACGGCCCGGGTTCGATCTACGAGCCGACCGAGGCCGGCCGAGCCCTGTCGGAGGTCATGGTGGCGCTCCAGCACTGGGGATCGCGGTGGGCGGACCTGACACCCGAGCAGGCCCATCCGGGCGTGGTGCTGTGGATGTGGGCGACCTTCTTCCTGGACCGTGACCGCCTCCCTCAGCGGAGGGTGCTCATCCGGTTCGACTATCCGACGCTGTCGGGTCCGGGCAGCCGCAGCTGGCTGTTGATCGAGCGTGGCGACGCCGAGATTTGCGAGAAGTATCCGGGCGGCGAGGAAGACCTGGTCGTGGTGGTCAACGATCCCGTCGTGTTCGCTCGCTGGCACCTCGGAGAGATCGAGTGGGGCCACGCGCTGCGCGCCGAGGCGATCGAGGTCAACGGCTCGCGAGCGCTGGCTCGAGCCGTCCCGACGTGGCACCGAGATCACGACCGCGGACCCCAACCGCTGCACGGAGCCGAGCCTGCCTCGGCGACCGTCTCGGTCTGAGCCAGCTCCGGGGAACGCTCAGCGCTCGCGGGCGCTGGTTCAGATGTTGCACTACTCGTCCGCTGCGGTCGGCGGCACGATCGTGTCGGTGACACCTGGGAGGAGCCGATGACGACCATCGACGGTGCAGGCATCGACACGCTGGCGGCGGACTTCGCCGGCGAGCTGATCCCGCCACATGACACGCACTTCGACCCGGGCACGCCAGATCTGGAACGGGCAGGTGCGACGGCGGCCGGCATTGATCGCCAGGTGCCGGGGCGTCGCCGACGTGATCGCGGTGGTGCGCTTCTGTCGGAACCACGACGTGCCGGCGTCGGTGCGGGCCGGCGGGCACGCCGTGGCCGGGCACGCCATCTGTGACGGTGGCGTGGTCATCGACCTGTCCGCCATGACGGGAACACGGGTCGATCCGATGGCTCGCACTGTCCAACTCCAGGGCGGCTGTCTGAACACGCACCTCGACCGGGAAGGCCAGGCGTTCGGGCTCGCCGCCACCGGCGGCATCGTCAGCCACACCGGGCTTGGTGGGCTCACCCTGGGCGGAGGCCTCGGTCACCTCATGCGGAAGTTCGGGCTCGCCATCGACGGCCTCCGATCCTGTGATGTGGTCACCGCCGACGGCGAGTTCCTCGTGGCCAACGAGCAGGAGAACCCTGAGCTGTTCTGGGGGCTGCGCGGTGGCGGCGGCAACTTCGGCATCGTCACCAACTTCACGTTCGCCCTGCGGCCACTCGGCCCGACGGTGCTCGCCGGCATGGTGGCGTGGCCCATGGACCAAGCGCCCGAGGTGCTGCGCTTCCTGCGAGAGTTCATCGCCCAAGCCCCGGACGAGGTCGGCCTGATGGCCAACCTGCGGCTGGCGCCCTCCCTGCCGATCGTGCCTGAGCAGCTATGGGGCAAGCCGATCGTGGCGCTGATACCGACCTACGCCGGACCAATCGACGAAGGCCGCGACGCACTGGCGCCGATTCAGGAGCTGCCGACCCCGGCATTCGACGCCGTGATACCCAAGCCATACCGCGCCCACCAGAAGATGTTCGACGCCGCCTACCCCCACGGCCGGCACTATTACTGGAAGGCCCACAAGCTCGGCCCGCTTACCGACGACGTCATCGACGTGGTGGTCGAGCACGCCGGACGGGTCACCTCGCCGCTATCGGCGGTCCCGATCTTCTGCCTCGGCGGTGCAGTTGCCCGCGTGCCCGAGCAGTCGACGGCATTCCCCTTCCGTGACGCCTGCCACGACATCAACATCGTGGCGTCGTGGCTGCCGGAAGAGGCGGCCGACGCGGACCGCCACATCCAATGGGTACGGGCGATGTTCCATGCGCTAGAGCCCTCCAGCCGTGGCGTCTACGTGAACTTCACCAGCGACGACGCCAACGAGCGGGTGCGGCAGGCCTACAACGACAACCAATGGACCCGACTGACGGCCCTCAAAGCCAAGTACGACCCGACGAACTTCTTCCGGATGAACGCCAACATCCCGCCCGGATAGCCCAAGTCACCGCAGCGAGGCTGGCCCGAGCGCAGTCCACCTGGTCGGCCCTCGCGGTGATCGGCATCCGCAACCCCGCAGCCCGAGCGACAACGGACAGGGGCGGCAGCGAGGGAGGCGCGGAGGTCCCAGGACCCGCAGCGACTCGAGCGTTACAGCCGCCCGTTGGCGCAGTCACCCTCGTAGGCGGCAGCCACCTTCCTCGGCACGCACATGCGCCACGCGTCGACGAGTAGCTCCAGCAGCTCCTCGACGTCGAGGGCATCGAGCCGTACGCAGACCCACTGGTACCGCATGTCGGAGGGGCGGGGCATGAGGAATTTGTCGGGCTCCGAGGCCACCAGTGCCTCCCGCTCGTCCCTGGGGAAGCCGAAGCCCATGATCGTGTCGTCGTGGTAGAACGCGGCGTAGACTAGGCGGCCGACCCGGAACCTCACCTCGCCGCGTACGAGCGCTTCGTACGAGCGAGGGAGCGTGGCGGCGATCGCCCGGGCGTCGTCGATCGTCACCCCCATCGGCGGCGTAGCACTTCGGCGGTGCGATCGTCGGCGGGTAGGAACGCCTCGAGGCGCATTTCGGCGAGCGTCACGTCGGTGGCGGTGGCGAACGACGTGAGTGTGGTGATGAGGCGGAGGTCGCCGTCGGCCGAGGCCAGCTCCAGGGGCACGGCGAAGCCGAGCGAGTCGGCCTGTGGGGGCAGCGGCGGGAGGTAGCCCTCGAGCTCGACGAGGAGCTCCTCCAACGACGGGTCCGGGCTCCGTACGAGCTGGGCCCGCAGGTTCTCGGTGATGTGCCGGCCCCACTCGGGCAGGTTGCGCACCCGGGGCGCGAGACCATCGGGGTGGAGGGCGTGGCGGAACATGTTGGCCGGCGGCGCCAGCAACGCGGGGTCGACGTCCTCGTGGAACAGGTCGAACGCCCGGTTTGCGGTGACGAGGATGCCGTGTGGTCGTACGACCATCGCCGGGTACGGGAGGTGGCCGTCGAGGATCGTGTCCAGCGCCTCGCGGATCGGCCGGAGTGCCGCGTCGTCGAGCGGTGACTCCGGGAACGCCGGGGCGAAGCCGGCGGCGAGGAGCAGCTCGTTGCGGTCGCGCAGCGTGAGGTCCAGCGACTCCGCCAGCCGCGTGACCACGTTGCGCCCCGGTCGGGAGCGGCCCTGTTCGATGAAGCTCACGTGCCGCTGGGTCGTGTCCGCCCGTATCGCCAGCTCCAGCTGGCTCAACCGGCGCGCCGTGCGCCAGCGCCGCAGCTCGGTCGGGAATCGGGACATCACCGATGATCGTTGCCCACACCGGGCCTTGGTGCCATTCCCTCCAGGGAGTTGCTGCGAAGCCCGCCGCCGCGGACGATGCGGCCATGACCGACACCGCCACCGTCATCGACCAGTACAACGCCGCGTTCCTCGAGCGGGCGCCCGAGAAGCTCGTCGACCTCGTCGCCGACGACTGCGTGATGGAGGGCACCGGTCCGGCGCCCGACGGCAACGTCTGGACGGGCTACGACGACTGCCTCGCGGGCTGGCAGGGGTTGGCCTCCGACCCCCCCATCCAGTTCTCGGTCGAGCATGTCGACGTCGACGGTGACCGTGCCGTCATCCGCTGGCGGATCACCGGCACCGAGAACTACCGGGGCGTGAACCTCATGCGCGTCCGGGACGGGAAGATCATCGAGGCGCTCTGGTACGGCAAGCGGCCCTGATCCGATGCCCACCCTCGACGCCAATGGGGTGGCCCTGGGCATCGAGTCCTTCGGTGACGACGACGCACCCCTCGTCCTGCTCGCGGGCGGGACCACGATGCTCTCCTGGCCCGACGCGCTCTGCGGGCACCTCGCCGCCGGCGGGCGCCGCGTGGTGCGCTACGACCTGCGCGACAGCGGCGAGTCGACGACGGCGGACCCGGAGGCGCCCGCCTACACCCTGCGCGACCTCGCCGCCGACGCCGCGGCCCTGGCCGACGCGCTCGGCGGCGGGCCCGCGCACCTCGCGGGGACCGGCGTCAGCGGGATGGTCGCCCAGGTGGCCGCGCTCGACCATCCGGGCGGGTTCTCGGCGCTCACCCTGGCCGGCACCCGCTCGGTCGCGCCCGGCCCCCCCGACGATGACCTCCCCGACCATGACCAGGCGACGATGCGCCGGCTGTTCGCGCATCCGCTGCCCGACTGGACCGACCGCGCGGCGGTGGCGAACTTCGCCGCCGCCCGCGCGGAGATCCTCGGCGACGACCCCGGCGCCGCACGGGCGATCGCCGCGCGCATCTGGGACCGCACGCCCGGCACCGCACCCCCGGTCCAGATGGCCAACCAGATGGGCATGGTGTTCGCCAAGCTCGACTGCAAACCACGCTGGCGCGAGCGCCTGCCCGAGATGGAGGTACCCACGCTCGTCGTCCACGGCCGCCGCGACCCATTCTTTCCCGTCGGCAACGGCGAGGCGATCGCGCGCGAGATCCCCGGGGCGCGGCTGCTCGTCCTCGAGGAGGCCGCCACTGCGATCCCCGATGCGGCGGCCGGCGAGGTGGCCGAGGCAATGCTCGCCCTCGGCTAGAGGAGGGCGCGTGCCGCGCAGCTGTCGCCTCCGCGCCGCGGCGGCCGTCGGAGGAGTCGCGATCGACCGCAGCGACTCCGAACTCGCCCGGTCCAGGCTGCGAGCGACCCGGAACCAGGTGCCGCAGCTGCCGCGATGGGCTGCGCCGCTGGGCGAGCGGACGTGGTGATCGAGGGCGCGGCAGGCTCGGCTACTTGCTCAGAGGCGGACCATCTCACTGCCAGCTGCGCCAGTTCCTTGAAGCCCGGGATTCCGTGTATCGGGGGCGTATCGAAAGTCGCATACGCGACCGCAACGGTCCTCCGTCCTCAGTGGAGGCATGGACCACAGCGCATCACTGTCGGCGCCAGCCCGTCGTACGCGCACGTTCGTGCTCGTCAGTCTGGCGATCCTCGGTGTAGCGATCGCCGGGTTCGTCGTGCAGCGATCGCTCTCGGCGTCCGCTCCGTCGACGTCGGCGGCCGAAGTTGGGCAGGCGACCGGTACGCAGAGCGCGCTCGACGAGGCTGACGGTGTCATTCCCGACGGCGTGGTGGACGAGGCCGACGGTTTCATTCCCGACGGGGTGGCGGTCTCGGTGTTCGACGACGAGATACCGGCGGTGGGCAGGCTCGACCCCAATCTCCTCGATGCCTTACGTCGGACGGCGACGGACGCAGAAGCCGACGGCGTCGGGCTTCGGGTCAACAGTGGTTGGCGGTCGCCCGAGTATCAGTGGCAGTTGTTGCAGGACGCTGTCGTCGAGTATGGCTCGCAGGAAGAGGCCGCGCGGTGGGTGGCCACTGCGGAGACGTCTGCTCATGTGTCGGGTGACGCGGTCGACATCGGCGGGTTCTACGGCGCGGCGTGGCTGTCTGAGTACGGAGCCGCGTATGGCCTGTGTCAGGTCTACAGAAATGAGCCATGGCATTACGAATTGCGTCCCGATGCTGTCGACGACGGTTGCCCGCGGATGTATGCGGATCCGACTGAGGACCCGAGGATGCAGCCGTGAATCGGGTCCCGGTCGCGCTTCGGCGCCGATGAGATACCTTTCGACCACCGACGTTGCAGACGCTGCCTGCGGCGGTGACTGCGAACGTGGCCAAGATCCGTGCGCGGACTCGGAGCACGATCACGGCCGTGGTCAAAGCCGACCGTTACGGCCACGGCGCCGTCACGGTCGCCAAAGCTGCCGTTGCCGCGGTGCCGGTCGCAGGCCATCAGTTCCTTGGCGGGGGCACTGAGCGTCGTCGAACGTGCCGACGTCGTCTTCCCCGCGGTCCACGGCCCGTCCGGCGAGGATGGGACCCTCGCGGCGTTGTTTGCCCTCGCGCACATGCCGATGGTCGGCTCGGGCCTGCGCTCCGGAGCGCTCGGCATGGACAAGTGGGCGACCAAGCTCGTGGCGGAGGCCGTCGGGATCCACACTGCTCCCGGCCGGCTGGTGGCGGCGGTCGATATCGCGGGCATCGGGTTCGAGACGGATGTGGTGGTGAAGTCCGCCTCGGCCGGGTCGAGCTTCGGTGTCGCCCTCGCTCGCGACGCCTCCCAGTTACGCGACGCCCTGCGCTGTGCGGCGCGATTCGACGACCGGATCCTGATCGAGGACGTTGTCCCGGGCCGGGAGATCCTGGTCGCGCGCCTGGTCGATGCTGCCACCGTGCCCGGACCCACGAGCCCCGGATCTGAGCGTGTGAAGCCATGACCGTCCGTTTCGCGTACGTCGGCGATATGCCGTGCTGCTTAGGCTCCAGGTGTGCGCGTGCTGGTCGTGGAGGACGAGCCCTACCTGGCCGAAGCCGTCCGTGACGGTCTCCGGCTGGAAGCGATCGCCGCCGACATCGCCGGCGACGGCAACTCGGCCCTGGAACTGCTCTGCATCAACTCCTACGACCTCGCGGTCCTCGACCGCGACATCCCCGGCCCCTCCGGCGACGAGATCGCCCGACGAATCGTCGCCTCGGGCAGCGGCATCCCGATCCTCATGCTCACCGCTGCCGACCGGATCGATGACAAGGCGTCCGGGTTCGAGCTCGGCGCCGACGACTACCTCACCAAACCGTTCGAGCTTCGAGAGCTCGTCCTGCGGCTGCGGGCGCTCGACCGCAGACGCGCGCACGCCCGACCCCCGGTCAGCGAGATCGCGGGCGTCCGGCTGGACCCCTTCCGCCGGGAGGTCTTCCGCGAGGGACGCTACGTCGCGCTCACCCGGAAGCAGTTCGCCGTGCTCGAGGTCCTCGTCACCGCCGAAGGCGGTGTCGTCAGCGCCGAAGAGCTGCTTGAGCGCGCCTGGGACGAGAACGCCGACCCCTTCACCAACGCCGTCCGCATCGTCGTTTCCGCCCTGCGCAAGCGACTCGGCGAACCATGGCTCATCGCCACGGTGCCCGGCGTCGGCTACCGCATCGACACCGGCATCGACCCCGCCCACCCTGGCAGCACTCATGACTAGGCGCCCAGGGCTCAGCGCCCGACTGAAGCTCACCATCAGCTACGCCGGATTCCTCCTCATCGCCGGCGCTCTCCTGCTGGCCGTGGTCTGGGTGTTCCTGCTGCGCTACGTACCCGACGGTGCCATGTACGACCACGGCCGCACCGACCTTGTCCCGTACAGCCCCAGCCGCAGCGACCTCTGGCGGGCCTTCGCCCCCCGCGCGGCCCAAGCGATGGCCTTCCTCCTCGTGTTCGGCCTCCTGGGAGGATGGTTCCTCGCCGGCCGGATGCTCGCACCGCTCACACGGATCGCCGACGCGGCCCGGATGGCCGCGAACGGATCGCTGTCCCACCGGATCCGCATGGAGGGCTTCAAGGACGAGTTCCGCGAGCTCGCCGACGTGTTCGACACCATGCTCGAACAACTCGAGTCCCAGCTCCTCGAACAGAAACGATTCGCCGCGAACGCCTCCCACGAACTGCGCACCCCGCTGGCGATCTCGCAGACACTCCTCGACGTCGCCCGCAACGACCCCACGCGGGACCAGGGCGTACTCCTAGAACGCCTCCACACCGTCAACACGCGGGCGATCGACCTCACCGAAACCCTCTTGCTGCTCAGCCGCAGCGACCTCAGGACCTTCACCCGCGAGCCCGTCGACCTCTCCCTCGTCGCCGAAGAGGTCACCGAAACGCTGCTTCCCCTCGCCGAACAGCGCAGCATCACGCTCGAGGTCACCGGCGAGGCGACACGGACCGTCGGCTCCGCGGCGCTCATCCTGCGGATGGTGACGAACCTCGTCCAGAACGCCATCGTCCACAACCTCCCCGCCGGCGGCACCGTGACGGTCCACACCGAATCGCAGCACGACGCGAGCGTGCTGCGGGTCGAGAACACGGGCCATCCGCTCCCATCGGCACTCGTCGCGACCCTCACCGAACCCTTCCAGCGCGGAACGCAACGCCTACGCACCGACGACCATGCGGGCGTCGGCCTCGGGCTGGCCATCGTGCACAGCATCGTCCGAGCACACGACGGGACCCTCGACCTCACACCCCGCCCCGCCGGCGGTCTGCTCGTCGCGGTTCGACTTCCCGGCACGCCGCAGGCATCGTCCCCGAGCGGGCCCTCGAGATCGTTGATTGAGGGACTGTCCGATTCTGTGTGTAAGTGGGCGTGAGGTTGGTTGGTTCAGTTGGCGGCCGTGATGCGGTCGCCGTAGTGGATGGTGAGGGCGTTCAGTTCAGAACCGCCACCGCGTTGAACCCGGCGTCTCTTCGGCGGTACCAACTGCGGTCGCGGTGCGCGGCTTGACTTCGTAGACGAACCACGGCGGCGGTCCGAGCGTCGGCGCGTTGAACGGTGCGGTGATACCGGTTCCTGAGTCGTCGGGCTGCGCGGGCCATCCGCTCTTCGCCCACAACGCCGCGATCTCGGCCACGATCGTCGAGTCGGTCACGCGCCGGGCTTCACCCGAGACCATCACGTCGAAGCCCTTCGTAGCGACACTGATCGTGCAGCGCGGGTCGCGTGCAACGTTCTTCGCCTTGCGGGTGCGTTCGCCGGTCTGGAACCAGCATGAGCCCGCGTGCCAAAGCGCGCCGACACTCGTCACGTGCGGGCTTCCGTCGGCGTTCAGCGTCGTGAGCCAGAACGTCGAGCGGTTCGGCGAGCGCGGGTCGTCGTGCGTCAGGAGGTCGGCCAGCTGCGCTTCAACTTGGGACCACTCGATCGTGGGCAGCCCATCGGCCTCACCAAGGTTTGTTGTCTTCATGGTTCTTGAGACTCCACCCCTACCCGAAACTCATCGCGAGCCTGTCAGCGCTCCCGTCGCTCTGGTTGGAGTGATACCCATCATGCACGTCTCAGCTACAACAAGCTTCTTGGTGCGCTACATCGCGTCTGGCATCCGCGGCTGGCATAACTGCCTGATGGGCACGCCTTCAATGCGGCAGCCAACCGATGAGTCGGACCCGCCACTGACGTCGTAGGGACATGCCCCACGAGACGATCGACAGCGTCCCCATCTGGTACGAGGAGCACGGCGACCCCGACGGCCCGCCGCTCGTTGCCCTCCACGGCGGCATCGTCACGTTCGAGGGCAGCTTCGGCGACGTTCTCCCGTGGCTGACGCAGGGCCGTCGGGTCATCGGGGTGGAGCTCCAGGGCCACGGCCACACCCCCGACACCGGCCGGGCGATGTCGATCGAGCGCTTCGCCGACGACGTGGCCGAGCTGGTCGACCGCGTCGCGGGCGGCGGACCCGTCGACGTGTGGGGATTCAGCCTCGGCGCCCTCACCGCCACGAGCCTGGCCCTCCGCCATCCGGCTAAGGTCCGGCGCCTCGTGCTCGCCGCCTCGAACATCCGGCCCGACGGCTATCACGCCGAGATCACGGCGCCCGAGCAGGACGACCCGCGGCTGCCGACGGAGGAGGAGTTCGCTCGCTGGCAGGCCGACTACGAGGCGGTGGCGCCGAACCCGGACGACTTCTTCCCGTTCCTCGAGCGGATGCAGCGGGTCGTACACGACTTCGCCGGCTGGACCGCCGACCAGATCCGCAGCATCGCCGCGCCCACCTTCCTCGTGATCGGCGACCGAGACTTCGTCCGCCTCGACCATGCCGCCGAGATGCTCGACCTGTTCCCCGACTGCCGGCTCGCCGTCCTGCCCGGCACCCGTCACACCGAGGTGATGCAGCGCACCGCCGTACTCCGGCCGCTCATCCAGATGTTCCTGGCCTAGCGAGCCGCGAAGACATTCGTACCCGGCACGCACGTGCGCCGGCCGCTGCTCACGCACGCTCGTCGCACGACACCGGGCACGAGCTGACGATCCTCGTAGGGACGCCCGTCAGAGATCACAGATCGGCTGGTCAGTCGTCCGCGCGACCGTGGGCGCGAACCTGGGGGACCATCGACGCCACGTCGGCGCGCTGCACGCCCTTGAACAGCTCCTTCTCGCCCTTCGGCGCGAACCCGCCGGGCTTCACGGGGGCCGGGGTGTAGCTGGCGGCGGATGCGCGTGTCCTCGTCATGCTCGACGCCCGAGGCCGGCGCGTGGTCGACGTGTGCGACAACCCGGTCCCGGGGATCGATGCCGTGGACTGCACTCGTCCATCAGCGCGCTTGGTCACGCGGTAGCCCTTGACCCCGGCGGAGTACCCGGATCCCCGACTTCGAGAAGTTCATCCGCACACCGGGCGCGAGCTTGATCGACCTGCTCATCCGGAAGCCCAGATCCATCGTCAGAAGCGGAAGCTCGGTACGCTCGCCGCATGGCCGACGGTGCGGCGATTCGCTTTTTGCCGTTCGCTGGCCGACGTGTCGCGTACGCGGCGACCGGGGAGGGGCCGCCACTCGTGGCGCCGGCCTGGTGGATTAGTCACCTGGAGCTCGATTGGGCGGACCCAGCCTTTCGGGGGTTCTGGGAGTCGGTCGGCGACGGCCACACGCTGGTGCGCTACGACCGGCTCGGCGTCGGCATGTCAGACCGCGAGGTCCTCGACGACGATCTGACGCTCGACACTGACGTTGCGGTGCTGCGCGCCGTGCTCGACGAGCTCTCCTTGGAGAAGGTCGTGTTGTTCGGCGGGTCGTCGGGCGGCTGCGCGGCGATCGCGTTCGCGGCTCGCTTCCCCGAGCGTGTGGATCGTCTGCTGCTCTGTGGCGCGTACGCCGATGGGTCATCGATCACCGTTCGGGAGGTCCAGGAGTCGGTCGCTTCCACCGTCCGTTCGCACTGGGGACTTGGGTCGCGCGTGCTGGCCGACATCTTCTTGGGTGAGACCGACAGTGCCGAGCAGGAGCGGCTGGCGCGCTATCAGCGCGTAGCGGCGAGCCCGGAAACCGCGGCCGCGTTGCTGGAGCTCACCTACCGCAACGACGTCCGAGCAGAGTTGCAGCACGTACATGCACCGACGTTGGTGGTGCACCGCCGCGGCGACCGCGCCATTCCGTACCATCTCGGCCGGGAGCTCGCAGCGGCCATACCAGGGGCGACGCTGGTTCCTCTCGACGGCAGCGCCCATCTCCCTTGGACTGGCGATTGGCAAGCGGGCGCGCGCGCCTTGCGTTCGGTGCTGGCTCCCGAAGCTCCGGCACGCCTGGCCGGGGAGCCCGCGGCGGCGCTGCTCTCAAGACGAGAGCGCGAAGTGCTGGCGCTGATCGCGAACGGGCTGAACGATCAGGAGATCGCCGAGCAGCTGTTCTTGAGCCCTCACACGGTGCACCGCCACGTCGCGAACATTCGCCACAAGCTCGGGCGCGGTTCGCGAACGGCGGCGGTAGCGGAGGCCGCACGCTTGGGCTTGCTCTGAGGCCGATCA
>Ga0126307_10003023_pt1 | contig 11440 bp, 11 predicted proteins | sample Plot28_FD_89955 | JGI IMG/M metagenome (GOLD analysis project Ga0126307, IMG submission 89955) | Serpentine soil microbial communities from UC McLaughlin Reserve, CA, USA - Plot28 | ecosystem: Environmental > Terrestrial > Soil > Grasslands | place: USA: UC McLaughlin Reserve, Lake County...
ACCGGGGCGGGGCGCATGGCTCTGTGCCTCCACCACTGCCGGATGCTTCGAGCAGGCGGTGGGGCGCCGGGCGCTCGAGCGGGCCCTACGCACAAGGCTTTCGGCCGCGGAGCTGGTGTCCCTACGTGCGAAACTGTTGAACCTCTGAAGAACAGCGGCGAACGAGAGTAAATGGCGACCAAGAAGATCAGGGTCTACGAGCTGGCGAGAGAGCTCGGCGTCGAGAACGCCGTCGTGCTCGACCTCGCCAACGAGCTCAAGATCGGGGTGAAGAGCCACTCGTCGAGCATCGACGACCCGTCGGCCGATCGCGTCCGCCGTCTGGCCGACTCCAAGGGCCTGCGCATGGAGCCCGTCGTCGAGGAGCCCGAGCCCGAGCCTGCACCGCCGCCGCCCGAGCCCGCGAAGGTCCTGGCGGCCGAGAAGGCCCCCGCACCCGTCGCCGAGCCGGAGCCCGAAGTCGCCCCGCCTCCGCCCCACCGTGTCGTGCGGTCCACGGGCGGGCTGCCGGAGCCGGCCCCGCTCGCGCCACGACCGGCGCCCACACGCGAGCCGACTACCGCTCCGGGTGAACGTCGCGACGAGGCTCCCGCGGCTGCCAGCGATGCGGCCGCTCCGCCGGCGCCCCCTGCTGCGCCGCGTAGTCCCTCGGGCCGTCCGATCCCGCCCCCGCCCGGCGGGCGTCCGATCCCGCCGCCGCCCGGCGCCCGTCCGCTCACACCCTCCGGTCCTCCCCGCAGTGGCGCGCCCCGTACCGGCGGGGCCCCGTCCGGCGCGCCGCGCGGCGGCCCCGGTGGCGGGCGCGGCGGAGGCGGCTTCACGCGCAGTGGCCCCGGTGGTCCTCCGGGCGGCCCGCCCGGTGGTCGGGGCGGCTATCAGGGTCGAGGCCGGCCCGGTCCGCAGGGTCAGCGACCGCGACGGAAGAAGCGTCGCCGTCGCAACTTCGAAGACCTCGGACCGGCCGAGCATCCGCAGCTCACGCCGACCGATGCGCCTGTCCCCGAGGGCGAGATCGTGGTGCCGCGCGGCATCACGATCCAGGAGCTCGCGCCCAAGCTGAACCGGACAGCCGCGGACCTGGTGCGGGTGCTGTTCGACGCGGGCGAGATGGTCACCGGCACGCAGTCCCTGGCCGACGAGATGATCGAGCTCATCGGGGAGACCCTCGGCGCCGAGGTGCTGCTAGTCGAGCCGGGACAGGAGGAAGAGCTCGAGCTCCGGGCGCTGCTTGGCGACGACGAAGAGGAGGAGGAGGACGAGAGCCTGCTCGAGCCGCGCGCGCCCGTCGTGACGGTCATGGGCCACGTCGACCATGGGAAGACCACGCTGCTCGACCGGATCTGCGAGGCGCATGTCGTCGACAGCGAAGCCGGCGGGATCACCCAGCACATCGGCGCCTACCAGGTCGTGAAGAACGACCGGCAGATCACGTTCATCGACACACCCGGTCACGAGGCCTTCACCGCGATGCGCGCCCGCGGCGCCCAGGCCACCGACGTCGCGGTGCTCGTCGTCGCCGCCGACGACGGCGTCATGCCCCAGACCGTGGAGGCCATCAGTCACGCGAAGGCGGCCGAGGTGCCCGTCATCGTCGGGATCACCAAGGTGGACAAGGGCGACGCCGACCCGCAGCGCGCCCGCCAGCAACTCGTCGAACAGGAGCTCGTGCCCGAGGAGTGGGGCGGCGACACGCTCGTCGTCGAGGTGTCCGGCACCGAAGGCACCGGGGTCCCCGAGCTGCTCGACGCCATCCTGCTCGTCGCCGACGTCCAAGACCCTCCCCTCATGGCGAACCCGAAGGCGCCGGGGCGTGCGTTCGTGCTCGAGGCCAACCTCGATCCCGGCCGCGGCCCGGTGGCCTCGGTGCTCGTCGAGCGCGGCATCCTCCACGTCAGCGACCCGGTCGTCGCCGGCGGCGGCTGGGGCAAGGTGCGGGCGTTGTTCGACGAGAACGGCAAGCAAGTCGCCGACGCGGGCCCGTCAATGCCGGTCGAGGTACTCGGCCTCGACGACGTTCCCCTCGCCGGCGACGAGCTGCGCGTCGCGCCGGACGAGAAGACGGCACGCACCGTCGCAGAGGCCCGTGCCCGCCGACGGCGCGCCGCCAGCCTCACGCACCCGATGACGCTCGCCGGCGGCGCCCGGCTCGAGGACATCTTCGCCATGGTGCAGCGGGGCGAGATCGCCACGCTCAACCTCGTCCTCAAGGCGGACGTGCAGGGCTCACTCGAAGCCGTGACCGAAGCGCTGCGCAAGATCGACCAGGAGCACGAGGAGGTGCGCCTGTCGTTCGTGCACCGCGGCGTCGGCGGCATCACCGAGTCCGACGTGAACCTCGCATCGGTGTCGAACGCCACCGTCATCGGCTTCAACGTGCGACCGGACCGCGGCGCACGCGAGCTCGCCGAGGCCGAGGGCGTCGACCTGCGGCTCTACGAAGTCATCTACCAGGTGCTCGAGGACGTGCAGCAGGCGCTCGTCGGCATGCTCAAGCCCGAGTTCGAGGAGGTCGTCACCGGCGACGCCGAGGTCCGCGAGGTGTTCTCGATCCCGCGCGTCGGCAGGGTGGCTGGTTGCTACGTGCAGAACGGCGTGATCACGCGCGGCTCCCGGGTCCGGTTCCTGCGCGACGGCGTCGTGATCTGGAACGGCACGATCACCTCGCTCAAGCGGTTCAAGGACGACGCTCGCGAGGTGCAGCAGGGCTTCGAATGCGGCATCGGCCTCAGCGACTTCCAGGACCTCAAGTCCGGCGACGTCATCGAGACCTACGAGCTCAGGGAAGTCGCCCGCACCTGAGATGCGGCTCCCGCGGGCAGCTTCGTTCCTCGGCGCGTGCGCGCTGGCCGTCGGTGCCGGCACCGGCACCTCCCCCGCCCAGACACCCGACGGCCCGACCGACGTCTGCTCGTTGCTCACCGTCGACGAAGCAGCGAAGACGCTCGGTCAGCCAGTCGGCGACGGGACACCGTCGACTCGAGAGCTCCCCGGCACGCAGGGCAGCAGGGACTCGTGCACCTGGGAGACCCAGCAGGCCGACACGGGCATCCTGAGCGGCACGCGCCTCCAGCTCGTGGCTTCCCTGCAGTCGAACTACGCCGATCCGGATCCTAAGGCCTGCTTCACGGCTGACAAGCGGGTGGCCCAAGGCAAGCACGAAGAGAAGGACTTGAAGAAGATCGGCGGCCACGAGGCCTTCTACGAATACACGGGCGAGGTCGAGGTGCTCGCGGGCTCACGGATCCTCAACGTCCACTTCAACAACTTCAACACGAACATGTTCAGTCGGAAGAGCTTCGAGCGCCGCACTGTCGACGCGGCCAAACGAGCCGAAAAGCGGCTCTAGCCGTGCCGGCGCCTCGGGCGCGTGACGCGCTCGGGATGCCCGTCCCGCCGTCGTGGCTCGCTCGGGCGGTGTCGCGGGTCCGCGACGCGCTGGGGCTCGGACGGAGGAAGCTCGCACCGCCGTTCATCGTCACCTTGGAGCACCTCCAGGGGATGATCGACAACAAGGCGCTCGCGGTCGCGGTCGAGCTCGACATCCCCGATCACCTTCACGGTGGAGCGATGCGTGCGGACGACCTCGCCCGCGAGATCGGGGCCGACCCGGATGCGCTGAATCGACTGCTCCGGTTCCTCGTGTCGCGTGGCTTGCTGGGGATGACGAGGGACGGCCGCTACCGGAACAACGCCGTGTCCGGCGCGCTGCGCCGCGAGCACCCGTGGTCGGCGCGCAACTGGGTGCTGTTCTTCGGCGGCGACTGGCACTGGAAGATATGGAACGAAGCCAAGCACTCGTTCCTCACCGGGGAGAGCGCGGCGCGGGCCGCGACGGGCCACGAGTTCTTCGAGTACGTGAATGAAGTCGACGCGGGAGCAGGTGATGCTTTCAACGGCGCGATGACCGAGGGCTCGCGCCTGCAGGGGTTGCTCGTCGTGGACGCGTACGACTTCTCTGGCGTGACGAGCGTGTGCGACGTCGGAGGCGGCACCGGCGCCATCATGAGCGACCTGCTCGCCGCCCGGCCTGCGCTGCGCGGAGTCGTGTTCGACCTCCCGCAGCTGGCCGCGCCGGCGAGCGCTGCCCTCGCCGCGAGCGGTGTCGGCGACCGGTGCGAATTCGTCGCCGGCGATTTCTTCACCGCCGTGCCCGAGGGCCACGACCTGTACACGCTGTTTGCGATCGTCCATGACTGGGACGAGGAGCGCTGCACGACGATCCTTCGCAACATCCGGCACGCGATGGCGCCGGGCGCCAGAGTTCTCGTGACCGAGATGCCAGTTCCCGAGGGCCCGGCGCCGAGCTTTGCCAAGGTGATGGACCTCGAGATGCTCATCCTCACCGGCTCGGGCCGGGAGCGGACTGCGCCCGAGTACCGGGCGTTGTTCCGACGGGCCGGCTTCCTCGTGCAGCGGGAGATCCGCCTGCCGTCCCTCTTCACGGTGTTCGAGCTGGCCGCCGGCTGAGCGCCTCTTGCCACAAACCGGACATCCGGCTATTGTCCCGAACTTAGGCGCTCAGGTACAGGGAGAGAGCTATGAGCGGCTGCTCTTCCCAATCTGTCGCAAGGTTGTTCGTCGTCGCCCTCGTGGGTGTCCTCGCCGCGTGCAGCGACGGTTCCGGTGGCGGTGGTGGCGGGAAGGCGTCCCCCGAGACGTCGCCGTCCACGACCGCGCCGCCGCCGACCATCGACCTGAGCAAGCCGATCCCCGGCGGCTCCCTCCACGGCACGCTGCGGCCGCCGCTCGAGAACACCGGCACGGACTACGTGGCGATCTTGAAGTCCATTACCGCGAATTTCCGCTGGCTGACCGAGAACCCGGACGTTTCTCTTCTCCAGGACCTCTATGCGCCAGGCACGGAGACGTTCGCGTTCCAAGAGAGCTTCTTTTCTGCGTTGAATCGGCGCGGGTTGCGAGGTGCGGATGAGGGTTACCGGTTGCTATCCGCAGAAGTGATCGACGCGCAGCCGCAAACGGTCTCGCTACGCGTTAGCGATGAATTCTCGTTTGAACGGGTCGTTGACTCGCAGGGCAACCAAGTCGGAGAAGGACGCGCTCGCAATCCAGCCGTCAAGAACTGGAATGTCGCGCTCACGTCGGACTCTGAGGGACATTGGAGGGTGGCCAGTTGGACCGAGGTCTCGGATACCGTTCAGCTCTAAGACTGGTCGTGCTCGGCACGACGGCCGCGACCTTACTTGTCGCTTGGTCCAGTCCCGCGTTCGCGCCAGAGCCCGGCGTCCCAACCGGTGGCGGTTCGGTGAACGGCGACACGATCCTCGTCGGCATCATCACTTCCGGGCAGGACGGTGGTTCCGGCAATGTCAGCGCCGGTGATCCGAACGGGCCGCCGCCGTACAAGTACACGTGGGTGCCCGGAGGCGTGTTCGCCGGGCGCGGTCCCAGCTGTGATGCCGAGTTCGGGCAGCCGGGCTGGCTGCACGCCCTCGTCGTCACCGACCTCTCCGGCGCCATTGTCAACCAAGAAGTTCGATGCCTCGCGCTGAACCCGGACGGCAGCCTGCCTACGCCGCCGGCGGTGCCTCCGGTGCCGAGCATCGGGGAGATCTGGCGCGCCGCGCTGCGTCAGCTCCCTCCGCCCAAGATCGGTATCAGTCCGCGTCCGACCGGTCTCACCGGCCTCGACACCTGGCTCTGGTACGAGGGTCCGGAAGAGCTCCAGGTGAGCACGAGCATCGGGCCGTGGACCGTCACCGGCACCGCCCGCGTCCAGGACGTCGTCTTCGAGATGGGGGAGGGGCGCACCGCCACGGCGAACCGCGCCGGCTCGGAGTCGGACCCCGCCGCCCGCTACGTCTACGAGACGAAGGGGGAGTACCGCATCGTCGCTACCGCCCGCTGGGGCGCCGACTTCGTCCTCACCGGCCCCGGCCTGCCGCCCCGTCCGGCGCCGATGGGCATCGCAGTGCTGCGCTCGGGCGAGGACTACCCCGTGCAAGAGGTCCGCGGCCTGCTCGTACCCGAGCGTGGGGCTTGACAAGCGAACATACGTTCGATAGAGCGAGGACCGCTTCCCCGGTCGGTGTCGCCCTGAGGGGGAAGCGTGTTCGCGCAGGTGCTCGGACAGCTCGAGCAGACCCGCTACCTCGTCCCGTCCTGACCGCCCCCCGGCTCCCGGACGCGCACCTTTCGACGCCGGCCCGCCACAATGGAGTCGTGCATGCTGCCGCGGTCTGCTTCGACCTCCATGTGCCGGAGAGCCGATCGCTGAAGGCGAAGCGGGGCGCGGTCCGTCCGATCGTCGACGGAATCCGCCACAAGTACCGGCTGTCGGTGGCGGAAGTCGACCATCAGGACCAGTGGCAACGGGCGGCGATCGCCGTCGCCGTGGTGGCGGAGAGTGACGGGAGGCTTCGGCATGTGATCGAGCAAGTCGAGCGTTACGTTGCGGGCGCCCCGGATGTCGAACTGTTGGATGTCTCGACTGCCTACCTCGAGCCGGAGGACAGCTGACGTGGATCGCCAGGGCCAACCGCCCCGCCGGTACCCGCGGACGGCGCGCGTCAACGAGGTCGTCCTGGAGACGCTCGCCGAGGAGCTCGAGCGGTTGTCCGACCCGCGGCTGGGGTTCGTCACGCTCACCGGCGTCGAGGTCAGCCCCGATCTGCGGCAGGCCACCGTCTACTATTCGGTGCTCGGCCCGGATGAGCAGCACGAGGCGACGTCCAAGGCGCTGCATCACGCCGGGTCGCACTTGCGAGCGGTGCTCGGTCACCAGGTTCGGCTCAAGTACCTACCCCGGCTGTCCTTCCGTGAAGATCCCGCGATCACGACCGGACAGCGAGTCGAGGACATCATCAGGGAGCTCCACCGGCAGGAGGAGCAATGACGCAGCCCAGCGCGACGGAGGTCGACCAGGCACTCGAACGCGCCGTTGACGCGATTCGCAGCGCGCCCGTTGTGGCACTCGCGTGCCACGTCAGTCCCGACGGCGACGCGTTGGGATCGATGCTCGGTCTGTTCCACGCCTTGCGCGGCTCCGGCACGGAGTGCGTCGCGTCCTTCCCGACCCCGTTCGTGGTCGCGCCCCACTACCGCGAGCTTCCCGGCCTCGACCGGCTCACGCCCCCGCACGAGTTCCCCACTGATCCCGCGGTCATGGTCACGTTCGACTGCGGCGCGCTGGGCCGGCTCGGCGACCTCGAGCCGTCGGCCAAGGCCGCAACCGCCCTCATCGTCATCGACCACCACATCTCGAACGACCGTTACGGCTCGATCAACGTGGTCGACCCGAACGCGGCCGCCAGCGGGTCGCTCGTTTACCGGCTGGTTCGCATGCTCGGCCTGCCACTCAACCGCGACGCCGCGGTGTGCCTGTACGCCGCGCTCGTCTGCGACACCGGGCGCTTCCAGTACGACACCACGACGCCCGCCGTGTTCAGCATGGCGCGCGAGCTCTTGCAGCACGACGTCCCGGTCTCGCGGCTGAGTCGCACCCTGTTCGAGGAGCACCGGTTCGCGTACCTCCAGCTTCTCGGCGACGCGCTGAGCCGTGCCCACCTCGTCCCTGAGCGGCGCTTCGTCTGGACGGCCGTGACCCAGAGCGACCTCGCAAAGCATCAGGTCACGATCGAAGAGGTCGAAGGCCTCATCGACATCCTGCGCCGCACGGCCGAGGCCGAGGTCACGTGCGTCGTCAAGGAAGAGGCCGACGGCTCGGTCCGGGTGAGCCTCCGGTCCCTCGGTGAGGTCGACGTCCGCAGCATCGCCGAGTCCGAAGGCGGCGGCGGCCATCGGTTCGCGGCCGGCTTCAGCTCCGACGACGGCATCGACAAGGTCGTGGGGCGAATCGAGCACAAGCTTCCGATTGCGCGCTGACCGACCCTTCGCGGCTACGAGCGGCTTAGTCGTCGTCGACAAGCCCGCGGCGTGGACCTCGCACGACGTGGTGGCAAAGCTCCGCAAGGTCTACCGGCAACGTCGCGTCGGCCACGCGGGAACGCTCGATCCCGACGCGACCGGCGTCCTCCTCGTCGGGCTCGGGCGTGCGACGCGGCTGTTGCGCTTCCTGCAGGACACTGCCAAGGCGTACCGGGCGACCATCGTCTTCGGGGTGTCGACGACGACCCTCGACGCGTCGGGCGAGGTCGTCGACCGGCGTCCGATGCCGATGGACCAGCGAGATATCGAGGCGGTCCTGCCTGCGTTCCTCGGTGAGATCGAGCAGCTGCCGCCGATGGTGTCGGCCGTGAAGGTCGGCGGCCGGCGGCTCCACGAGCTGGCCCGGCGAGGCGAGGAGGTCGACCGCGCGCCCCGCCGCGTCCGCGTCGACCGGATCGACGTCGAAGCGTTCGAGCCCGGCCCGTACCCCGCCGCCACGATCCTGGTCGAATGCAGCAGCGGAACCTATGTGCGGTCGCTGGCGGCCGACATCGGCGCACGCCTCGGCGGCGTCGCGCACCTCGGCGAGCTCCGCCGCCTGCATGTCGGTTCGTTCGCGCTCGACGAGGCCCGTACGCTCGCCGACATCGAAAAGGATCCCGACGCGGCCGTGCTTTCACCCGCCGTCGCCATGCGCGACCTCGAACAGGTCAGCATCGACGCCGAGCAGGCGCGTGCCGTGGCGCACGGTGTCACGTTCCCTGCCGCCGTGTTCGCCGGCGCGGACGCTGGGCCCGGGCCGTTCGCGGTTCTCGGGCCGGACGGCGAGTTGCTGGCGGTGTACGAGCGGCGGCGGGCCGCGGTCAAACCGGCCGTGGTGCTCGCGCCCGTCGAGGCGACCTGACCCGTGCGCGTCGTTACCGGCAGCGACGACGCGGCCCTGGCCGCGGCGCGGACGGCCGGCGCCGTCGTCACGATCGGCGCGTACGACGGCGTGCACCTCGGTCACCAGGCCGTGCTGCGTCTCGTGCGCGAGCTCGCAGACGCGCGCGGGCTCGAGGCGGCGCTGGTCACGTTCGATCGCCATCCCGCCGAAGTCGTCCGACCCGAGTCCGCGCCTCGACTCCTGACGACGCTCGAACAGCGCCTCGAGCTCCTCGACGCCACCGGCGATCTCGATCTGTGCTGGGTGCTCACGTTCGACGAGGCGCGCAGCAAGGAAGCGGCGGAAGACTTCGTGCGCGAGGTACTCGTCGACGGCGTCGGCGCCCGGTTGGTGGTCGTCGGGGCCGACTTCCACTTCGGACACCGCCGCGGCGGCAACGTGCCGTTGCTCGAGCGCATGGGGGCCGAACTCGGGTTCGAGGTGCTGGGCCTCGGCCTGGTCGCGGTCGAGGGCGATGCCACCGGCGTCCCGTACTCGTCGACCAGAATCCGTGAGCTGCTGGCCAAGGGCGACGTCGCCGAGGCCGCGCGACTGCTGGGACGGCCGCACGAGGTGCGCGGCGTAGTGGAGAGAGGCGACCAACGCGGCGCCGAGCACCTCGGATTCCCGACTGCCAACCTCACCGTGCCGGACCGGATCTGCCTCCCTGCCGACGGCGTCTACGCGGGGACGTTCGTCGCCGAGGACGGCGTCGAGCGGCCGGCTGCGATCTCGGTCGGGACGCGACCCACCTTCTACGAGGACGGCGACGTCCTCGTCGAGGCATACGTGCTCGACTTCGACGGCGACCTCTACGGCCAGCGGGTGAAGGTGCGCTTCCGTGAGTGGATCCGTGGTCAAGAGCGGTTCGATTCCACCGAGGCACTCGTCGAGCAGATGAACGCCGACGTCGAGGCGACTCGCCGCCTGGCCGTCTGAGGCACCGTGGTATCCTGAGAAATGCGTCAGCACCTGCTGGCGCGTTCCCACATTCAGCACGAAGACCGAAACTTCTGCATGCCCGACACCACGGCCACGATCGCCGAGCACCGCCTCCACGAGACCGACACCGGCTCGACGGAGGTTCAGGTGGCGCTGCTCACCGAGCGGATCAACCACCTCACCGAGCACCTGAAGGTGCACGCGAAGGACCATCACTCGCGCCGGGGACTGCTCGTGCTCGTCGGCCGGCGGCGCCGGTTGCTCGACTACCTCCGACGCAATGACGTCGAGCGGTACCGGGCGCTCATCGCGAAGCTCGGCCTCCGCCGCTAATTTTCGGTCGGCGCTGCGGCGCCGACCGGGAGGGAAAGAAAACCACGCAAGGGGCAGTCGGTTGTCAGTTGCCACGGCCCGGGCGGCGCCCGGACGGTGACTACTGAGAACCGGGGCCTCTCGCACGAAAAGAGAGGAGCGCGTCCATGCCTGCTGCTCAGGCGGATGGCGCCATTCGCGTCGAGGGCGTCGTCAACGACGCCGGCAAGACCATGTCGTTCGAGACGGGCCGTCTGGCCCCCATGGCCGACGGCGCCGCCGTCGTCGAGATCGGCGACACCACACTGCTCACCACGGTCGTCACCGACAAGCCGCGCGAAGGAATCGACTTCTTCCCGCTGACCGTCGACGTCGAAGAGCGCATGTACGCCGCGGGCAAGATCCCGGGGTCGTTCTTCCGACGGGAGGGACGTCCCGGAGAGCAGGCGATCCTCACCTGCCGGCTCACGGACCGGCCGTTGCGGCCGTCGTTCCCCGAGGGGTTCCGCAACGAGGTGCAGGTCATCTCGACGATCCTCGGCGCCGACCTCGAGAACCCGCACGACATCGCCTCGATCAACGGCGCGTCGGCGGCGCTGACCGTCTCGGGCATCCCCTTCAACGGCCCGATCGGCGCCGTGCGGTTGGCGCACCACCACGGTGAGTGGATCGCGCACCCGACGTACCAGGAGGGTGACGAGTCGACGTTCGAGCTCGTCGTCGCCGGTCGGCGGACCGACGCCGGCGAGATCGCGATCATGATGGTCGAAGCCGGCGGCACCGAAGCGACGTGCGAGCTGTACGAGCAAGGCGCGCCCAAGATCACCGAAGAGCTCATCGCCGACGGCCTCGAGGCGTCGAAGCGCTGGATCGGCGCGTCGATCGACCTCCAGCTCGAGCTGCGCAAGGCCTACGAGGACGCCCGCGGCCCGATCGAGACGATCTCGTACGACGTCCACACCGACTACGACGACGATGTCTACGCCGCCGTCGAAGAGGCTGCCCGCAGCGACGTCGAAGAGGCGATGAAGATCGCCGACAAGACGGCTCGAGAGGAGCGCACGCACGAGCTCGAGGCACAGGTGGTCGGGAAGCTCGCGGGCACGGCCGACGCGCCGGGCCCGTTCGCGGGTCGTGCCGGTCAGGTGAAGAAGGCGTTCCGGTCGCTCCAGAAGGACGTAGTCCGCAAGCGCATCGTCAACGAGGGAGCCCGCATCGACGGGCGCACCCCGTCCGACATCCGCCCGCTGTCGGCCGAGGTCGGCGTGATATCCACCGCGCACGGTTCGGGGTTGTTCCAGCGGGGCGAGACCCAGGTGCTGAGCGTGGCGACGCTCGCCATGCCGCGCATGGAGCAGATGCTCGACACCATCGGCATCGACGAGCGCAAGCGCTACATGCACCACTACAACTTCC
>Ga0126307_10003025_pt1 | contig 11440 bp, 11 predicted proteins | sample Plot28_FD_89955 | JGI IMG/M metagenome (GOLD analysis project Ga0126307, IMG submission 89955) | Serpentine soil microbial communities from UC McLaughlin Reserve, CA, USA - Plot28 | ecosystem: Environmental > Terrestrial > Soil > Grasslands | place: USA: UC McLaughlin Reserve, Lake County...
CGGGCGACAAGGGCGGCCTCGGCTACTTCGGCCTCTCCTATTTCGAGGAGAACCGCGACCAGTTGAAGGACCTGAAGGTCGACGCCGGCGACGGCTGCGTCCGGCCGACGCGTGAGACCGTCCAGAACGGCACCTACGCGCCCTTAGCGCGGCCGCTTTTCGTCTACGTGAAGCGCGAGTCGATGCAGCGGCCGGAGGTCGACGCGTTCGTGACGTACCTCGTCGAAAACCAGCAGGCGAACGCGGACGGCGCGAAGTTCGTGCCGCTGACCGCCGAGCAGGAGGCCGAGGCGCGCAACGAGCTGCAGACGGCGGAAAAGGCGTCGTCGTGACCACCGCCGAGCTCGCGGCTCCACGTCCGCTCGCGGCGAAGCGGCGCAGGCTGTCGGAGGACGTGGTGCGCGTCGTGCTCGCACTCTGCGCGCTCGTCTCGATCGCCACCACGGTCGGCATCGTCGTCGCGCTCGTCTTCCCTGCGCTCGAGTTCTTCGCGGACGTGGATCCGGTCGACTTCTTCACCGGCACCGACTGGGCGCCGCTGTTCGAGCCCGCCCGCTTCGGCGTCGTGCCGCTCATCGCCGGGACGATCGTCGTGACCTTCTGGGCGTGCCTCGTCGCACTGCCGCTGGGGCTCGGCGTCGCGATCTATCTGAGCGAATACGCGCGCCCGCGCCTGCGGAAATGGCTGAAGCCGGCGCTCGAGCTCCTCGCCGGAATCCCGACGGTCGTCTTCGGCTACTTCGCGCTGACGTTCGTTACGCCGCTGCTCCGCGACATCGGCATCCACGTGGAGATCTTCAACGCACTGGCCGCCGGGCTCGTGATGGGCGTGATGTTGATCCCAACCGTCGCGTCGCTGTCCGAAGACGCGATGCGCGCGGTGCCGTACGACCTCCGCGACGGCGCGTACGCGCTCGGATCGACGAAGCTGCAGGTGGCGACGCGAATTGTCGTCCCGGCGGCCGTGTCGGGGATCGTCGCGAGCTTCGTGCTGGCGATCTCGCGCGCGATCGGCGAAACGATGATCGTGCTGATCGCGGCCGGACAGCAGCCCAATCTGACGTTCGACCCCCGGCAGGCGATCGAGACGATGACTGCGTTCATCGCCGCGACCGGGGCCGGCGACGTGCCGACGGGGTCAACCGAGTACAAGACGATCTTCGCCGTCGGGCTGACGCTGTTCGTGATCACGTTCGCGATGAACATCGTCTCGATCCGGCTCGTCCGCCGCTACCGCGAGGTCTACGAGTGAGAGCGCGCGCCGTTCGCGGGCGGGCCTTCCAGGGCGTGCTGCTCACCGCGCTCGTCGTCGCCTTCGCAACGCTCGCAACGCTCGTCTACACCGTCGTCCGCGACGGCTGGCGGAGCCTCGACGCCAAGCTGCTGACCGAGCCGCCCTCGATCTCACCGGACATCGCGGGCGCGCATCCGGCGATCCTCGCGACGATCTACCTCGGCCTCCTCGTGCTCGTGATGGCCGTGCCGGTCGGCGTCGGAACGGCGCTCTACCTCGAGGAGTACGCGAACGGCGACCGCTGGTACAACCGGCTGCTCGAGCTGAACATCCAGAACCTCGCCGCCGTGCCGTCGATCGTCTACGGCATCCTCGGGCTCGCGTTCCTCGTACGCGGCCTCGGCCTCGGTCGCGTCCTGCTCGCCGGCGGGATGATCCTGACCCTGCTCGCGCTCCCGACCGTGGTCATCGCGGCGCGCGAAGCGATCCGCGCCGTGCCGGACTCGATCCGTCAGGGCGCCTACGCGCTCGGCGCAACGCGCTGGCAGGTCGTGCGGCGGCAGGTGCTGCCGGCCGCTCTCCCGGGAATTGCGACCGGCTCGATCCTCGCGCTGTCACGCGCTCTCGGGGAGACCGCGCCGTTGATCATGATCGGCGCGGTCACGTACATCACCTTCGATCCGACGATTCTCGGGCCGTTCACCGCCCTTCCGATCCAGATCTACAGCTGGGCCAGCCTCCCTGACAACGACTTCCGCGCGCTCGCCGCGGCTGCGATCATCGTGCTGCTCGGGATCATCCTGCTGCTGAACGCGTTCGCGATCTGGGTCCGCAACCGCTACACGCAGCGATGGTGAGGGAGGCCGAGGTGACGTCCGAGCGCACCCCGATCAAGCTCGCGCCGGTCGCGCGGCACGAGGCGCGGCCGAGAGGTGAGGACGCAGTTTTCGAGATCCGCGGGCTTTCGGTCCGGTACGGCGACGTGGTCGCGATCAGCGGGGTCTCGATGGACATCGGCTCGCGGCAGGTGACGGCGATCATCGGCCCTTCGGGCTGCGGCAAGAGCACGTTCATCCGCTGCCTGAACCGCATGAACGACCTCGTCCCGGGTGCGGCGGTCGACGGCCGGGCGCTGTACCACGGTGAGGATCTGTACGGCAGCGAGGTCGATCCGGTGGAGGTGCGGCGGCGCATCGGCATGGTCTTCCAGAAGCCGAACCCGTTTCCGAAGTCGATCTACGACAACGTCGCGTTCGGCCCGCGTGTCCTCGGGATGTCGAAGCAGCTCGACGAGCGCGTCGAGCGCGCGCTCGACCGCGCGGCGCTGTGGGACGAGGTCAAGGACCGGCTGAAGAAGAGCGCGCTGAGCCTCTCGGGCGGCCAGCAGCAGCGTCTCTGCATCGCGCGCGCGCTCGCCGTGGAGCCCGACGTGATCCTCATGGACGAGCCGGCCTCGGCGCTCGATCCGATCGCGACGACGCGAATCGAGGACCTCATGTACGAGCTCAAGAACGACTACGCGATCGTGATCGTGACGCACAACATGCAGCAGGCCGCCCGCGTCGCCGACCGGACCGCCTTCTTCAGCGTCGAGTCGGTCGACGGGCAGCGCTCGGGCGTCCTCGTGGAGTACGACGAGACGGCGAAGATCTTCACGCAGCCGTCCGACAAGCGGACAGAGGACTACGTGACTGGCCGGTTCGGATGAGGATCACCCTCCAGGAGGACCTCGACCGTCTCCAGGCGGACGTCCAGCAGGAGGGCGCCCTCGTCCTCCGTTCTCTCCGTGCCACCGTCAACGCGTTGCGGACACGCGATCTCGAGCTGGCCGACGAGGTCATCGCATTCGACGACGAGGTCGACGACCTCTACTTCTCGATTGCGGAAGGCATCCACACCCTGCTCGCGCGGCAGACGCCGGTCGCGATCGACCTGCGCCTGGTGCTCGCGACGCTCCACATCAACCTGCACCTCGAGCGGATGGCGGATTACTGCGTCACGATCGCGAAGCTGACGAAGCTCGTCGGCGGCGTCGAGCCCGACGACGATCTCATGCAGGGCTTCGACGAGATGGGGACGCGCGCTGAGGAGATGATCCGGGTGGCCCTCGAGTCGTTCGCGGCGCGTGACCTCGACGGCGCCACGTCGCTGGTCGACCTCGACGAGTTCATCGACCGCGCGAACCGGCGCGTGGTCGGGCACGTTCTCGAGCTCGGGGGCGACGAGGAGCAACGCGAGTGGGGGCTGCGGATGATCATCGTCTCGCGCTGTCTCGAGCGGATCGGCGACCACGCCGTCGACATCGGCGAGCAGACGGCGTACCTGGTCACGGGCGAGTTCCGCGAGTTCACGGACGCTTCGCGCGACGACATGCCCGACCGCCGCGTGTAGGCGCCGATGTCGAAGGTCCTGATCGTCGAGGACGACAAGCTGATCGCAGACGCGATGGCGGCGCACCTCCGGAACGCGGGCTTCGACAGCGTCTCCGCAGCGCGCGGTCTGACGGGGCTGGCGCGGCTTCGCGACGAGCGGCCCGACATCTGCGTGCTCGATCTGATGCTGCCGGAGCTCGACGGGCTGACCCTGATCGAGACCGCGCGACGGGAGGGAATCGGGACGCCGATCGTCGTCGTCAGCGCTCGGGGATCCGAGCAGGATCGCGTTCGCGCCCTCGACCTCGGCGCCGACGACTACCTCGTGAAGCCGTTCGCGATGCGCGAACTGGTCGCGAGGGTGCGAGCCGCAGCCCGCCGCACCTCCGCGCGCGCTCCGGAAGGCGCCGAGCCGATCGAGATCGAGGAGCTGCGGATCGACCCGCCCGTCGTGCAGGCTTTCGTGGACGGCATGAGCGCCGACCTCACGCCGACCGAGTTCCGCCTCCTGCACGTGCTCGCGCTCGAGCGTGGCAGGGTGGTGACGCGGGACGAGCTCCAGCAACGAATCTGGGGCCGCCGGCAGACGTACCGCGACAGGACCGTCGACGTCTTCGTCAGGCGGTTGCGCGACAAGGTCGACCGCCGGGCGTCCGCTCACACGTTCATCCGTACGCGGTACGGCGTCGGCTACCGGTTCGAGCCCGAGCCGAAGCGCCCCGACGCTGAGACGTAGGCTCGCCGGGAAGGTCGGCATACTGCGGTCGTGGCAGAAGACTGGCCGTCCGCTCAGCACGCCGACCGCTCGCCGCTGCCGCGCGTCGAGGATCTGGCTCGCGCCGAGGACGGCTATGCGCCGGAGAGCGTCGAGGAGGCGTTCGACGCCTTCTACCGTCACCTTGCGCAGCTCGACGCCACGTTGCGGACGCTGGAGACGGTGGAGACGTTCTCGCGTCAGGCGTCCGAGCTCCGCGCCGACCTCCGCTCGATCCGCGCCGCCGGCTGGAGCCCGTACCCGCGCGGCTACGCGGTCACGGCGCCCGCGCCTCGGATGGCAGGCGTGCCTCCAGCGGTCACGCGCATCGCGCTCGAGGTCGTGTTCCTCGTCGCGGTCGCGGTCGCCGTGGCCGTCGCCGGTTTCTCGGTGCTGGAGATCGTCGTCGTGATGGCGGCCGCGTTCGCGATCGCAGCCTCGGTCGAGCTGATCGCCGCGCGCGATCGCCCGCGCGCGCTCCGTCCTTCGGCGCCGGCCGCGGCTGTCGCTGCACCGGCCGCGCCCATGCCGGAGGACGCCGCGACGCCTGCGGCCGCCGACGCAGCGCCCGCGGCTGTCCCGGCCGAGCCCGTTGTCGCAGCCGACGAGGGTGAGCGCGGCTGGGCCGCGTTCTCGGACCCGTCGGGGCCGGAGGCGTTGACGGTGATGGAGGCGCTCTCGTACGCCGAAGATGCGGCAGGCCCACGCGACCGCGTCGCTGTCGACCAGCCGGAGTCGTTCGAAGCCGAAGCCGAAGCCGAAGCCGAAGCGGAGGCTGTCGCCGCGGAGCCGCCCGAGTCCACGGCCGAGTTCACACCGGCCGAGGCGGAGGAGCTGCAGGCGCTCGTCGCGGAGAGCGAGGCCGCCGCCGCCGCTCCGGACGTTGCCGAGTCCGTCGGCCCGGAGGCGCTGGTGCCCGGTGCGGAAGCACTCAGTGGCTCTGAGTCACAAAGTTGGGAGGAGCCCCGCCTCGACGAGGAGCCGCTTGTCGATCAGGGTCCGGCGCCTGAGGCGGAGCCGCTGCTCGAGGAAGCGCCGGCGCTGGAGGCGGAGCCGGTCGCGGAGGAGTCGGTGCTGGAGGACGAGCTGGTGGCCGAGGGCGACGCTGCTTCTCTCGCGGGAGTAGGTAGCTCCGAGCCGCAGCAACGTTGGGATGAGCCGCGGCCCGACGAGGAGCCGCGTACGGACGAAGAGCCGGCGCTCGCGGGGGAGTCGGCCGTCGAGGAGCCGGTGCCCGAGTCCGACCCGGCGGTCACGCGCGAGGCTGCTTCTCTGGCGGGACTCAGTGGCTCGGAGCCACAAGGTTCGGAGGAGCCGCGCCCCGACGATCAAGCCGCGCCCGACGACGGAGCGAGCGCCGCGGTGCCGCTCGTCGCGGCGACGGCTGCGCGTCGCCGTTTCCGGTTCGGGCGGCGTCGTGATGCCGTCACCGGCGGCGCGGAGGGAGCGGCTGACACCATCGACGGCGGAATGCCTGAACAGCTCGCGGAGAGTAAGCCGGCGACCGAGGCCGCAGAGCCGATCGCCGAGAACGAGCCGACGCCGGAAGCCGGGCTGCCGGAGGAGCCCGCGGCTGCGCCGGACCTCGAGCCGGTCGCCGAGGCTGCGGCCGAGCCAGAACCAGAGCCCGTCGCAGCCGCGGACACTGCCGCGCGCGACGCTGAGGTCGCCGCCGAACCTTCAGACGCGCCGCCCGTCGCCGAGCAGGCCGACGACGACACGGCCGAGCGCAAACGCCCGCGTTGGGGCTGGCGCCGCCGCCGCGACCCGGAGCCCGAGCCGGAGATCGCGGAGCGCGAGCCGCCGAAGCACGTCCGCGTCCTTCCGCCGCCCGAGCCCGTCCTCGAGCGCGACCTCGATCCGTGGGAGCGCGGCTTCGACTACGACCACGAAGAGCCCGAGACCGAGGCCGGCGAAGATCTCCCGGTCCGGCGAACTCCGCGCTAGGGCGACCGCGCGGGTTGCTAGGGCGCCGGCCCGCAGCGGCGCAGCGCGTTCAGGCACTGCTCGACGAGCCGCTCGAGCTCGGGCTGCTGCCAGGCGTTCACGAAATCCGCGTGGCCAGAAAGCTGCCCCATCGACGCGAGCTCGATCCGCTCGATGCCGCGGACCGGGTAGCGCACGAGCAAATCGATGGACGGCACGGCCACCCGGTGCGACGCCGCGCAACGCCCGCGCTGCGAATACGCCATGTGACTGTTGTGGTCGGCCGAGTCGAGCCGCTTCCCGTCCCAGCAGTCCGGGAACCGGACGTGCAGCATCACGTTCCGCCCCTCGGGGCACACCTGCACGGCGCTCGCCGGGGGGTTGCGCCCGTGGCTCGCCTCGCCGCAGTCCCAGTAGACGGTCCGCATGCTCTGCGGTGCGCGCGCCGCCGCGTCGCCCGCGATCATCTGCAGTCCCGGCGGGAACGCGCGGACGCGCTCGATCGTGCGCCTGCGGTAGTAGACCTTGGCGTCGACCGCCGGGACGGGCTGGTCGTCCGCGACGAGCGTCGGCGCCCAGTACGCGGCCGAGTCCGCCGAGCGAGAGCAGGACGTGGCGTCGCCGCGGAGGGACTCGGATGTCGAGAACGCGTCGGTCGTGACGTTGCCGAAGAACGTGTGGTCGTGCGACATCCCGGGGTTGCCCGGGTGGACGATCGGATCGTCGCCCGCGCGGTGGCTGAACTTGCACACGACGACGAAGTTGACATCCTCGAGCTCCGCGACGTCGAGCGCCGGTCCGGCCGCGTTGCCTCCCGTCACGGCGAGCGCCGCCGTGAGCGCGGCCGCCGCGGCGAGGAGCACGAGCACGATGCGTGTCTTGGGATTCGTCATCTAGTAGTCGTCGAACTGGCAGGCGATCCCGTCCTCGCTCTGGTCGAGGCGGTGTGGGTCGGGTACGGCGACGTCGCGGCGGACGCGGAACTCGCGAACGGGAAGGTCGTTGCAGTCGAGATCCGGCGGCGGCGACGGGATGCAGACGGACGGATAGCTCGGGTCGCACAGCGTCGGCGGCGGCCCGGCCGCGATGTCCTTGACCACGATCGCGAGGGCGCCGAACGTGTCGTTGTCGCGGTTCGTGTCGGCCAGCGGCACGGCCCCGCACGGCGACCGGACACACCACGTGAACGTCGACGCGGCGCGAAGCGATGCAACGCCGGTGCGCGTCAGCGCCACGCCGACCTCGACGGACGACGCGGCGCCCGCGGCGAGGTTCCCGAAGCCGCAGGTCGCGTGCCAGCCGGCGCTCTTGCACGCCGCGGGCACCGAAGTGAACTCACCGCCGGCCGAAGGGCGGAGGTCGACCGTCACGGCAGGCGCGGCGACACGGCCCTGGTTCGTGACGGTGAGCGTGTACGTGGCGGTCGCGCCGAGCTCGTACGCCTGTCCATCCGAGTCCAGCTTCACCGCCACGTCCGTGCCGCACGCCCGCCAGAGGCCGCGCACGTTCTTTTCGGCGAGCTGCTGCGTCGCGACGTACGTCGGCAGGCGTGCGAACGGCGCGCCCCAGAGATCCGCGGTCGACGCGCCGTCTGCCACGAGGATTCGACCCAGGTCAGAGCCGTCGGGCAGGCGGACGTACGCCAGCACGCGGCGCGCACCGTCACGAGCGCGCGACGTCCCGTCTCCGACGAGAGTCACGCGCTTCCGCCCGACCAGCGCGCGAATCCGCGCAAGCGCCTGCGGCGCGTGGCACTCGCCGCCGGCGGGTGCGGAGATGCCGAGAACCCGGACGCGCTCCTGCGCGCCCGACGGGAGCCGAACGAGGAGCGAGTCGCCGCCGAGCGCGCGTACGACAACGGCGCGCTGGGTGAACGGACCGCGCGCGGTCGCCGTCGTGACGACGACGATTGCGGCCGCGGCTGCGGCCGGGAGAAGGAGCCAGGCGAGACGTCTCATCCGCGGAGCCGCCGCCTAGGGTGCCAGCGACCGGTCGCGTCGGCAACTCGTCTTGACGTGCCCCCGCCGTTCCCATTTGATTTCCTCAATGGGAGCACCCGCAGAGCAGCTGGGGCAGGTTCCGCAGGACGAGCCGGTACTCCGGCTGGAGCGCGTTCGGAAGAGCTTCGGCGACAACCTCGTGCTCGACGAGATCGATCTCGAGGTCGTCCCGCGCGAGGTGCTCGTGATCATCGGGCCGAGCGGAAGCGGCAAGAGCACGCTCCTTCGCTGCGTCAACCTGCTCGAGCCCCTGGATTCCGGCCGGATCTTCTTCGAGGAGAGCGAGATCACGGGGAAGGGCGTCGACGTCTCGGGCGTGCGTCAGCGGATCGGGATCGTCTTCCAACAGTTCAACCTGTTCCCCCACCTGCGGGTGATCGACAACCTGACACTCGCCACCCGCCGGATCCGGAAGCTCGGCCGAGCCGACGCCGAGAAGCGTGCGCAGGCGCTCCTGCAGCGCGTCGGTCTCGCCGACAAGGCGAGGCAGTACCCGCACCAGCTCTCTGGGGGCCAGCAGCAGAGGGTCGCGATCGCGCGGGCGCTGATGATGGATCCGCACGTGATGCTGTTCGACGAGGTGACCTCGGCGCTCGATCCGGAGCTCGTCGGCGAGGTGCTCGTGGTCATGCGTGACCTCGCAAAGATGGGGATGACGATGCTCGTGGTCACGCACGAGATGCAATTCGCCCGCGAGGTGGGCGATCGGGTCGTGTTCATGGACGAAGGGCGGATCGTCGAGCAGGGCGACCCGGTGGACGTGCTCGACCGCCCGAAGCAAGAACGAACGCGGCAGTTCCTGCGGCGTACGCTGCAGCTGGACCACGCGCTCGAGGAGCTGTCAATCGAAGAAGGAGGGGTTGAATGAAACGACTTCTGGTCGTGACGCTGACGACGGCGCTTGTGGTGGGCGTCATCGCAGCGGCGACAACTGCGGCGACAGGGGGCAAGGCGTTGCCGGCGAAGCGGGGCGTCAAGGCGGCGACGCCGAAACTGCCGCCGCTTCCGGCCAAGGTCCGCGCACGCAAGCGGTGGATCATCGGCGTCAAGTGCGACGTGCCTCCGTTCGGCTACATCAACGTCAAGGGCGAGAACGCCGGCTTCGACGTCGAGATCGCCCGCTGGTTCGCCCGCTACGCGTTCGGTAAGGCGAACCGCGTGGCGTTCGTCTGCGCTCCGACGCCCGCGCGCGAGCCGCTGCTCACGACGGGCCGTGCGGATCTCGTCATCTCGACGTTCACGTACACACGCGACCGCGACACGCGGATCGACTTCTCGCGCGCGTACTACAAGGCAACCGGGCGGCTTCTGATCAAGAACAACTCGTCGATCGGCTCGCTCCGCGATCTCTCCGGCAAGACCATCGCGACGACGAGCGGGTCGATCTACGACAGGTGGGTGCGCAAGTGCTTCACCAACTCGACGCTGTCGGTGTTCGACAACCTCACGAACGCACGGCTCGCGTTCGACCAGGGGCGTGCGGACACGCTGATGTGGGACGACGCCGGCCTGGTGCCGCTCGCGGCGGCTGACCGCAATTCGAAGCTCACGACCGACACGTTCCTTCAGCTCCCGTACGGGATCGGGATGGAGCAGGGGAACGTTGCGATGAAGCGCTGGGTCGACTCGCGTCTCGCGCTGATGAAGAAGCGGGACACGTTCATGCAGATCCTGCGCAACAACGTCCCGAAGCGGTTCGTCGCCGCGTTCTCGCGGAACATCCTCCGGCCGAACAACAACTTCGGCTACGCACCCGCGGACGCGCCGGCAGTCGAAACGGTGTGCCCGTAGGGGCCGAGACAGAGGCTCAACGACGCAAGGGGAGCGGCCGCGCACGGCGCGGCCGCTCCGCTGAGCAATGACCCTCGCCGTCACCTACGACCTCTGGGGCTTCCTCACCGAAAACTGGGAGCTGCTCCTCCGTGGCTTCGGACGAACGATCAAGGTCTCCGTGATCGCGGTCGTCGGCTCGTTCGTGATCGGCCTCGTTTTGGGAGCGGCGCGCGCGCATCGTGTTCCGGTCGTGAGCCAGATCGCGGCGGTCTACGTCGAGGTGGTCCGGAACACGCCGATCCTCGTCCAGATCTTCTTCCTGTACTTCGGCCTGGGGCAGTTCGAGGTGACGCGCTTCGACGTGTTCACGGTGGCGTGGCTCTCAATCACCATCTGGGGCGCCGCGTTCAATACCGAGAACTTCCGCGCCGGCTTCGAGGCGGTCCCGTACCGCTTCCGTGAGGCCGGGCTCGCGCTCGGCTTCAGCCGCATTGCGACCTTCTTCAACGTGACGCTCCCCATCGGTGGCCGCATCGCGCTGCCGTCGTCGATCAACACGTACATCGCCGTCGTCAAGAACACCGCACTCCTCTACGTGATCGCCTACGAGGAGCTGACGACGACGGCGTTCCAGATCCAGGCGCTGACGCTGGAGACGTTGGAGGCGTTCACGCTTCTCGGCATCGTCTATCTCGTCCTCGTGTGGTCGCTCTCGGCAGGGATTCGCCTGCTCGAGTCCCACCTCGCGCTGCCGGAGGCTCGCTAGCGATGCTGCTGCTGTTCCTTCCCGACTGGGTCGGGCCGGTCGCGCGCTACATGTTCGAAGTGGGGCTGCCGGCGACGCTGAAGGTGTCCGCGATCGCGCTGACGACCAGCAGCCTCATCGGCGTGACGCTCGGGACGCTCATGACGATCCACTTCTTCCCGTCGCGTGCCCTCATTCGCGCGTACATCGAGGTCTGGCGCGGACTGCCGATCATCGTGACGCTCTTTCTCGTGTACTTCGCGGCGCCGCAGATCAGCCCCACGCTCGAGTTCGGGCCGCTCACCGCCGGAACGATCACGCTGACGCTCTGGGGAAGCGCTCAGATCGCGGAGGCGACGCGAGGCGCCGTCCAGTCGATCCCGCGCGAGCAGCACGAGGCCGCGTCCGCGCTCGGGTTCGGCTGGAGCGGCCGACACCTGTACGTCATCCTCCCGCAGGCCCTCCGGCGCCTGCTCCCGCCGCTCGTCAGCCTGCCCGTCGGAATCATCCTCAACACGACGCTGATCCAGGTGGTGGGCGGCGCGGAGCTGCTCGAGACGGCGGAGCGTTCGGTGGAGCGCCTCGCGGCGCCGACTCCGCCCGAGTTCACGCCCGGGGACATCAAGGCGTTCGAGA
>Ga0126307_10003026_pt1 | contig 11440 bp, 6 predicted proteins | sample Plot28_FD_89955 | JGI IMG/M metagenome (GOLD analysis project Ga0126307, IMG submission 89955) | Serpentine soil microbial communities from UC McLaughlin Reserve, CA, USA - Plot28 | ecosystem: Environmental > Terrestrial > Soil > Grasslands | place: USA: UC McLaughlin Reserve, Lake County...
CGCCCGACGAATCCGTTGCGGGCACCGTCGCGAGGCTGCGCGAAGACGCGGCCGTGGAGTACGCGCACCCCGATTACCTGGTGCGCGCCGCGCGGTTCTGGCCCAACGATCCGGGCAGTGCCGGCCGAGGTCGCTGGTATCGAGACCAGTGGAACTTCCTGCCGCCCACCCGTGTCCCCGGGGGAATCGGGATGCCGGGCGCGTGGCAACAGGCGATCTGGGATGACGCCCCGGGCGGCCAGCGAGTGACGGTCGCGGTTCTCGACAGCGGGGTCGCGTACCGAAAGAAAGGACATCGGTATCGCAGGGATCGGGACCTTCCTCCCAGGAAGCGCTTCGTCGATCCCAAGGACCTCGTGGACGGCGATCGCATCCCACTCGACCGCGACGGGCACGGCACTCATGTCGCCAGCACGATCGCCCAGGCCACCGATAACGGGCTCGGCCTGACGGGGATCGCCTACGGAGCCAGGATCATGCCCATCCGCGTCCTGAACCGCAGGGACGTGGGCAAGGGCAGTGACGTCGCCAAGGGAATCCGCTTCGCAACGCGTCACGGCGCGGACGTCATCAACCTGAGCATCGAGTTCGAGCCCACGGTTCACCACTGCCGCCAGATCAGGAGCGTCTGCGACGCGATCCAAGGTGCGGCGGACAGGGGCGCGACCGTTGTCGCCTCCGCCGGGAATCACGACGAGCACCGCGTCGCCTACCCGGCCGCGGCCCACGGCGCGATCGCCGTCGGCGCGACGACGTACCGCGGTTGCTCCGCGGACTACTCGAACTACGGCACCCGGCTGGATCTGATGGCACCCGGTGGTGGCACGGACAAGACGAAGGCGGAGACCAATGACCGCGGTTGCCGCCCCAGCGCCCCGGGGTATGAGGTGCGCCAGTACAGCCTCCTGCCCACCGCCGCGCGCAACGGGAACTATCGGAAGTTCGGAATCGTCGGCCGCAGGGGGACGTCGATGGCGGCGGCGCACGTGAGCGGCGTCGCCGCTCTACTCATTGCCGACGGGGTTTGCGGGCCTCACCCGACGCCATCGAAGGTGGCGAAGCGGCTCGAGGACAGCGCCGTGGACCGCGGCTCCCCAGGCCGCGACGACATGTACGGCCATGGCCTGGTGGACGCGGCGCGCGCGACGAATCCCAGGGACGCCTGCCGCCCGAAATAGACGCGGCCGGCGCCCGCCCCTAAGTGGTGCGGACGATGTAGACGCCGCTGGGCGCGTGGTGGGAGACCTTGTTCGGCACGCTGCCGAGAAGGAACCGCTTCGCCCCGGTCATTCCCTTGTTGCCGACGACGATCAGGTCGGCGTTGCTCTCCTCGGCGACGTCGAGGATCGCGTCGGCCGGGTCCCCTTCGCGTGGGAACGGCTTGGCGTCGACGCCCTCCTTCTTTGCCAATCCAACGGCCGAGTCCAGGATCACGTTCACGTCCTCCCGAGGTCCGACGGCATAGGAGACGTCCCCCGGGAGCTCCGCCTGCTCCTCGCGAAGTCGCGTCTCGGGGATCGGTTCGAACGCCGCCACGATGCTGAGCTCTCCGCCCGAGAGCTTCGCGAGCTCGATCGCGTGACGCACCGCCTCGCTGGCGGTATCTGAGCCGTCGGTACCAACCACTATGCGCTCGAACAAGCCATCCCCCTTAGTGTCGCGCGGGTTCGCGGGCATCCTATCCCGCTCGACTAGATAAGCCTCACTAGCGCGATCACCATCGACGCCAGCAGGCAGAGGATCAGGATTATCATCGCGATCGCCCAGGTGCGTGGCACGCGCATAGGGTACGTTCCGGCACCGTGGCGATGGTCCAGACAGTCACCGGCCCGATCGACGCCGAGGAGCTCGGCCAGACCCTCATCCACGAGCACCTTGTCTTCCGCGACGAGGCGGTGCTGGCCCAGTGGCCGCACGCCGGCACGGTCAGGGAGTCCGAGCCGCCCGAGGCGGTCGCCCCCGGCGAGGAGCTCGGGGTGGCGATCGACTGCGCCAGGTCCGTGGTCGAGAGCGGAGTAAAGACAATCGCGGAGCCGACGGCGATGTTCGGCGGTCGCGATGTCGAGTTCTCGCGCCGGGTGGCCGAGGAGACCGGGCTCCAGGTCATTCCCTGCACCGGGATCTACACCTACGACTACCTGCCCCACTACTTCCAGTTCCGCGACGAGGACGCGATGGCGGAACTCTTCGTCCACGACATCGAGGAGGGGATCCAGGGGACTCAGATCAAGGCGGCCTTCCTGAAGTGCGCAGCCGACGAGCCCGGCATCACGCCGAACATCGAGAAGGTGCACCGCGCCATCGCGCGGGCAAGCGTGCGCACCGGGACGCCCATCATGGCCCACTCACGCCCGGCAAGCCAGACCGGGCCGGCGCAGGTGGAGATCTTCGAGGACGAGGGTGTCGACCTGTCCCGGGTGCAGATCGCCCACACCGGCGATACCGACGACTTGGACTACATCGAGAGGCTGCTCGACAAGGGCGTGTACATCGGCATGGACCGCTACGGGCTGGAGATCTTCCTGCCCACCGACCGTCGCAATGCGACCGTCACGGCGCTGCTGGAGCGCGGCTACGCCGACCGCATGTTCCTGTCTCAGGACTTCTGCGCAACGCTTGACTGGTATCCGCCGGAGGTGGGCCAGCAGCTGCTGGAGGGCGGGGCGGCGAAGGACTGGAGCATGACGCTGGTGGTGGATCAGGTGATCCCGACGCTTCGGGAGTCCGGGATGACTGACGAGCAGCTTCAGACGATGATGGTCGAGAATCCGAAGCGCTGGCTGACTGCCTGACGCCCACGTCGACCACGAGCGGGCGCCCGACGTTGCCCTGCTCGTCCACGGCTCGAATCGCCACAAAGCGCATTGCGCGCCCGGGGATTGTGTAGGTCTGCGACCCGCCCGCCGCCTTGGGCGTCGGGGCGCCCCACAGCGGCTGAGCCTGGCCGAAGTCGGCGGGATGGATCCGCGTGCTCGACGTGACCACCTGGTAGCGCTTGGCCGTGCCGCACAGGAGGTCGTCGCCCGGTGCCTTGAACGTGACCGTCCGGCCGGTGAACTTGGCGCCGTATGGAGCTCCCGGCAGCGTCGCGTCGCGCCCGTAGTCGCCGGAGTTGGCGCTGTCGTGATGGAAGCGCGGCCATCCCGAGGGTGAGCAGGCCGGCGCCTGCGTGCGGTAGGCGTTGATGTAGCCCGAGCGCGTCTCCGCGATCACCACCTTGCGGGCGGACGACGCGGTATCGAGCGTGCCGAACGATCCGATCGTGGGGTTGGCGACCGTCCAGTCCGTGGTGAGCTTCGGCCAGCCGCGGAGCTCCGTGCCGGCGGCGGAGAACGCGTTCAGGTCCATGCTCGCGGTTCCCTCCACGATCTCCTGACCCGGCTCACCGTCGAGATCGGCGATGGACGGGCCGGTGAGGAACTGGAGGTCGTTGACGGGCTGCGGGAAGTTCGGGCGCAGCTGGCCACCGCCGGAGACGCTCCACGCGGCGACGAAGTCCTGGCCGGTTGGCTGGTGGTCGGGAAGCGCGACGTCAAGCGCTCGGGCGAGGCCGGCCGCGGGCGCCACGAAGCTCAGTCCCGTTCCGTCCAGATCCGCGAAGGCGGGCAGTCCGACCGCCGGGACGAGGGGGTGGTCCGGCTGACTCGTGTAGCCATCGGTCTGAAGTGGGATGTCGGCGCCGCCGGCCCGTCCGTAACAGGACCGACCGTTGGGGTTGAACACATACGCCAGCCCGTTGTTGGACATCGCGCCGATCTTCGGCCCTCCCCCGCCGCCGCAGCTGACCTTTCCGATCACCGGATATCCCGTCATCCCCTCGCCCACGACCGGCAACAGCTCGGCGTTGACGATCGCGAGCTTCGCCGGCCAGCCGGGAAGGAAGGGACCACCGGAATGCCGCTCGCCGTTCGCCTGGATTGCGTAGAGGCGCGTGTTCGCCGGCTTGATCGGTACATCGGGAACGTTGTCGCAGATGGCGTCGCCGCCCTGGTCGTCGCACTCCTGCTTGAACTCGTCGATCCCCTGCCCGATCTGATCGAGCAGGTTGAACGACGCGCTGTTGGCCGGCGCCGCGTTCCATCCTCCGTCGGCGGCGGAGTCGTACTCCTCGTTCGTGCCGACCACGATCTCGGGCTTGCCGTCGCCGTTCAGGTCGCCCACGGCCGGGGTGTCCACCGTCGCCCCCTGCTGGAAGGAGCCGGCGTCGGACTCGAAGGTCACCTGGTGCGTCCGCGGATCGATCGACTGCACCTTGGTGGGATCCACCACGAGCACCGGGAATCCGGCCACTGGCGTTCCGTCGCGGTGCCACGCGTAAAGGTGGCGATCCATCCCCGCGGCGATGACCTCCATGCGGCCGTTGCCGTCCAGGTCGGCCAGCACCGGAGAGCCGATGAAGCCGCGCTGGGTGCGATGGAACTCGGACTGCCCGGGCTGGTAGCGCGGCTCGACGAACGGCGCCAGCGGCTTGCCGGAGTAATGCGGGTGCGAGGTGGCGGTGAAGAACCGGTGGCCGCGCGCATCCCAGCCGTACACCCGGCCCTCCATGTCGTCGGCGTACACCTCCGGTACGCCGTCGCCGTTGGTGTCGGCCACCGCCACGGATCCCAGGATCGCTCCGCCGACGTTCGCCGAAACCTCGCCGCTCGTGAACGCGCGCTCCGCCGTGTGGAGGGGCGGGCGAATCCCGCGGACCGGCCACCCCGGCAGCTCGGATCCGTCGGGCTCGATGGCGTGGACGAATCCGTCGCTGCCGGCGACGATCAGCTCGTTGCGGTTGTCGCCGTTCAGGTCGGCAAGGACCGGTGAGGACTCGCCGTCGCCGGTTGGCGTCCCGGTCGTGATCGCGCCGCTCGTGATCGCCTTGGGGAACCCGGGGAGCATGCTGCGGTCACGCTGCAGGTAGGCCGCGCGCCGGTCCTGGCCGGTGAGCTCGTGCCCCGCCCTGGTGGAGTGGACGACCACCTCGACCGTGAACGAGTGCGGGGCCGCGTTCGGGCGCCCGTTGTCGTTCGCCGGGCTCGCCTGCGGCTCGGGACCCTTGAAGTCCGTGCGAGGCGGGAACCGGTCCATGAGCTGCGGGATCGAGATCGTGCCGAGCGACCCCGAGCGATAGCCGGTGTGGCTGGTGGAGCCGTCGCACCAACCGTTGTTCAAAGCCTCGAAGTCGCCGGGCAGCGACGCCGTCGTGCGGGCGTTGTTGGGGTACTGCCCGGGCGCCACCAGTACCTCGCACGTGTAGGACGCGCCACGCGCGTACACCTCGCCGTCGACGCCGAGCGTGCCGCTCGAGGGATCGACCTGCTGGTACCACCCCGGGGAGGTGATCTCGGCCTCCGGCGGGATCGCCGCTGCGGAGGGCAATTCGGGGTCGGACAGCACCGCGTCGAGCGCCCGCGCCATGTTCACTCGGCCGTAGCCGTAGAACGGATCGGGACCCTTGCGCGCCGGATAGCTCTGGAACAGTCCCGGTGGGCCGATCGGGACCTGGCGATTTGCGTCGACCTGCGCCTGTAGCGCCCCGGCGGCTCCGCCCGGATCGGTGCAGCCCGGAGCCGGGATCGGGGAGCACGAGGGCTCCGGCCCACCCAGGCCGGAGGCGAAGTTGATGTCGTCCGCCTGAGGACGCCCGTCCACGATGCCCGAGGCCATGAGCTGGCGGACCTCGTTCGGCGTGATGACGCATGGCTTTCCGTTCGAAATCGAGCCGCGCCCATTCCCGATGGGCGCCCGGGCTGATTTCTCACCCACTCGCCATCCCGGCTCATTCGTGCGACGGCAGTGCGAGGTCGCCGGATAGTTGGTCATGGCGTGCTTGGCCGTGGCGTCGAGCGCCGCCGAATACACCAGTCCGGCCATGCCCGCCGCGAGCCCGGTGGCGTTCGACGAGCAGCTAGTGGACGGGATGGCGAGCGTGATCTTTGAGTTGAAGTTCGTGCAGCCGTTGAAGGACAGGTACGACTGATCGGGCGTCGGCGCGGCACCCGTCGTCACCGAGTTGACCAGGATCACGTGCGGCAGTGACGACGGCCAGTTGTTGTGCTGCGCGGCCTCGTCGGCCGCAGACGCGATCACGGTGACGCCGTGGCGGTAGGCGTAGTCGACCGCCTCGCGGGAGAGCGTCGAGTTGTTGAGCGTGCCCAGGGCCTCCTGCACGACCTCGATGCCGTTGTCGGTGGCGTAGAGCGTCGCCTGCGCGAACCGGTTGACGTCCGCGATGAAGCTGTCGCCGACCCGGAGCGGCACCACCATGCAATTGGGGCAGGTGCCCGTCTGGTCGCCGTTGTCGGCCTCGGCACCGGAGTCCCTCGCCTCCCCTGTGCCGTGCCCGTACTGGACGTCGTCCAGGGGATCGTTGTCGTCGTCCAGGAAGTCCCAGCCGGCGATGTCGTCGACGAACCCGTTCCGGTCGGCGTCGGTGCCGTTGGAGAAGGGGATGATCACGTCCTCCGGCGTCAGCACGCCGGCCGGACCCGCCCGGCGGGAGTCGGTCTGCACCACGCTGGCGACCCGGCTTTCGCAGGCGTAATCGTCGACGTTGAAGACGCTGTCGCCGTTGGCGTCGTGCTCCGCCGCGTAGCTCGGGCAGTCGTTGGTGCCGGGATTCGAGATCGCCGTGGCCAGGTCGTGGCGCGGGATCGGCAGCTCGCCGGCGTTCAGGCGGACCTTGAGCCGCAGCTCGTTCATCGCCCCCGCATCGTTCCACTTGATGCCGGAATCCAAGACCGCGATCGACACGTCGGGCCGGCCGGTGGTCTTCATCCAGGCCGTCTGGGCTCCCGGCGCGCCATCGTTGACGTGCGCACCGCGTACGCCGTTCAGCTCGACGGGATTTCCGTTGATGTGGGGACCGTTGCTCGGGTCGTTCGTGGCAGCGAACTTGAACTCGTTGCCGTCGCCGCCGAGGTCGTTCGGCGTCTCGCCGGGGTTGAGGTAGAGGTCCGTGTAGTCGTGCGTGTTGGCGCCCGGCCGCGCGTATGGGACCGCGCCCAGAGCGGCGGGCGCGAACGCGAGCGCACCCGCTGCCATGAGCAGCCCGATCAGGCACCTTCTCCTCATCCGCGGCGCGTCATTGTTCCCGGCGGTCGCCGGCCGCGCGCCGGTTCGAGGCGAGCGGCGGGACGCTTGCGGTTCGCTCCAGGCCCCAGTTGCCGGCCTCGTCGCGGTACAGCACGGCGACGTGCCGGGCGCCGCCGATCGCGGCCTTCGCGAAGGTCCTGCTGACTGACGTTCCCGCGGGCCCGCCGGCGTCGCCGCCCGCGATCACGTGGCCGTCGCTGGGATGCCAGATCGGGCTGGCCGACGCGATCACCTGGTAGCGCGCGGGCGTGCCGCACATCCAGTCGTCCCCCGGCTGCTTCCAGTTCAGCTTCACCGATCCGTCGCTGCGGTTGCGGGCCGCCCGCAGGTCCTGCGGCGAGCCGGGCGGGCGGGCATCGGTCCCGTAGTTCGCGGAGTTGTGCTCGTCGTGATGGAAGGTCCACCACTCGTCGTTCGAGCCGTCGCAGGCGGGCACGCCCGTCCGCCACAGGAACGACCAGCCCTCGCGCGTGACAACGCTGACGTCCAGCTTCCCGTTGCCATCCGCATCGCCGACGGCCGGCGTGGACTCGATCCAGCCGCCGGTGAACTTCGGCCAGCCGGGCGCCTCGCCGCCCGTCGGGCCGTACGCGTGCAGCTGGTACAGGCCGGTGCCCACGAGCGCCTGACGCGCCGGGCCGTCCCCCGAAACGCGGGCGATCGCGGCCTCGGAAAGGAGCTGGAAGTCGTCGGTCGCTCGCGGATATCCCGGCAGCGGGCTCCCCGTGGTCGGGTCCCACGCCTGCTCGACGTGGCTGAACGGCAGGTTCTGGTTGACGGCCAAGAGGTTCGCCACGCCGTTCAGCGTCAGGCCGCCCTTGACGACCGCGGGCGATCCCGATCCGGCGAGATCTCCGACCGACGGGTAGTCCGCCAGGTTGAGGATCGGGCCCTGGTCGGGGCTGTTCGCCGGCCCTGACTGGAAGGTGTTGACGGTGGATCCGTCGCCGTCCACGAGCTTCGGTCCCTGGTCCGTGAGGGAGGTGGCCGCCGACACCACGACGTCATCGCTGCCGTCGCCGTCGGCATCGAGGACGGCGGCGTCGTTGCCCGGCAACACCATCGGCAGCAGGTCGCCGGCGAGAACGCCGACCATCACCGGCCAGCCGCTCACGGCCGTGCCGTCCCCATGCACCGCGTACACGGGGTTCGATCCCGTGCTGGATCCGACAATTGCGTTGAAGACGTCGAAGATCGTGCCGGGCGGCTGCGGGTCACCGGGGACGACCTCGTTCGTGGCCACGATGACCTCGGGCGGGCCATGGCCATCGAGCTGCGCGATGGCGGGCGTGGTGACGATCTCCGCACCATCCGCGCCCGGCGTCGAGAGCTTCGCCGGGAATCCGGGCATCCGGTGCGCGGCGCCGTCCCACGCGTAGAGATGCTGGTCCAGCGACCCGGCGACGATGTCCAGGCGGCCGTTGCCGTCGAGGTCCGCGAGCGCGGGAGAGCCAAGGAACCCTCGCTTGATGTGGTTGGCGGTCGTGATCGCCCGCTCGGCGGCGTCGAAGCAGGGATGGGGTGCGCCCGGGTTGCACGGATCCGACAGCCGCGGGTCGACCCGGACCGGGAAGCCGCTCACCGGCGAGCCGTCCAGATGCCAGGCGTACGCGCGCTCCCCCGCCGTCGTGACGATGTCCGCCTCGCGATCGCCGTCGATGTCGCCGATCGCCGGCACGCGGACCGGCTCGCGCGGCGGCGGCAGCGACGACGGGGTCGGATGACTGCGAGCGAGGGCGCTCACCCGAGTAAGCACCGGCTTGCCGTGGTTGAACCTTGCGACCGGCGTCCCGTCGGCGTGGAGCGCATACAGCTCGCCGCTCGAAGTGCCCATGATGATGTCGAGCCTGTTGTCGGCGTCGACGTCGTAAAGGCGCGTGGAAGTCTCCCCGCCCGATCCGGTGACGTAGGCCGACGGCAGCGACCCGGCGCCGATCGGCCGCGGCCATCCCGCGAGGTTGCCGTCGTCGTCGTATGCGAACAGCGTCTTGCGGTACTGCCCGACGTTCGCGGGGTTCCCGGCCTCGTGGACGACAAGCCGGATCTGGAAGGCGTGGCGCTCGGGATCGGGATTCGGGTAGGGGTTGGCCGGCCACGCCTGGGATGCGGTGCCCGCGGGTCGGCCCGGATCGTTCTTCACGCTGCTGTCACAGGTGGCGGCCAGGCCGGTTAGGAGCGACTTCGGGACCGTGCCGAGTCGGCCGCGGACCGCCCCGCTGCCCCTGGCCCCCGGGATGGGCGCGAAGTCAGCGTCCAGCGCGTCCTGCCCGCAGGCGTACTCGACCCGCCACGACCCCACGCCGCTCGCGGAGTGCGGAGCCGCGGCGTAGCCCGTGATCGGAACGCCGCTCGCCGACACTCGATCCACATCGATCGGCGCAAACCACGCGGGCGCGTCGATCTGGGCCTCGGGCGGGATGCGGCCGGCGGCGATGCGCTGCATCGCGCCGGCCAGGTTCACGCGCCCGTAGCCAAAGTGGGGATCCCAGCCCGGGTTCGCCTTGTCGGGGAGCCCGATCTCGCCGGTGTTCTCCGGCAAGACGTCCTCGGCGGTCATGGTCAGCAGCTGCCGGGTCTCGTTGCCGGTCAGGCCCGCCGGGAACGTGGTGCCGGCGTAGTGCTCGCGGGCGTAGGACTCCAACAGGCCGGCGGCCCCCGCCGCCTGGCCGGTGTTCTCCGACCCGGTCGACCCCATGAGGACGATGTCCGCCTTGCCGCCGTACTGGGTGAGGTTCGAGTTGCGGAAGAAGCTCGTGGTCATCGGCTGCGTCGTGGGAGTGACGTTCAGCGGCGGCTGCGCCAGCTGGCCGAGCAGCTGCTGGCAACCCTCCTCGAACCCGGAGGGCGGACTGAGGACGTCGCCAATTCCGGGCAGGCCGCCCGGCCCCGAGCACGTCTCGTTGGGCGCGGTGTCCGGCAGCGAGCCCGCGACGTAGACAGGCTCGTTGTAGTTGGTGGGGTAGTTGTGGTTGGCGCTGTTGATGTCGCTGGACACCAGCATCAGAGCCGTGCCGCGACGATCGGCGTAGCGCACCGCGTCACGCGCGAACGGGGTGTTGCTCAACCCGCCGCTTGCCCCGTCGGCAACCGACGCGCCGTTGTCGGTTGCGTAGGTCAGGGCCATCGCCCAGTTGTCCGTGGGGGGCACGAACGTGTCCCAGATGCGAAGCGGCATCAGCTGGCAGTCCGGGCACATGCCCGTGTCGGCGATCCCGTTGTCGTCTGCGCCACGGCCTCCCTGGCGCGCCCCGTGCCGTGGCCGTTGGCGCTGCAGCAACTCGAGGCGTCGAAGGGGTCGTTGTCGTCGTCGAAGAAGTCCCAGCCGGCGATGTCGTCGACGTAGCCGTTTCCGTCCGCGTCGGTCCCGTCGGAGAACGTGGCGATGAGGTCCGACCCGTCAAGCATGGAGTCCGACTCACCATCCCCCGCGCCGTTCGCGACCCGCGGATCGTCCGCGTAGTCGTCGACGTTGAGGGCACCATCGCGATTGCAGTCGTACGCGCCGCATTGGGAGCCGTTCGAGTGCTGTGGTAGGGGCAGCTCGGCCCTGTTCAGGCGGACCTTGTCGACGAGCTCGCGGTCCTGCCACCGGATGCCCGTATCGAGGATCGCGACCGCCACCCGCGGATCGCCCGCCGAGTACTTCCAGGCCGTGTCGGCCCGAACCCCGGAGATCTGCGAGCAGCGCGGATCGCCGGCCGCCTCGTTGGCGTCGCGGCCCTGTGCATCGAGCTGCGAGCAGTCCACGTACCGCGTGGCACCGACCGAGTGGGGAACGCCGGGAGCCTCGTTCGCCGAGTCGGGGCTGAAGCCGAACGAGCCGTACGTCGAAGTACGTGGAGCACCGCGGCGGCGAGGTGTCGGGGTCATCGGCCTCGCAATGGTCGAAGTCCGGGTCGTTCGGCGTGTTGACGCGCGGGCTCTCGCTTGGATCGGTGCCGGGAAACGCGGCGAGGGCGGCGGCGGGCAGGGCCAGTGCCATCACCACTGCAAAGAGCGCGGCGCTCCTTCGCCTGGTCCCGATCCCCATCCCATTCAGAAGGTAGACCGCGCGGATGCTTCCTGCGCCGGTTCTCCCAGGGCGCCCAGGAGAGCCTCTGCGTGGTCAGCATTTCAGGCGGGGTCGGGCGATAAGGGGAGGCGACCCGGCCTGGCCAAGGCTCGAGAGGCGGTTTGTTCGGCCTATAGCCGAATAAACCGACTCTCGATGACCACGGGGAGCCAGTTCGGGACGGGCGGGCCATCCCCCGGCGGGTGCCCGCTCTCGGTGCCGTCGTTTTTCGGGCTGCCGCAAGGCCGGGCTCCGCCAGCCGCTCGGGTCCGCGCGCGGCTCCTGAAGCCTGCCCTCCAAACCTAGGAC
>Ga0126307_10003028_pt1 | contig 11435 bp, 11 predicted proteins | sample Plot28_FD_89955 | JGI IMG/M metagenome (GOLD analysis project Ga0126307, IMG submission 89955) | Serpentine soil microbial communities from UC McLaughlin Reserve, CA, USA - Plot28 | ecosystem: Environmental > Terrestrial > Soil > Grasslands | place: USA: UC McLaughlin Reserve, Lake County...
ACGCCGAGTGTCCCGACATAGCCCACGGTCGGATCGGTCGCGCTCTGCCTGCAGAGCGAGAAGCCAGCGAGCTCGTCGCCTGCGAACGCCAGGAACCAGAGCGACGGGTCGAACGCGTCGTTCCTGATCATCCAGTGGGCCCACTCGTCGAAGCTGTCGTCGATCGGGTCGGAGGTGTCGCGCCAGACCTCGATGACGGCTTGGTAAACGAGCCGGTGCTCGTCCTCTCGCACCGGCCCGACGAGGATCCCCTCGGGCCACGCGGGTCGCCGCGGCTCCTCGCCGAGGTCGATCTCCATCCGATAGGAGTGCCGGGCCGGCTCGAAGCCGAGGGCGGTGAACGCGTCCGTGACCCGCCGGTCGCGCTCAGACGTCCACACGCGGAGGCGGCCCCTCCCTGCCCGCTCCTCCAGCCAGGAGACGAGCATCGGCACGACCTCGCTCGCGTCGGCCCGCGGATCGACCTTGACATCGCACCACCAGAGCGGCGGCTCTTCACGAGTGGCGTCGACGTCCGCGTAGCCGATCAGCCGGCCGTCGCGCTCCAGCACCCGGATGTCGTTCGCCACGTCGACGTACGGCGTCGTCAGCCAGAGCCGCAGCTCCTCTGCCGTCGCATCCTTCTCGCCGAAGGCCGCGAGCTGATGGGCGTTCATGAGCTCCAGCATCGCGTCGAAGTCGTCGTCGCGCGGCGCCCGGAGCGTCATGCCGGAACGAGCTCGTCGAGCGTGTCGGGCAGCGCGGACAGGTCCGGCAGCTCCCGGTCGGGCTCGGCGTCGGACGTGTGCGCGAAGGAGTCGGCCCCGCCACGGCTGATCCACACGGTCTTCAGCCCGAGCTCCTTCGCGGGCGCGACGTCGTGGTAGGCACTCGCACCGACGTGAACGTGGCGCGCCTTCTCGGCCGTCGTCGTCTCGAAGAACCGCTCCCAGTGTCCCGGCGCCGGCTTGTAGGAGCGGACGTCCTCGGCGGTCACGATCAGGTCGAACGGCACCCGGAGCCGTTTCTCCGACTCGACCATCAGCGCGTGGTCGATGTTCGAGAGGATCGCGAGGCTCCAGCCCCGGCGGCGCAGCTCCCCGAGCGCCTTCGGCGCCTCGGGATACGGCGGCCAGCCGGGGAGCGACTGTGCGAGCGCGCCCCCCTCGCCCTCCGGGATCCCGTACCCGATCTCGTTCGCGAGCCGCTCGAGCGTCAGCGCCAGCACCTCGCTGTAGGTGCGATAGCCCTCGCTCTGCACCTCCGGCTCGAGCTCGTGGTAGCGGCGCAGAAGGGTGGGCGCCTGCTCGGCGCCGTAGAGCTGCTCGAGCACGCTTCCGATCCCCGCATTCCAGTCGATCAGCGTGCCGTAGCAGTCGAAGGTCGCCCACCGGGACATGGGCGGGAGCTTACTGTTGGCCCGTGCTCGTGCGCCCCCTCGAACGCGGCGACTACCCGGCGGTCGCCGCCGTGTTCGCCGAGGGAATCGCGACCGGGCAGGCGACCTTCGAGACGGCCGTCCCGAGCTGGGAGGAATGGGACGCGGCGCACCTCCGGGTGCACCGCTTCGTCGCGGAGCTCGACGGGGAGGTCGCCGGCTGGTGCGCTGTCGTCCCGTACTCGCGCCGCGAGGTCTACCGCGGCGTCGGCGAGGAGAGCGTCTACGTCGCCGAGAGGGCCCGTGGGCGCGGCGTCGGCCGAGCGCTGCTCGAGGCGGTGATCGGGAGTGCACGCGCCGGCGGCCTCTGGACGCTCCAGGCGGGGATCTTCCCCGACAACGACGCCAGCCTCGCGCTCCACCGGTCGCTCGGCTTCCGCGACGTCGGGGTCAGAGAGCGGATCGGCCGGCTGCACGGCACGTGGCGCGACGTCGTCGTGCTCGAGCTGCGACTCTAGCGGCGTACGCGTCCGTTGCTTGGCGCGGGCGCGCGGCTATCCGTCGTGCTTGCGGAACACGACGCAGGCGTTGTGCCCGCCGAAGCCGAACGAATTCGAGACCCCGACCTCGATCGCCGACTCGCGCGCCTCGTTCGGGATGTAGTCGAGGTCACACTCGGGGTCCGGGTCCTCGTAGTTGATCGTCGGCGGCAGAATGCCGCGGTCGGTCGCGAGGACGGTGAAAATCGCCTCGATCGCGCCCGCCGCGCCGAGGCAGTGGCCGGTCGCGCCCTTGGTCGAGGAGACCGGGATGTTGGCCGCGTTCTCCTCGCCGACCGCGAGCTTGATCACGCGCGTCTCGCTCGCGTCGCCGAGCGGCGTCGAGGTGCCGTGCGCGTTGATGTAGCCGACCTCGGACGGGTCGATCCCAGCATCGGCGAACGCCATCTTCATCGCCCGGGCCGGGTTCGTGCCGGACGGGTCGGGCTCGGTGATGTGGTTCGCGTCCGAGGAGACGCCGTAGCCGATCAGCTCCGCGTAGATCTTCGCCCGGCGCGCCTTCGCATGCTCGAGCTCCTCGAGCACGACGACGCCGCCGGCCTCGCCCATGACGAAGCCGTCGCGGCCGGCGTCGAACGGCCGCGACGCGCCCTTCGGATCCTCGTTGCGGCGCGAGAGCGCGCGCATGGCGCCGAAGCCGGCGATGCCGACGCGCGTGATCCCGGCCTCGGTGCCCCCGCAGATCATCGCGTCCGCCCGTCCGAGCCGGATCGCGTCCGCACCCTCGCCGATCGCCATGTTCGAGGCGGCGCAGGCGGTGCACTGGGAGGAGAGCGGGCCTTGCGTGCCGAGCTCCATCGAGACCCAGCCGGCCCCCATGTTCGGGATGATCGCGGGGATCGAGAACGGGTTGACCCGGTCGGGGCCGCGCTCCATCAACGTCTGGTAGCAGTCCTGGAAGGCGCCGAGCCCACCGATCCCCGTTGCGATCGAGGCGCCGATCCGCGGCGACTCCTTCGCGATCTCGAGCCCGGAGTCGGTTTCGGCCTGGCGGGCGGCGGCGAGCACCATCTGCGCGAACCGGTCCATCCGCCGCGCCTGTTTGCGCTCGATCCAGACCGTTGGGTCGAAGTCCTTCAGCTCGCAGGCGAAGTGGACCGGGAACTCGTCGGCGTCGAACTGCTGGATCTCGGCCGCACCGGACTCGCCCGCGATCAGGTTCGACCACGAGGTCTCGACGTCGTTCCCGAGGGGCGTCACCATGCCGAGGCCGGTCACGACGACGCGTCTTCTTCCGTTGTCTCCAGCCATCTACATCCCCAGTCCGCCGTCGACGAGCAGCACCTCGCCCGTGATGAACGAGGCGGCGTCGGAGCAGAGGAAGCGTACCGCCCCGGCCACGTCCTCCGGATCGCCGAGCCGTCCGAGCGGCGTCTGCTCGAGCATCGTCCCGGTCGCCTCCTCGGGCAGCACGTCCGTCAGCTGCGTCTTCACGTACCCGGGCGCGACGACGTTCGCGCGGATGTTGCGCGAGCCGAGCTCCCGCGCCAGTGACTTCGTGAAGCCGATGATCCCGGCCTTGGAGGCGGCGTAGTTCGTCTGGCCCCAGTTGCCGTGGACGCCCACGATCGAGGAGATGTTCACGATCGAGCCGGCTCGCTTCTTCATCATCGGCCTGGTCACCGCCCGGCAGGTGTAGAAGACCGACGCGAGGTTGGTGTCGATCACCGTCCGCCAGTCGTCGTCGGACATCCGTGCGAGCAGCCCGTCGCGCGTGAGCCCGGCGTTGTTGACGAGGATGTCGAGGTCGCCTGCCTCCTCGACGAGCCGCTTCGCGTCCTCTGCGTCCGAGACGTCGGCCTGGATCGCGCGGCCACCGAGCTCGCCGGCGAGCATCTCGGCGTCGTCGTTGCCCGAGCGGTAGCCGACGACCACGGAGGCGCCGGCAGCCGCAAGCGCGGTCGCGATCGCCTTCCCGATTCCCTTCGACGCGCCGGTGACGAGAGCGATCTTCCCCTCGAGCGACGCGAACTCAGGCAAGCGCGTCCTCGAGCTCGTTCAGGGACTTGAGGTCGTTGACGGCGATGGTCTTCACGCCGCGGTCGATCCTCTTCAGTAAACCGCTGAGCACGTTGCCGGGGCCGACCTCCACGAAGACGGTCACGCCCTTGCCGATCAGCTCGCGGGCGGCCTGCGTGAACTTGACGGGAGCGGTCAGTTGGCTCACGAGCAGCTCGCGGTAGTGCGCCGCGTCCTCGAGCCTCGCCGTCACCGTGGACATGAACGCGGTCCGCGGGTCGGCAAAATGGATCTTCTCGACAGCGGGGCGCAGCTTGTCGGCGGCACGTTCGACGAGCGGGGAGTGGAATGCACCCGAGACCCGCAGCCGCACCGCCCGGCGGGCGCCCTCCCGCTCCGCCTCGGCGCAGCACTCGCCGACCGCGAAGTCCTCGCCCGAGACCACGATCTGACCGGGGCAGTTGTAGTTCGCCGGCCAGACGTTCGAGATCCTGCGGCAGAGGCCCTCGACGACCTCGTCCGCGAGGCCGAGGATCGCGGCCATCGAGCCGGGCCGCTCCTGCGCTGCCTCCGCCATCGCGATCCCGCGCTGCGTGACGAGCCCGATCGCCGCGTCTGCCGGGATCGACCTCGCGGCGCCGAGCGCTGCGAACTCTCCCACCGAGTGGCCGACGACGAAGTCCGGCGTGATCCCACGCGAGCGGATCGCCTCGTTGATCGCGAGGCTCGTCGCGACGAGGGCGGGCTGCTGCAGCTTCGTGTCCAGCAGGTTCTCGACCGGATCGTGGAAGCAGATCTGGCGGAGGTCGAGGCCCGACGCGGCGCTGCCGGCCTCGTAGACGGCCATCGCCTCGGGCACTGCCTCGGCGACCTCGCGTCCCATCCCGGCCTCGTACGAGCCCTGGCCCGGGAACATGAAGGCAATCTTGGTCACGCGGCTACTCCTCCTCGGTTCCACTCGATCAACGCGGAGCCCCAGGTGAGGCCCGCTCCCATTCCGGTCATCAGCACCAATTCTCCCTCGCGGAGGCGGCCGTCCGCAGCAGCATCGGCGAGTGCGAGCGGGATCGAGCCCGACGACGTGTTCCCGAACCGGTCGACGTTGACGACGACTTTCTCCTCCGGGATCCCGAGCTTGCGGGCCGCATGGTCGATGATCCGCTTGTTCGCCTGGTGCGGCACATAGACGTCCACCTCGTCGACCGTGCGTCCGCACTCGTTCAGCACGGCTTCGGCCGACGAGACCAGCACGCGCGTGGCGAACTTGAACACCTCGCGCCCGTTCATCTTCACGAGCCGGTCCGCGTCCTCGAACCGCCGTGAGCCGGATCCGGGCAGCCAGAGGTGCTCGCCGCCGCCGCCGTCCGCGCCGAGCTCGAAGCCGAGGAAGCCGCCCTCGTCGACCCGTTCGAGCACGACCGCGCCCGCCCCGTCGCCGAAGAGCACGAGCGTCGAGCGGTCCTCCCAGTCGAGGATCTTCGAGAGGACGTCGCCGCCGACCACGAGCGCCTTGTTCACGAGCCCGCCCGCGAGCATCGCGTACGCCTGCGCGATCGCGTAGACGAAGCCCGTGCAGCCGGCGAGGAGGTCATAGGCGGCGGCATCCGGCATCCCGAGCTCGTCCGCGAGGAGCGCCGAGCTCGTCGGGAACATCATGTCCGGGGTGACGGTGGCGCAGATGAGCAGGTCGATCTCGTCGGCGCGCGTGCCGGAGTCTTCGAGTGCTGCGATCGCGGCCGGGCGGGCGATGTCGGTCAGCGCCTCGTCGTCGGCCGCGAAGCGGCGCTCCCTGATCCCGGTCCGCTCGACGATCCACTCGTCGGAGGTGTCGACGTACTGCTCCAGATCCTTGTTCGTGAAGATGCGCTCGGGTACGTGGACGCCGAGCCCGGTGATTCCGATCCGGCGCCCGTTGGCAGAGCCGATCACGACGACCGGTCTACGGCGAAGGTGAGCGTGCCGCGCACGGCGAGCTCGCCGTCCACCGTCGCGCGGGCCTTGCCCTTCCCGATCGGGCCGCGCACGGTCTCGAGGTCGCACTCCAGCGTGAGCTCGTCGCCGGGCCGGACGACACGCTTGAAGCGGACGTCGTCGATGCCGGCGAAGAGCGCAATCCGGCCGCGGTTCTCCTCCTCGCTCAGCACGGCGACGGCCCCGGCCTGGGCGAGCGCCTCCACCATCTTCACGCCGGGCATGATCGGGTTCCCGGGAAAGTGGCCGGCGCAGTCCTCGTCTGTGACGAGCCTGCGCGCGACGACGCGCCGGTTCGGCTCCAGCTCCGTCACCTCGTCGAGCAGGAGAAAGGGATCGCGGTGCGGCAGGATCTCTTCGATCGCCGCCTTGTCGAGCGGGAGCTTCACGCGGAGAGCCTTTCGCGGAGGCCGTTGCGGCCGCGGTGGGCGTAGCACTTCGCGGTTCCGACAGGCATCCCCTCGGAGCCGGCGATCTCCTCGAAGCTGAAGTCGAAGGCGTGCTTGAGCACGACCACCTTCGCCTGCGCCGGAGCGATCTCGGCGAGGTGGGCGCCGAGCTCGGCCCGCAGCTCAGAATCCTCCGCGGCCCGGGCGGGATCGCCGTCGCTGGCCTCGCGGCGATCCTCGACGAGCGGCTCGCAGCGCCGCGCGAGCTGGCGCTGCGCCACGTCGCGGCATGCGTTCACGGTCAAGCGGTGGAGCCACGTCGAGAACGACGACTCGCCACGGAACTGCGGCAGCTTGACGCACAGCTTGGCGAGCGCATCCTGCGCCGCGTCGCGGGCGTCCTCTCCGTCGCGGAGCAGGTGGCGCGCGAGCTGCTCGACACGCGGCGCGTGGCGCTCGCAGAGGGCCGCCAGGGCGTGCCGGTCACCGTCCTTCGCTCTCTTCACCAAGATCGGATCGCTCAGCCTCTCGTAGACCAGCGGCTCGTCGTGCCGGAGGTCCTGATCGATTGGACGCGATCTGCGCACGGGCGGTTGCACCCGCCGAGTCTACGGACTCGTGCGGCGCTAGCGCTTCGACGCCGGGATGCTCTTGTTGCCGGCAGAATCCCAGGCGACGACTCGAACGAGGCCGAGGCGGGGCGCCTTCGGGACGAGGCGGGTCCCGGCAGCCGCGGCGTCGTAGACGAGGCGGCGCGTGCCGAAGCGCAGCGTCAGCCGCGCCGGCTCGCTCACCCAGATGCGGAGCGGGCTGCGCTGGACGATCCTGAGCCGCGGCTGACGCGTGTCGGCCGAGAACGGAAGCGAAGCGATCGACGTAGCGATCGGGTCGGTCGCCTCGACCACCGCCTCGTACGCCCCGTCGAGAAGCTTGCCCACCCGCTTCGACCCGTCCCACTGCACCCGCTGGACGCCGGGCTCGAGCGGGCCGGCGAAGGGCGTCGCCACCCATTTCCCGTTCTTCAGGATCCGCAGCCGGACGTCGGCCGGCGAGGCGAGAGCGAAGCTGAACGAGATCCGGTCGGCCCGCCCGTCCGCGTTCGGGCTGAAGGCGAGCCGAGTCGCCGTGACGGCGCCGAGCGTGCGCGTCACCGCGAGCTGTGTCGACGCGGCCGCGACCCGCCCGCCGGTGGTGTTGGCGGTGAGTTCGATCCGGAAGACCCCGTCCGCGAGCGGGGCCGGGTCGAAACGGAGCACATGCTCCCCGGCACGGCGCCACGCCTTCGGGAAGGCCGCCACCTCGGTCCCGAGGATGTCGAGCACGCGGACGCTCACGTTCGCCGCCGTGTTCAGCGTGTAGGTGAGCGTCGTGCTGTCGGCGCTCCCGTCGCCGTTCGGCGAGACGGTCTCCGGGTCGGCTGCGAGCCCGACGATCGCGAGCGAGATGTCGCCGCCGCCGATGACTCCCGCCGCGGGCGTGACGTCGATGCCCGACCGGATCGCGTACGAATAGCTCCCGGGCGGCAGCGCCCTCGCGTCCCACGTCCAGTCGACCGTCGGCCCGGTGCCGGACGACGACCCGACCGCGTTGCCGGCGGCGTCGTAGACCTCGACGGTCCAGGGCAGGGCGGCCGAGAGCCTCGCGCGGAACCGGACCGAACCGGGCACCGAGCCGGACACTGTCGGCGCGTACAGCTTCGGCAGACCGAGCTGCGACACCTCGCCGCCGATCGAGTTCAGCAGGTTGTAGAGCGCCGTGCCGGGGCAGTCGGTGAAGCCCGTGTCCCGGTGGCCGGAGACGGTGCGCAGGAACACCGGCAGCCCCGCGGGATAGCGCGCGTTGCCGCCGGAGATGAACGACTGCGTCGTCGCCGGGTCGATGTGGGCGAGGTCGAGCCGCCAGGCGAGCAGCCGCGCGACCGACTCGCGCGCCTTCGCCGTCACCGCGAGCGAGCTGTACTCACCGAGCACGGCAACCCCGACGGAGCCCGTGTTGAAGCCCTCGGCGTGCGCGCCGACGACGTTGCGGTCGATTCCCCCGTAGCGGCCCTCGTAGACGGTGCCGAAGCGGTCGACGAGGAAGTTGTAGCCGACGTCGTTCCAGCCGTTTCCCTTGACGTGGTAGAGCTGGATCGCGCGCACGATCGCCGGTGCCTCGGCGGCGGTGTAGCCGTTGGCGCCGGCGGTGTGGTGCACGAGCGCCAGCCGCAGCGCGGCCGCGAAGGAGGGGCCGGCGCGCCGGATCCTCTCGTCCGCGTTCCACCCCTTGCGCGGCACGATCCCGGGCGCACCCGCCTTCTGCAGCGTCCGGGCGGGGACGCCGGCGGCCGGGCTCCAGACGAACCACGCGCGCAGCCGGTCGACCCGGCCGCGGTGCCGGTACTCGATCCCGTTCGACGCGCCGACCCACCACGGGTTGCCGAGCCGCCAGCCGTTCCCCCGGGCGCGCTCGGCGGTGCCGGCGTCCGGACGATCCTCGGCCTCCGGCGCAGCATCCTGCCACCCGCTCCAGCGACCCTGGGTCGATCGCGTCCTGAACTGCACCGTCCCGCTGCCGCGCCAATGCAGGCCGACGAGGTTGAAGCGCGCAGGCGGAGCGCTCGAGGCCAGTGCCCGCTCCCCGGCGAGCGGCACGTCGCGCGGGACGATCGTCGCCTCCTGCGCCAACGCGGGTGCCGGCAGGGCGAGGACGAGGCCGATGAGGAGAAGGGGGCATCTGGGCACGGCGGCGTCTCCACCGAAGGGTGGCGGCTTCCCCATTCGCCCACAAGAGCCGGGCCCCTCGTTTGACCGAATCCTTACAGCTAGAGTCAGGTCGTGGCGGGCCTCCGATGGGCAGCCTTGGTCGTCGCCGCAGTGGCAGCCGCGGCCGGCCTGGCCGTTGCCGCACCCGCCGCCGACTCGAGCCCGCGCGTGCTCGTCGCCGAGTTCGAGAACGACGTCAACCCGGTCACCCAGGACTTTCTGCTCGGCGCGATCGAGCGCGGGGAGGACGAGGGCTACAACGCCGTTGTGATCGAGATGGACACCCCCGGCGGGCTCTCCTCGTCGATGCGCGAGATCGTCAAGGGGATCCTCGCCGCGGACATCCCCGTGGTCGTCTACGTCGCGCCGCCCGGCGCGAGCGCCGACTCCGCCGGCGCGGTGATCGGCATGGCCGCGGACGTGCTCGCGATGGCGCCGCAGACGAACATCGGCTCCTCGACGCCCGTCTCGATCGGCGGCGAGGACATCAACGACGACCTGCGCCGCAAGGTCGTCAACGACGCAGCCGCCTACATCGGCGAGCTCGCCCGCGAGCATGGGCGCAACGTCGAGGTGGCGCGCGAGATGGTTACGGAGGCGACGAACCTCGGCGCACGCGAGGCGCTCGAGGAGAACGTGATCGACGTGATCGCGATCGACTACCCCGACCTCGTCCGCCAGATCGACGGGATGACGACGGAGCCGAAGGGCCTGACGATCTCCACCCCGCCGGAGACGCAGATCGACCGGACCGAGCTGTCGGGCTGGAAGCGGCTGCTCGATCTCCTGATCGACCCGAACATCATCGCGCTGATGCTCTCGATCGGGCTGATCGGGATCGTCGTCGAGCTCTGGAACCCCGGCCTCGTCTTCCCCGGCACCGTCGGGGCGATCTCGCTGATCGTCGGCCTCTACGGGCTCCAGGTGCTGCCGATCTCCGCCGCCGGGTTGCTCCTGATGCTGCTCGCGGCCGCGTTCTTCGTCGCCGAGACGTTCATCGTCTCGCACGGCGCGCTCGCAGTCGCCGGCGCCGTCATGTTCGTGATCGGCGCGCTGATGCTCTTCGATCCGGCGGGTGACGCCTACCAGGTCTCGATGCCGGTCGCAGTCGCGATCGCCGGGACGCTCGCGCTCCTGTTCGGCTTCGCGCTGACGAAGGCGGCGCAGGTCCGCCGCGTTCCCGTCGCCGTCGGCTCGCACCGGCTCGTCGGCGAGCCGGCCGTCGTCCGCGGCGAGAACCTCGTCTTCGTCGACGGCGAGCTCTGGCACGCCCGCAACGCCGACGAGACACCCCTCGTCCCGGGCGAGCAGATGATCGTCGAGGGTGTCGAGCCGGACACGCTCGAGCTCGTCGTAGGATCCCCTCAGCCCGCACCGACCCTCCAGCCCGAAAGGACGTAGAGACGCCGTGGTCGCACTGATCGCAATCGCAGCAATCGCCTTCCTGCTGCTGCTGTTCCTCTTCGCCGCCGTCAAGGTCGCGCGCGAGTACGAGCGCGGCGTCATCTTCCGCCTCGGCCGTCTCCTCCCCGAGCCGAAGGGCCCGGGCCTCTTCCTCCTGATCCCGGTCGTCGACCGGATGGTCAAGGTCGACCTGCGCACGATCACGCTCAACGTGCCGCCGCAGGAGGTGATCACGAAGGACAACGTCCCCGTGCGCGTGAACGCGGTCGCGTACTTCCGGATCGTGGAGCCGAAGAACGCGATCGTCCAGGTCGAGAACTTCATGGTCGCGACGTCGCAGATCGCGCAGACGACCCTGCGCTCGGTGCTCGGCCAGCACATGCTCGACGAGCTGCTCTCGGAGCGCGACAAGATCAACGCGATCCTGCAGAACATCATCGACGAGGCGACGTCGCCCTGGGGCGTCAAGGTCTCGATCGTCGAGGTGAAGGACGTCGAGATCCCGGCGGGGATGCAGCGGGCGATGGCGCGCCAGGCCGAGGCCGAGCGCGAGCGGCGCGCGAAGGTGATCGCGGCCGAGGGCGAGTTCCAGGCCTCGCAGAAGCTCTCCGAAGCGGCCGACGTGATGGCGCGCTCGCCAATGGCCCTGCAGCTGCGCTACCTGCAGACGCTGCTGGAGATCGGGGCGACGAACGCGACCACGATCGTGTTCCCGGCGCCGATCGACATGCTGCAGGCGTTCCTGCAGCGGCCGTCGGGGTCCGGGACGGCGAGCGGGGGGAGCGGAGAGAGCGCGGGCTAGCGGAGCCCGGGATTGGCGCTGCGGAAGCGTCGGGCGGCTTCGATCGCGGCGCCGAGGTTCAGGCCCTTGTCCTTGGCCTGCTTGATCAGCATCACGGTCTCGAGCGCCTCGATGTCGTAGATCCGCTGCTTCTTGCCCTTCGTCGGAATCTGCGCCTTGTTCGTCCAGTAATCGAGCTGCATCTTCGAGATTCCGGCGATCTGGCAAACCTGGCCGAGATAGAGCTCGACCTTGTCGAGGTGGTCGGTG
>Ga0126307_10003029_pt1 | contig 11433 bp, 13 predicted proteins | sample Plot28_FD_89955 | JGI IMG/M metagenome (GOLD analysis project Ga0126307, IMG submission 89955) | Serpentine soil microbial communities from UC McLaughlin Reserve, CA, USA - Plot28 | ecosystem: Environmental > Terrestrial > Soil > Grasslands | place: USA: UC McLaughlin Reserve, Lake County...
CCCCCGGTAGACATCTTCCACGCCGGGGAGTCGCCCCGCCGTGATGAACTCGCAATTAGGCGCGGCGAGTGCGGTCACGAGGCCGTCGATATCTCCGCGGTTGAAGGCCGCGTAGCCACGGCGTATCAGCTCCACGTTCTCCCGCGACATCGCCTACTCCGACAGCCCCCCGGCTTCGAGGGCTTCGCGCTTGGTGCGAAACAACGCCCACCAGGTGACCTTCCCGTCGCGCACCGTGGTCGCCTGCCACATCTTCTGTTCGACTGGGACGCCGCCGAGCATCCCGACGATGCGCAGGTGCATGACCCCCCTGCCGTCGGCGCCCCCGATGAGTTCGAGCACCTCCCAGCGCACATCTTGGAAGCTGGACACGACCGTCTCCCACCAGGCGCGCACCCCCTCGCGGCCTCGGAAGCTTGCCCCCTCAGCCTCGGCGATCAAGGACGTGAACTCGACGTCTTCCGCCATGAGCGCCAAGAAGCGGTCTATGTCGCCCGCATTGAGCGCGTCGTAAGTGGCCTCGGCGAGCGCACGCAACTCCGGGGGCACCTTCGCCTGCGACATCGCCCGCCCAGTATCGCTCCTAGAAGAGGGCGTCTGGGCCTGCGGCGAGTCTTTTCCTATGGAGCCCGAGGCACTCGACTACTCAGAGGCACTAGCCAAGCTGCTCGAGATGCTGAACCGCCGCGTCGAGGTAACCCTCCGCGGTGTTGGCCGGAAGCCTCCACTGTTCGTGGACTTCGAGGGAACGCTCCAGGAGGGCCAACCGATCGAGGCCGGCGAGATCGGCGTCTGGGACCCCGATGCCCTACAGCTCAGCGTCGGCGACGTGAGGCTGACGCTGCACCCCGATCAGTTCGTGGATGCGATTTGGACCCCCACGCCGAGAGGCGGGTGGCTGAAGCTCGTCATGGGCACCGTGGAGATCGACTTCCACCTCTAGCGGGCCAGCCCCCGCAGGAGGCGCACGGCCTCTACGTCGGGCAGTCGCTGGAGTGCTCGTGCGGCCTGCTCGAGCTCGCGCAGCGTGATCCCCGGGCGCTCGAGCAGCAGGCGGGCCAGCCAGCGAAGCGCCGCCCGCTCGTAGACCTCGGGGTTAGCGCGGCGAAGGAGTTCGCAGACCTCGAGGGCGTCGCGCAGCGGGACCGCCGGGAGTTCGGCCGCTGCCGCTCTTACCTGCATGAGGTTGCCGGATGCCAGGGCGCGCTTGAAACGTCCGTAAGGCGCCCCTTGGCTGGTCACGAACGTATGTTCGCATGAGGCAGTGGCCCTTGCGCCGTCGCCGTGACCGGACTTAGGGTCGCCCAGCAAGTAAGGGAGAAAACCGTGGCAGGGGGGTTCGATAGTGAATGCACCGCAGCAGCCACCCGGGTGGTACCAAGACCCGGAAGGCCCGGGACAGCGTTACTGGGACGGCGTCCAGTGGACAGAGCAACGGGCCCCGCACCAGCAGAAGAGCAACACCGGGCGAAACTGCCTGATCGCGGGCCTCGTGATCTTGGGGGTGATCGTGGTGGGGGTCGTCGGCTGCGTAGCCCTCGTCGGCACCTCGACTACCACCGACGAGCCCGATGTCGAGAAGGGCAGCGGCAACGGAGGAGGCGGTGGCGGCAGCGGAGGGAAGGTCGCCTCAGTCGGAGACAGGTTGACCCTGACCGGTACCACCTACCAGGTGACGAAGGTCAAGACGGCCTCGCGCGTCGGTGACCAGTACACGGGCACTAAGGCCAGCGGGAGGTTCGTCGTCGTAACGATGTGCTTGACGAACAGAAAAGAGGAGCCGGCCACCATCTCCGAGGACGCGATGCGTCTGATCGGGGGCAACGGCAAGAACTACTCCACCTCTGATGAGGCGATCGCGGCCTTCCCGGACCAGACCTTCCTCTTGGAGGAGATCCAACCCGACAACAAGGAATGCGGCAAGCTGGTCTACGACATCCCCAGGGGGGCAGTGTCGGGCTCGAAGATAGAGGTGAGCGACCTGTTCTCCGACTCGAAGGGTCAGATCAAGCTCGGGCTCTGAGCCGAAGAGAGAGGGGCCGTGGAGAACGTCCTAGTTTGCGGTAAGGGTTGTGGAAGGCCCGAGGATCCGAGCGGCGGCGTCCCGAGAGGGGCGCCGTTCGCCGTCCAAGGGCCGGCTTCCTCACCGCGGCGAACGCGGCGGCCGACAGCGTATGGTGGAGCTACCTACGGATGAAGCGACACTGCGAGAACTGCGGACAACGGTTCTGGCTTGCCGAGTATCTACGGCGCACGGGGTACCAGCTGCCGACGAATACGCCCGCTTGCCCTTCGTGCCATGCGCCGGTTGGAGTGACGCCGCTCTATGAGGGCTTCCTCTGCGCTCTGTGGACGCTTGCGTTCACGCTCGTGGCGTCGGCGCTGGGAGTGGTTGGGTTGGCAGCGGCACCGAGCGCCGACGTCAGTGACGCGCTCGCCGTGCCAGCCGTGGGCGTGGGTCTCGCTTTCGTGTTCGTGCTGGGCGGGGTCGTTGGGTCAGTATCTCTACGCCCGACTAGGCCGTCCGCAGTCATCCCGAGTGCGGAGACATCGCGCGCCGGTGAAGCCGCGGCAGATGCGGTCGAGAGCGGTCAGGAGGGGTCGAAGCCTCCGCATCCTTAAGGGACAATCTGGATCACGCCCCCTCGCCTGTGCTTCGCTGCGACGCAGAAGACGCACTTGCGTAAAAAGCCTCCGACGTTCCAGAGACTTCCTGAACGAGGGTGACCGAAGGCTCCGATCCCGGCTGTAAGTTCGGTCGGGATAGTCCCCGAGCCTCATACCGGAGTGGTGCCTCATGCCAGCGCAGCTCTATCTCACAAGCGGTGAAACGTTCGGCCTTGTCGAGGAGGCCGAGGCCGCACGAGAAACAGTCGACCAGTCGGGCGAGTACTGGTGCCGTCTCGAGGTCGCGGCAGGCCGACACGTCTGGGTCAGGCCCCAGCAGGTCGCCGCGATCCTCGAAACTCCCAGCCGGACCCCGCAGGGCACATTCGCTTAGCGGGCGGCATCTGTTCGTTGCGCTCAGCCGATCGGCTGGGATAGGGTGTCCTTACACCTAAGCGCCCCCGCACCGCTTGCAACGGCCGGGGGCATGGCACCGGAGGGATTAGCTCCGATGCGCCGCGGAATCTACTTCCGCGACCTTCGCCGCCGCCCGCCCGGTGCTCCGACAGAGAGGAGCACCACATGAAGCTCATCGTCACGCGCTACGTGCTGGGGAGGGTCTACTGATGGCCCGCAAGGCGACCGGCGCCGTCGTCGAACGCCAAGGCGCAAAGGGCAAGGCGTTCGCCCTTCGCTTCCGCGCCTACGGGAAACGCGAGTACCTGACTCTCGGCACGGACGCCGAGGGCTGGACGCGGGCTCGCGCCGAAGAGGAGCTGGAGAACACGCTCGCGGACGTTCGCCGGGGTATCTGGCGACCGGGAAAGCAGGAGGTGGCGGAGCCTCCGCCTGATCCGACGTTCCATGAGTTCGCGTCTGAGTGGTACGCCGCGAGGGAGCCCGAGCTGGCGGCCCGCACGCAGGTCGACTACCGCTGGCGCCTCTCCAGCCACCTGCTGCCGTTCTTCGCCAAGCATCGGCTGTCGCAGATCACCGTCGAGGAAGTTGATCGCTACCGCACGGCAAAGGTGCGGGAGCGCGATGCGAAGCGTCGGGCTAGGGCGGCTGGCGACAAAGAGGTCGGACGGCCGCTCTCGAACTCCACGGTCAACATGACGCTCACTCTGCTGGGCGCCATCCTGGAGACGGCGGTGGAGTACGGGCACCTCCCGGCGAACCCAGCGCGGGGGAAACGTCGCAGGCTCAAGCAAGAGGAGCCGACGAGGAGCTTCCTACAACCCGAGCAGGTGCAGGCGCTGATCGCTGCTGCGGGCGGGATCGACGACGATCGCCGCGACCAGGGTTGGCGCAAGCCCCTGATAGCCACGCTCTGTCTCGCGGGCCTCCGCATCAGCGAGGCGATGGATCTGCGCTGGCGCCACCTCGACCTGTCGGGCGCGACGCTGCGCGTGGCGGGCTCAAAGACCGACGCCGGCGTGCGGGGCGTCGAACTCACCCCAGCGCTTCGGGAACTCTTGGCCGAGTACCGAGCCCGAGCCACCTATGCGAGCCCGGACGATTTCGTGTTCCCCACCCGGACCGGCAGGCGGAACAGCGACAGCAACATCCGGAACCGGCTCCTCGTCAAGGCCACCGAACGGGCCGACGCCAAGCTCGAGGAGGACGGGAGCGCCCCAATGCCGGAGGGCGTGACCCCACACTCGCTGCGCCGGACATTTATCTCGATTCTCCTGGCGACAGGTGCCGACCCCCGATACGTCATGGGACAGGTCGGGCACACCGATCCGTCAATGACGCTGCGCGTCTACGCCCAAGTCATCCGCTCGGGCAAGGACTACGGGACCAAGGTGGACATCCTCGTCGGGGCTGGTCATTGGGCACGAACGGGCACAAGCCCAGCCGGATTACCGCTGGAGAACGGCCGCTCGACCGTCGCCTGACCCGAGAAAACCCCGCCGGAGCGGGGCTTTCACTCAAAGCGGCTGATGGGATTCGAACCCACGACCTTCTGCATGGCAAGCAGACGCTCTAGCCAACTGAGCTACAGCCGCGCGAGCCGCCGAGTATAGGCGCCGCGAGACCGTATACACCCGGGGGGTATACCCTCAGCACATGGCCACCGCACAGGCTCGCGGCTACAGTGCTACCAAGGACCAGCTCGCCGACCGCCTCACCCGTATCGAGGGGCAGGTGCGCGGCATCGGCCGCATGGTCGAAGAGGAGCGTTACTGCATCGACGTGCTCACCCAGATCTCGGCCGTGCAGGCGGCGCTCGACAAGGTGGCGCTGGGGCTGCTGGACGCCCACGCGCGCAGCTGCGTGGTGGGGATCGAGGACGAGGAGCTGCGCGCCGAACGCACCAAGGAGCTCATGGCTGCGGTGGGCCGGCTCAGCCGCCGGGGCTGACCAGCTCGAGCGACGCGCCCAAGCGCTCCACAGCGGCTGCGAGCTGCGAGCGCTCGGGTGGCGTGAGCTCGGCGAACAGCGTGGCCTGGAGGGTGGTCGTGCCGCGCAGCACGGTGCGCCTCCAGCTGCCCACCCACTCGCCGTCGATGAGAATGGGACGCTCGAGCATTCCCTCCTGGGCAGGCGGCTCGCGCGGCACCATGCGCAGGTCCTTGTAGCTCACTCCGAGCTCGTCGTACATCGGGACCAGGTGGCAGCCTGCGGTCCGGACTTCGGGCCCCGAAAGCGAGGCGTACCAGGGTGTTCCGTCCCCGTCCTGCGCGCGGGCGAGGTCGTCGCCTACCAATTCGAGGCCACGGCGGGCCTGGGTGACGGTGAGGCCCGACCACCAGGAGAAGTCCCTGACGGTGGCGGGACCGTGGCTGGTGAAGTAGCGACGGGTCAGCTCCGCCAGCGCCTCGTCGGCCTCGAGCTCGCGTGCCGCCGGCGCTCGCTGCGAAAGCAGCGAGTAGGTGTGCTGCTTGCCACGCCGCGGGCCGCTGCAGACCAATCCCTCGAGCTCCGCGTACATCACCAGGTGGGCAAGACGAACGCCCCGGGGCTCCTCGACGCCAGCCGCGGCCAGCGCGTCGCCCAGCTCCCTGCGCGTGCGCGGCTCGCCGTCAGCAAGTACCGCGCCCAGGGTTTCCTGGCTGCGAGCTATGACCGCCTCGTCCATGCCCACCCGGCCGTAGACGTAGCGGTTGGCCTGGTGCACGCGAGGGGCCGTGAGAGCCAGGAGCCAGCGGATGTCCCGGGCGCCCACGAAGTGCCAGGTGGGGCGCAGGACGTGGGTACGCAGGATCTCTCCGCGCGCGAAGGCGTCCTCCACTTCCGCATCCGTGCAGCCGCGCACGCGCTCGGCAAGCGACCTCTTGGCCTCGGCGAACTCCTGGGCCTGCACCGCCCCCAGGTGCGCGACGGCCTCGGCGGGCGTCGAGAACCCCTCGCCGGCCAACCCCTGTTCGTGCATGCGCCGGCGGACTACGGCGAGGCGGTCGAGGTCCACGTCCGGGCGGACCCTAGCCTGAGGGCGTGCCCGAGCCACGAGACGATCTGGCCGACCTGCTTCGCCGCCGGAGGCCGACCGAGGACGCCGCCCGCCCCGACGGGGTCGCACGCCGCCACGGAGCCGGCGGCCGCACCGCGCGGGAGAACGTGGCCGACCTAGTCGACCCTGGATCGTGGGTCGAGTACGGCCGGCTGGCGATTGCCGCCCAGCGCCAGCGGCGCGGCCACGACGACCTGGTCGCCAATACCCCCGCCGACGGCCTCCTCGCCGGCACGGCCCGGGTGGACGGCAACCCGTGCGCGGTGCTCGCCTACGACTACACGGTGCTCGCGGGCACGCAGGGGATCACCGGGCACGCCAAGAAGGACCGGCTGTTCGAGCTGATCGAGCGGATGAAGCTGCCCGTCGTCTTCTTCGCCGAGGGCGGCGGTGGGCGCCCGGGGGACACCGACTTCCCGTCGGTCTCCTGGCTGCACGCCCGGGCTTTCGCGCTGTGGGCGCGCCTGTCGGGCCAGGTCCCGCGCGTTTCCATCGTGAAGGGGCGCTGCTTCGCCGGCAACGCGGTGATCGCCGGTTGCTCCGACGTGGTCATCGCCACCGAGGACGCCTCGATCGGCATGGGCGGGCCGGCGATGATCGCCGGCGGCGGGTTGGGTGACGTCCCGCCGGACGAGATCGGGCCGGTGTCGGTGCAGGAGCCCAACGGCGTGCTGGACGTCGTAGTGGCCGACGAGGCTGAGGCGGTGGGGGTCGCCAAGCGGGTGATGAGCTACTTCGCGGGGCCCACGGCGCCCGGGCGGGCGGCGGACCAGGCGGGGCTGCGCGACCTCGTGCCCGAGCGCGAGCGTCGCGCCTACAAGGTGCTCCCGATCATCGAGGCGCTCAGCGATGAGGGCTCGGTCACCGTCCTGCGCGAGCGCTTCGCCCGCGAGCTGGTGACCGCGCTGGTGCGCATCGAAGGACGCCCGGTCGGTGTGATCGCCAACGACACGCGCCACATGGCCGGCGCGGTGACCAGCGACGCCTCCGACAAGGCCGCGCGCTTCCTGCAGCTGTGCGACTCCTTCGGCCTGCCGGTCGTCTCGCTGGTCGACACGCCGGGGTTCATGGTGGGGACGAAGGCGGAGGCCACCGGTCTGGTTCGGCACGCCTCGCGGCTGCTCGTGGCCGGTGCGGCGCTGAGCGTGCCGCTCATCGCCGTGGTCCTGCGGCGAGGCTACGGCCTGGGGGCCCAGGCCATGTTGGGCGGGAGCCTGCACGAGCCGCTGCTGACGGTCGCGTGGCCCAGCGCCCACCTGGGGCCGATGGGCTTGGAGGGCGCAGTGCGGCTGGGGCTGCGCAAGGAGCTGGAGGCCATCGAGGACGAAGAGGAGCGCGAGCAGCGCGTGCGCGAGTACACGGCAGCCGCCCAGGAGAACGCGAAGGCGGTCGGCGCGGCCGAGTTGTTCGAGCTCGACGACGTGATCGACCCGGCCGAGACGCGCGGCCTGATAGCCGCCACGCTCCAGGCCGCGGGACCGCCGCGTCCGACCAGCCGGCCAGTCGATACCTGGTGATGCGCGGCGCCGGTCGCAGCCCGGCCCGGCGCTAGCCTCTCGGCACCCTCCGGCGCCGTGGCGGAGTGGCTACGCAGCGGCCTGCAAAGCCGTTTACACCGGTTCGATTCCGGTCGGCGCCTCTGGCCATGAGCGCCGATCAGCCGCCCTAGGTGTGAGCCTTCATAACCCGGGTAGAGGGCGCCGATGCAGGCTGGCCTGCAGTACCGAGAGCTGTTCCTCCATGCCCTGCTCAACGGCGACGCCCGCGGCGCGGAGATCGCGGCACGGCGGGCCATGGATGCCGGCCTGGACGAGCTCACCGTCTCCGAGCGCGTCATCGCCCCGGCGCTGAAGTCGGTCGCGGAGATGTGCGAGAGCGGCCTGATCGGCGAGGACGAGGGGGCGGAGGCCGAGCGCATCAGCCTGCGCGTGCTCGCGCTGCAGCGGGAGGCCTTTCGCCGCAGCCTCCAGCGCGGCGGTGAGGAGATCATGCTTGCCGAGTTGGAAGGCGACCCGCCCACGCCCGAGCTCAGTGACGCGACCACCCTCCTGCGCCGCGCCGGCTTCCGCGTGAGGCACCTCGGCTCGGGGTTGGCGATCCTCTCCCTGACCCGAGCCGTCGCGCGGCATCGTCCCCAGGCGGTGGTCCTGCACGTCACCAACGCGGAGGTCGGCCTCCTGCTCGAGTACGTGCTCGACGAGATCGAGCTGCTGGCGCCCGACACGAAGGTCTTGGTGGGCGGTCCGGGGACCCCGGCCGACCCTCCGGAGCACGACCGGCTGCTCGGCTGGGATGACCCCAGCGAGATCGTGGCGAAGGTCGACTCGCTGGTGCTGCAGCCCGCGCTGAACTGACCCCGCGGGGCGCACGAGCGGATGTAGATCGCGCGTCAGACCTTCGGGCAGAAGGCCTCGATCGCCCGCCGGGCGATCGGATCGACGATCTGCTGCGTCGCGTTCAAGCAGCGCCGGCGGGCGGTGCGCTTGGCCGCGCGCGAGACGTCGCGGCCGTTGCCGGTGCGGATGAACTGACAGGCCTGGTCGGCGCCCTGGCGCGATGCGGGGTCCTGGATGCCTGAGGCCGCCTGTCGGCATGCCGCGACGCCGAGGCGGTCGGCAACCACGTCGTCGCTGGTGCAGCCGCCGGCCACCGCGACGCACGCCAGCAGGGCGGCGGCGGTCGGTCTAGCTCGCATCTTCGGTGCCATCCTCCTCTTCCCGGCGGTCGACCGCCAGGCGCTCGATCCGCGTCTCGTTGACCTCCAGCACCTCCGCCGAGTGCCCGAGCACCTCGACCCGCTCTCCGGGGGCGGGCACCCGCGCCAGCTGCTCGGACACGTAGCCCCCGACGGTCGTCTCGTGCGGATGATCGAGCTCGACGCCGAGCCGCTCGGCGAGGCTGCGGACCGGCGCCTCGCCGTCGACCAGCAGCCGGCCGTTCTCTTCCCTGATCTCATCCGGCGCCTCGACGTCGAACTCGTCCTCGATCTCGCCGACGAGCTCCTCGAGGATGTCCTCCATGGTCAGCAGTCCGATGACCGTGCCGTGCTCGTCGTGCACCAGTCCGAGATGCAGCCGCGAGGCGCGCATCGTGCGCAGCACCTCGTCGAGCCGTGAGGACTCGGAGATGTGGCCGAGCGGCCGCACCACCTCGGACACCTGCACCTCCTCCGAGCCCTCGAAGCACAGCGGCAGCAGGTCCTTGGCGTTGACCACACCCACCGCCTCCTCGAGCCCGCGCTCGGGCTGGCACACCGGCAGCCGCGTGCGGCCGGTCTCGATCACCCGCTTGGCCGTCTCCTCGGCGGAGTCGGAGGTCAGGACGTAGTCGATCTCCCCGCGGGGCTTCATCGCCTCGCGCGCGCGCCTGTCGCCGAAGACCAGCGCCGCCTCCGACAGCTCGCGCTCCTCGGCCTCGATCAGGCCCTGCTCGGAGCTCTCGCGCAGCAGCGAGCGAATCTCGTCTTCGGTGTGCGGCTGGCTGCCGGCCTCCGAGGCGGGCGGCACGCCGAAGGGCTTGAGCAGCAGGTTGCCCATGCCGTTGAACAGGTCGACCAGGGGCTTCGTCGCCAGGTAGAAGGCGCGCATCATCGGGACCAGCGTCAACACCACGGGCTCGGTGCGCGCGATCGCGAGGCTCTTGGGCGACAGCTCGCCGACCACGACGTGCAGGGTGGTGATGATCAGGAACGCGACCAGGCCGGCGAGCCCGAAGCCGGCGATCCTCGCGGAGTCGCCGAGCAGCGGCTCGAGCAGCTCGTGGAAGGCCGGCTCGCCGAGCGCGCCGAGCCCCAGCGAAGCCATCGTGATTCCCAGCTGGCAGGCCGACAGGTAGGCGTCTATGTGCGCCACGGCGTGGGCGGCCGACTTGGCGCCCGGCCGGCCCTGGCGCTGGAGCTCCTCCACCTGGGTCGGGCGCAGCCGCGTGACGGCGAACTCCGTGGCCACGAAGAACCCGTTCGCCGCGACCAGCGCGAGTGCGAGAACGAGTTCGATCGCCATCCGCGAGGACCCTAGTTCGCCAGTTTGTGAGGATTGGTACCTGGCCGAACGGGGTACCCCAACAATGAGGACACAGAGGAGTGCTGCCATGGCTAAGCCAGTGCGAGGGGACGGCGCGGGCGGCGCCGGCCACCATCCGGAGATCGATTGGCACGCCGCCGAGGAATCTCCCGAGTTCAAGGAGCTGGTGAAGAAGCGCAGGGGCTGGGTGACTCCGGCCACGATCTTCTTCATGGCCTGGTATTTCGGCTTCATCGTCCTGGCCGGCTACGCGCCGGACTTCATGGGCAAGGAGTTCATCACCGACGGCTTCACGGTCGGCTATGCGCTCGCCCTGACCCAGTTCGTGATGGTCTGGGTGCTCGCGGTCGCCTACGTGCGCCGCAGCGGCAAGGTCTTCGACCCGCTCGCGCGCAGGGCCGCGGAGAAGGCACTCGAGAGCGCCGGCGCGCGCCGCTCGACAGGCCGCTTCGTACGGGGCAGGGAATCCGGCACGACCGGTGAGGAGGTCTCCCGATGACGCTCATCGCGGCAGACATCAACGTCGAGGCCCTCGCGATCTTCGCGCTGGTCCTCGGCATCACGCTCGGGATCACGTACTGGGCCTCGAAGCGCACCTCCACGGCCACGGACTTCTGGGCGGCCGGGCGCGGCATAAGCGGCGCGCAGAACGGGTTCGCGATCGCCGGCGACTACATGTCGGCGGCCTCGTTCCTGGGCATCGCGGGTCTGATCTTCCTGTACGGGTTCGACGGCTTCCTGTACTCGGTCGGGTTCCTGGTCGCGTTCCTGACGGTGCTCTTCCTGCTCGCCGAGCGGATGCGCAACACGGGCAAGTTCACGATCGCCGACGTGCTCTCGTTCCGCATGAACGAGAAGCCGGCACGCGGCGCGGCGGCTCTGGGCACGCTGGCGGTGGCCGGCTTCTACCTGATCGCGCAGATGGTGGGCGCCGGACTGCTGATCGACGCGCTGGTGGGCATCGGCTTCGCCCCGGCTGTGCTGCTGACCGGCATCTTCATGCTCACCTACGTGGTCTTCGGCGGCATGATCGCCACGACCTGGGTGCAGATCGTCAAGGCCGTGCTGCTCATGACAGCGACGATCGTCATGTCGATCTTCGTGCTCGTGAAGGTCGGCAACCCCGTCGACCTTTTCCGCGACGCTCAATCGGAGTCGGGTGAGGGCGGCGCCTACCTCGAGCCGGGCCTGTTCCTCGAGAACCCGATCGACACGATCTCGCTCGGCCTGGGCCTCGTGTTGGGCACCGCGGGACTGCCGCACATCCTGATGCGGTTCTTCACCGTCCCGAACGCCAAGGCGGCACGGACCTCCGTGCTGTGGGCCGTCGGGCTCATCGGCGTCTTC
>Ga0126307_10003030_pt1 | contig 11433 bp, 10 predicted proteins | sample Plot28_FD_89955 | JGI IMG/M metagenome (GOLD analysis project Ga0126307, IMG submission 89955) | Serpentine soil microbial communities from UC McLaughlin Reserve, CA, USA - Plot28 | ecosystem: Environmental > Terrestrial > Soil > Grasslands | place: USA: UC McLaughlin Reserve, Lake County...
CAGCGTGTCGTCGAGGAGCGCGAGATCCACGCGCCTTATGGTGGCACCGCGATGCGCCTCGCTCTGCCTCGCTCCTGTCTCGGCCGGAGGCCTCGCTCGGGGCTCGTCACCGCGACGCTTCGCGGTCGCTCGTCCCTCGGAACTTGGCCATGCCGCGTAGGGTCAGGCGTCCATGCGGCTCGCCAAGTTCCTCGCGCACGCCGGCGTCGCGTCGCGCCGCGCAGCCGAGCAGCTGGTGGTCGCCGGCCGCGTGACCGTCGGCGGCGAGATCGTGCGCGACCCCGCGCGCGACGTGGGGGAGGGCGACGCGATCGCGGTCGACGGCCGGCCCGCCGCGCTGGAGCGCCGTCACGTCGTCTACGCGGTCAACAAGCCGGCGGGCTACGTGAGCACCGCGAAGGATCCGCAGGGCCGCCCGACGGTCGTCGCTCTGATCGCGAGCCGCGAGCGCCTGTACCCGGTCGGGCGGCTCGACGCCGACACGACCGGCCTGCTGCTGCTCACGAACGACGGCGAGCTGGCGCACCGGCTCACCCACCCCTCGTTCGAGGTGCCGCGCGTGTACCGCGCGCAGGTCCGCAACCCGCCGGTGCGCGAGCCGGCGCTGCGCCGGCTGCGCGAGGGCGTCCTGCTGGAGGACGGCAGGACGGCGCCGGCGCGCGTGCGCAGGATCGCGCCGGACCGGCTCGAGATCGTGCTGCACGAGGGCCGCAAGCGCCAGGTGCGGCGGATGTGCGAGGCCGTCGGCCATCGCGTCGTGCGGCTCGAGCGGATCGCGTTCGGCCCGCTGCGGCTCGGCGACATCCCGCTCGGCGGGCATCGCCGGCTGACGGCGGCCGAGGTCGAGCGGCTGCGCAAGGCCGCCGGCGGCCGTCGCTGACCTCAGCCGACCGCCGCAGCCATCCGCTCGACGGCCTCCGCCAGCAGCGCGTCGGACGTGCCGATGTTCAGCCGCGCGAACCCGCGCCCCGGCGCGCCGAAGCGAGGGCCGGACACCAGCGCCACCCGCCCGCGCTCGAGGAACGCCGCGGCCGGGTCGTCGCCGAGCTCGAGCGCGCGGCAGTCGAGCCACGCGAGGAAGCCGGCGTCGGGCCGCGCGTAGCCAACCGCCGGCAGCGCGGCTTCGAGCAGCTCCGCGAGCCGGCCGCGGTTGGCGTCGAGGCGGGAGAGCAGCTCGTCCAGCCAGGCGTCGCCGTGCTCGAACGCCGCCTGCGATCCGATCACGCCGAGCAGGCCCGCGCGGTAGCGCAGCTCGCCCGGCATGCGCCTCAGCTCGCCCGCCACCTCGTCCGAGCAGGCGACGGCGATCGCGCACTTGAGCCCGGCGAGGTTGAACGCCTTCGATGCGGACGTGATCACGACCGCGCGCCGCTCGCCCAGCGCGGCGAACGGCGTGTGCGCGGCGCCGGCGAGCGTCAGCGGCGCGTGGATCTCGTCGGCGATCACGAGCGCGCCGTGGCGCTCGGCGAGCTCCGCGATCGCCTCGAGACGCGGGCGCTCGAGCACGCGGCCGGTCGGGTTGTGCGGGTTGCACAGCAGGAGTGCCCCCGCGCCGCCGGCGAACGCCGCGTCGAGCCCGTCGAGGTCGAGCTCGCCGCCGGCGAGCGGCACCTCGACGACGCGCCGGCCGGCCTCGGGGATGCCCTCGAAGAACGGCGGGTAGACCGGCGGCGTGATCACCACCCCGTCGCCTGGCGCCGTCAGGTAGCGCAGCAGCTCGACGATCCCGCTCATCACGTCGGCTAGCAGCGCCATCCGGTCCGTGTCGGGCGTCCAGCCGAAGCGCCGCGCGGCGAAGCCGGCGAACGCCTCGAACAGCCCGCCCGGCTCCGCGTAGCCGACGTCGCCGAGCTCGATCGCCTCGATCAGTGCGTCCCGAACCGGCGGCGCGAGCGCCACGTCCATCTCGGCCACGAACGCGGGCAGCACGTCAGCCGGATGCTCGACCCACTTCGAGCTGCGGCGGCGCCGGAGCGTGGCAAGGGGCTCGAACACGGATGAGATTCTGCCTAGTGCACGACGTTACGCTCTCGCGGTGCGGCTGATCGCCTTCCGCGGCGCGAACACCGTCGCCGCCAACGAGCCGGAGGCGATCCTCAGCGCCACCGAGGCGCTGATGCACGAGCTGATCGGCCGCAACGGGCTGGAGACGGGCGACCTCGTGAGCTGCTTCTTCACGCTCACGCCCGACCTCAACGCCGAGTTTCCCGCCGTCGCCGCGCGCCGCATGGGCCTCAGCCAGGTGCCGCTGATGTGCGCGCAGGAGATCGGCGTGCCGGGCGCGATGGAGAGCGTCATCCGGGTGATGATCCACGCCTATGCGGACGACCGTCACGAGCCCGAGCACGTCTACCTCGGCGAGACGGCTGCGCTCCGCCAGGACCTGCACGGCGCGCAGTAGGCTGACGAGTCGTCATGCCGATCGAGTTCGCCGAGCGGATCCGCCGCATCCCGGTCTATCCGGCGGCCGACGGCTACGCGATCGCCGGCGACGTCGCGCTGCTCGCTTCGAACGAGTCGCCTTACCCGCCGATCCCGGCCGTGGTCGACGCGATCTCCCGAGCGCTTTCCGGACTGAACCGCTACCCCGACCCGACGAGCTCCGCGCTGCGCGCGGCGTTGAGCGACCGCTACGGCGTCCCCGTGCACCGGATCGCGATCGGCAACGGCTCGTGCGACATCCTGCTGGCGGCGGGCGAGGCGCTGCTCGAGCCCGGCGCCGAGATCGTTTACGCGTGGCCCAGCTTCAGCGTCTACCCGCACCTCGCCGCCGCGACCGGCGCGCGCGCGATCGAGGTGCCCGTCGACGCCGCGCACCGCCACGACCTCGGGGCGATGCTCGAGGAGATCACCGCCGCGACCCGGCTCGTCGTCGTCTGCAACCCCAACAACCCGACCTCGACGGCGCTGCCGCTCGACGAGATCGCCGCGTTCGCTCGCGCGGTCCCGCGCCACGTCGCCGTGATCCTCGACGAGGCCTACTGCGAGTTCAGCCTGCTGCAGGACCCCGACGAGTCGATCGGGCTGCTCGCCCGCCACCCGAACATCGTCCTGCTGCGGACGTTCTCCAAGGTCTACGGGCTGTGCGGTCTGCGCGTCGGCTTCGGCCTGTGCGGGTCGGAGGATTTTCGGATCGCCGTCGACCAGGTGCGCCAGCCGTTCTTCTGCAACTCCGCCGCGCAGGCAGCAGCGGTCGAGGCGCTCCGGCACCAGGACGAGGTCGCGCGCCGCGTCGAGCGCAACCTCGCCGAGCGGCTCGAGCTGGAGGACGGCCTGCGCCGGCTCGGGATCGAGCCGGCGGAGTCGCAGGCCAACTTCGTCTGGTTCGACCTGCCCGTCGGCGCCGACACCGAGCCGGCCGCGAGGGAGGCGGAGATCGTCCGCGGGCTGGCCGAGCGCGGCGTGCTCGTGCGCGCCGGCGGTGCGCTGGGCCGCGCGGGCGCGCTGCGCGTCACCGTCGGCACCGCGGACCAGAACGCGAGGCTGATCGGCGCGCTCGCCGGGCTGCTGTAGCCGCGACCGTGTGAAGAATCCCCAACGCCGGTGGCGGGATCTGCCGATCTCCGGTACAACTCAGCGCACGCACGACGATGGCCGATCGAGTCCCGCACTCCAGCAGCACCAGCGCCGCGACCTCCGGCCGTCCCTACGCGTACGAGCTCTCCTACCGCACCTGGCGATTTAGCTAGGCGCTCGGCCGGCGTGGCTTTGAGCCACATGCCGTCCGCAATTCGGGCCTTCGGGCCGGGCGCCTCCTCGGTGGCAGTACCCAACGTCTTGTACGGAGATTCTCAGGAGCGGACAGCAACATGATGATCGTGATGAAACCGACGGCCACCGAAGACCAGGTGCGGGCCGTCATCGAGCGGATCGAGTCCTGCGGTGCTCGAGCACACCCGTCGCGCGGGGAGGAGGTGACGGTGATCGGCGCGATCGGAGATCGCGAGCACGTCGCCCGCCTCGGCCTCGAAGGGCACCCCGGCGTCGAGCAGGTCGTGCCGATCCTCAAGCCGTTCAAGCTCTCGTCCTCGCAGCTCAAGCCGGGGGAGCGCACGGTCGTCGAGGTCGACGGCCGCCGCATCGGCGGGGAGCACTTCTCCCTGATCGCGGGGCCATGCACGGTCGAGTCGCGCGACCAGACGCTGACCGCCGCGCAGATCGTCGCCGCCGCCGGCGCGAGCCTGTTCCGCGGCGGCGCGTACAAGCCGCGCTCGTCGCCCTACTCCTTCCAGGGGCTCGGCCAGGAGGGGCTGCGGCTGCTCGCGGAGGCCAAGGCCCGGACCGGCCTGCCGATCGTGACCGAGCTGATGGACGCGCGCGACATCGAGCCGGTGCTCGAGGTCGCCGACGTGATCCAGATCGGCGCGCGCAACATGCAGAACTACGCGCTGCTCGCCGAGATCGGCCGCGCCGGCAAGCCGGTGCTGCTCAAGCGCGGGCTGTCCGCGACGCTCGAGGAGCTGCTGATGGCGGCCGAGTACGTGCTCAAGGAGGGCAACCCCGACGTCCTGCTGTGCGAGCGCGGGATCCGCACGTTCGAGACGGCCTACCGCTTCACGCTAGACCTGATGGCGATCCCGGTGCTGAAGGAGCTCTCGCACCTGCCTGTGATAGTCGACCCGAGCCATGCCGCCGGCCGGCGCTCGCTCGTCGAGCCGCTGTCGCTCGCCGCGGCCGCCGCCGGCGCCGACGGGATCATCGTGGAGGTGCATCCCGAGCCCGACGAGGCGATCTGCGACGGGCCCCAGCAGCTGCGCGCCGACGGCTTCGCCGCCTACGCGGACAAGGTCGAGCGGGCGGCGGCGATCGCCGGCAAGGTGCTCTCGAACGCGCCGGCGTGAGCGCGGGGCGCGGCCTCCGAACCGGGATCGTCGCCGGGTGAGGATCGCGATCCTGGGCGTCGGACTGATCGGCGGGTCGATCGGCCTCGCCGTGCGCGAGCGGCTTGGCGCCGAGGTCGCCGGCTTCGACCCGGCCGACGGCGTGCTCGACACCGCGCTGCAGGTCGGCGCGCTCGACCGCGCGGCGCCCGACGCACCCGCAGCGCTGGCCGGCGCCGAGGCCGCGTTCGTCGCCGCGCCGGTCGGCGCGCTGCCCGGCGCGATCGGCGCCGCGCTGGCGGCCGCGGGCGACGACTGCGTCGTCAGCGACGTGGGCTCGACCAAGCGCAGCGTCGTCGAGGCGGTGCGCGACGAGCGCTTCATCGGTGGCCATCCGCTCGCGGGTGCCGAGAACGCCGGCGTGCGCCACGCGCGCGCCGAGCTGTTCGACGGCGCCACCTGGTATCTCACGCCGACCGCGTCGACGCGCGGGACGCTGTACGAGCGCCTGCACCGGCTGCTCTCCGGCCTCGGCGCGCGGCCGGCGGCGCTCGACGCCGAGACCCACGACCGCATGCTCGCGACGGTCTCGCACCTGCCGCACGTGCTCGCCAACGTGCTGGTCGCGCAGGCCGCGCGCGCTCTATCCGAGGAGGCGAGCCTGGGCACGAAGCGCCCAGGCGGCGACGCGTCAGCCGGTGACGAGCATCGCGCGGAGCGGTGGCGAGGCGAGGCAGGTCGGCTGCCCGCCACCGGCCCGAGCTTCCGCGACATCACGCGCGTCGCCGGCGCCAACACGGCGATCTGGCGCGACATCTACCTCGCGAACGCCGACGCGCTGATCGGCGCGATCGACGACGCGACCGCCCGCCTGGCAGCCGTGCGCGGCGCGCTCGCGGCCGGCGACGCCACGGCGATCGCCGCCTGGAACGACGCCGCGCGCGAGGACCGCCGCAGGCTGCTCGAGGCCGACCTCGCCGGCGGGACGGTCGCCGAGCTGCGGGTGTCGGTCCCGAACCGTCCCGGAGTCGTCGCCGAGGTCGCGCTCGCGCTCGGCCGCGGCGGCATCAACATCCTCGACATGGCGCTGCACCCGGCGCCGGACCGCTCCTCGGGCTACATCGTGCTGTGGATCGCGGGGGCCGACCGCGCCGCGCAGGCGGAGGCGCTCGTCGCCGGGCTCGGGCTGCCCGTGGCGCGCGCGTGAACCGGACGTTCCGTCCCGGCGCGCCCGTGCGCGGCACGCTCGTGCCGCCGCCGGACAAGTCGCTCTCGCATCGCGCTGCGCTGCTGGGGGCGATGAGCGCCGTGCCCGTGCGCGTCACGAACTACCTGGACGCGGCGGACACCCGCTCGTCGCTCGACGCCGTGCGCGCCCTCGGCGCGCTCGTCGGCGCGCGCGACGCGCGCGCCGTCACGATCCGCGGTCCGGGCCTGCGCGGCGCGAGACCGGGCGTGGCGATCGACGTCGGCAACGCGGGCACGCTGCTGCGGCTGCTGCCCGGCTGGCTCGCCGGCCAGCCGGACGAGGGCCGCTGGACCCTCGACGGCGACGCGAGCATCCGCCGCCGCCCGGTCGACCGCGTGGCCGAGCCGCTGGCGCGGATGGGCGCGGAGCTGCGTGCGCGCGACGGCCGCTTCACGCCGCTGGAGATCACGGGCCGCGCCCTGCAGGGCATCGAGTACGCGATGCCGGTCGCGTCGGCGCAGGTCAAGAGCTGCGTGCTGCTGGCGGGCCTGCTCGCCGACGGCGCGACCACGGTGGTCGAGCCGGAGCCGAGCCGCGACCACACCGAGCGGCTGCTGGCTGCGGCCGGCGCGGCGATCGGCCGCGAAGGCGACCGGGTCACGGTCGCGTGCCAGGACGAGCTGCTGCTCGACTCGATCCACGTCCCGGGCGACCCGTCGTCGGCCGCCTTCCACGCCGCTGCCGCGGCGCTCGTGCCGGGCTCGCGGCTCGTCGTCGACGGAATGGCCGCGAACTGGACGCGCGTCGGCTTCTTCCGCGTCATGCAGCGGATGGGCGCCGTGCTGATCGGTGACCTCGAGGATCGCGCGAGCGCGGCCGCGGACTCCGAGCCGGTGTGCGAGCTCGACGTCGCATACGGCCCCCTGGTCGGCACGCGCGTAACGGCCGACGAGGTCCCCCTCGCGATCGACGAGCTGCCGCTGGTCGCGCTGCTCGGCTGCTTCGCGGAGGGCGAGACGGTCGTCGAGGGCGCGCAGGAGCTGCGCGTGAAGGAGTCCGATCGGATCGCGACCGTCGTCGCCGGCCTGCGTGCGCTCGGCGCCGAGATCGAGGCGACCGCCGACGGCTTCGCCGTGCGCGGCACCGGCGGGCTGCGCGGCGGCGTCCTGGACGCCCACGGCGACCACCGGCTCGCGATGCTCGGCGCGGTCGCCGGCCTGGCCAGCCGCGACGGCGTCGCGGTCGTCGGCTTCGAGGCGGCAGCCGTCTCCTACCCCGGCTTCGCCGCCGATCTGGCGGCGCTGACCGGCTGACGGCGCGGCGAATGTCGCCTCGTGCTCCCATGGAGAGGATCAGGCGACACTCGTCGATCATCTAGCCTCACTGCGCCATGGTGATCGCGATCGACGGCCCTGCGGGGGCCGGGAAGTCCACCGTCGCTCGCGCCGTCGCCGAGCGCCTGGGCTACAGGTACCTCGATACCGGGGCGATGTACCGCGCGGTGGCGCTCGCGGTGGCCGAGCGCGGCGGCGAGCCGGCCGCCGTCGCCGAGGCGGCGCGGATCGAGCTCGGCGAGCGCGTGCTGCTCGACGGCCGCGACGTCACCGACGCGATCCGCGCGCCGGCGATCTCGGAGGCGTCGTCGGAGGTCAGCTCCGACATCGGCGTGCGGATGGCGCTCGTGCGCAAGCAGCGCGAGCTGCTGCGCGACGGCGACTGGGTCGCCGAGGGGCGCGACATCGGCACGGTCGTCTGCCCGCAGGCGGAGGTCAAGGTCTTCCTCACCGCCTCGCCGGAGGTGCGCGCCGAGCGCCGCGCCGAGGAGCTCGGCGCCGACTACGAGACCGTGCTCGCGGAGCAGATCCGGCGCGACCGGCGCGACGAGCGGCGCCAGCACTCGCCGCTGCTCCCGGCCAACGACGCCGTCCCGGTCGACACGTCGGCGCTCGACCTCGAGGCGGCGGTCGAGCAGATCCTCACGCTCGTCGTCGAGGCGAGGGAGATCGGGGTATGAAGGTCGCCGTCGTCGGCTACCCGAACGTCGGGAAGTCGTCGCTGGTCAACCGCCTCACCCAGTCGCGCGAGGCGGTCGTGCATGAGCGCCCGGGCGTGACGCGCGACCGCAAGGAGCTCGACACCGACTGGAACGGGCGCACGTTCACGCTGATCGACACGGGCGGCGTCGACCTCGACGACGACGAGCCGCTGGCCGTCTCGATCCAGGACCAGGCGCGCGCCGCGCTGGCCGACGCCCAGGTCGCGCTGCTCGTCGTCGACGCGCGCGCCGGCGTACGGCCGGGCGACGAGGAGATCGCCGACATCCTGCGCCGCGGCGACGTCCCCGTCGTGCTGGCCGCCAACAAGATCGACTCGCCGCGCGACCTGCCGCTGGCGCACGACTTCCACGGGCTCGGCCTCGGCGACCCGCTGCCGGTCTCCGCAGCGCAGGGGCTGGGCACCGGCGACCTGCTCGACCGGCTCGTCGAGCTGCTCCCGCCCGAGGAGGAGGCCGCCGCGGCGGAGGAGGCGCTGGTCCGGCTTGCCGTGATCGGGCGCCCGAACGTCGGCAAGTCGTCGCTCGTTAACGCGTTCCTCGGCCGCGACCGCGTGATCGTCTCGGAGGTCGCCGGCACCACGCGCGACGCGATCGACACGGAGCTGGAGGTCGAGGGGCGCCCGATCCGGCTGGTCGACACGGCCGGGATCCGCCGCCAGGCGAAGGTGCAGGAGTCGATCGAGTACTACACGGTGCTGCGCTCGCAGCGGGCGGCCGAGCGCGCCGACGTCGCGCTCGTCGTGTGCGACGCGACCGCCGGCGTGACGTCGCAGGACCTGCGGATCGCCGAGCTGGCGATGAAGTCGGGCTGCGCGACGGCGCTCGTGCTGAACAAGTGGGACCTCACGAGCGGCGACGAGTTCGACCTCGATCGCGAGCGCGCGCGCGTCGCGCAGAAGCTGCGGCTGCGCCCGCGGGTGCTGACGGCGTCGGCGAAGACCGGCCGCCACGTGCAGCGCCTGCTGGTCGAGGTGCTGTCCCTCGCCGAACGCTTCGCGCACCGCATCCCGACGCCGGAGCTCAACCGCTTCCTCGCCGACGTCGTCGCCACGCGGCCGCCGCCGCAGAAGCAGGGCCACCGCCTCAAGCTGCTCTACATCGCCCAGATCGGCGAGCGCCCGCCGCGCTTCTCGATCCAGGTCAACAACCGCCAGAAGGTCACGCGCGACTACGCCTACTTCCTCGAGAACCGTCTGCGCGAGCGCTACGCGCTCGAGGGGATCCCCGTGATCATCGACTTCGCCGAGCGCAAGCAGCGCCGCCGCGCGGCGTGAGCGGCGGACGGGAGGCGCGCGGGCGGCGGTCGATCGCCGATCTCGTCGGGCGGCTGGGTCGGACGCGTGCGGCCGTCGCGCTCGTCGCGGTCGCCGCCGTCGCGCTCGCCGCCGGGCTCGTCTGCGGCCGCTCCGGCGGGAGCGGGCCGGCCGACGCCGCGGCGCGGCTCGTGCCGGCGAGCGCGCTCGTCTACCTCCACCTGTCGACCGACCGTCACCGCGCCGCCGACCGGCGGCTCGCGCGGATCGCCCGCGTGCTGCCGGTGCTGGGCCGCCTGCGCGACCGGCTCGCAACGGCGATCTCGCCGCGCGCGCTCGACGTCGAGCGCGACGTGCTGCCGTGGCTCGGCGACGAGCTCGCCTACGCGGCCGTCTCGCCGGCCGACTCGGTCGTCCTCGCCGCCGTCGCGGACCGGCGGCGGGCCGAGGCGCTCGTCGCGCGCGTCGGCAACCTGTCGGGCGCCGAGCGCTACCGCGGGATGCGGCTGCTCGTGGCGGGCCCGACGGCGATCGCGTTCGTCGGCGATTTCCTCGCGGTCGGCACCGAGGCGGCCGTCCGTGCCGCGATCGACCGCGACCAGGGTGACGGCGCACGGCTCGCCGACCTGCCCGCCTACCGGCGCGTCGCGGCGGGCAACCCGGACGACCGCTCGATCGACGCCTACGCATCGGCGGCCGGCGTGCGCCAGGTGCTCGCCCCGCGCGACGGCCTTCCCGGCGCGCTCGGCGCGCTGCTCGACCGGCCCGGCCTGAGCGCGGCCGGCGCCGCGGTGACGGCGGAGGACGGCGGCCTGGGCGCGCACGTGCGGATCGCCGGCGGCGGGCCGCACGATGCCGCGTTCGAGCCCGTGCTGCTCGAGCGCGTGCCCGAGGGCGCCGCCGCGTACGTCGGGATCCGCGGCGCGCTGCGCCTCGTGCGCGTGCTCGAGCGGCTCGGCGCCGCGCGGCAGCTCGAGCGGGTGGGGGACGCGCTCGCGGACGAGGCCGGGATCGAGTTCGACCGCGACCTGCTCGCGCCGCTCTCGGGCGAGCTCGCGCTCGCCGTCACCGGTGCGGGCGAGGACCCGGCGGCGACCGGCGGCGGCGCACCCGTGGTCACGCTCAAGGCCCGCACGGCCGATCAGCGGCGGACCGAGTCGGCGCTCGCCCGCCTGCAGGAGCCGCTCGCCCGGCGGCTGGCGCTCGCCGGCACGGTGCCGCGGTTCGAGGCCGAGGCGATCGGCGGCCTGCCGGCGTTCACGCTCCGCGTGACGCCCGAGCTCGGCCCGTCGTACGCGGTCAACGACGGCGCCGTCGTCATCTCCACCGCGCCCGCCGGGCTCGAGCCGCCGCGCGGCACGCTGGCCGCCGCACGCGGCTTCGAGGCGACGATCGGCGACGTGCCGGCGCGGGCCGACTCGCTAGTCTTCCTCGACCTGCGCCAGCTCCTCGCGCTCGGCGAGCAGACCGGCCTGACGGCGATTCCGGGACTAGCGACGGCCCGCGACGATCTCAGTCGCGTGCGCGCCGCCGGTGCCGTCATCGCCCGAGATCCCGCCCATCCAAGTGACACGACCGCGGAGCTGTTCCTCGAGATCCCATGAGCCAGTACAGCGACAACGAGTACCTATTCACGTCCGAGTCGGTGACCGAAGGCCACCCGGACAAGATCGCCGACCAGATCTCCGACGGCGTGCTCGACGCCGTCCTGCGCGACGACCCCTACGGCCGCGTGGCGTGCGAGACGCTGGTCAACACAGGGCTCGTCGTTGTCTCGGGTGAGATCTCGACGGAGACCTACGTCGACATCCAGGACGTCGCGCGCTCGACGATCCGCAAGATCGGCTACACCGACGCCGACCTCGGCTTCAGCGCCGACTCGTGCGCGGTGATCAACGCGATCGACAAGCAGTCGCCCGACATCGCGCAGGGCGTCGACCAGGCCTACGAGGCCCGCACCGACGCCTCCGACGACGACCTTCGTCGACATCCAGGAGATCGCACGCGAGACGATCCGCAAGATCGGCTACATCGATGCCGACCTCGGCTTCTCGGCCGACTCCTGCGCCGTCATCAACGCGATCGACAAGCAGTCGCCCGACATCGCGCAGGGCG
>Ga0126307_10003031_pt1 | contig 11430 bp, 12 predicted proteins | sample Plot28_FD_89955 | JGI IMG/M metagenome (GOLD analysis project Ga0126307, IMG submission 89955) | Serpentine soil microbial communities from UC McLaughlin Reserve, CA, USA - Plot28 | ecosystem: Environmental > Terrestrial > Soil > Grasslands | place: USA: UC McLaughlin Reserve, Lake County...
CACCGAAGGCACGGTGCTTTACGTCGGAAAAGCGAAGAACATAAGGAGCCGGGTGGCGAGCTACTTCACCCGCTCCGGCGACGGGCGCCCGAAGATAGCAGAGTTGCGGCAGCGTGTAAGGCAGATAGACTTCATCGCGACCCGGACGGAGACCGAGGCGCTCGTCCTGGAGGCGAACCTCATAAAGCGCCACCGTCCGCGCTTCAACGCTTCGCTGCGCGACGACAAAAGCTATCCTTACATCGTAGTCACTATGGGCGACGAGTACCCTCGGGTCTTCGCTACACGCTCCTCTCACGACCCGCGACACCGCTACTTCGGGCCGTTCCCGAGCGCCGGAAGCGTCCACGCGACGCTCGACGTGCTCAACAAGACCTTCCCGTTCCGCAAGTGCAGGGGGCCGGAGCCGGGCCGGAGGAGCGGGGTGCCGTGCCTGAACTACCACATCGGGCGCTCGGTGGCGCCGTGCATCGGGGCGGTCACGAAGGAGGAGTACGACGCGATCATCGCGGACGTCATCGCCTTTCTGGAGGGAAGGGTGGACGGTTTGATCCGGGAGCGCGAGGCCGCGATGCGCGTGGCCGCCGCCGAGATGGACTTCGAGCGGGCGGCGAAGCTGCGGGATGAGATCTCCGCCCTGCAACACGTCGGCGACCGCCAGCAAGCGACCATCGCCTCCGAGGACTCCTTCGATGCGGTGGGCGCGCATGCCGAGGGCGAGTCGGCGTGCGTCCAGATCTTCGCCGTGCGCGACGGCCAGATCGTGAACCGCGACTCGTTCCTCCTGGATAACTACGGCGAAGCCCCGGCCGAGAGCGTGGCGCTCTCCTTCGTGCCGCAGTACTACGACACCGCCGCCGTCCCCCGAGAAGTGCTGGTACAGGCCGACGGGCCCGGGGAGGAGCTTGCGACGCTCGCCGAACACCTCTCCGGGCTGCGAGGAACCCGAGTGGAGGTTCGTCGCCCTCAACGAGGCGACAAGCGGCGCATCCTGGAGTTGGCCGTCCGCAACGCGGCGCTCGGGCTGGAGCACGAGCGAGCCCTCGAGGAGGCGCGGCGCAACAGGGTAACCTCCACGCTCGACGTGCTGCGGGAGGAGCTCGCGCTGCCGAAGTTGCCCGTGCGCATAGAATGCTACGACATCTCCAACACTATGGGGACCAACTCGGTCGCCTCGATGGTCGTCTTCCAGGGCGGCCGGCCTGCGAAGGAGGAGTACCGGCGGTTCAAGATCCGGACCGTAGAGGGCGCCGACGACCCCGCGAGCATGGCAGAGGTGATCCGACGCCGCCTGGAGAGGCTCAGGCAGGAGGACGAGAAGTTCCTGCCCGCGCCGGACCTGATCCTGCTCGACGGAGGCAAGGGCCAGCTCTCCGCCGTTACCCCGGTCTTCGAGGAGTTCAACGTCGGCAAGGACCTCCCAGACATCCCGCTGCGCTCGCTCGCCAAGCGCGACGAGGAGGTCTTCGAGCCGGGCCGCCCTGAGCCGGTGAGGCTGGAACCCAACTCGCCGGAACTCCACCTGCTCCAGCGCGTCCGCGACGAGGCCCACCGTTTCGCCAACACCTACCACCGCAGAGTGCGCACAAAGGCCATGACCGCCTCCGTCCTCGACGAACTCCCCGGCGTCGGGCCGACGCGCAAAAAGAAGATCCTGGACCACTTCGGTACCCCCGAGGCATTCATGGGCGCCTCCCTCGAAGAGCTCGAGGCCGTGCCAGGTCTCCCCGGCAGGGTCGCCCGCGAAGTCCACGCGAGGTTGCACAGGTAGCATTTCAGCTAGTCAGCAAGCCGCCCGGCTACGCCAGGCGGCTTGTCAGCATCTCAGCAAAGAGGGGGGCGCTTCGATGACCCCCGACGGGTTCCGGTCGGGAAGCCGTCTCGCATAGCGCCGTCCGGGCTAGAGTCCAAGGGTAAAAAGCTGAAATGCTGACAAGTCGCCCGCAGGGCGACGTGCTGAAAGCTGCCGAAGGCAGCGTGCTGATTAACTGACAAGCTCCCATGTTAAATCGGCCTTAAACATACGCAGTTTCCGTTGAAAGCTGGTGGAGGTGGTGCTACGCTGCGCAAACTGATGGTTTTTACGCCGCAGGAGAGGCGGGGCGGAGCGGCATGAGTCAGCAGACGCCGCGGGCCACCGGCTCCCCGGTCGCGGAGAGACGACGCATCGTTATCATCACCGGCCTCTCGGGTGCGGGCAAGTCCAACGCGTTGCAGGCCTTCGAGGACGCGGGCTACTTCTGCATAGATAATTTGCCGCCGCGCATGATCCCCGCCGTCATGGAAACGGCTGCGCAGGGGAACGGGGGACCCGACGGGGTGGTCGTGGTCATGGACATCCGGGGGCGGCGGTACTTCGGGGAGGAGCTTGAGCAGAGCCTCGAGGCCGCGGGAGAGGAGAGAGGTTGGGAGCGCCGCATCCTGTTCATCGAGTCCGACGATAGGACGCTGGTCAGGCGCTACAAGGAGAGCCGCAGACCGCACCCGGCAGCCAGGAACGGCGATGTGCTTGAGGCCATAAGGGACGAGAGGCGGGACCTCGCCAACCTGCGCGAGAAGGCGGACCTTGTCGTGGACACCTCGGGCTACTCCGCGCTAGACGCCCGTCTCAGGTTCAAGAAGCTGGCCGAGTCCTTCTCGAGCCGCCTCACGGTCAGCCTGATCTCCTTCGGCTTCAAGCACGGCACGCCGCTCGACGTTGACACCATCTTCGACGTCCGCTTTCTACCAAACCCCCACTACGACCCCGATCTGCGGCCGCTCACGGGCCACGACCGGGCGGTGCGCGACGCCGTGCTTGGGCATGACGACGCCGCGACGTTTTTGGAGAAGACGAGCGAACTGCTCTCGTTCCTGGTTCCGCGCTACGCCGCCGAAGGCAAGACGTACTTCACTCTGGGCGTCGGCTGTACCGGCGGGCGCCACCGCTCGGTCGTCATCGTCGAGGAGCTCGCCGGGCGGTTCCGGGAGAGCAACGCCGAGATCGACCTCTTCGCGCGGCACCGGGATCTCGAAAGCTAGAAAACCGGACAGCACGCCGCATGCGGCGGCTCTCGTCAGCCAACGAGAGGCTACAGGCGTCAAGTCTTGCTGACGCCTGAGAACTGTATACTGATCTGTCGTGAGTAGGTACGAAGATTTGCGGGTTGTGGCGTTTGGCGGCGGCACAGGGCTGCCCGTACTCTTGCGCGGGTTGCGAGACAGGGTCGCCGACCTCACGGCGGTCGTGACAGTGGCGGACGACGGGGGCTCGAGCGGGCGTCTTAGGCAGGAGCTAGGAGTTGCGCCGCCCGGCGATGTGAGGAACTGCCTGGTAGCGCTGGCCGGGCGCAAGAAGCTGGCCGAGGTCTTCAGCTACCGCTTCGAGGGGGGAGGCGACCTCTCAGACCACAGCGTCGGCAACCTCATCATCGCCGCACTTACGGACATGACAGGGGGCTTCTGCGAGGGTGTGGAGCAGGCAGCCCGTTTCCTGCGGATAAAGGGCCAAGTCTACCCGGCTGCGATCGAGAGCCTCACCCTGGTCGTCACCCACGCCGACGGGACGGTAACCCGTGGCGAGTCGGTCGTGCGCGAGGTGGGCAAGGCCGTCGCGAGGGTCGAGGTGGAACCTTCGAGCGCGCCGGCGCCGCCGGGTGTGATCTCCGCCATAGAGCGGGCGGACGTGGTGGTACTGAGCCCTGGCAGCCTCTTCACAAGCACTATCCCCGCCCTGCTCGGCGCAGGAGTTCGCGAGACGCTCGCGGGCTTCTCGGGGCCCGTCGTGTACGCGGCGAACGCCATGACCCAGCCGGGCGAGACCGTGGGCTTCGCGCTCTCCGACCACCTGCGGACGCTCGCGAGCCACGCGGGACCAGTGGTCACAGACGTACTCGTCCACCGCGGGAGGCTCCCGGAGGAGCTGATCGCCCGCTACGCGGCTGAGGGGGCTGCCCCGGTAGAGGTGGACCACGAGGAGGTCGAGAAGCTCGGCATCCGGCTGCGCGAAGCTGTCCTCATACTGGCGGAAGACGCCGGGGCCGGGGCTCGCCACGACCCCGACCGGCTGGCTGAGGAGGTGTGCGAGGCTGCCCTCGTTCGCCTCTGAGGTACGGCGCGAGCTTGCCGCCGGCACGGCCTCGGGGTCCAGGCCGACCGACCGCTCCGAGTTGGCCGGTCTCCTCGATGCCGGCGGTCGCTGGGACGCGGCCGGGGTGACCTTCCGCACGCAGAGCGCCGCCGTCGCCCGCTCGGTGGTTCGCCTGTGGCGCTCCGAGTTCGGCCTGGAATCACGGCTCTCGCCCGCGGACACGGACCGCTTCGGCCGCGCCCGCTACGCGGTCCGCACGGAGGGAAACGGCGCGATCCAGGCTGCGGAGGAGCTTACCTTCGCGCGCGCCTCCCGCAGCGCCGGCGACCGGACGGCATACCTGCGCGGGGCGTTCCAGGGCGCGGGCTCGGTGACGAAGCCGGGGGGGCGTGGCGGCTACCACCTCGAGTTCGTGCACCGCGACGAGGGCTTCGTCAGGCGCGTCGCCGCGTTCTCCCGGGCCCCGTTGCGGGTCGTGCGGCGGCGTGGATGGTGGGTGGCGTACACCAAGAGCGCCGACGGGGTGACGACCTTGCTCTCCCAGATGGGCCTCCACGACGCCGTCCTCGAGTATGAGGCTCGCGCCGTCCTCGGCGAGGCGAAGGCGAACGCCAACCGGATAACCAACTTCGACGCGGCCAACGCAGGCCGCACCGCGACAGCCGCCGCCCGCCAGCAGCGGGCGCTCGAAGCCCTCGACCCTCGAGGGCTCCCTCCTGCGCTCAAAGAGATGCTCGAGCTCCGGCTCGAGCACCCTGATGCCTCCCTCGCCGAGCTCGCGCGGCTCGGGGGTCTCTCCAAGAGCGCCGTGAACCACCGCCTGAGGCGGTTGGTGAGCCTGTCAGAAAGTCAGCTGGTCGGCTGGTCAGCAAAAGGTGGGTAGGGAAACTCCGAAGCGTTCGACGTCGTTCCTCGGCTGTCTTGCAGAGGCGCGTCGTGGTCGGGTAAGTGGCAGCCCAAAAAGCTGAAGCGCTGACAAGCTTGTTAATTCCCTGGCTTTTGGGTACAACAGGGAGCAACCGAAGGAAACGACAGACAGGAGAAAAGCGTGGCTGTAAAGGTAGGCATAAACGGGTTCGGTCGTATCGGGATGCTGACCGCCAAAGCGGCGATAGAGCGTAGCGACGACGACATCGAGGTCGTCGCCATCAACGACCTGATGCCGATGGAGAGCCTGGCGCTACTGTTCAAGCGCGACTCCACCCACGGCATCTGGCCCGAGGACGTCGAGCTGGACGGCAATATCCTGCGCGTCGGCGACCGCGAGATAAAGACCTTCGCCGAGAGGGATCCCGCCCAGATCCCCTGGGGCGACGTTGGCGCCGACATAGTCGTCGAGTCCACCGGCGTCTTCACCGACGGCGAGAAGGCCGCGGCGCACATAGAGGGCGGTGCGAAGAAGGTGATCATCTCCGCCCCGGCCAAGAACGTAGACGCCACGTTCGTCTTCAAGGTCAACCACGAGTCCTACGACCCCGAGGGGCACAACGTCGTCTCCAACGCGAGCTGTACCACCAACTGCATCATCCCCATGGTCAAGGTGCTGCAGGACAACTTCGGCATCGAGTCCGGCTACATGACGACGGTGCACGCCTACACCAACGACCAGAGCCTGCTCGACGCGGCGCACAAGGACCCCAGGCGAGCCCGGTCTGCGCCGAACAACATCGTTCCGACCTCGACGGGCGCGGCGCGGACCGCGGGTGTGATCTACCCTGAGCTGCAGGGCAAGGTGGATGGCATGTCCATGCGCGTCCCCGTCCCCGACGGCTCCATCACGGACTTCGTGGCGCAAACATCGCAAGAGGCCTCCGCTGCCGAGGTCAACGACGCTTTCAGGCAGGCCGCGGACGGCGAGCTCTCCGGCATTTTGGAGTACTCCGAGGCGCCGATCGTCTCCAGCGACATCGTCGGCAACCCGGCCAGCTGCGTCTTCGACTCCGCCCTCACCATGTCCAACGGGGGCAGCGTCAAGGTGCTCGGCTGGTACGACAACGAGTGGGGCTACTCCAACCGTACCGTGGATCTGGTCCAGTACATGGGCGAGAGGCTGTAGAGCACGCTCCAGCCTGCGGCCTCCGCTTGGCAGGCGGTCAGCTTTGGGGGAGCGGTTCGCCGTTCCCCCTTGCTAGACGAACTGCGAGGGAACATGCTGCCAAGAGTAGTCTGGCGTATCAAGTCGGGGCGGGACCCGAACAGGACAAGCTGAAATGCTGAAAGCTCCCAGAGGGAGCGTGCCGAGAGCCTGCGAAGCAGGCGTGCTGACAAGCCGGCGAAAGCCGGCGTGCCGCGACGACCGAAGGGAGGAGCCATCAACAAGAAGAGCGTCAGGGATCTCGACTTGCGTGGCAAACGGGTGCTCGTGCGCGTGGACTTCAACGTGCCCATCAAGGGCGGGCAGGTGACGGACGACACGCGTATCCAGCGGGCGCTGCCGACGATACGGTACCTTCTTGAGGAGGGGGCGCGCCCGATTCTGATCTCCCACCTCGGAAGACCTAAGGGCGAGCCTGACCCGCAGTACGCGATGGACCCGGTCGCAAAGAGGCTCGAGGAGCTTCTCGGCGAGCCGGTCCTCAAGCTCGACGCCGCCGTCGGCCCCGAGGTCGAGAAGGCGCTCGAGGAGTGGGATGGAAGGGGTGTCGTGCTTCTGGAGAACTCGCGCTTCTATCCCGGCGAGACGAAGAACGACCCCGAGTTCTCCGAGCAACTGGCCGCTCTGGCCGACCTCTACGTGGATGACGCATTCGGGGCGGCCCACCGCGCCCACGCCACGACCGTCGGGGTCGCCGAAAGGCTCCCGGCCGCCGCGGGCCTGTTGCTCGAGGAGGAGGTGGACTACCTCGACGCGCTTCTCAAAGACCCCGAGCGGCCTTTCGTCGCGATACTCGGCGGGGCCAAGGTCTCGGACAAGCTCGGGGTGATAGAGAGCCTGCTCGGGGTGGCGGACACCCTGCTCGTCGGGGGCGCCATGTGCTTCACGTTCTTCAAGGCTCAGGGGTACGAGGTGGGCAAGTCCCTCGTCGAAGACGACTACCTGGAGGAGGCGAAGCGCCTCATGGACGAGGCGGGGGAGAAGCTCGTGCTCCCTGTGGACGTGGTCGTCGCAGGCGAGATGGAGGAGGGCGCCGAGGCCGAGGTCGTCGGCGTGGACGAGATCCCACAGGACAAGATGGGCCTGGATATCGGGCCGCGCACCGTGGAACTCTTCGAGCAGCATATCCTGGCTGCCAGGACCATCTTCTGGAACGGTCCGATGGGCGTATTCGAGATAGACGCCTTCGCCAAGGGCACCGAGGGCGTCGCCCGCGCCGTCGCCAGGACGAGCGAGAGAGGCGCGACGAGCGTCATCGGGGGGGGCGACTCGGTCGCGGCGGTCAGGAAGCTCGGCCTCGAGGACGAGATGAGCCACATCTCCACCGGAGGCGGGGCCAGCCTCGAGTACGTTGAGGGGAAGGAGCTGCCTGGCGTGGCGGCCCTGCCGGAGAAGGGAGGTTGAGTATGACGCGCAGGCCGATGATGGCGGCGAACTGGAAGATGAACAAGACCATCCGCGAGGCGGAAGAGTACATGGCGGCGCTCCTGCCGCGGGCGGCCGACGCAGAGGGTGTGGATGTGGCCGTCTTCGCTCCCTTCACCTGCCTCGACAAGGTCGCCCGAATGGCCGAGGATACGCCGGTCATCGCGGGCGCGCAGAACTTCTACTACGAGGACTCGGGAGCGTTCACGGGTGAGGTATCCGTGCCGATGCTCCAGGACGTCGGGGCGAGGGCCGGTATCGTGGGTCATTCCGAGCGCCGCGAGCTCTTCTGCGAGGACGATGAGATGGTCGCCCGCAAAGCCGCCAGGGCGGTCGAGGCAGGGCTCCTGCCGGTGATCTGCGTCGGCGAGACCAAAGCGGAGCGCGAGGCTTCGCCTGACGGCATGTGGGAGAAGGTCTCGGGGCAGGTCAGGCGCGTGATGGAGGAGCTGGGCGACGCCGAGGGGAAGGACGTCGTCCTCGCCTACGAGCCCATCTGGGCGATCGGGACGGGCGAGACGGCTACGCCCGAGGACGCGCAGGACGCGATTGGCCAGATACGAGACCTGCTGAGGGAACTCGGGGGCGACGACTTTGCGGATGGAGTCCGTATCCTATACGGCGGTTCTGTCAAGCCGGAGAACGCAGCGGAGATCATGGCCCAGGAAGATGTGGACGGCGCCCTGGTCGGCGGAGCGAGCCTCGAGGTCGAGAGCTTCATGCAGCTCGTCGAGGCCGCCCAGGAAACGGTGCCCTCCGAGCAGTGATCGTGTGGTAGAGTAAGCGCATGGTATACGTACTAGCTTTCTTTCACTCTGTGTTCTGCATCGCGCTCATCGGACTCATCCTGTTGCACTCCGGCAAGGGTGGCGGGCTCTCGTCCTCCCTTGGCGGCGGGGTCGGCGGGACTATGCCAGGGACGACTATTATGGAGAAGAACCTGACGCGCCTCACCCTGATCGTAGTAGCGCTCTTCGCCCTGACGAATGTGGCCCTGATCTTCCTGGGCTAACCGCTCCCGCGCCGAGAAGAACCAATCCGGAAGAGCGACCGCGAGACGAGTGCTTCTGTTGTCCTTGACGGCGGCGCTGGTGCTCGTGCTGGCCGCCGGGGTGGCGTTCGCCGTGAACAAGATGTGTCCCCATAATTGCAGGGGCACCGGCGAGAGCGACAGACTGGTGGGAAGCGCCCGCGACAATACAATCCACGCTCTGGACGGCAGCGACAGGGTGCTCGGCCGCGGCGGCGACGAGATTTTCGGGCAGGAAGACAACGACAGGGTCAAAGGAAGCTTCGGGAGGAACAGGGTCTACGGAGGTCCCGGTGACGACCTCGTACGCGGGGGCACGACCGATCAAACAAATGACGGAGCCTTGGACGTCCTCGTCTGCGGCGACGGCTCTGGCTTAATCTCATCACTAGGGAGTTAAGGGGGTCTCGCAGTTGTCCCTGACCACGTCGACGCCTGGTGTGGCGTCGAACGTGTCGGTGCCGTCGGCGTCGTTTCACGCCCGAGGCATCGCCACACAACCACAAGCTGACAAGCTATAAAGAAGGACTCGCCCGGGGAGGATGGGGAGAACAGGCGAGTCCTGACCTAATTATACACTCCAATATAGTTTTGAAATGGAACAAAACGGAACAAGAGGCAGGGGGCCTCCCCAGGCTCCGCTTCTCCGCCGCGCTGAGCCAGGAGCCGGAGGTCGAGGTGGCGCTGGTCTAGCCGCCACGAAGTTATCCGCAGGATTACCAAGGAAAGAGAGGAGGACAGTGATGAGTTTGCAGAGATGGTTCTACCGCGGTGGACATCCCAATCGCGTGGCACGCGTTCTCAACCGATGGGGGGCCGCAGTCCATGCGCTCGGGGTCGCTCCGAATTACCTGGTCACCCTCGAGGTGCCAGGCCGGCGGTCCGGCCGGATCGTCAGTTTCCCGCTCGTCATGGTAGTCGTTGGAGGCGAGCGCTACCTCGTGTCCATGCTAGGAGAGGAAGTGAACTGGGTGCGGAACGTTAAGGCAGCGGGGGGCAACGTCACCCTACGCCATGGTCGTCGTGAGGAGGTGCGCTTGGAAGAGGTTGCGCCAGATCGCCGCGCACCCGTGCTGAAGGCTTACTTGAAGCGAGCACCCGGTGCCAGACCGCATCTGCCGGTCGACAAGGATGCGCCGGTCGCCGAGTTCGAACGGGTGTCGCCCCGGTTCCCCGTATTCCGGGTCGTGTCGAGGAACATGGCGTGAGCCTGCCGAACAAAATTCTCCACCGAATCCGGGCCAGCGCCCCCGTGCGACAATGCCCACGACGCGGAGCGGACGAGAGAGGACGGCGCAGGGTGCGGCTGAACGAAGAACGCCGCTAGCTGGGGGGGATGGGCTCGAAGCTTCTGGGGGTGGTAGTTGGGGGCTCGTGAGCCTCGGCGTCCCGATGACGATCCTGTACGTGCAACGCCTCTGGCGCGAACGAGGAAATATCCGCTGCGAGGCCGCCTTGGGCACGGCGGGTTCAGCCTCGGGGAGTCCGAGAGGCGCGAGTTCCAGGTCAGGTTCTTCAACGAGCGGGACGTGGACGTTGGCCTGTGGGAAGCCCGCCTGGAGTTCTACGAAGGGAACCAGATCTTCGCCTACCCGGTGCCCGACTTCGCCGACGTGCCGGCAGGGGACCGGTGCGCGTGCTGAACCTCCCTTCTCGAGTCGACATCTCACGGACCATGGGGGTGACTGTCGAGAAGCAGACTATGGATGAGGCGAGGGCGGTCCTGCGTCCGATGAGGGGGGCGGACAAGGCGGTGTTCGTGGGGGTCATCCCCGGCGGCGAGGAGGTGCGGGCAGAACAGGCCCCCTGGCCAAGCTAGCCCCGGCCTGACGCTAAGGCGTTATGGTGCGGTCGTTGCCGTCCTGATCCCGCAGGTTGACCACCGGCGTCCCGTGGAGGAGGAACGTTAACTGGATCGCCGTACCGGCGGCGGTGTTCGCCATGATGTAGGGCATCCCGTTCTCGCGCCGCACGAGGAGCGTGACCGCCGGCGCGGGGCCGTAGATGACGATGCCCGGGTCGCGGTCCCCGCCGCCACCGTCGAGGGTCATCGCGAGCTCGCCACGCTCGTTCACCAGTTCGATGCTCCTGGCCCGGATCGTGTCCTGCTCCAAGACGCCTCCTCCCGTCGGTTCGACCGTCGCGAACAATCGGAGATATGAAAGCAGACGGCGATGAATCCGCAACACGTTTCCCCGATTTTCGAACACCTCTCCGCCACTCTCGGCGAGGAACCGGACGTCGAGGTGACGCTTGTCTAGCGGTTAGGCGCGCGGAGGCTCAGTCCTGCGAAGTGCGCACGAACTCCCCTCCCGGTTCGAGAGACGGGTCCTCGCTCTCCGGTCCATACGGGCTGAGGTGTGGGTGCGTCCCGAACCAGCCGGCAAGGGTGCCGCGTGTCCTCTCGCACTCCACTATCAGTTCATTACGGAGCCGCTCCGCGGCCGCGGAGCGGCTTGGAGGAGTATCTCCTCGGTGGTCGGCCCCACGTGCGGCGCGGTTCAGCTGCGCCAGCTGCTGACCCTCGGTGCGCAGCCGGACGAGATCCGTAGGGCGTACAGGCGCTGCGGCGTCCGCTTCGACGTGGACGCACAGGGGGCGCTCATGATGCGGCTGGACCTGGCCCCCGACGAGGTCCTTTGCATCTCAAAAACACATCCCGAACTAGACCCTGGCGTATTAACATTTACGTCTGGTGCTCGGTGGAGAGAGTGGTGTGTCGGAGGGGGGACTCGAACCCCCACCCCCTCATCGGGGACTAGGCCCTCAACCTAGCGCGTCTACCAATTCCGCCACTCCGACAGGGCAGCC
>Ga0126307_10003032_pt1 | contig 11429 bp, 11 predicted proteins | sample Plot28_FD_89955 | JGI IMG/M metagenome (GOLD analysis project Ga0126307, IMG submission 89955) | Serpentine soil microbial communities from UC McLaughlin Reserve, CA, USA - Plot28 | ecosystem: Environmental > Terrestrial > Soil > Grasslands | place: USA: UC McLaughlin Reserve, Lake County...
CTCATGCTGGTCGACGGCAGTTCATCCGACTTCCTCGCCCGGGCCCACGAGCTGCATCCGCGTGCAAAGCGAGTTCTGCTCGTCGATCGTGACTACTCGTCGACGAGTCCGGCGGTACAGGCCATGGCACTCGGGCACGCCGACTATCACATCGTGCGACCGTGGGCGGACGACGAGATGCTGTACGGCGCGATGAGCGAGTACCTCGCTTCGTGGACGAAGGAGCAGGACGTCCCGAACTTCGAGCTGTTTCGGATCGTCGCCGAGGAGGGCGACAGCCGCGTGCTCCAGTTGCGCGACGTCATGACGCGCTTCAGCATGCCGTTCGGTTTCTATCCGGTCGAGGGCGACGCCGGACGGCGTTTACTCGACGAGGCCGGGCTCGACGCCTCGCGCCTCCCAGTGGTGATTCGTTACGACGGTCAGGTCATGGTCGATCCGAGCCTGCCCGATCTCGCCGGGGCCGTCGGCGTCAACGTGAAGAACGACGTCGATACGTGCGACGTCGCCATCGTGGGCGCGGGACCGGCGGGGTTGACGGCAGCCGTCTATGCCGCGTCGGAGGGGCTGGAGACGGTGATGCTCGAACAGGTGCTCTCGGGCGGCCAGGCCGGGGCGAGCCCCCTCATCAGGAACTATCCCGGGTTTCCCCACGGCATCAACGGTGGTCTGCTCATGGGGCGAACCTGCGAGCAGGCGTGGCTGATGGGCGCGCACATCGTGTTTGCCCAGCAGGCGGTCGCACTCGAACAGCGCGGCGACCATCGCCTGGTGCGACTCCTCGACGGCAGCGAGGTGTGCGCGCGGACGGTTGTGATCGCCACGGGGATGGAGTGGCGCCGGCTCGGTGTCCCGCGCCTCGAAGCGCTTGTGGGATCCGGCGTCTACTACGGCGCGGCCGTGAGCGAGAGCCGAGCGATGCAAGGCCAGGACGTCTTCATCGTCGGCGGCGGCAACTCAGCCGGTCAGGCGGCGGTGCACCTTGCGAAGCATGCTCGCACGGTCACGCTCGTCGTTCGGGTCGACAGCTTCGCCGAGTCGATGTCGAGTTACCTTGTGCGATCCATAGAGTCGACTCCCAACATCATCGTTCGTCTCCGCACAGAGGTGGTCGACGGCGGAGGCGACGGCCGTCTCGAACATCTCACTCTTGCCGATCGCGGCCGAGATGCCGTCGAAGAGGTTCCCGCGGCCGCTCTGTTCATCATGATCGGCGGTGAACCGCACACACAGTGGCTTCCCCACGAGATCGAGCGCGATGCGCAGGGCTTTCTCGTGACGGGTCGAGACGTCCTCGAGCAGACCGGCACACTCTGGGACCATGGCCGTGATCCCTTGCCGCTCGAGACCAGCATGTCCGGCGTCTTCGCTGCCGGCGATGTGCGACAGGGATCGATCAAACGCGTCGCCTCCGCCGTAGGCGAAGGAGCGACGGTCGTCCGTCTCGTGCACGAACACCTGCGCGAAGCCGAGCCCGCGCCCGTGGCCGACTAGGCAGAAAGCCACGCATCTCGATCGCCGGTAAGAAAGGGGGCCCGGCCGAAGCCGGACCCCCATCTGCGTGTCGAGCCGGTGGCTACGCCAAGCGGCGGTAGATGGTCTGCGTCGTGAGCGACGGCTCGTCGGCGTACACGCCTGCCGTCGCCTTGTCGACGAATTTCGCCCAACTCTCGTCTCCTGCCAGCGACTGCTGGGCCGCTTCGAGCGCTTGCACGTTCTCGTAACCGCTTGCCCACGCGACGCCTCCGTAGTTCCCGGTCACGTCGGCGAGGAACAGCGAGGGTGTGCTCATGATCTTCTCGGCACGTTGCGCGAGCTCGACTCCGGTCTCCAGACCCCGAGCGACATTGCCGGTTGCGCAGACAGCGCGCACCACGGTGACGTACTCGATCTGACGAGCCGGGTCCGGCGCTCCGTAGATGACCTGCGCCAAGCTGTCAGTCGCGCCGCCGACGGTCATCGCCGCGCCCTTGTCGGTTGCGGCGACGAATGCATCGTCGGCCTGCAACTTGTCACCGGCCGCTTCCAACGTCGGGAGGTCGGGCACGAACGTGCTCCAACCGACCGCGCCCACTTGTGGCGAGTACACCTCCATGTACAGGCTCACCTGCAGACCGGTGATCTGGTTCACCTTCTCGGTCTGCCCGAGCGCCCACTCCATCTGGTCACGTGTGTTGCCAGGTCCGAAACGGATCTGACGATTGAACAAGTACATCGCTGCCTCGATCTGTCCCCGAAGCCTCCCGAGTCCGATCAGAGACCGTTCCCGTTCGGGGACGAGGGAGAAGAAACGATCTCTACGCCGAGGGTCTCAGGTCCCCCTCGGCGGCGCAAGGGGTCGGACCTTTCGTCCCGGTACGCGCGAAGCCGTGTGGGCGGAATGGCGAATGTCTGACGGCGGGCACTCCGAGGTGACGGACACGAAGGCGCGGGCAGGCTCGGCCGGGATCGTCTTGGTGATGTTGGCCGCGGGTCAGCCGGCCAGATCGAGCGCCCAGACTGATGCGTCCTTCCCGGCGACAGTGATCGGCGTCCCGTTGATCGTGTTCGACAAGAAGGGGAAGGTCCCATCCTCAGGGGTGAGCGAACGTCGGTGCGTCCTCGACTTCGAACGCGAGATCGTCCTCGTAGCAGTACCACCAGTCCTCGCCCGGTTCGTACGACTGGATGATGGGGTGGTGCTCCGACCCGAAGTGCGCGGTCGCGTGCCGGTTCGGTGAGTTGTCGCAGCAGCCGACGTGCCCACAGGACATGCACAGCCGCAAGTGCACCCACTGGCCACCGATGCGGAGGCAGTCCTCGCACCCCTCGCTGCTCGGGGTGACGTCGGTGACCTGGTCGAGGTGAGCGCAGGTTTGGCTCATCGGGTGCTCCTGTCCGCCCAGGCGACAAGGAGGTCGGGTCAGCCGAGGCTCACGCGTCGCCTCGATGGACTGTACCGGCACGACGCGCCTCTCCAGACAACCCGCGAGTCAGCAGTCCCGGCGGATCCGGTATACGTCGAAGGCCCTGGCCCTTCGGACCTCGTGCACGCCGACGCGGTCCACGCCGCACCGGTCCGGGCCTTGCTCTTTCAGTTGGCGCAGAAGTTGGTGTTCGTTCGTGCGCCATTCGCGGTCGTAGCTGCGGAAGATGATGACGTAGTCGACGCGTCGGTTCCTGAGGAACTGCGAGTACTTCGTGACGTCGGGCCAGCTGTTCCGGGCGATGCTCTCGGGGAAGAACTCCGAGTCGAGCCGCGCGTCGTGCTGCACGAGCTGGTACATCCCGATCTTGCCGTCGTGCGCTCGCAGGATGCGGTACGTCGCGCCGGGATCGAACTGGCTCGACCTGATGAAGGTGAGCAGCTGGGTGTCGGGCTTCCGACCGAGGGCACCCCAGGAGTACTGCGCTTCGAGTGGCCCTGCGAGCACGATGTTCGATAGCAGCAAGGTGAGGCACACGGCGGCAGGAACGCGTGTGGTTACGCGTAACGGCGTGGCCGGCGACTGCAGGCGCCGCTGGACGACCACCAACGCGATCGGCACGGCGAAGACGAGTATGCGCACGCCGAGCGTTCCGAAGAAGCTCGTGGCGACGACGACCGGATCGCTGTCGCCCAAGACCGGCGAGGCGAAGACGAGCAGCGCTGCGGGAATGGCGGGGAGCAGCGAAGCGGCGTAGTAGCGCAGCAGCCTCCGGCGGTCCGGCTCCCAATGCAACCACCACGCGACGAGCACGACACCCATCGGCAGGACGACCGCCGGATGCGTTGCCTGACCCAGTCCGGCCAGCACCGCTGCCGCCAGGTAACGCCGACGCCGCCAGCACGCCACCCCGCCCATCAGCATCGAGGCTCCCCAGAGGAACGGGAGCTGGCCGATGATCGCCGCGACCACCAGGGCCGGGTTTACGAGGACCGCGGCCGCCCACCAGCCCCGGCGCAACTCGGGAAAGGCCCAGAACGTCGCGGCGATGAGCCCGACCGTCCCGACGACCAACCACAAGGTCACGACCCAGTCGCCCAGGACCGGCCGCAGGAGCGCGGCGCTGAGCCACGGGACCAGCGCGTACGGGAACGCCAGCGCCTTCCCGTGCCCGATCACCGGCATCGACCACGGGATGTGATGGAAGCGCCAGATTCGATCACTCACGTACCACACGTGGCCGTAATTGCTGATCGCGTCATCGGAGACGAACACGGCATTGCGCAGGATCAGGAGGAGGATGACCGCCCACGCGGCAGCGACGAGCCACAGCACGATCATCCCCGGGGAGCGAGTACGCCGCGGCCCGGAGCCGCTGCCCGACCGCTGCGCCTCGTCTCCGGGGCCCGAAACCACGCCCGGAAAGGTATTCGCCCGGTTCGCCCCCGTCAGAGGATGACGACGAGCAGGATGACGAAGCCCACGGCGGTGAGCATTGATCCCCCAGAGCCGGACGCGATCGTGCACATGACGACCGTGAATGTGCGGACCACGCCCCTCGTTCCCGCGGAGCGAGGTGGGAGGGCGGGCGGGGAGGGCAATCCATCCGGAAGCCCAGACCGTATGAACGAGCAGCTATCGGCCGAGGTAGGAGAGATCATGCGCAAGCTTGTCGCCCTGACCGTCGTGGCGATTGCCGGCACGGCGCTCGTCGGCGGTGTCGCGCTCGCCGCCAAGAACCCGCCGGTGTCGTTGCAGGGCAAGGTCACGAACAAGGGCGAGAAGACGGTGAAGAGCGGCAAGATCTCGGTGGAAGCAGACGACTTCTACTTCAAGCCGACGTTCGAGAAGTCGAAGCTCGGTTCCACCGTCAAGGTCAGCCTGAAGAACGAGGGCAAGACGCAGCACACCTTCACGATCCCCAGCCTCGGAATCGACACGGTGCTCGACCCCGGGAAGAAGGCGACGGTCGACGTGGCGATGCCGACTGACGGCGCGCTCGCGTTCTACTGCCGCTTCCACGGGCCCGATGCGACGAACCAGGGCATGCAAGGCGCGTTCTTCTCCAAGAAGGGCGAGACCGTGACTACGGGCGGTGGTGCTGCCGCGGCATCGTCGAGCTCTGCCCCGACCGCCACGACGACTGCGTCGACGAGCTCCGGGGGTCCCTCCGGCTACTGAGCGTCGTCGCTGCTCGCCCCGGCGGCGAGCGAATCTGCGCCGGCTGACATGAACGCAAGCGGGATGCCGGCGCCGGCCTCGCGACGCAGCGTCGCGATGCGTCGGCCCGGCTGCACCGCGTCCTTGACCCGGCCCAGCCGGTCGCCGAGAAAGGCGGCCGTGGCGTCGAGGTCGTCGACCGTGAACGCGACGCCGTAGAACCGGGCCGGCTCCGATCCGGCCCCGGTTGCCGGCCCGATGAGCTCGAGGATCGGTCGGCCGACACGGAAGAACGTCTGCGTGAACGGCGGGCCGTACTGGTCGGTGTGCCGTTGCCGGCGCGGCTCGACGCCGTTCGCCGCCAACGCCGTGATCGTCCGGTCGGGGTCGGGTGACATGACGACGAGATGGTCGAGGGCGACCGTCCCGTTCGGGTGCGACGCTGCTGTGGCCCGCGGCGGCGGCAGGGCCGTGGGCAGCCCGTCCACCTCGACGCCGCCCGGCACGTCGGCGAGGGCCCAGCCGCTGATCTTCCGGCCCGGAGAGCCGAGGCGGATGGCGACGCGGTCGACTGCGCACACGTCGTCATCGTCGACGGCGAAGCCGAGCGCGCGCCACGCGTCGGGATCGACCGCGACGTCCAGCGCCACGAGCTCGGGAACACCCATCAGCTCGGGGTGAACGACTTCACACCACGGCGGTACGCGCCGGGGACGAGCGCGCGTGCAACCGGCGCGAGGCACGCCACGGACAACACCGACGCGTATCGGTCGGTGTCGCTGACGTCGCACGCGACGTAGCCCGAGGTCGGCGACGAGCGCCGCATCTCGGCCGCGACCTGTTGCAGGACCTCCTCGCGGCGAGCGATGCCGATGACGGTCGCACCGCGGGTGGCGATGTCCAGGGCCATGCGGCGACCAAGCCCGGACGACGCCCCGGTGACGACGGCGATCGAATCCGGGAAGTTGAACGTTGTCTCCACCGCACTTGCCTCCCTCCTGTCCCTCGTAGCCAGGTGCGGGTCAGGCGTCGACCTCAGGCCGCGGCTTTCTCCGCCGTCGCGTGGTCGATCTCGTCGTAGGCGAGCAGCTCGCGGCCCGCGACCGTCGCGATCCGGTCGTCCCACGCGGCGGTGGGGGAGAGGTTCCGCCGGGCGAACCGCATGCCCACAAGCGCTTTGTGCGGGTCCACCGACTGCTCCAACAGCATCGCGGCCGAGACGGTGCGAGCGAGCTGGGAGGTGATGTGCGCGGCACGCCCTTCTGCGAGGTCGGCCTCGAGGGAGGGGAGCTCGTCTATGCGCCGCTCCAGCTCGTCACGGGCGGCGCTCACCGTCGCGACGGCATCGGCGATGTACTCGGGCCCGGCACCGGCCGTTTGGATCGCCCGGTCGACGCGCGCCAGCGCGGCTTCGTGGGCGGTGTCGCGCCGGATGGCGCGCAGCACGTCGAGCTGGCAGATCTGCTCGGTGCCCTCCCAGATCGGATGGCACTGCGCGTCGCGCAGCTGGCGGGTGAGCGGCCAGTCCTCGCAGTAGCCGTTGCCGCCGTGCAGCTCGACGGCCTTGCTCGCGGCCTCGACCCCGAACCGGCACAGCCGCACCTTCGTCGCCGGGACGAGGATGCGGCGGAGACGGTCGCCGTCGTGCGACCGCGCCGCCGCCGCGCACTCGAACCCGAGCGCGAACGCCGCCTCGAGCTCGGCGAGGAGGTCGACGAGCTGCTCGCGGATCAGCGGGAGGTCGACGAGCAGCCGGCCCTTTGCCCGCCGGTGATGGGCCCAGATCGTGCCCTCGAGGAACGATCGGCGGGCGATGCCGAGACCCATGAGCGCGACACCGAACCGGGAACCGTTGACCATCTCCATCATCCGGCCGAGCCCACCGGCGTCGGACTCGGACCCGGTGCCATCGTCGTCGCGGCGACGGGGGCGGAGGGCGTAGCCGAGCGCGTCGTGGAACTCGACCTCGCCCGTCGGCACGCTCTTCGTGCCGAGCTTGGGCTTGAGCCGCCGCATCGTGATGCCGTTGCGGGACCCATCCTCCCGCTCCTTGGGAACCAGATACAGCCCGAGGCCGGCGGGGCCGTCGGGCGCGCCCTCGGGACGCGCCAGCATCACGATTGCGGCGCCGTCGATGTTGGAGCAGAACCACTTCTCGCCGTTGATCACGACGCGTCCGTCGCCGACGTCGCGCGCCGTGCAGTGCACGGTGCGGCCGAGGTCGGAACCACCGTCGCGCTCGGTGAGGAACATCGAGCCGTCGACGCCGCCGTCGAAGCTGTCGCCGCGGAGCCCGGGCAACAGCGCGTCGCGCACGTCGGGCGGCGCGTACGCGGCGACGAGACCGGCGACGCCGCTGGTCATGCCCAGGCTGCACACGAGGCCGGTGTCGGCCTGGGACAGGAGGTAGCTGGTGGCGGCGAGCATCACGCCGGGCGCCGGGCGGCCCCGGTCGGCCTCGTCGCGCGCGAACCCGCCGACGTACCCGCTCGCCCACAGCGCTCGCTTCGAGTCGACGCCGGCGGGATGGTGGACGATCTCGTTGATGTCCTCGGCCCAGCGGTCGTAGCGGCGGAGCTCCGGCGGGTGGGCGTCGACCACCTCCGAGTTGGGCGCGACGCGCTCGCCGACCAGCCCACCGAACTCGCGCAGCTTGGCGTCGGCCCAGTCGAAGTCCTCGGGCGGGCAGTCGCGCCGAACGCGCGCCTGGAGATCGGGGTCGAGGTCGTACCAGTTGTGCCCGATCGCGGAGTCGAGGCTGGCGTAATCGATCATCGAGGCTCCCGGCTGCGTGGCCTGGCGTTTCCCGCCAGCCTACGACGCTGCTAGGCATGCGCGGCGATGCACATCGAACCGGCTGATCTCATCGACACGAGACTGCGCGTCGCCACCTGGAACGTGTGGTGGCGGTTCGGGCCCTGGGAGGATCGCCAGCCCGCCATCGCCGAGACCCTGCGACGAATCGATGCCGACGTGGTCGCGCTGCAGGAGGTCTGGGGCGTCGCCGACGGACCCGGCCAGTCCGAGGCGCTCGCGGACGCGCTGGACTACGAGCACGTGTTCGCGTCCGGTTTCGACGCCGGGGAGGCGTCGTTCGGCAACGCGGTCCTGTCGCGGTGGCCGATCGCGGCGAGCGACACGCGCACGCTCCCGACTACGCCGTCCACCGACGAGTTCCGGGTCGTGCTCAGAGTCGAGGTGGACGGTCCGCGGGGGCGATTCGAGCTCTACACGACGCATCTCAACTGGCGATACGACGAGAGCCACGTCCGACAGGCGCAGGTCCGGGCGCTGGCCGAGTTCGTGGCGGAGTCAGCGGGTCGCCCGTACCCACCCATCGTCTGCGGCGACTTCAACGCCGAGCCCGACTCCGACGAGATCCGCATGCTCACCGGCCGCGCCGCCGTCCCGGTCCCACGTCTCGTTTTCGTCGACGCGTGGGACGTGGCCGGTGACGGGCCCGGGTTCACCTGGTCGAACGACAATGCCTTGGCCGCTCGCGACCTCGAGGCCGACCGCCGCATCGACTACGTCCTCGTCGGGTGGCGCAAGGCGCGCGGCGCCGGTCACGTCGTGGACGCGCACGTCGCGGCGATCGAACCGGTCGACGGCGTACACCCGTCCGACCATTACGCCGTCGTCGCCGAGCTTCGGTATTAGGAGACACGATGGTCATTGATCTCACCCCGCTGCAGGTTCAGTCCGGCAGCGCACCCCGGCTCGCCCGGCGGGACCCAGCTGACCGACTCGGCCTGACCGGCAAGGCGGAGGCACGAGCGCAGCGCGACGCGATGCTCGACGAGCTCGACGAGCTGCATCGGCGGCTGTGGGCCGAAGCCGAACGGAGCGTGCTGTTGGTGCTCCAGGGTGTCGACACCGCCGGGAAGGACAGCGTGATCCGGCGGGTGCTCCGTGGGCTCAACCCGCAGGGGTGCTCGGTGATGAGCTTCAAGGCGCCGACGACACTCGAGATCGAGCACGACTACCTCTGGCGCGTCCACAATGCGTCCCCGTCTCGAGGAGAGCTGGGCGTGTTCAACCGTTCCCACTACGAGGACGTCGTCGCAGCGCGTGTGCTCGAGATCGTGGACGAACCGCACTGGCGGCGCCGGTACCGGCACCTGCGCGACTTCGAGCAGATGCTCACCGACGAGGGCACCACCGTCGTGAAGGTGTTCTTGCACATCTCGCGCGAGGAGCAGCGGCAGCGGCTGCAGGCGCGTCTCGACGATCCGACCAAGCGCTGGAAGTTCAGGCTCGAGGACCTGGAAGCTCGCACGCAGTGGGACGCGTACCAAACGGCGTACGAGGACACGATCACCGAGACCTCCACCGACGTCGCGCCGTGGTGGATCGTGCCCAGCAACCGCAAGTGGGTGCGAGACGTCGCCGTCGCGACGCTGCTGCTCGAGACCTTCCGCCGGCTCGACCCGCAGTTCCCGCCCGCCGACCCGTCCCTCGACGGCGTGATCGTCGAGTAGCCGCTCCGAGCCGTCAGCCGGCGCGCCGGCGTTCCTCCTCGGCGGCCGCCCGCCGGAACGCCTCGCGCGGCCGTTGCAGCGAGCCGAGGGCAACCACGTCGCGCGGGAACAGCATCGCGACGGTCCAGTCAAGCGCGATCCGGACGCGGCGGTTCAGCGTGGGCATCTTGGCGAGGTGGTACGTGCGGTGGAGCCACCACGCCGCAAAGCCGCGCACCCGGATCCGGCCGGGGAGTCGGGCGACGCCCCGGTAGCGGCCGAGCGACACGAGCTGGCCCCGGTTGTGGTAGCGGAACGGGCGGGGCGCCCGCCCCCGGGTCGAGGCGACGACGTTGCGGGCGAGTTGCTTCGCCTGGCGGATGGCGTGCTGCGCGGTGGGCGGGCACAGCCCTCCGGTCGTGAGGTCGGGCACGGCGGCGTTGTCACCAGCCGCCCACGCATCCGGCACGACACCGCCGTCGGCGTCGTGGACGTGCAGGTATTCGTCGCAGGTGACGCGGCCCCGTGCGTCGACGGGGAAACCCGAGCGCGCCGCCAGCGAGTGCGGCCGTACGCCGGTCGTCCAGACGAGCGTCGTCGCCGCGAACTCCTCACCGCTCGACAGCCGCATGATCCCGCCCTCGGCCGACTCCAAGCTGGTCCCCATGCGGACATCGATCCCTCGGCGCGTCAGGCGACGCTTGGCGTACTCGGCGAGGCCCTCGTCGATCTCGGGGAGGAGGCGGTCGGTGGCCTCGATCAGCACCCACCGGGCACGCTCGCCCCGAAGCTCGGGGTACCGCTTCAGCGCGGAGCGGCTGAGGTCCTCCAGCTCGGCGAGCGCCTCCACGCCGGCGTACCCGCCGCCGACCACGACGAACGTGAGCAGGGCGCGCCGCCGCTCGGGGTCGGTGATCTCGGCGGCGGCCTCGAGCCGCGCCAGGACGTCGTTGCGGAGGTGGATCGCCTCGTCGATCGTCTTGAAGCCGACGGCATGCTCGGCGAGTCCCGGCACCGGCAGCACCCGGCTCACCGAGCCCGGCGCCAGGACGAGCACGTCGTAGTCGAGGTCGACGGACGAGCCCTCGAGGAGATGGACGCGCGCCCGGTGGGCAGCGTGGTCGATCGTCTCCACCTCGCCGACGATGAGCCGGGTCCGGCGCAGGACGCGACGCAACGCAACCAAGACGTGGCGGGGCTCGATGGTGCCCGACGCGGCCTCGGGGAGGAACGGCTGGTACTGGAGGTAGTTCTCCGCGTTCACGAGCACGAGCTCGTCGTCGGGGCCGTGCAGACGGCGCTCGAGCCGGAGCGCCGCGTACGTGCCGACGAAGCCGCCCCCACACACGAGGACCCGCATATTGTGAAGGGTTTCACGAGGCCCGACGGGGGTCAACCCTCGTACCGATGCGTGCGCCGGGTGACCGTTAGGGTCCCCGCGCACGCATCGATTCGAGGAGGAGCGCTGATGGCGAGTCCGGAGCAGGTCCAGGCGGCGGTCGACGCGTACGTGGCCGCGTACCAGGAGAACGACCGGGATGCCTTTCTCGACGCCTTCGCCACCGACGGCGTCATCGTCGACCCGGTCGGGACGCCACCCCACGCCGGCCGCGAGGCGCGGGGCGCCTTCTGGGACAACGTCCATCAGCTGACCGAGCGCATGACCTTCGACGTGAAGGACGTGGTCGTGTGCGGGAACGAGGCGGCCATGGTGTTCGGGATCCACGCCTCGACCGGAGATGCCGGGATCGTCCTCGACGCCGTCGACATCTTCGAGGTCGACGACGACGGGAAGATCGCCTCGATGCGGGCGTACTGGGACATGGGCCGGGCCACACCGGCCGGGTGACCCCGCTGACCTGGGCCCTTGACCAGGCGGTCAACTCGACTGGTGAGGTCCCGC
>Ga0126307_10003033_pt1 | contig 11427 bp, 7 predicted proteins | sample Plot28_FD_89955 | JGI IMG/M metagenome (GOLD analysis project Ga0126307, IMG submission 89955) | Serpentine soil microbial communities from UC McLaughlin Reserve, CA, USA - Plot28 | ecosystem: Environmental > Terrestrial > Soil > Grasslands | place: USA: UC McLaughlin Reserve, Lake County...
TGTTTTTGATGATGCCTTTTTCTGAAACTGCGGGCTTACAATTTTAGCCTGGGTTAATGAATTGGCTAAAAGGCCGGGCTTGTAAAATGCCGCTGTAAACAGTAAGGTAACCAGGAGCAAATAGGAGAGAATCTTATTTTTCATATTCTTATTTTTTTGATGAAAACCGGTTACAGAAAATACAAAAATAAAGGAACGTAAATTTTGGACGTTCGTATATTTTGCGAGGGATGGACAACATTGTTAGTAAAAAATGGCCGATTCCCTGAAGCCCTGGACGTAATGTAAAAACAAACTAACCTGCCAGTTTCTATATAAAAAACTTCACAGAATGGTCATAAAAGTGGCACTCACAAGCTGGGTTAATATCTCCGTGTTGCACTCTTCGTTATGCAATAAAAAAACCTCCATCGGGAGGTTTATTTGAAGTAATTAGTTTACTTAAATAGTCGCCAGATATCAAGGCCAAAAGCATACAACATTAAGCCCAGCAATAAAACCATTCCAACCATTTGAGCATACTCCATAAACTTATCACTAGGTTTACGGCCGGTTATTATTTCATAAATCGTAAATAAGGCATGACCACCATCCAATGCGGGGATTGGTAAAATATTCATGAACGCCAAAATAATGGAAAACAGGGCTGTCATGGTCCAAAACCGGTACCAATCCCAGGTGCCGCCAAAAGTTTTGCCAATAGAAATAACGCCTCCTAAGTTATCTGAAACCTTATGCTCCTTAGAGGTAAACAACAACCTGATCCCAGTCATATAATCACCCAGTCTTTCAATTCCATAGTTAATGCCTGCGGGTATCGATTCAAGAAAACTATAGGTTCTTTTCTCTGAGCCTAAAATGCTATAAGGGTCTTTTGTATCGACCCCGGTTGCGGAATTTTCTTTTGTTTTGACACTTATATTAACCGTATCTGTGTTTCTTAATACGTTTAGTTGAATGACCTGGTTTTTATAGTTTTTCTTGATATCTATATACTCATCTATAAAATTAAAGTAGCGCCCATTCACACCAATTATCCGGTCACCCTTTTGCATCTTCCCGGAAGTATAGGAAACGTTATCATCTTTTTCAACAATAACAGGATACCGTGGATACACAAATCCCTGTAGTTTATTCTTTGTAAACGAAGAAAGAAATCCCTGTGGTAGTCGTATACTCGTGTCTCTTCCATTCCGGTTAACTGTTAGAACTACTTTTTCACTGAGCATTACATCTTTTGTCAGATCATTATAGTAATGAACAGGTTTATTATTAACAGCGGTAATTAAATCGCCATTTTTCAATCCTATGGAGGTTGCTAAAGAATCAGCGCTTAATCCATATTTTAGATTTTTTACCGGTAGGCGCTCTTCGCCCCATACAAACAGGATTAGTGCAAACAAAATAAGGGCAAGAACAAAATTGACAGTTACGCCTCCCAACATGATAATCAAACGCTGCCATGCCGGTTTACTTCTGAACTCCCATGGTTGTGCCGGTTGTTTTAATTGTTCCTTGTCCATGCTTTCATCAATCATCCCGGCAATTTTTACATACCCTCCCAATGGTACCCACCCAAGACCATATTCAGTTTCGCCTACTTTTTTTCTCCATAAAGAAAACCAGGGGTTGAAAAAAAGATAAAATTTATCTACGCGGCAGCCAAACCATTTAGCAGGAAGAAAATGACCCATCTCATGTAACACAACCAGTATAGAAAAAGCTAAAATGAATTGTCCCACATTGGCAAAAAAAGCAGACCAGTCTATCGCTAATAAAAACATGTTTTTTGTTCATTCCCGGCTCTGAAACCAGGACGTTTTTTGCTGATTAATAAATTGAACGTTGAAGAGTGCGACGCAACAAAAGCAACATCTTAGTTTATCTGCTGGTAACCTAAACCTCAACTTTATTATAAAAGTGTTGCAATATATGTAGTAAAAGCATAAATCTTCGTTATAAAACGGCAGGGCTAAAGTTTGATGATGTCAGCGGCAAAACTGCGAGCTTCTCCATCGCTTTCAAAGTATTCGTCCAGTGTAGGTTGTTTGATGTAAGAAACTTTATGCATGGTTCTTTCAATCACGTCTGTCATATCCAGGAAACCAATGCGGTTGCGAAGGAATGCATACACGGCTATTTCATTGGCTGCATTCAGCACACAAGGCAAGTTGCCGCCTTTATTCAGCGACTCCATAGCAAGTGAAAGGTTGCGGAAAGTTTTTAAATCGGGTTCTTCAAATGTAAGCTCCTTAACTTTTTTAAAATCAACTCGAGGGAAGGTATTTTGTATACGCTGAGGAAAACCGAGTGCATATTGAATGGGCAATTTCATGTCAGGCAATCCCATTTGTGCTTTGATGCTTCCATCCTGGAACTGTACCATGGAGTGGATAATGCTTTGAGGATGTACTACCACTTCAATTTGATTGGGCTGCAGGTTGAACAACCATTTGGCCTCAATCATTTCCAGTCCTTTGTTCATAAGCGTGGCAGAATCTATACTGATCTTGGCGCCCATACTCCAGTTAGGATGTTGCAAAGCATGTTCTCTTTTTACATTCACCAGGTAATTGGGCTTTCTGCCGAGGAAAGGTCCGCCCGAAGCAGTTAGAATAACTTTTTCAACCGGGTTACGCATTTCGCCAATCAAACATTGAAAAATAGCAGAATGCTCAGAATCAACCGGTATAACAGGCACCCTGTTTTCTACCGCCGTACGCATAATAATATCACCGGCAACTACTAATGTTTCTTTATTAGCAAGGGCAATGGCTTTGCCTGCCTTAATTGCGTTTAACGTGGGCTTCAATCCTGCATAACCTACTATCGAGGCCAGCATCAGGTCGTAACAGTCCATGGAAGCAACTTCTTCCAAAGCTTTCTCCCCAACAAAAACCTTTGTATCTGTCTTGGCTAAAGCTTCTTTTATCTTGGTGTATTTCTGTTCGTCTGCAACCACCACAATGTTAGGCTTGAATTTGAGTGCCTGCTCAATTAATAAATCATCGTTACCATTGCAGGTTAATATCTCAGCCGAAAATTTATCAGGATTGTTTGCTATGACTTCAAGCGCTTGTGTACCAACAGAGCCGGTTGAGCCAAATAAAGCAATTCTTTTTATGCGGTTGGTTTGATTCATAGAGATTTAAAAGGTCAGATCTTGTGTTTGGGTCATAAAAGTAATTGATTCCTGAAATGCTAAATGTCAAACGCGAGATTAGTTTCTTATATTAATCCTGCCTACAATGAATAAACAAAAATCACTAATCACGATTCATAATGGCTGATTGGTATGGAGCAGTCCATTTTTGTAATTCGCTTACAATTTTCCTGTCGTTACTTAAGCGAGGTACTTTATTTTGCCCACCCAGTTTTCCAATCGACTTCATATAGTCAATAAAGCCATGTTTGTTCACGATTCGGATCTTTAAGGGTTGCAGAATATTTCCAGCGACCAGGTCGTCATAATAAATATTTTTCTGTCGCAGGTAATTGTCCACTTTCTGCTCAAACCGGTCAATATCGAGAGGTTCTTTCTCAAATTCAACAAACCATTCATGATAACTTTTTCCTTCACCCTGCTGTATCATTGGCGCCACTGTAAATTCGGTGATTCGAACATTTTCTTCCAGCGCCGTCTTAAGCAAACTTTGTTCCACTTCTTCACCAATCACATGCTCACCAAAAGCTGAAATAAAATGTTTGGTACGTCCTGTTACTACAATTCGATATGGATTGATGCTGATGAATTTTATAGTATCTCCAATATTATATCCCCACAATCCCGCATTGTTATTTATGATCAATGCATAGTTCTCTCCGGGTTTTATATCGTGCAAAGAAAGTCGGGTTGGGCTTTCATTAGAAATCTCCTGGGCGGGTACAAATTCAAAGAAGATACCACTGTTGGTATTCAATAATAAGCCTTCTTCAGCTTGTGTATCCTGGAAAGCAAAAAATCCTTCAGAAGCTGGAAAGGTTTCAATAGCGTCTATGTTTTGGCCAATGCTTTCAAATAGTTTGGCTTTATACGGTTCGAAGTTGACGCCGCCATGAACCATCACGGAAAAATTAGGAAAAAGGTCTTTTATTTTTTTGCCGCTTCGTTCTGTTAACCGGTCAAAATACATTTGAACCCAGGGCGGGATACCACTTATTAAAGTCATATCCTGGCTTATAGTTTCATCAACAATTTTATCGAGCTTGGTTTCCCAGTCTTCAATGCAATTGGTTTCGTAAGAAGGAAGTTGATTAGACCTAAGGTATTTGGGCACATGATGATTAACGATACCGCTTAGTCTTCCGGTAGGAATATCTCCTATTCTTTCCAGTTCAGGCGAACCGGATAAAAAAATTAATTTACCGTCAGCAAAGGCCGTATTGCCTGTTTCCGCCATATAACATAACAAAGCATTTCGGGCTGTATTAATATGATTGGGAATTGACTCTTTACTGATAGGGATATATTTTACACCACTGGTGGTGCCCGAAGTTTTGGCAAAGTAAATTGGTTTGCCCTTCCATAAAATATTATGCTTGCCTTCTTTTACTTTTTCTATATATGGTTTAAAGCCCTCGTAATCGCGGATGGGGACTGCTTTTTTGAATCCTTCATACGAGGACACCGCTTCCAGCCCATGTTCTTTACCAAACTCTGTAGTTTTGCCCACCTTTAAGAGTTCTTTAAGAATCGCGTCCTGGTCTGCCAGCGCTGTGGCCATGCCCTTGCGTATCTTGTTATATATGTACGAAGCGAAAGGCTTCGCTAGGAATGATTTAATCTTCATGGCAAGCGGGAAACGGCACGAATATACAGAAATGGGGTTAAGGCAATCTTAAATAGGGGGCCTGACTATACAAAACCTGGTAACCGGCTGGCAATATTGTTGGTCGCTACCAATTTTACCCTTACCTTTGCCCACCTAATTTTTGAACCGTTATGTTCGCAGTAATTAAAATAGCCGGTAAGCAATTTAAGGTTGAAAAAGACCAGACATTGTATGTACCAAACGTTGGTGGTAAAGCCGGCGATAAACTAGAATTTTCCGATGTGATCTTAGCTGATGACAATGGCAATTTGAAATTCAGCAATGCAGGTGTAAAGATCCAGGCAGAAATTCTTGACCACGTAAAAGGTGATAAAGTAATTGCGTATAAACAAAAACGCAGAAAAGGTTTCCGAAAAAAACTCGGTCACCGCACTCACTACACAAAAATCAGGATCAACGAAATTGCGTAAATTAAATTCCAGATAGCAAGAAGCAAATTGCAATATTGGAACTTGAATTGATTCTTGAAATTTTAAAACAAAAATCATGGCACATAAAAAAGGTGAAGGCAGTGTAAAAAATGGTCGTGACTCAAACAGTAAACGTTTGGGTGTAAAAATTTTTGGTGGCCAGGCTGCTATCTCCGGAAATATCATCGTGCGTCAACGCGGAACAGTTTACCATCCTGGTAAAAATGTTGGTGTTGGTAAGGACTACACCCTGTTTGCATTAACAGATGGAGTGGTGGAATTCCGTAAAGGAAGGCAAAACAGAACGTTCGTTTCTGTCAACGCTGATGATGCTGTTGAAGTATCGGCATAATGTTTGGAATGAATTTAGTTGGTAAAAACTTTGATAGTTAAAATTTAGTTTATACTTTTACTATCGTTATATTTTTTTTACTAACCATTAAAATTCAAAAACATGGCAACAGCAAAAAAAGGCGCCGCTAAAAAAGCAGCTCCTAGAAAAGCAGCAAAGAAAGCAGCTCCTAGAAAAGCAGCAAAGAAAGCAGCTCCTAAAAAAGCAGCTAAAAAAGCAGCAGCCAAGAAAGGCGGCAGCAGAAAATAAGAGAATAACTTCGAGAGTTATAAGGGTCCCGGGCAACCGGGACTCTTTTTTTTGACCATCTCCAAGGGGTGGCGTTGTATTTAAAAAAAGTTGATAACAGGGTGTAATAAATGTTCCAGGCAGTATACACGCATTAAGCTTTACTTGCGTCGCACTCTTGTACACTATAGCTTTGCTCAACACCATCAACTTTAATTTAACCTTCATCCTGTTAAGCTCATGACCTGGCGCTCAATAGAGAATCGGAGGTAAACATTTTCTTATGGACAATTATGAAATAGCCGACCAGTTATCGCTTCTGTCTAAACTAATGGACATTCATGGTGAGAACGCTTTTAAATCAAAAAGCTATTCTTCGGCTGCCTTTACTCTGGAAAAGCTTCCACAACAAGTTGCTGGTTTACCAAAGGAAAAAATTTTTAAAATAAAGGGAATCGGGGAAAGTGTAGGCAATAAAATTGTTGAGATTATAGAAACAAAAGAGCTGACGCAATTAAAAGAATATCTTTCAAAAACACCCCAGGGTGTATTGGAGATGATGAATATAAAAGGGCTTGGACCTAAAAAAATCAATGTGTTGTGGAAAGAAATGGACATTGATACTATTGAAGAATTAAAAAGAGCCTGCGAAGAAAATCGCATTTCTGGGAAAAAAGGTTTTGGCGATAAGACCCAACAGAAAATTTTACAATCCATAGAATTTCAACAGCAGAATTCAGGTAAGTATTTATATGCTAAAGTAGAAGCCTTTGCCGAAGCGTTCACTTCAAAGCTCAAAGGAAAGTTCTCCCAATCTCTTTTAGAATTAACCGGCCCATTCCGTCGTCAATTGGAAATTATTGAGTCGCTGGACTGGGTAACCACTGCTTCAAGTACACAACTAAAAACATATTTGTTGAACGAGCAGGCTGAATTGGTAACCGACCAGGAAGACATGCTTATTGTAAACGCGGAAAATACCCTGCTACTACGTTTTTATATAACCGATGAACAAAGTTTTTATTCCAAACTATTTGAAACCAGCAGCAGCGCCGAATTTTTAGAGACCTGGGAACGTTCTTATAAAAAGGATGCAAAGTATAAAAGTGAACAAGAAATTTTTAACGAGGCAAAGATTCATTACATCCCTCCTTTCCTGCGCGAGAAAAAAGATATAATAGACAAAGCAAAACAGCAAAAGTTTGACAAGCTTGTCCACACTAGTGACATTAAGGGACTTATTCATTCTCACAGTAACTGGAGCGACGGAGGATATACTATTGAAGAAATGGCCAATGAATTAATTAATCTCGGCTTTGAATACCTTGTTATCTCCGACCATTCTAAGGCAGCTTACTATGCCAATGGTTTGAGCGAACAGCGCATTAAAGAACAGCACCTCTATATTGACGAACTAAATAAAAAGCTCTCCCCTTTTAAAATTTTTAAAAGCATTGAGTGTGATATTTTAAATGACGGCTCTCTTGATTATGAAAATAAAATCCTTTCTACGTTTGACCTGGTCATCACTTCGGTTCACAGTAACCTTGATATGGATGAAGAAAAGGCTATGATGAGATTGATGGGTGCTATTACTAATCCCTATACCACTATTATGGGTCATATGACAGGCCGGTTGCTCCTTAGAAGAAAAGGATATCCTGTGGATTATAAAAAAATTATCAACACTTGTGTTGCGCACAACGTGGTCATAGAAATCAATGCTAATCCAAACAGGTTGGATATGGACTGGAGATGGATTGATTACGCCATTGAAAAAGGCCTGATGTTATCTATTAATCCAGATGCCCATACTACAGATGAATTTCATAATATAAAGTACGGGGTATTAGTAGCGCAAAAAGGAGGATTGACCCCGGAAAGAAATCTTAGCAGCTTTTCATTGAACGAATTTGAAACCTTTCTTGCCCAAACAAGGAAAGCAAAAGGGCTTAGCTAATAATCGGCAACTGAACAAAGAATGTGGTTCCCTTACCTTCTTCCGTTTCGAACCAGATATGTCCTTTAGCCTGCTCCACTATGCTTTTGCACATAGCTAGTCCAAGCCCTGTCCCGGAGGTTTTTGTAGTGAAGTTGGGTGTGAAAATTTTGGACCTGGTCTCTGCAGGAATTCCTTCACCATTGTCTTTGACTGTAATAATAATACTATGACCTTTTCTTTCTTCATTTATTTTTATTACGCAATTCTGATTATTGTAGCAAGCATCAACAGCATTCCCTAATAAATTAGTGAACAGGCGGTTCATATGTGTCTTATCGGCTTTCAGTATAATACTTCCATCAACCATTTCCCATTTCATATCAACTTTGGGATTTGCCTTGTAAAGCTCAGCTAAAGAACCTATCACCTGGTGCAGATCAACAAGTTCAATTCTTTTATTTCCAATATTGGCAAACTGTGAAAAATCAGCGGCTATCTTAGAAAGGTGGTCTATTTGTTCAATCAGCGTGTTTGCAACATTAGCCGTTAGTTCTTTCACATCGGTATGATTAGAATTAATAGCCTTCTGCAGGTATTGAATACTGAGTTTCATGGGCGTCAATGGATTCTTAATTTCATGTGCTACCTGACGGGCCATTTCCCGCCATGCTCCTTCCCTTTCGCTTTTTGCAAGAGCATCTGCACTTTTTTCCAGCTGATGCACCATTTTATTATATTGCTTTACCAATTCACCAATCTCGTCATCCTTTTTCCATATAATTTCTTCGTTGGTCTTGCCCAGGGTAATATCCCGCATTTTGTCTCCAATTACAGAAAATGATCGTGTAATCTTATTTGTAATAAATAAAGCAATAGTGCCCGCAATTAAAAAAATAAACGCATTGAGGTTAATAATGGTCACCAAAAAATTAGATATCTCCTGCTTTAAATCCAGTTGAGAGGAGAAATATGGAATATTAAGGTACTTGGTCACATTGCCTTTTTCATCCCGTATGGATGTATAAATACTTAGATAATCGAGCGAGCTTACACTTTCTTCCTGTACTCTTAATACTTCCCTCATTCGGTTTAAATGGTAAAAGGCCAGTGGGTGCATTTTATTACTTAGGATTCCTTTATTATAAACGTCTGCATCGGACGTTACTTCCAGGTTTCCTTCCAGGTCATAAACATTTACATCTACATTGTGTATATCTGCTACATCATTAACCAGTTTTTGCAGATGAGAATAGTTGGTTGAGTCATATGTTTTAAGTGAATCATTTATGCTTACGCCCGTAAGTGGCTTTTGCATTTCCTTTACCATAACACCGGCTGTCAGGCTCAACTTGTCTTCGTTGTTACGATTATACCGGGTGATAAAAAAAGAGATAGTAGCTGCACCAATGATTAAAAATGAAAGCACACTGATGAAAATTACCGTTCCATGAATTTGCGTACGAATGTTGAATTGAGCCAATAAATTAAACGTCCTCCAGTCGTTGGCCATCTTTAACAAAAGTGACATAAACTGTAATAAGCCTACCATAAAAAGAAAAGCGCAAAAAAGCCACGAAAACAACGTAATGCTTTCAATCAAAGAATCTTGTTTTTTTGCAATAACCACTAATTTTTTACTGTTTGCTTTATACCATAATTCTTCATAACCTCCTTTGACCATTTGCACGTATTCACTTTTGGGTACCTGATCATCAGTTACAGAAATTTGAAAGGGGTATTTGGTGGACGATGAAATAAGTAATTTATTAATGTAAACGGCATAAGAATAAACCGGAGAGTTAGCAGCATCGTTCCTGTTCACCTGCCTGAAAAGTTCCGGATATAAGGCATCGGAACTTCCATATTGTTTTGGAGTTGCAACAATAAAAAACGAACCGATAAAACGGGAACTATCTTTAACCTGCCTTTTAGTGATATAGGTAAAGTGATCGAAGGAAGTCTCATGATAATACAGGTCAGGTATTTCAGTTGCCCTGCTTTGCAAAGTGAAAATCGTATTCAGTTCCTCAAAACTAGCAGGGTCTTCATTGTTGATACTTTTGTTGGAGGAATCAAAAACGTAAATCTTCGTGTCGTAACGGCTACTATATCCTATGAAATTAGAAGTGATAATACTGTCACGTAAATAGCGGCTCTCCGTTGCATTGCGAAACCTATCAAAATTAAAACGGAGGTATCTGTTATTAAGATACGTGATAGCCATACTCATAACGCTTTCACTGGAAGGATCGGTTAGTTGGTCATATTTTTCGGCTATGCCCTTCCTGATGCGTAATTCATTAGCCTGGTTACCCTGCAGAATAATTGCAGCAAGTGATACAGAAAAAACAAAAATCCAAAACAAAACGCCGGCTACAGTTGCACTAAACCGGTTAATAATGAATTTTTCCTGGGTAACAAGTAAGGTATAAATAATGAGCCACAGAAGCACCGGCAAATGAAATAAAACAATCTCATTTCCGGAACGAAACGTGAGGAATGCAAGACCTACCAATGCAATAAAAAAGTAGATATATATCTGGCGGTCTTTGAAAGCAGGATAAATAATGCGAAACAGAATCCGTGTAAAATAATAATAGCTTAAGCATAGCAGGGCCAATACAATAAAACCAACTCCCGTATAAATATCAAGGCTAAATAAATCTGTAACATTAAAAGAGATTTTTGAATTAGCTACTAATCCTCTTACTACGTTAGCCAATTGAAAAGTGGAGAATATAAGAACGAAAACGGCTATTGTTCCTGCTACATAAATTCTTTTACCCTTTAAAAACGAAGGTGTTCTCCCCACGGGACCAAGATTATACCAGGCAAATAAAACAATCCAGCAAAGTATGATTGCGTTAATCAAAAGATCACCGAGCGATTTATTAACAAGGTTGGTAGCATAAATGAGGGGGTTGAATAATTCAAACTGTCGAAAGGAAAACAAGTTTGGAAACACATAAAGCAAGACGCGGAAAATCAAAAGAATTACGGCTAAAAAAATAATTCCATTCATGGCCCTGCTCCTTCTTACAATGGTTTCTGCTACCAGGTGAACATATACCAGCAGAAAAATAAGAGCGCCGAATCGCATCACCAGCGTTATTATGTCTGTAATTACTACACTGGTATGGGCCACTCTTTTAATATAGAACAAAACTTCATTGTTAGCCGAATGAATAATGAAAGGAGTAGGCGTTTCTGATAAAGCTATCTTTTTACTCGCCTCTTCATTATGCACAAAGCGGGTTAGCAAATAGTCTGTTTCAAGGTAATATTGATTGTAAACGGGTATCAGTGCATAGGCAATAATATTATTGGTCATCCCCTCGAGGTACAAGGTTTTCTTTTTGACAACATAATAACCATTAGTAAGGCGTTGAAAAACTTCTCCGTCGTGTAAACTGAAGTCGGCATTAGGTGGAAGTATTTTTTGATTGTTCCAGAACAGCAGGTTTTGATTGTCGGAAATTGTTTCAGCAAAAAGGAAGAAACCATATTTTTTTTCTTCAATTTTTTTAAACTCATCCAGCGACTCGCCCTTTAAAACCAGTTTTCGCATCAGCGATGTATCCCGAAGCAGCATGTCAGCATCCCTTTCCTCTCGTTGGATATACCGTTCCAGCAATCTTTTTTGATAATCAATGGAAGGCTGAA
>Ga0126307_10003034_pt1 | contig 11426 bp, 10 predicted proteins | sample Plot28_FD_89955 | JGI IMG/M metagenome (GOLD analysis project Ga0126307, IMG submission 89955) | Serpentine soil microbial communities from UC McLaughlin Reserve, CA, USA - Plot28 | ecosystem: Environmental > Terrestrial > Soil > Grasslands | place: USA: UC McLaughlin Reserve, Lake County...
CTCGAGCTCGGCTGGAAGGCCCGGATGCGCGGCCTCCGCGTCGTCGTCGTCCCCGAGGCGAACGTCCTGCACGACTACGACTACGCGCGTCACCCGTTCAAGCACTACCTGCTCGAGCGAAACCGGCTCGTGTTCCTGCTCTCGGCCTACTCGGGGCGACTTCTGGCGCTGCTCGCGCCCCTGTTGCTCGCGACTGAGGTCGGCATGGCGGCGCTCGCGGCTCGCGAAGGCTGGCTCCGCGACAAGGCTCGCGGCTGGGCCTGGATCGTCCGGAACGGGCGCTGGCTCGCGGCTCACCGTCGCGAGACGCAGCGGCTGCGGCGCGTTGGCGACCGCGAGCTCGCCCCGTACCTGACGGCTGTGCTCGACCCTGCCATGCTCGACCTGCCGAGCGCCGTGCGGGTCGCGAACCCGTTCGTCAGCGCGTACTGGTCGCTGGTCCGGAGGCTCCTCTGACGGGCGCCGGCGCTACCCTCGGTTCCGGACGCTGATGGCCGAGTCGCTCGCCACCGCCGACGCTGCGCGCCTCGATCCTCGGCTCACCGCGCTCCGGCGCATCGCGATCGTTCCGGCTCACAACGAGGAGTCGTCCGTCGCCGACGTCGTCCGCGGGATCGTCGGTGTCGACCCGGGGATGAACGTGGTCGTCGTGGATGACGGCTCGCACGACCGCACGGGTACGCGGGCGCGCGAGGCGGGCGCGCACGTCGTGCGGCTGCCGTTCAACCTCGGGATCGGCGGCGCTGTCCAGACCGGCTTTCGTTACGCCCTCGAGGAGGGCTATCAGCTCGCGGTCCGTCTCGACGGCGACGGGCAGCACGACCCGCGCGAGCTCTGGAAGCTCGTCGCGCCGATTCTCGCGGACGACGCCGACATCGTTGTCGGCTCGCGCTTCGCCGGCTCGGGGGCGTACCGGCCGCCGCTCGCGCGGTCGGTCGGGATCCGCCTCTTCGCCAGGCTCGTTTCGCTGCTCGTCGGCCGGCGGGTGACGGACACGACGTCCGGCTTCCAGGCGCTGAGTCGCCGCGCGATCACCCTGTTCGCCGGCGACTACCCGCATGACTATCCGGAGGTGGAGGCGATCGTCATGGTCTTCCGGCACCGCCTTCGGCTCGTCGAGGTCCCCGTGGCGATGCGCGAGCGCGCGGCCGGGAGCTCGTCGATCACGCGCTTCGGCTCGATCGTGTACGCGAGCAAGGTGCTGCTCGCGTTGTTCGTCGGCCTGTTCCGCCGCAACGTCACCCCACTCGAGGAGGACTCGTGACTCCGCTGCCCGTTTCGATCGGAGGCATCGTCGCCTCGCTGGTCCTGCTCGGCGTCGTCTTCGAGCTCATCCGCAGCCGCAAGCTGCGTGAGCGGTACGCCCTGCTGTGGCTGGTGACCGGCGTCGCGCTGCTGGCGCTCTCCGCCTGGCGGGACGGGCTCAACACGCTCGCGGACTGGGCCGGCGTCGACAGCTACCCGCCCGCCGTCCTCTTCGCGATCGGGTTGCTGTTCATCATCGTCGTGCTGCTCCACTACTCGACGGTGATCTCGAGGCTGGCGGATCAGAACGCGATCCTCGCCCAGCGGCTCGCGCTGCTCGAGGCGGCCGTCGAGGAGCGGACCCAGAAGCCGTCAGGGTGAGGGCTGCCGTCCTCGCAACGGCGGTGGTCGTCGCGGCGGCCGCTGCTCCCGCCGCGGTCGCGGCGTACCGGCCCCAGCTCGCCGTCAGCGGGTCGCAGCTGACGTTCACCCAGCCTGCGGGCGACGACGCGACGGCGCGGATCGCGGTTGCCATGCCTCCGGCGTCCCGCCTGACCACCGGGCAGGCGCCCGGCACCGTACTTGGCACGGCGCGCGCGCAGGTCATGATCAGCGGCTTCGACGTCGGTGCGTTCGCCGTCGACGGCCGTGTGGTGACGGGCGACGCGACGCGCTACGCGGCCGCGGCCGCCGGCTGCGGCGTCACCGCGCTCGACGCCGTCTGGGTCGTCGAGCTCGTGGCGCAGGGCCGGTCGTTCAGCTTTCCCGCGTTCGTGGAACGCGCCGGCGGCGAGCCCCGCCTGCTGGTGTGCTTCCCCTCGCCGTACATCCCCGAGGCGCAGGGCGGTGCGCCCTTCGGGGTCAAGCTCGTCGCGGCGGTCCTGACCCTGCCGGGCGTGCTCGGCGCGCCGACAACCTCGGGCCGCCACGTCTGGAGCGGGATGTTCACGCCGTACGTCGCCGGGGGCGCGACGCCGGGGTCCACGGTCGAGGCCCGCGCAATCGTCCCCGTGCCGAATCGACTCACCCTCCGGGCGCGGGTCGGGCGGCGGGCCCTCCTCAGCGGTCGATTGACCGAGGCCGGCGCGCATCCCGCCGGCGTCCGGGTGGAGCTCTATGCGGTCACGCCGTCGAGACCGCGGGTCAAGCTGACGCGCCTCGCGCGTGCTCGAACCGGGCGGGGCGGTCGCTTCGTCTTCCGGCGCCCCGCCGCGCGAGCGCTCCGCTACACCGTGTCGACGGAGCCGCGGCGCGTCGCCTGCCGCGGCTCCACCGCACCCGGTGGCTGCGTCGGCGCCCTCGTCGCGCCGGCAGGGAGCCGCGTCCTCAGGGTGCGGGCCGCGCGGCCGCGCTGAACGGCGTGGACCCGGAGCTGTCGGTCGTCCTCGTGAACCACGAGGGCGCGGCGTGCCTGCCTCGTGCGCTGGCGGCGCTCGCGCGCAACACCGCCGCCGAGGCCGTGGAGGGCATCGTCGTCGACTCCGCGTCCACGGACGGGAGCTGGGAGGGCGTCCAGCGCCACTGGCCCGCCGCCCGCCCGCTCCGCTTCGAGACGAACATCGGGTTCGCGGCGGGCTGCAACCGCGGGGCCGAGGCGGCGCGGGGCCGCCTGGTTGCCTTCGTGAACTTCGACGGCGAGGTCGAAGAGCGGTGGGACGAGCCCCTCCGCACGCTCCTTGCCGACCCGGACGTGACCGTCGCGACCGGGCTGCTGCTCACCGCCGACGGCCGGACGCTCGAGGCCGCCGGGCTCGCGATCGCGCCCAACATGGCGACGTACGGTCTCGGTGAGGGCGCGCCGCGGTCGGCGGCGCCGAGCGAGCCCCTCGACGTCGCCGCGGCCTCCGGCGCGCTGATGATGGTGCGGCGCGACGAGTTCCTCGACCTCGGCGGCTTCTACGAGCCGATCTGGATGTACGGCGAGGAGGCCGACCTCGCCCTGCGGGTGCCTGGCCGGATCGTGCTCGACCCCCGGAGCGCGATTAGGCACCACCACGGCGCGGCAGCGGGCCCCGCCCGCTCGCGGACGCGGCTCTACTGGGGCTCGCGGAACAGGCTCGTCAACGCCTCCCGCCACCTTCCGGCCGGGGCGCTGGCGCGCGCCATCGTGGCGTCGGCCGCCTTCGATGCGCTCACCCTGGCGCAGCTTCGCTCCGGCGAGTCGCTCGCCGCCGTGGCCGCAGGCTGGCGCGACGGCTTGCGTCTGCTGCCGGCGGAGCGGCACGCGCGGGATCCGGAGGAGCGGCAGCGCGCGGTACGACGGCTGGCCTCGTTTGGCGAGGCCGTCGCGCAGCAGCGCCGACTGGGGCGCGTCTGAGGGCGGTCGTGCCGGGCCGCCCCCGGCCGTTCATTCCGCCGCGCGTCGAGGGTAGCTTGCCTGGATCGACGCGGAAGCTCCCCATCCGGTTCCGCCGTGTCCTGCCTGCGGCGGCGACGTGGCCACGAGGGCGTCGCTGCGCGGACGCGATCGCCTGCACGGGTCGGACGGCAGCTTCGACGTCCACGTCTGCACGCGCTGCCGAACGGGCGTCACCACACCCGTCGTCAGCGCGGACGGGCTCGCCGCGCTCTACCCGGGCGAGTACGACGCGTACGCACTGCCGTCCAACCCTGCTCTGCGGATGCTCGCGAGCGGACTCTTCCGTGCGCGCTACCGGCGAGCGCTGAGGCGGCTCCCGCTGCGCCTTCTGCGCGAGCTCGGCCCCGGATCGCTCGTGGACGTCGGGAGCGGTCGCGGAGACCTCGGCGTCGTCGCGGGCCGGCTCGGCTGGGCGGTCACGGGCCTCGAGCCGTCGGCCACGGCCGCCGAAGCGGCACGGCGGCGCGGCGTCCACAGCGTCGTCGGGACGCTCGAGACGGCACTCCCCGCGCTCGAGCCTGGGTACGACGCGGTCGTCTTCCAGCACTCCCTCGAACACGTCGTCGACCCGGCTGCGGACCTCCGGCGAGCCCTCGGACTGCTCCGGCCGGACGGCTGCATCCTCATCACCGTGCCGAACTTCGGATCGTGGCAGGCGCGTCGCTTCGGCAGCGCGTGGTTCCACCTCGACCTGCCGCGGCATCGGACCCACTTCACCGTTCCAGGACTCGTCGCGCTGCTCGGCCGCGCGGGGTCCGAGCGAGTCGTCACCGAGACGTCGACGAGCGCCGACGGGCTGCCGATGAGCCTCGAGTACCGCGTCCTGGGCAAGAGCGCCGGCCGTGGGATCGGACGCTACGCCGAGATGGGAACGGCTGTGCTGGCGACTCCGGTCACGGCCGCTGTCGGCCGCGTAGCCGGCGAAGGCGATCTGCTGCACGCGGTCGGGTTCGCGCCCGCTGTGCACGACCGCTCCGGCTCGTGACGGACGAGCGCCGTCTCTCGCTTCTCCTCGTCGCCCAGCTCGCCCCGCCGTCGACCCTCGTCGCGGCCCGGCGCGTGGCCGGCCTTACGAAGTACCTCGCGCGGCTCGGCGTCGACGTGACCGTGCTGACGTCGGCGATCTCCGGCCGAGCGGACCTCGAGGGCGCGCATGCAGTCGTACGGACGCGTGACCTCCTCGCCACGCCGCTGAACTGGCGGCGACGGCACTTCGACGCGCTCGGGGGCGTGGTCGCGGCGAGCTACAGCCGCCCGAGCCGTCTGGAGCGAGTCGTCGTGCCGGACCTCGCGCTCGTCTCGTGGACGCCGTTTGCGCTGGCTCGGGCGCTCGAGCTCGAGCGCAGCCACCGCTTCTCGTGCGTGTTGACGACGTCTCCTCCGCCCTCGGCGCACCTGGTCGGGCTCGTCCTCCACCGGCGTGGGACTCCGTGGATCGCGGAACTCCGTGACGGCTGGACGTTCGAGCCGCCGCATCCGGCCTGGCCGCTCGCGTTCCAGCGGGGGGTCGACCGAGCGCTGGAGCGGAGCGTCCTGCGCGGCGCGGATCTCGTCGTGGGCGTGACCGCGCCGATCGTCGAGGACGCACGTCGGCGGCTCGGCGTGCGTGCCGAGTTGGTCACGAACGGCTTCGACCCCGAGGAGCTCCCCGACGCCGCAGCGAGCGGGCTGCGCGATCCGGCTCGGCACTCGCTCGTCCATACAGGCCGGATGGCGATCGCGCGCAGCACGCCGGCGCCGCTGCTGGAGGCGGTCCGCCGTCTGAGGGCGTCCGCGCCGGACCTCGCGGCCCGACTGGAGGTCGTCTTCGCCGGCCCGCTGTCGTCAGAAGAGGCCGCCTTGCTCGCCGCGCCCGATCTCGCGGGAACGGTCCGCGTCGTCGGCTCGCTCGACCGCCCCCGCGCCCTCGCTCTCCAGCGGGATGCGAGCTCGCTGCTCGTCGTAACGGAGGGTTCAGGGCGCCGGAGCGTCGCGACCGGAAAGCTCTTCGAGTACCTCGCCGCGGAACGGCCGATCCTGGTGCTCGGCGACGACACCGAGGCGGCCCGGATCGTCGAGGAGACCCGCGCCGGGCTCGCGACGTCCGCGACCGACCCGGACCGCATCGCAGACGCGCTGCGGCGGCTCGTCGGCGACGAGATCCCTTTCGCGCCGGACGCGGCCGCTCGCGACCGCTACGCCTACCCGGCGGTCGCGGCTCGCGTGGCGGCGCTCGTCGCCGAGGTCGCCTCGGCCGATTCGAGCGTCGGAGCCCGCTCCACGAGCTGACGCAGCCACAGCTCGACGTTCAGCGCACGCCAGATCCCGTCCTTGTCGCGCCAGGCCTGGTCGGCCACGTCCTGTTCGATGGCCGCCGTGTCGTACAGCCCGCGCGCCCGCGCCGAGGGGTCGAGAAGGACGTCAGCGATGCGACGGCGGAATGCGTCCTCGTTGAGCCAGGTGCGCTGTGGCGGCTCGAAGCCAACCTTGTCGCGCCGCTCGAGCACGGCGTCGGGAACGAGACCGCGGCCGACGTCGCGAAGGATGCGCTTCGTCACGCCATCGCGATAGACGAACTCCGCGGGAAGCGACAGCGCGAAGTTGGCGATGCGCCGGTCGAGATACGGCAGCCGGACCTCGCGGCTCCACGCCATGCTGCTGCGGTCGGCATAGCGGAGGAGCTGGGGCAGGCTGCTCTCGAAGGCCTGGATCAGCAGCTGGCGACGCAGCGCCCCGCGCTCACTCCGCCAGACGGCGCCGTCGAGCGGGTCCAGCACCCGTGCGGTCTCGACCACCGATCGATCGGCGTACGGCGTCGTGACGCGCTGCCGCCACGCGCGGCGGAGCGGCGTCGGCAGGTAATCGATCGCGAGCGACAGCCCGATGTCGCCGGCGCGCGAGGGGGATCGCTGCAGCTCGCGGGCGGCCTCGCGTGCTCCGAGGCTGCGAAGCGCGAAGCCCGTCGTCGCGTCGTAGCCGGCGAAGAGCTCGTCACCCCCCTGACCGTCGAGGAGGACGACGACGCCGGCCGCCTTCGCCTCCTGCATCACCCGCCACTGGGCGTAGATGCTCAACGAGCCGACCGGCTCCTCGTGGTCGACGAGCAAGGTGTCGAGGTCCTCGAGGACGTCGTGCGCAGTCGGCTCGACGGCGTGGTGCTCGACGACGCCTGCTGCGCGTGCAACCTCGTCGGCGTACCGCCACTCGTCGCGCTCGAATCCTGGGAAGCGGGCGGTGAACGCGTGACGTGTGTGGTCGCCGGCCAGCTCGGCGCTGAGCATCACGACCGTTGACGAGTCGATCCCACCGCTCAGCGACGTCCCGACGGGAACGTCGCTTCGGAGTCGGAGCCGAATCGAGTCGAGCAGGAGCGCGCGAAGCTCCGCCACGGCGTCGTGGTAGGCCGCCGGCACGTCGACGTGGCCGGGCGTCCAGTAGCGGCGGACGCCGACTTCGCCGTCACGCCATTCGAGGATATGCGCCGCGGGAAGTCGCTCGATGCCGGCGAAGAAGCTTCGATCCGTCTTGGGCATGGCTCCCCGCGTGAGGAAGAGCGCCATCGCGTCGGGATCGGGCTCGCGTCCGACGTCCGCATCGTGGAACAGCGCCTTGATCTCAGAGGCCCAGACGAGCCGCTCGCCGCGCCGCGCGTAGTAAAGGGGCTTCTCGCCGAAGGGGTCGGCCGCGAGCACGAGCCGCCGCCGCTCGTCGTCCCAGAGCGCGAAGGCGAACATGCCGTTGAAGCGGTCGAGCGCGTCGTCTCCCCACTGCGACCACGCGTGCAGCAGCACCTCGGCGTCGCCCTCCGTCTCGAACGTGTGGCCGTGCCCGCGCAGCTCCTCGCGAAGCTCGCGGTAGTTGTAGATCTCGCCGTTGAAGACGAGGTGCAGCGGCCCGAAGTGCATGGGCTGGTTCGACCGCTCGTGCAGGTCGATGATCGCGAGCCGGCGGAACGCGAAGCCGGCGACGTCGTCGTGCCAGCTTCCCTGGCCATCCGGACCGCGCTTCCGCATGGTCGACGCCATCCGCTCGAGGGCGGCGGGATCGGGCGTCGCGCCGACCGTTCCGCCGATCCCACACATCGGAGGCAGGATACCCCCGCCCTTCGACGCTCCCGCGCCGCCGATGCGAATCGCACACGTGACGACGCTCCACCCGCCCGACGACGCCCGCATCGTCGTGCGCGAGTGCGCCACCCTCGCCGCCGCCGGGCACAAGGTCCATCTCGTTGCGCGGGGCGCCGGGCGACTAGACGACGACGCGATCGTTCCGGCACCGATCGAGGTCGACGAGGTGCGAACGGGGCCACGAGGGCTCGCGCGACGGCTCCGGGGCGCGCTGAAGGCTGCGCGGGCGGTCGGCGCGGACCTGTACCACCTGCACGATCCCGAGCTCCTGCCCCTCGTGCTCCCGCTGAAGGCGGGGGGAGCGGCGGTCGTCTACGACGTCCACGAAGATGCCCCGCGCGAGGTGATCGCGTTCGGCAGCTCGCGGGCTCTCGGGCGCGCGCGGTCGCTCGCATGGATTGCCGCCGAGGCGGCGGCGGCGCGGATCGTCGACGGCATCGTGGCGGCAACTCCTACGATCGAGCACCGGTTCCCGCGATCGAAAACGGTGCTCGCCCGGAACTTTCCGGTCGCCGCAGAGGTCGACGCGTTCGCAGGGCCGCCGCTCGCTGAGCGCCCCCCAGTCGCGCTCTACGTGGGCGGGATCTCGACCCTCCGTGGAGCGCATGAACTAGTCGCCGGAATCGAGCGCGTGCGCGTCGACGGCGCAAGGCTTGTTCTCGCCGGCGACTTCCAGCCCCCCGAGCTCCGCGCCGAGCTCTCACAGCTGCCGGGGTGGGAGCGTGTCGACGCGCTCGGGCGGCTCCCGCGCGACGGCATCGCCGAGCAGCTCCGCCGCGCGCGCGTCGGAGTCGTCACCCTGCACCCGATCGCGATCCACCACGACGCGCTGCCGGTCAAGCTCTTCGAGTACATGGCGGCGGGGATCCCCGTCGTCGCGTCCGACTTCCCGCTCTGGCGGGAGATCGTCCAGGGGGCGCAGTGCGGCGTCCTCGTCGATCCGCAGGATCCCGCGGCGGTCGGCGAGGCGATCGAGCGCTGCCTCGCCGATCCGGCCGCCGCCGAAGAGATGGGGCGACGCGGACGTGACGCCGTCCAGCTGCGGTATGCGTGGGAGCCCGAGGGGCAGCGGCTGCTCGCGCTCTACGCGCGCATCCGCGGCCGCTGAACGGCGAACGCGCTCTCGTACGCGTCACGCATGCGCGCGGCGATGGGCACGGGATCGTGCCACTTCTCGACGAAGGCTCGGCTGCGAAGAGAGAGGTTCTCGTACTCGTCCCGACGTGAGGTGAGCAGCTCGCGCAGCGCCGAGTACGGGTCGCTCAGCTGTGCGCGCAAGACCGGGAGATCGTCGATCAACTCGGGAGGGGCATAGCGACGCGCCGACTCGTCGTCGATGAAGCACACGACCGGCTTGCCGAGCGCCATGAACTCCACGGCCAGGCCTCCGTACCAGCCCACCAGCACCTGGTCGACGAGCACGTCCGCGGACTCGTACGCCTCGCGGGCGGCGGTGTGAGGGAGGTTCTCCACTAGCCGGAAGTCGAGGTCCACTCCCTCCCTGCGAAGGCGCTCGACCGCGTCGACGACCCGCTGCGTCCCCTTGATCCCACGGTGGCTCGGCGCGTGGACGATGGTCGGCGTCCGGGGGAGGGGCGCAGGCGTGGCGGGCCGCCACTCCTCGGGGTCGACGCTCGCGTACGGCGTGAAGCTCGCGCGGGCCGGGAGAAACGCTCCGAGGTCGGGGTTGACGTAGAACAACCCGTCGGCCCAGGCGTCCCAACGAGCGATCGTGCGTCGCTTGAGTGCGTCTCCTCCGGCCGTGTAGTAGCCGCCGCCGACAGCCTCCCCGAGCCAGCGGTGAGCATGCGGGACGTCCGGGCCGTACGCCTGTCGGGCGTCGTCGCCCTGGAACGTCACGAAGATCCGCTTGCCTGCGCGCTTCAGCAGCGGAACGTCGCGCATCGCGAGCACGCGACCGTAGAGACGCCCGGGAACATGGCGCGCGCCGCCGTCCCACAGCGAGGGCGTGCGCGCCGGTAAGAGCGAACGGCCGAAATTGAAGTGGACGACGTCGTAGTCGCGCAACGCGCGCAGCAGCAGCCGCCAGCGCCTGAGCTCGACGCCGACACCGTGGGTCGTCGGCGGCGCGAGCGCCTCGTCGATCGGATAGTCGAGCCAGGGCCGGTCGACGTCGACGCACCAGCTCGCGACCCCGAGCCGACGCTCGGCGCGCGCGAGCCCTTGCGGGTGGTTACCGACGTTCGCCGGGCAGTGGAGAACGCGTAGGGCCAAGGCGCCGAGGATACGGGCGTGTCACCGTTTCGCGGCAGAGGCTCTGGTAGGCTTGCCGCCCCGGCCGGCGAGTTGCGCAGGCCGTTCCCTTTGATGCAGATCGACGGTCGCCGCTTCGTGGTCACGGGAGGCTCGGGCTTCGTGGGCTCGCACGTCGTTGACGCGCTCGTGGCGGCGGGAGCGGCCGACGTCGTCGTCTTCGAGCAGCGGCTCGTTCCGGCCAATCTCGAAGGCAGCATGGCGACCGGCGGCGTGCGCGTCGTCGAAGGTGACGTCCGCGACATCGCTGCCGTGTACGCGGCGATGGAGGATGCCGACGGCCTCTTTCACCTCGCCGTGCTGCCCCTCGGGCCGTGCGTTCAGGACCCGCGCCTGTGCCTCGAGGTCAACGTCGTGGGGACCTTCAACGTCGTCGAGGCGGCGGCGCATGCGGGGGTCAGGAAGGTGGTCTTCTCCTCGGCGTCCTCCGTGTACGGTGACACCGACAGCACCATGGACGAGTCGCACCCGCTCGACGCGCGCAGCATGTACGGCGCGTCGAAGATCGCCGGCGAGTATGTCCTTCGCGCGTTCGAGGACGCACGCGGGCTCGAATACGTCACGCTGCGGTACATGAACGTGTACGGCCCCCGGCAGGCGGGCGGGCTGATTCCAGCCGTCCTCGGACGGATTCTCGCCGGGCAGCCGCCCGTCATCGCCGGCGACGGAAGCCAGTCGTTCGACTTCGTCCACGTCGCGGACGTCGCGTCTGCCAACGTACGTGCGATGCAGTCGGACGTGAGCGGCGAGACGTTCAACGTGGGAAGCGGCGACGAGGTGTCCGTGCGCGAGATCGCCGAACGCCTGATCGCGCTGACGGGAAGCGATCTCGAGCCCGAGTTCGACCACGGCCAGCGTGTGCTCATGCGCCGACGCGTGGGCTCGAACGACAAGCTCGTGCGGACCCTCGGTTGGCGTCCCGCGCACGACCTCGACAGCGGTCTCCGCGATGTGCTCGAGACCATGCAGGACGCTCGGGCGAGCGCTGGCTAGCCGATGGCGACCCAGACGTCGATTCCGATCACGAAGCCGCTGTTCGGCGCTGAGGAGTTGCGCGCCGTGCAGCTGCCGCTCGAGAGCGGCTGGGTTGTTCAGGGGCCGTACGTGGGCGAGTTCGAGCAGAAGTTCGCGGAGTACACCGGCGCGGGCGCGGCAGTTGCGACCAGCTCCTGCACTACGGCGCTCCACATCGCCGTCGCCGCGCTCGAGCTCGGGCCCGGCGACGAGGTGATCGTCCCTGCATTCACGTGGGTGTCGACGGCCAATGTCGTCGAGTACATGGGCGCGCGTCCGGTCTTCTGTGACGTCGACCTGTCTACGTTCAACGTCGATCCCAAGGCAGTCGAGGGACTGATCACGCCGCGGACGGTCGGAATCATCCCGGTGCACCTGTTCGGCCTCTCGGCCCCAATGGACCCGATCATGCAACTAGCGCGGCGCCA
>Ga0126307_10003035_pt1 | contig 11425 bp, 9 predicted proteins | sample Plot28_FD_89955 | JGI IMG/M metagenome (GOLD analysis project Ga0126307, IMG submission 89955) | Serpentine soil microbial communities from UC McLaughlin Reserve, CA, USA - Plot28 | ecosystem: Environmental > Terrestrial > Soil > Grasslands | place: USA: UC McLaughlin Reserve, Lake County...
GACGACGCCGACGGAGTGGTCGATCCCCTGGTCCTCGCGCAGGCGCCCGCCGCCGAGCTCGAGCACGGCGACGCCGACCTCGCGCACGGCGATCGCGCGCACCCGGCCGGCCCGCGCCGGGAGAACCTCGAGCGCGTGCGGTGCGCGCGGCAGGTGGCGATCGGGATCGTCGAGCAGGTCGGCCGGCCCGCCGAGCGCGGCGCACATGCGCGCGAAGCGCTCGGCCGCCGCACCCGAGGTCAGCGCGTCGCCGGCGGCCGCCCGCGCCGCGGCGTCGTCCTCGCACAGGCCGCCCAGGCGCAGCAGCGTGGCGCACAGCGCGAGCGTCACCGCGACCAGCCGCGGCTCGGCGGCGCGCGGGTGCGTCAGCGCGCCGAGCGACTCGCGCACCTCGACGGCGTTGCCGGCGGTGCGGCCGAGCACCTGGTCCATGTCGGTCAGCAGGGCCTCGCAGGCGAGGCCGTTGCCGCGCGCGACGTTCACGATCGCGCGCGCCAGCTCGGCGCTCGTGGCGCGGTCGGGCATGAACGCGCCCGAGCCGGCCTTGACGTCCATCACGAGCGCGTCGAGCCCTGCGGCGAGCTTCTTCGACAGGATCGAGGCGACGATCAGCGGGATCGACTCGACCGTCCCGGTCGAGTCGCGCAGCGCGTAGAAGCGGCGGTCGGCCGGCGCGAGCTCGGGCGTCTGGCCGATGATCGCGCAGCCCGCCTCGCCTACGACGCGGCGCAGCAGCTCGAGGTCGGGCGCGGTCGCGTAGCCGGGGATCGAGTCGAGCTTGTCGAGTGTCCCGCCGGTGTGGCCGAGCCCGCGGCCGGAGATCATCGGCACCTTGCCGTCGCAGGCGGCGACGATCGGCGCGAGCAGCAGCGAGACCTTGTCGCCGACGCCGCCGGTCGAGTGCTTGTCGAGCACCGGGCCGTCGTTCCACTCGAGCACCGTGCCGGAGCGCGTCATCGCCCCGGTCAGCGCGACGCGCTCGTCGTCGTCGAGGTCGCGGAAGAAGACGGCCATCGCGAACGCGGCCACCTGGCCGTCGGTCAGCCCGCCGTCGGCGATCCCCCGCACGATGAACGCGAGCTCCTCGTCGCTCAGGCGCCCGCCGTCGCGCTTGCGCCGGATCAGCTCCTGCGGGATCACGCGAGGTCCTCGACGAAGCGCTCGATCAGGGGGCCGAGCCGGGCGGCGCCCTCGCGGGCGACGCGCAGCGTCTGCTCGTGGCTGAGCTCCTCGCCGCCCATCCCCTCCGCGAGGTTGGTGACGGCCGAGACTGCGGCGACGCGCAGCCCGGCGTGGCGGGCGGCGATCACCTCTGGCACCGTGCTCATCCCGACCAGGTCGGCGCCGAGCGTGCGGAACGCGCGGATCTCGGCCGGCGTCTCGAAGCTCGGGCCTGCGACGGCGAGGTAGACGCCGTCGTGCAGCTCGATCGCCAGCGCGTCGGCGGCGGCGTGCAGGCGCTGGCGCAGCTCCGGGTCGTAGGCGTCGCGCAGGCTCGGGAAGCGCGGCCCGGCGGTGTCGTCGTTCGGGCCGGTCAGCGGGTTGAAGCCGAGCAGGTTGATGTGGTCGGAGATGCAGACGAGGCTTCCCGGCCCGGCCTCCGGGCGGAGCGAGCCGGCGGCGTTCGTCAGCACCAGCGTCTCCGCGCCGAGCTGCTCGAGGGTGCGGACCGGGGTCGTGATCGCGCTGCCCTCGATGCCCTCGTACACGTGCCAGCGCCCGGAGAAGATCGCCACCGGCTGCCCGGCGAGGCGGCCGAGCACGAGCGCGCCCGCGTGGCCCGCCAGGCCGCCGGCGTGGAAGCCGGGGAGCTCGCCGTACGGGATCTCGACGCGGTCGTCGAGCCGGTCGGCGAGCTCGCCGAGGCCGGAGCCGAGCATCAGCCCGAGCCGCGGCGCGAACCCGCGCGCCTTGCCCGCGATCACGTCCGCCGCCGTCACCCTGCGAAGTGCCCGGGTCCGAACGACAGCGGCAGCAGCTCGCCGAGCGTCGTGGTGCGCCGCACGCGCTCGAGGTCGGCGAGGTGGATCGGCGCGTCGTCGGGAGCGAACTCGCGCAGTCGCTGGCGGCACCCGCCGCACGGCGTGACGAGCTCGCGGCTCGGCGCGGCGACTACGACCTCGGCGATCGTCCCGCCGCCGCCGGCGACGAGCGCGCCGATCGCCGAGGCCTCCGCGCACTGGCCCTGCGGGTAGGCGGCGTTCTCGACGTTCGCGCCGGCGTAGCGGCGGCCGTCGGTGGTGCGGACGGCGGCGCCGACCGGGAAGCGCGAGTACGGCGCGTAGGCGCGGCCGGCCGCAGCGCGCGCGAGCCCGAGCAGCTCGGCGTCGGGCTCGCCGGCCCGCTCGCTTCCGAGCAGGGCGTCGGCGTACGACCCCTCGCGCAGCGCGTCGTCGCGGATGTCGAGCGCCTCGCGCAGCCGCGCGACCTGGGCGCGCTCGCGCACGAGGTCCGAGCCCGGCTGCGCGACCGCCTCGAGCTCGAGGAACGAGCCGAGCCCGCGCACCTCGTCGAGATGGATCCGCACGGCCTCCCAGAGCAGCACCCGCCGCCGCTTCACGACGACGGCGGTGACGCCGTTCGCGACGCTCAGGGCCGCGCGCAGGCCGTCGGCGTCGGCGACGGGGACGAGCCGGTAGCTCGACACCCGCTCGGTCGCCGCGTCGGGCCGCTCGTAGGCGATCAGCGTCGCGCCGCCCGGCTCCTCCTCGCGCAGCTTCAGCCGCCCGTGCGCAACCGCGAAGTACGTGTCGCGCTGGCGCAGCAGGCCGCGGTCGTCGGCGCCGGCCGCGAGCGCGCGCTCGAGCGTGCGCGCGGGATCCGGATCATGCGCCTTGAGCTCGACGTTGCGGCTGGGATCCGTCATCGCCGCGCAGGCTATAGCGTCCCCGGCGATGACCGGCGTCACCGTCGTGGACCACCCACTGGTCGCCCGCCACCTGTCGGTCCTGCGCGACCGCGCAACGCCGTCGAGCGACTTCCGCCGCCGGCTCTCGGACGTGTCGATGCTGCTGCTGTACGAGGCGCTGCGCGACCTGCGCGTGCGCGAGGACGCGATCGAGACGCCGCTCGAGACGACCGGGGGCATGCGGCTCGCCGACGAGATCGTCGTGATCGCGATCCTGCGCGCGGGGCTCGGCATGACGGACGGGGCGCTGCGCCTGATCCCCGAGGCGCGCGTCGGGCACCTCGGCCTCTACCGCGACGAGGACTCGCTCCAGCCTGTCGGCTACTACGAGTCGATCCCGCGCCACCCCGCCGACGCCGAGGTCGTCGTCGTCGACCCGATGCTCGCGACCGGTGGCTCCGCGGCGCACGCGCTCGAGCGGCTCAAGCGCGACGTCGTCCGACGGCTGCGCTACGTCTGCCTGGTCGCTGCGCCAGAGGGTCTGGAGGCGATGCGCGCGGCCCATCCCGACGTGCCGATCTGGTGCGCGACGATCGACCGCCAGCTCGACGAGCGAGGCTACATCCGCCCCGGCCTGGGCGACGCGGGCGATCGCATCTTCGGCACCGAGTGACCGGGCCGCTCAGGTCAGCAGCGCGCGCGAGAAGTCGTCCGCGTCAAACGGGCGCAGGTCGTCGAGCTGCTCGCCGATCCCGATCAGCTTGACGGGGATGCCGAGCTCGTTCGCGATCGCGAGCGCGATGCCGCCCTTGGCGGTGCCGTCGAGCTTGGTCAGCACGATGCCGCTGACGCCGACCGCCTCACCGAACAGCTTCGCCTGGCGCACCCCGTTCTGACCGGTCGTCGCGTCGACCGTCATCAGCGTCTCGTGCGGCGCATCCGGCATCTGCTTGGTGATCACGCGACGGACCTTCTCGAGCTCGGCCATCAGGTCGCGCTGCGTGTGCAGGCGCCCGGCGGTGTCGACGATCACGACGTCGGCGCCGCGCTCGCGCGCGCGGGCGACGGCGTCGAACGCGACCGCGCCGGGGTCCGATCCCTCCGCGCCCTTGATCAGGTCGACGCCCGCGCGCTCGGCCCAGCGCTCGAGCTGCTCGACCGCCGCGGCGCGGTAGGTGTCGGCCGCGCCGATCACGACGGTGAGGCCGAGCGTCTTGCGCAGGTGCCAGGCGAGCTTGCCGATGCTGGTCGTCTTGCCGGTGCCGTTGACTCCGACGACGAGGATCACGGCCGGGTCGTGGCGCAGGTCGATCGTGTCGTCGCCGGTGCGGGCGAGCTTCGCGAGCAGCTCGGCCAGCCGCGCGGTCAGCGCCTCGCCGCCGACGAGGTCGCCCTCCTCGGCCTCCTGCTCGAGCTGGGCGACGACCTGGGCGGTCGTCCGCGCGCCGACGTCGGCGTAGATCAGCGCCTCCTCGAGCCGCTCCCACGTCTCCTCGTCGAGGTCGCCCTGGAACAGCGTCGCCTGCACCTCGGCGCTGAGCGCCTCGCGCGTCTTGCGCATGTTCTCGCGCATGCGGCGGAAGAAGCCGCGGCGGCGCTCCTCGCGCAGCGGCTCGGGCTCGCCGCCCGCCAGCGTGGGCTTGCCGGTGATGAAGAGATCGTCCCAGTCGCGCGCCACGGGGCGGGCAGGATAGGGCACGATGGAGCGCGTGAAGGACGAGCCGGTCGTGATCGCGCGCCGCTTCAACGGGCCGCCCGAGTCGGGCCACGGCGGCTACTCGGCCGGCTGCGCGGGGGCGCTCGTAGACGCGCCAGCGGCGGAGGTCACGCTGCGCCGGCCACCGCCGCTCGAGACGCCGCTGGCGGTCGTGCGGCGCGACGCCGGGGTCACGCTGATCGACGGCGACGCCGTCGTCGCCGAGGCCCGACCGGCCGAGCTGTCGGTCTCCGCCCCGCCGCCGGTGTCGGTCGAGGAGGCCGCGGCGGCGTCGGAGCGCTTCTCGTGGGCCCACGACCACCCGTTCCCGACCTGCTTCGGCTGCGGTCCCGAGCGCGACCCGGCCGACGCGCTGTGCCTCTACACCGGGCCGGTCGGCGACGGGCGGTTCGCCGTGCCGTGGACGCCGCCGGCGTGGACTGCTGATCCGACTTCGTCGGCGGACACAGGCGGGGACGGCGTCGTCGAGCCGCGGTTCGCGTGGGCGGCGCTCGACTGCCCGAGCTCGGCGCCGGCGCACGAGACGATCTCCGCGCCCGTCGTGCTCGGTCGACTGACCGTCGCGCTCGAGGCGCCGATCGAGGTCGGGGCGCCGCACGTCGTCCAGGCCTGGCTCGAGCACTCGGAGGGGCGCAGGCGCCACACCGCGGTCGCGATCTTCACCGCGGCCGGCGAGCGCCGTGCATGCGGGCGGGCGGTCTGGGTCCAGCTGGCACGGCCGCTCGGGCGGTGACGATGGAGGTCCGACGCGTGGCAGGCACCGACCCGGTGGCCGTCGAGCTGGTCGACGCGATGGTCGACGAGGTCGGCAAGCTCTACGAGGCGGGACTGCCGAAGGGCTCGAGCGCCACCCCGTCCGAGCTGTCGCCGCCCGGCGGCGGCTTCGTCGTGCTGTCGGAAGGCGGACGTGCGGTCGCGGGCGGCGGCGTGAAGCGGCTCGACGACGACGCGTGCGAGATCAAGCGCATGTACGTCGCACCGGATGCGCGCGGCCGCGGCGTCGGCCGGGCGCTGCTCGCGGCGCTCGAGGACCTCGCGCGCGATCTGGGCTACGCGGTCGCGCGGCTCGACACGGGCGCCGAGCAGCCGGGCGCCCGGCGAATGTACGAGCGCGCGGGTTACGCCCCGATCGCCGACTACAACGGCAACCCGTACGCCGCGTGGTGGGGGGAGAAGCGGCTGGCTGACCGGGGCGGCGCGGCGTGACGGCGTTCCTGCTCACGCTCGCCGGCGCGGCGCTCGCGTGCGGGCTCGAGCTGTTGGAGGCGCTCGCGATCGTGCTCGCCGTCGCTTCCGAGCGCGGCTGGCGCGACGCGCTGCTCGGAGCGGCCGGCGCGATCGTCCTGCTGGCGCTCGCCGGGGTCGTGGTCGGGCCGATCGTGCTGGCCTCGATCCCGCTCGAGCCGCTGCAGGTGGTGATCGGCGTCGCGCTGCTGCTGTTCGGGCTCGAGTGGCTGCGCAAGGGCGTGCTGCGGCTCGCGGGCCGGCGCGCGCCGTCGTCGTCGCTGGCGGAGTACCTCGTGGAGCGCGAGGCGCTGCACGCGCTCGCGCCGCCGCCGCCGGGACGGCCCGACTGGGCGGCGCGCGTCGTCGCCGGCAAGGGCGTGCTGCTCGAGGGGCTCGAGGTCGTGCTGATCGTCGCCGCGCTCGGCGCCGGCGACGAGGGGCTCGCGCCCGCGCTGGTCGGAGCCGGCATCGCGGTCGCGGCGGTGGTCGCGATCGGGCTGATCGCGCACCGGCCGCTGGCGCGGCTGCCCGAGTCGCACCTCAAGTACGCCGTCGGCGTCGTCCTGAGCGCGTTCGGCGTCTTCTTCCTCGCGGAAGGCCTCGGCGTCGAGTGGCCCGGCGGCGACGCCGCCCTGCTCTACCTCGCCGCGGCGCTCGTCGCGGTGTCCCAGCTCCAGGTCATCACGCTCGCACGGGAGGCGCCGGCGTGATCGCGCAGCTGCGCAAGCTCGTGCTCGGCGAGACCTGGACGCTGCCGCTCGGGGTCGCTGTCACGCTCGTCGCCGGCCTCGCCCTCGACGCCGCCGGCCCCGGCTGGTGGCACCGGGCGGGCGGCTTCGTCATGCTCGCCGGCGCGGTGGCGACGCTGGCGGTATCGCTGCGCCGGCGCTGAGGCCGCGTCGGTCGGCCAGGCAGGTGGGCGCGAGGTTGGCGTCCACTACCGCAGTGAGGGGAGCGGGCTCGGGGCGCGCCGCCGGCTCGCGGGGGTCCGTGGGGCGTCGCATTTCCGCCGGTCAACGCCGGTCGGCCCGCGCTTTCGCGGCGCTGACCTGCGTTGACGGCGTTATTGGCCGTCAACGCCGGTCGGCTCGCGGTTTGACGGCGGCGACCTGCGTTGACGCGCGTTCCGCGAGGCGCGATCGCAATCCGTCCCGCTCCTCGATGCGTCGTTTCGCGCCCGCCACTGCCACGCGACCGTCTCCGCCCGCTCCGCAGCGAGCGTTCAGGATCCGCCCGCTTCGTCCGACCGGTACCGCAGCGTCCAGCGGTGCGCGCCGCGGACCATCGTCGCCGTCCCGTCGGGCCCGAGGACCGGAAGGCTCCAGCCGGCGCGATCGCCGCGGCGGTCGATCGTCAGCTCGAGCTCGGCCGGGCCGGGCGAGCCCGCCTCGCGCCACGCCTCCATCCCCGCGCGGCATGTGCGGAGCGCGGCCTCGCCGCCGTGCAGCCAAGCGCTCGCCAGGTCGCGATAGCCGCCGGCGAGCTCGATCACGAGCAGCGAGGCGGGCAGGACGTCGAGCCCGACCGTCCACGGCGGCCGGCCGTCGGACGCCGGGCGCACGAGCGAGAGCAGCGGATCGCCCTGCAGCCCGAGCCACAGCAGCGCGCCGAGCGCGTGCTCGCCCTCGTGCAGGTCGAGCGGGTCGGGCACCTCGCGGCCGGGCGTCGCGAGCAGGCGGTCGAGCGCGCCGCGGCCCTCGTCGCCGAGGTCGGCGTCGGCCGTCGCGGCGCCACCGCCGCCGAGCGGCCAGCGCCACGGGCGCTCGTCGCCGCCGCGCATCGGCATGAAGCCGCACGGGATCCCGCCGGTCCCGCGCAGGACGTCGCCCTCGCGACGCAGCCCGAGCACGACCTCGACGCCGTTGAGCCGCAGCGGCGCCACCAGCACGCCGCCCTCGACGAGCGTGCCGACGAGCGGCAGCGGCAGCGACCAGCAGCTGGCCGTCACGATCACGCGGTCGTAGGGTCCGCCGGGTGGCGCCGCGCCGTCGCCGGTCACGACGAGCACGGAGCCCGGGTCGACCGCGCCGGGCTCCCGCGCTTCCGGCACCGCGGCGGCGCGCAGGTGCTCGCGCGCGGCGGTCGCGACCTCGGGCTGCAGCTCGACGGTGGTCACGGCTGCACCGAGCTCGGCGATCAGCGCCGCGTTGTAGCCGGTGCCGGCGCCGACCTCCAGCACGCGATCGCCGCGGCGGACGTCGAGCTGCTCGAGCATGCGGGCCATCAGGCTCGGCTGGCTCGACGAGCTTGTCGGGACCCCGCCCTCGTCGTGCGTCACGATCGCGTCGTCGGAGTAGGTCGCGTCGAGCGGGACGTCGGGCAGGAAAAGGTGCCGCGGCAGCCGCTCGAACGCGTCCAGGATCCGGTCGGAGGCGGCTCCCGACTCGCGCAGCCGGGCGGCGAACGTCACGTGCTGCTGCCCCGCCTCGGTCATCCGCCGGAGGCTACTCCGGCGGCTCAGGCGGCCGCCTCGTCCACCGGCCGCGGCGGCGGCAGGCGGCGCGAGATCACCTTCGAGACGCCGTTGCCCGCCATCGAGACGCCGTACAGGCAGTCGGCCGCCTCCATCGTGCGCTTCTGGTGCGTGACGACGATGAACTGCGCGCGGTCGGAGAAGCGCCGCAGCAGGGTGAGGAAGCGGTCGATGTTGAGGTCGTCGAGCGCGGCCTCGACCTCGTCGAGGATGTAGAACGGACACGGCCGCGCGAGGAAGACGGCGAACAGGAACGCGAGCGCGGTCAGCGACTTCTCGCCGCCGGACAGCAGCGTCAGGCGCTTCGTCGCCTTGCCGGCCGGAGTGATCTCGATCTCGACGCCCACGCCGTCGTCGGGTGCGGCCTCCTCGGCGTCCGCGGCGGGCTCCTCGATCCGCTCGTCGGTCGCCGGCGCGCCGTCGTCCGCCTCGCCGCCGCCGAGCACGGGGCGCGGGCCGGCATCCTCGCGCACCAGCCGCAGGCGGCCGCGGCCGCCGGGGAACAGCTGCGCGACGACGTCCTCGAAGCTCTTCGCGGCCGCCGTGAACGTCTCCTCGAACGCGTCGCGGATGCGCTGGTCGGTGTCGCGGATCAGGCCCGCGAGCTCGCGCATCGCGGCCTCGAGGTCCTCGCGCCGGCGCTCGAGCTCCTCGACGTGCTCGATCGCCTCGGCGTACTCCTGCTGCGCGAGCGGGTTGACCGGGCCGAGCTGCTCGCGCCGGCGCTGCAGCCGCTCGATCCGGCCGCGCAGGTCGGCCGCGTCGGGCTCGGGCAGCGGGTCGGCCGCGGGCGCGGGCTCGAGCCCGAGCTTGGCGGCGAGCCGCTCGAGCTCCGCGCGGGCGTCGCCGTGCTGGTCGCGCGCCTGCTGCGCGCGCACCTCGCCGCGCGTCACGTCCTCCCCGCGCGCCTTCAGGCGCGCCTGGACCTGGACCTCCTGCTGGGCGCACGCGCGCAGATCGCCGGCCAGCCGCTCGCCGGCGTGGCGGTCGGCGGCCAGCTCGGCGTCGAGCGCCTCGACGCGCGTGTGGACGGCGTCGCGCGCGGCCTCGAGCGCGGCGACGAGCCGCTCGGCCGCCGGCCGCAGGGCCTCGTCGTGCGCCAGCCGTTCGCGCTCGTGCGCGATCCGCCGCGCGCGGTCCACACGCTCGCGCTCGGCGCGCTCCGCGAGCCGGCGCTCGGCGGCGAGCGCGGCGCCGACCTGCGCGCGCCGCGTGGCGACGGGGCCGTCGTCGGGCGCGCTGCGCCGCTGCGCGATCCGGTGAACGGCGTGCCGCTCGGCGTCGAGCGCCTCCTCGCGCGTTCGCGCTGCGGCGCGTGCCGAGCGGTCGGCGGCGTCGCGCGCGGCGTCGGCCGCCTGGACGCGCTCGGTTGCGCGCTCGACCTCCGCGAGCGCGGACCGCTCGGCCTGCGCCGCCTGCTCGACCTGCGCGATCAGGGCGTCGCGCCGGTTGCGCTCGGCGAGCACGCGATCCTCGCCGCCCGCCGGGACCTGGCGCAGCTCGCGCGCGCCGGGCGACCAGACGCGCCCGTCGCGCGTGACGGCGATGCCGCGGAACGAGGAATCGAGCGCGCCGAGGTCGTCGACCACCCAGACGGAAGCGAGCAGCGCGTGCGCGAGCCGTGCGGCCGGGCCGTCGCCGGAGGACTCGATCCGGTCGACGAGCCGGTGAGCGCCGCGCGCGGGTGGCGCGCCGTCAGCGGCCGGACGCGAGCTCGCGCCGGGCGAGCCGACGCCGACGGGCCGCGACGCCGCGCCGGTCGGCGAGCTCGCGTCGGCCGCGTGGCACGCGGGCGAGGAGTCGGCGTCTTCGTCATCCGGCGCGACCAGGGCGGCGCCGCCGTCGGTGCCGGCGCGGTCGAGCAGGCGCGCGGCCTCGTCGAGGTCCGACGCGACCGCCGCGCGCAGCCGCGGGCCCAGCGCGGCGGCCAGCGCCAGCTCGTACCCCGGCTCGGCGCGCAGCGCGTCGGCGAGCGCCGGGGCGCCGCCGGGCGCGCCGGCCTGGGCGCGCAGGAACTGGTTGAGCTTCGCCAGCTCCGCGCCGATGCGCGCGGCGTCGCGGCGTGCCGCCTCGGCCGCGCGCTCGAGCGCCCGCCGCGCAGCGCGCGCCGACTCGGCTCCGACGTCCGCCGCGTCGCGCGCCGCCGCCGTTCGCGCGGCCTCCTCCCCCAGCCGCTCCGCCTCGCCGGCGGCGGCCGCGCGGCGCGCCTCGAGCTCGGCCACCTCCTGCGCGAGGCCCTCCGCGCGGTCCCGCGCGAGCTGCTCGAGCTCGGCCTCGAGCGCCGCGACCCGCTCGCCCGCGCCGTCGTCGCCGACGTCGTGCTCGGACGCCGCGGTCAGCGCATCGAGCACGCTGCGCCGGCGCGCGGAGCGCTCGCCGAGCGTCGCGACCGCCTGGCGCGCCGCCTCGAGCCGCAGCGCGATCCGCTCGTGCCCGGAGCGCGCAGCGTGGAAGCGGTTGTTCAGGCGCTCGCGCTCGTCGCCGCGCGACGCCAGCGCCTGCTCCGCCTGCTCGCGCCGCTGCCCGACGTCGTGCAGCTCGCGCTCGGTCTCCACCGCGGCCGCGCGCGCGGCCGCGACCGCCGCCTCGGCATCGGCCAGCGCCGCGACCGAGCCGCGCGCCGCCTCGCGCGCAAGCGTCCAGCGCGCCTCGTCGGTCTGGCGCTCGAGCCGCTCGTGCAGCTCCGCCGCCTCGGCCTGGCGCTTGAGCGGCCTCAGCCGCGTGCGCGCCTCGCGCTCGACGTCGAGCGCGCGATCGAGGTTGTCCTGGGTGCGATCGAGCTTGAGCTGCGCCCGCCGCCGGCGCTTGCGGTGCTTGCCGAGCCCGGCCGCCTCCTCGATCAGCAGCCGCCGGTCGCGCGGCTTCGACGTGACGATCTCCGCCACCCGGCCCTGCGAGACGACCGAGTGCATCTCCTTGCCCAGTCCGGTGTCGCTCAGCAGCTCGAGCACGTCGGTGAGCCGGCACCTCGCCCCGTTGACGCGGTACTCGCCCTCGCCGGCGCGGTTGAGCCGGCGCACGATCGAGATCTCCGACAGCGGCAACTCGATCGCCGAGTCGGAGTTGTCGAGCACGACCTCCACCTCGGCCTCGCTGCGCGCCTGCACGCCGTGGGCGCCGGCGAAGATCACGTCCTGCATCGACTGCCCGCGCACGGCGA
>Ga0126307_10003036_pt1 | contig 11423 bp, 8 predicted proteins | sample Plot28_FD_89955 | JGI IMG/M metagenome (GOLD analysis project Ga0126307, IMG submission 89955) | Serpentine soil microbial communities from UC McLaughlin Reserve, CA, USA - Plot28 | ecosystem: Environmental > Terrestrial > Soil > Grasslands | place: USA: UC McLaughlin Reserve, Lake County...
AGGCGTCGGCGTCGGCGGTCAGGCAGATCCGCAGCGCGTCGCCGTAGGAGAGCACGGCGGCACCGAGCGACAGGTTGGCGGCCAGCGGGACGATCGGGACAGCCTCCAGCATCCGGGCGCCGAGCAGGTAGAGCGGGACTGGCGGTCCCGGCACGTTCGTGACCACCAGGTTGACGAAGGGCTGGTGCTCCGCGGCCCGGACCAGGCCCCGCACGAGCGGCATGGGCAGCAGGTCGGCGGCGTGCAGGGCGGCGGAGAACCCGTCGGCCTCGTGGCGGCCCTTGAGCCGGCGGGTGGCCGACGCCACGAGGCCCAGGCGCTCGACGGGGGACGCCACGCCCACCGGCAGCGGCGCCAGCACGGCGCTGACCTGGTTCCCGAGGTCGTGGTCGTCGTTCTCGGCCCGTTCGTTGACCGGCACCAGCGCCTTGAGCACGAGGTCGTGGGGCACCGGCTCGCCGCGCGCCACGAGCAGGGCCCGGAGCCCCCCGGCCACGGCGGTGAGGACGACGTCGTTGACCGTCGCCCCGGCCGCCTTCCCGGCGGCCTTCACGTCGACGAGCCGGGCACCCGTCCAGGCCAGCCGGCGGTCGGGGCCGGCCGGGACGTCCAGCGAGGTGCGCGGGGCCAGCAGCCCCTCGTCGATCACGGCGGCGATCGCCCCGGCGACGGCGGCGGCCCGGCGGGCGGTCGCCCGCGGCCGGAGCACGGTGTCGGCCACCGGCCGCAGGACGGTGGTCACCGACCCGGTGGCGGCGCCGGCCAGGAGCTGCAGGGCGTTGGGCGAGGCCGGGGCCGGGGACGCGGCGTCGGACGCCGGGCCGCCGGGGACGGCGGGCGGGCGCGGGACGGGCCGCGCCACCGGCTCGGGGACGGGCACGGGGACCGTGCCGGCGGGGTCGAGGTCGAGCAGCACGGCGGCGAGGTCGACGCCGCCCACGCCGTCGACGATGGCGTGGTGCGCCCGCTCGACCATCCCCACCTGCCCGCCCGCCAGCCCGGTGACGAGATGGATGTCCCAGGGGGGGCGCTCGTGGTCGAGCGGCGCCGTGTGCAGCTCCGCCGCCAGCCGGCGGAAGGCGTCGTCGTCGCCGGGCGGCGGGAGCGACACGTGCTGCACGTGGCGGGCGACGTCGAAGCCGGGATCGTCGACCCAGTGGGGCCGGTCGCCGGCGAACCGCCCGGGGGCCAGGCGCTGGCGCAGCCGCGGGAGCGCACCGAGCCGGCTCGCCACGTGCGACCGGATGGCGTCGAGGCGCAGGTCGCCGTGCTCGTCGAGCAGGGGGTCGGCCTCGAAGACGGCCACCGCCCCGACGTGCACCGGGCGTCCGGGGTGCTCGAAGGCGAGGAAGCTGGACTCGAGTGCGGTCAGGCGATCACCGTCCACGACGGCTCCTCCCGTCGTCGTCGGGCGCGGCGGGCCTCCCGAGCGCTACCACCTCGTCGAGGCCCTCGTCGAGGCAGGCGACGAAGGCGACGGGGTCGGTGATCGCGGCCCGGTCGGCCGTCACCGCCACGCAGGCGTCGGGACCGTGCGAGAGGAGGGTGACGCTGCAGGCCGTACCGGCGGTGGGGGCGAAGGCGAACAGGCGCTCCACCCGGGCGCCGGCCAGGAAGGCCGCGCCGTCCAGCCCGCGCAGGTCCACGACGTTCAGGTCGATGCCCCGGAGTAGGGCCCCGAGGGTTCGAGCCACCGCCGCGGGCGGCAGCAGGTCGAGGCCGGCGGCGACCACGCCGGTGGCGCCGAGGGCGGGTTCGGCCCGCCAGCGGCGGACGATGGCGCCGGCGATGCGGGCCCGCGTGGCCGGGTCGGGGTCGTCGACCGGCAGGACGAGTCGCGCCATGGTGAAGCGGTTGCCGCCGCCGGGCTCGTCGTCACCCCTCCGGTTCACCGGGATCGAGGTCGGCATCTCCACGACGGTGACGCCGTGGAGCTCGTGGTAGCGGCGGTAGGCGCCGCTCACCGCGGCGAGCAGCACGTCGTTGACAGTCCCGTCCACGGCGGCTGCCGCGGCCCGCAGGTCGGCGAGGGGGACCGTCCGGGCGTGCAGGGCCCGGTCCAGCCCCCGTCCCGCCAGGAGGGGCGAGCCGGTCGCCGGCGCCGGCCGGAGGAAGCGCCACAGCGACCGTCCCAGCCGGGTGGGCGCCGTCACGGCGTCGACGGGGTGGCGGGCCGGGACGGTCGCCGCCCGCACGACGCGAGCGGCGGCGCCTGCGATCCCGGCGTCCCGGGGCGCGGCCTCGTCCCGGCCCGCGGTGGTGCCGCCGTCGGGCGGCGCGGGCTCGTCGCGTCGGCGCGCCGGGCCCCGACGGGTGGGGTCGAGCAGGTGGTGGGCGAGGCGCAGGGCGCCGACGCCATCGGCGATGGCATGGTGGAAGCGGAGGGCGAACGCGGCGGCGCCGCCGTCCAGGCCCTCGACGATCGTCAGCGACCACGGCGGCCGCTCGAGGTCGAAGGGCGCGGCGGCATCCGGCGCCACCAGCGCGAGGACCTCGTCCAGCCCGCCGCCGGCGATCCGGGCCCGCCGGACGTGGTGGTCGAGGGACACCTCGGCCCGGCGCCAGGCCGGGCGGCCGAGGCCGAGCGGGGGCGGGGCGAGCCGATGGCTCAGGACAGGCACCTCGCGACACGCCCGGGTGACGGCGGACGCCGGCCTGCGCGGGCCCGGGGCCCGGTCGAGCAGGCCGACGACCAGCACGGTGGAGCGCAGCACCGGGTCGGCCTCGATCCGCCAGAGGAGGTCGTCCTCGGGGGACAGCGGTGGCGGTGTCGCGACGTCGGTCATGAGCCCTCCACAGTGGTCCGGTCGTCCGGTTGCTCCCCTCCAGCATCCGCCCCCGCCCGGGGCGCCGACGAGGGCCGAAGGGCCCGGGCCGGACGGCCATGGGGCTCTGCCCGCCGCCGGCCCCGTCCGTAGCGTGCGGGGCAGGGACCAGGACGGCGAGGGACGGCGCGATGGCGGTGCGGACGCTGGGCCGGACCGCGAAGCACCGGCGCGGGCGGGCGGCCGCGCCGGCCGGGGTACCAGAGGTCCTCCTGCGTCCTTGCCAGCACGCCCCTGACTCGCGAGCCGGCACCGCTGTTTCGGCGGCATATCGCCAGCGGCGGGCCCGGGCGCTTCGGTCGGTCGCGGCCGGGCCGGTCGGCGGGTCAGGCGGGGATGTGGTCCGGGATGGCCCCGTCGAGGAGCTGGTCGCGGTCCTCCTCGAGAGCGAAACCGGCGTCGATCATGGCGTCGGTGGCCTCCTCGTAGGCGGTGAGGTACTCGTCCCGCGAGGCGTACAGCTCGCCCAGCTGCTCGTCGTCGAGCGGCGTGGTGCTGCCCATGAGCAGGCAGATGATCGACGAGTCCTCCGGGGCGAGGCCCGAGAGCACGTCGACCGGGGCGTCGACGGCCGGGGTCCGGACGCCGCCCTGCACGTTGCCCACCGGGTCGAGCACGAAGCTCGGCGACGAGCCGGACTCGTCGACCTCGAGCCGGGGCGCCTCCCGGGGCGGCGTGCCGTCGGCGACCCAGGTGTCGAGGTGGCGCAGCGCCGCCCGCAGGACGAAGGCCTGCTGGCCCCGGTTGATCGGCTGGGCACAGCCGAGCAGGTCCTCGGTGTCACCGAGCTGGAACTTGTCGGCGTGGGCGGTGCCGGCGACCTCCCACAGTCGCAGGTGGTCGTGGTCCGGCTGCCGGGCCGGCAGGTACCAGAGCAGGCCGACCACGTCGGTCTCGGTCTGCACGACGATCACGGGCACGTCGTTGTCCGCCCGGATCGTCGTCGGCTCCCCGCCGAGGGTGCCGGCGATGTCGATGCCGGCGTCGGGCTCGCCCAGGGGCGCCGACGCCCCGCCGCGGCTGTGGACCAGGAACCCGTCGAAGGCGCCGGTGAGCGGCTGGACCCCGTTCACGTAGGTGGTGAGCGCGTAGGCCGACTGGGACTCGCCGACCGCCAGCACCCGTTCGACATCGAGCCCGTCGAGCGGCTCCCCCTCGCCGGAGGACCGCAGCGCCCGTCCCGCCTGCGTGTAGATGTCGTAGGAGAAGGCGTCGCCGGGGTGGTGGAGCTCGCCGTAGCGGTCGGGGTCCTGGGCGCGCAGCCCCTGGCCCAGGCCGGCGCCCTCGAGGCCGGGCACCTGGACCGCCACCTCGCCGCCCTCGATGCCGATCCGCTGCGCAGAGACGCCGGCCCAGGCGTAGCCGCCGCGCAGCAGTTCGTCGGCGAGGTAGGTGTAGTCGGGCGCGGCGTCGGCGCCCCCGCTGACGTTGAGCCACTCCACTACGACCGTGCCGTTGAACGCGTCCGGGTCCTCGGGGCGGCGCACCACGACCCGCGTGGCGTAGTCGGCCTCCTCGCCCGGCTCCAGCTCGAACGACCCGTCGCCGGGGAGCGGCCCGGCGGACGTGTAGGACGTCGCCGTCCCGGTCGCGGCGTACTCGGCCTCGGCGTAGCCCGCCTCGTCCAGCGCGGGGCCGGTGCCGGCCGTGGCGAGCGCCACGCCCTCCCCGCCCTCCAGGGGCTTAAGTGCGGCCGCCGGGCCCGCCGGGCGCGGCTCCGCGGTCACCGTCGTCGTCCCTCCGTCCTCGGAGGCGTCGTCACCCGACGAGCACCCGACGGCCGCACCCGCGACCATGAGCACGGCCGTGATCCCGCGCAGCCCGAAGCGCACCGGTGGTCCCCTCCTTCGTCGGCAGGCGTCCCCCGCGCCCGTTATTCCCTTCTAGAGGAATTAATCGAGCAGGGTCAAGCCCGGCGGGGAGCCGGCGTTCGAGGAGCCGACCGTCGTGGTCGGTCGGCGCGAACCGGGCGGCCCGCCGGACGGCGTCGTCCGCCCCGGGATCGCCCGGCGGGCCCGCGCCCTGCGTCGGCGGGGTCGGCGCCCGGCCCGCCGCCGGGCAGGCCGTGGCCGTCGTCTCCGCCGGCCTCCGCGCCGACAGCACGTGCGCGCTAGACGGAGGAGGGGACGTTCCGGCCCGCCGTGAGGTGGCCGTCGGAGATGTGGAGGGTGCGGTCGGCGAAGCGGACGACGCGCTCGTCGTGGGTCACGACGATGGCGGCGGTGCTGCGCTCCTTCATCTGGCGCCGGACCAGCTCCATGACCTGCTCGCCGAGGGTGGAGTCGAGGGCGCTGGTGGGCTCGTCGAGCAGCACCAGGTCGGGCTCGTTCATGAGGGCGCGGCCTATCGCCACCCGCTGGCGCTGCCCGCCGGAGAGCTGGGCGGGCAGGTTGGCGGCGCGATCGGCGAGGGAGAGGTCGGCGAGGAGCCGGTCGGCCCGCTGCCGCGCCCGGCGGCGGTCGCGCCGCCCGAGCTCGTCGACCACGAGCAGGTTCTGGCGGGCCGTGAGGAACGGCACGAGGTTGACCGACTGGAACACGAAGCCGATCGACTCCCGGCGGAAGTCGGTCAGCCGCCGGGGGCCGAAGTCGCTGATGTCCGTCCCGGCCACGGCGACCCGGCCCTCGGTGGGGGTGAGGATGCCGCCGGCGAGCGAGCAGAGCGTCGTCTTGCCGGAGCCGGACGGCCCGATGAGCGCGAGGATCTCGCCGGGCGCCACCTCCAGGTGGGCGTCGTCGACGGCGGTGATCGTGGTGCCGCCGACCTCGTAACGCTTGGTCACGGCGGTCATGTCCAGGGCGGGGGTCATGTGCTGGCTCCGATGGCGCGGGCGGGGTCGATGCGGGCGACGCGGCGGACCGACAGGCCGGCGCCGGCGATCGCGGCGCCCAGCAGGACGGCGAGCGTGAGGACGACGGACCGGGCGGTCAGCTCGAACGGGACGGCGTCCGGCGGGACGGCGGCGTCGAAGGCGAGGGCGGCCGCCACGGCGAGGCCGGCCCCGATGGCGGCCAGGACGGCGGCCTGGGCGACGACGCCGGCGAGGAGCGTCCGGGTGCGGGCGCCAATGGCCTTGAGCACGCCGTAGAGCCCCACCCGCTCGGCCGTGAGCAGGGCGAAGAACAGGGCGGTCACTGCCACGGCGATGACCAGGGTGAGGCCGATGATCTGCTGGATCACCCCGCCGCCGATGTCGGGTACGGCCGCGGCGGCCTCGTCCGTGGTCAGGGTCGAGGTGCTACCGGTGGCCTCGTCGACGGCGGCGGCCACGCCGGCAGGGTCGGCGCCGTCCGCCACGTCGACGACGACGGCCTGCGCCGCACCCGGCGGGCGGGCGTCGCCGGGGGCGTTGGCGGCGACGAGGTCGGTGAGCGTGGTGGGGCCCACCCAGAGGCTGCCCTGGCCCTGGAACCCGGCTCGGTCGACGTAGCCGACGACCTCGATCGGCGTGCGGGCCGGCCCGAGGGCGACCGTGGTGCCGGTGCGGACGCCGCGCTCGCGCAGCGTGGCGTCCGCCAGGCCCGTGCCGGGTACCGGCGGAGCGTCGGCGCCCTCGATGGGGAGCTCGAAGCCGGCCACCACGACGTCGACGAGGTCGCGGTCGTCTCGGTCGGGCAGTCGGGCGCCGAGCTGCTGTATCGCCAGCGACCCGGTGGCGGCGACCCCGTCGACCCCCTCGACCGCGGCCCTGACGTCGGCGGTCACCAGGCTTTGGGCCAGCTGGTCCTCGGCGACGGCCGAGTACACGACGAGGTCGGCGCGCTGGGTGGTGAGGACGCCGTCGGTGTTGGCGTTGAGGCCGGCGGCCAGGCCGGTGAGGAACATGACGAGGACGGAGAGGAGGAACAGGATCAGCCCGGCGGCGGCGAAGCGTCCCGGGCGGCGGCGGAGCTCGCGCAGGGCCAGCCTCACCACCGCACCCCCGCGCCCGTGGTGGCGGCGACGGGGTCGACGGCGAGCACGCGCCGCACGGATGCCAGCGAGCCCATGACGGCGAGCCCGCACACGACCACCACCCACAGCAGGACGGCGCGACCGTCGAACGCCAGGGCCAGGTCGCCCACCCGCTGTGCGGAGAAGGGGACGTAGGCGGCGACGGCGACACCGACGCCGACCGCCAGGACCAGCACCACCTGGACGAGCAGCGCCCGCACCAGCGGGCCGGCCCGGCTGCCCACCGCCCGCAACAGGGTCAGCGCCTCCGCCTTCTGCAGCGTCAGGATGAGGAAGAACAGCCCGACGACCAGCGGCACCACGAGGGCGAAGAGCACGAAGATCACGTTGAACGACTGCCGGATGCTCACGACGCCGGGGTTGCGGTCGGCGGCGTCGCCGGCCGTCAGGGCGTCGAGGACGGGGTCGGCGGCGGTGATGCGGGCGGCGAGGTCGCCGGCGTCGACGCCGTCGGCCGGCCGCACGCCGAGGACGTTCGGCGGGGGCAGCTCCGCAACGTCCGGGTTCCGCCCCGACAGCAGCATCAGGTAGGTCTCGTCGGTGGTGAACACCGTGGGCGCCACGTTGACGCCGATGTCGTCGGCCACGCCGACGACGGTCAGCTCGGTCCCACCGGGCTCGGCGGGCACCACGGCGCCCAACCCGAGGCCGCGGTCGCCGTCGGCGGCATTGGCCACCACCTCGCCCGTGCGCTCGGGCAGCCGCCCGTCGGCCAGCTCCACGACGCCGCCGAGCGCCGGGTCGGCGTAGGCGACGACGCTCGTGGCCGCGACCTCGCCGCCGGCGTCGACGGGGAACGTCGCCGCCCACACCGGCGCGGTGCCCGCCACGCCGTCGACCGACGCGACGGTGGCGGCCAGGTCGTCGGGGATCGTGCTTGCCTGCGCCGTGCGCCGCCCGTCGACGTCGAACACGAGGACGGGCGCCGTCTGGTTGCGCACGCCACCGACGAACTCGCGGATCAACGCGTCCTGCAGGCCGTACTGGGCCAGGATGAGGAAGACGAGCAGCGCCACGGCCGCGCTGAGCAGCAGGAAGCGCGCCTTGGCCCGTCGGACCTCCGCCAATGCCAGGAACATCGGACCCCCGAGATCGTTCGATGATCGAGGCCCGGGCCCGTCCGACCCCGGCGGGCCGGACGGGTCGGACCGGTCAGGACGGCAGCAGGACGCCGTCGAGGACGTGGATGACGCCGTTGCTGGTCTCGATGTCGGTCTGCGTGACCGCCACCTCGTTGCCGGCGGCGTCTGTCAGCGCCACGGCGCCGTCGGCGCCGACGCCCACCGTGAAGGTGGCCCCGTTCACGGTCGTGACCTCCTGGCCGTCGAGGCCGGCGACGTCCGACGACGGCACCGCGCCCTCGACCACGTGGTAGGTCAGGATGTCGGTCAGGTCACCCTGCGGGTCGGCGAGGAGCGTGTCCACCGTCCCTGCCGGCAGCGCCTCGAATGCGGCGTCGCTCGGGGCGAACACGGTGTAGGGGCCGTCGCCCCGCAGCGTCTCCTCCAGGCCGGCGGCCTGGACCGCCGCCACGAGGGTCTCGAAGTCCCCCGCGGACACGGCCGTGTCGACGATGTCCTCGCCGGCCGCCGCCGAGGAGTCCTCGGTCATCATGCTGCTGGTCGTCGAGTCGTCGTTCGCCGTCGACTCCTCGGCCTGCTCGGACGCCGGCGCGGCGTCCTCGTCGTCGTCGCCGCAGGCGGCGGCGAGCAGGCTCAGGGCGACGGCGCCGGTGAGGGCTCGGGCGATCGTGGATGTCATCCTCGGGAACTCCTGTCGTGGGGCGGGCTGTGCCCCGTACTTCGTCGGGGGCCCCGTTCCGCGATGCGTCGCGATCGGACGACCCGCGCGGGCGGCCCGCGCCGGCGACCTGACCCGCGCCGTCCGGTCGGGTCAGGCCGGGGTGACCCTGACGAGGTCGACGGCGTCGAGGCCCGGCTCGCCGGGGGCGGCCGGCCGGACGCCGATCGCCGTGCCGTCCCGGCAGGCGTAGGCGAACCCGACGGCGGGGTCGACCCAGCGGGCGCCGTCGCGCTCGCCGTGGCAGTCGGCGTCCAGGCTGACGAGGACCTCGCCGCCCTCGACGGGCGCACGCAGGACCAGGCCGACACCCACCCGGCCGGCTCCGACCCGCAGCCAGCCCCGGTCCTCGGACCAGCGGGCGGCCCGGGCGGCCGCCCGCCGCCCGGCGGCGTCGGGCCCGCGCAGGACGAGGGCCCACCCGTCGGCGGTGGCCGTGGTCAGGTCGAGCCGGGCGGTGTCGGACGCCCAGTCCACGACGGTGGGCCCGTCGCCCGCCGGCCCGGCCACGGGCTCGGGTCGGGGCGTGCAGCCGAGCGAGGCGCAGGCGTCGGCGGCCACCTCCTCGGGGGTGGCCGTCGTCCACTCGGCGGTCGTGCCGGACGACGTGTCCAGCTCGGCGACGGGCGTGGCGACCAGGGTGCCCACCTCCCCGACCGCGTAGGCGAAGGCGACGGTGAAGGCGGCGCCGTCGGGCCGTAGCACGGCGTAGGCGCCGCCGGTGGCCTCGACGACGACCCCGCGCACGGACGAGGGGGCGACGTCGCCGGACGCCTCCGGTGCCGACTCGGGCTCGACCGCGGGCACGCCGGCCGAGGCCGCCGTGGTCGCCGTGGTCCCGGGCCCCGCCATGTCGACGGACGCTGGGTCGTCGTCCCCGCCCAGCACGATGGCGGCACCGAGGGCGACGGCGACGGCCACGGCCACCACGGCGGCGGCGAGCGTGCGGCGGGTGGCCACGGCGCCTCAGGCGGTCGCCAGCACGTCGAGGCCGCCGCCGGCGAGCAGCTCGCCGCACAGGCGACGCTGCAGCTTGCCGGACGACGTCTTCGGGACCGATCCCGGGGCCACCACGGCGACGCGGGGCCGGACGTTCAGCTCGGCGTGGACCCGTCGCTGCACCGCCCGGGCCACGTCCGCTGGCCGGGCGGCGTCCGGGGGGCCGGTGGCGCCGGGTGGGGACGACGCCGGCTCGGCCACGACGACGACCTCCTCGGTGCCGAGGCCGCTGCGGCGGCCGAAGGCGACGACGCGGCCCGGCCGGGCACCGGCGACGCCCTGTGCGATCCGCTCCACCTCGGCGGGGACAAGGTTGCGGCCGCCGACGATGATCAGCTCCTTCGAGCGCCCGCAGACGACGAGCCGCCCGTCGTCCCAGAACGCCAGGTCGCCGGTGCGGACGGGCCCGAGCGGGACCGGGGCGCCGCCCGGGCTCGCCGGCGGGCCGCACACCGCCGTCCCCGAGACCACGACCTCGCCGACGCCGACGCCGCCGAAGGCGGGGGCGCCGGGCAGGTCCGGGGGCGGCTCGAGGGTGACGTCGATCCCGGCCAGCGGCGTGCCCACCGCCACCAGGCCGTCGCGGGCCAGGCCCCGCCCGTCGACGACGGCGGCGTCCTCGCCGGGCCGACACAGCGTCACGGCGAGCGGGGCCTCGGCCAGCCCGTACGCCGGCACGAGCGCCCCCGGGCGCAGCGAGCCCGCCGTGGCCAGGCCCGCCATGTCCCGCACGGTGTGCGGCGAGATCGGCTCGCCCCCGTCGACGAAGGCGCGCATCCGGGTGAGGTCGGGCGCGGCCCGGCCGGCGAGGTGGCGGGCGACCACGCGGTAGGCGAAGTCGGGGGCGGCCGTGAACGTCCCGGAGCCCTCGGCGCAGAGCGACAGCCACGACAGCGGGCGGCGCATGAACGACGCCGGTGACGCCAGGACCAGCTCGTGGCCCAGGAACAGCGCCAGGCAGAGCATGCCGACCAGGCCCATGTCGTGGAACAGCGGGAGCCAGCTGACCGCCACCTCGTCCGGGCCGTCGATGCCCAGGTGGCGGGCGGCGGCCCGCACGTGGTCGACCAGGGCGCCGGCGGGCACCAGCAGGCGGCCCGGCTCGCCCGTCGTGCCGCTCGTGTACTGGACGATGGCGACGTCGCCCGCCGACGGGACGGCGCCCACCGCCCACGGCGCCCGCCACGCGGCGGCAACCAGCCCACCGGTCGCCCCGGCCCCCCCGGGCGGCACGACGGCGACGGGCCGTGTGCCCGGGGGCGCGTCGTCGCCTGCGTGGCCGCCGGGCCGCTCCACCTGGACGGCGGCGCCGGCCAGCCAGGTGGCGACGATGCCGGTGACCAGGTCGACGCTCACCGCCGACGGCACGCGCATGACCCAGCCCGGGCCGATCCCCTCGACGCGGGTCAGGTGGTCGGCGGCGGCGGCGGCGCGGTCGATGACCTGCGCCCACGGCTGCCGCCGGCCGCCGGCGACCCGGGCCGCGTCCGCGCCGCCCGCACGCTTCCCGCCGCCCGTCCCGTCCACGACGGTCACGCCGGTGCCCGAGGCGGCGACCTCGCCCGCCAGGGCCCCGAAGACCGCGGGGAGGGCGCCGGCGAGCTCAGCCATGGGCCACCGGTGCGGGCCCGGCTCGACAGGCACCGGCGTTGAGCGCCCGGACCAGGTCGGCCACCGTGTCGGACGAGTCGAAGTCCACCTCGTCGATCGCCGTGCGGGACTCGACGGCGTCGTCGATGGCGATGAGCAGCTCCAGCGTCTGGAGGGAGTCGAGCTCGAGGGCCCGCAGCGGCGTCGTCGCCTCGACCTCGTGGTCGAACCCGAGCGAGTCGAGGGCGTCCCGCA
>Ga0126307_10003037_pt1 | contig 11421 bp, 10 predicted proteins | sample Plot28_FD_89955 | JGI IMG/M metagenome (GOLD analysis project Ga0126307, IMG submission 89955) | Serpentine soil microbial communities from UC McLaughlin Reserve, CA, USA - Plot28 | ecosystem: Environmental > Terrestrial > Soil > Grasslands | place: USA: UC McLaughlin Reserve, Lake County...
AGCTGCGTCGCCGGGCGGTGGTGACCCGCCTTGAGGTCGAACCAGGCGGCACCAAGATCGCCAAGGTGTGGTTCCGGGACTGGTCGGCACCCGACCAAGGCGAGCAGAGCGTCACCGGCAGGCTGGTCGTATTAGCCGCCAACGCGATCGAATCGGCCAAGCTGTGGCTGCTGTCCGGGTTGGGGAACCGCAGCGGCCAAGTCGGCGGCAACCTCATGGACCATCTGGCCGATGAGGTCACCGGGCTGTTCCCCGAACCCGTCTATCCCTTCCGCGGCCCCCAGAGCAACTGCTGCATCGAGGTGTTCCGCGACGGGCCGTTCCGCAGAACCTGTGGGGCGTTCCGTATGACCGTGGGCGCGGACGGCTGGGGCCGCAAGGAGCACCCGTTCGCTACCTTGGACCGGCTGATGTGGTCAGCGCCCGACCAGCGGCTGGTGCGATTCGGTCGGGAGTTGCAGCAGGCAGTCGAGGCTCGGGTGATCCGGATGTTGCGCCTGAGCTACTCCACCGAGCAACTTCCGGCCAAGACCAACCGGGTCACCCTGTCGGATCAGAAGGATACGTTGGGGATCCCGCGTCCCAAACTCGAATACGCACTTGATGACTACTCCAAACGGGCGCTGGCCTACGGCCAAAGCGTAGCCCGACGGCTGTTTGACCACATCCCTGGCGCGACCGAGATCGACCCGATCCAGCCCACCTTCGGCTACAACGGCGCCGGCCATGTCATGGGAACCCTGCGCATGGGAACTAACCCGGACACCTCGGTGGTGGACAGCTACGGCCGCTCCCATGAGCACCCTAACCTCTATGTGCTAGGTGCCAGCGTCTTTGTCACTTCCAGCACGGCCAACCCCACCGTGACCGTGGCCGCGCTCAGCCTGCGGTCGGCCGAGGCGATCTGGGGGGAGCTCTGATGGCGAACGCGATCCGCCAGACCCAGTCCGGGCTGACCGTCGGCCAGGCCCGCCTTGGCCTGACCAACGCCGGAGGGCACCAGACGGTCGGCAACGCCGTCCATGACGGTGACACCGTCAGCAGCGACCCCGACGGCAACATCCCGGTGCGGCTGCTGGGGGTCGACGCCCCCGAGGTCAGCTTCACCCTCCCCAACGATCCACCGGTCAAGTTCACCAACATCAACAGTCAAGGATGGATCGACTTCCTGACCGACCCGTTCGCGCGCGGGCTGCCCCTGTTCGACCCCCCCCTCCCCAGTCAGCTCAGGGCCTTCCTGGAGCCGAAGCTCGCGCCGGGGTGTGCCGTCAATCACGCCAAGCACGCCAAGCCAGCAACCGATGGCTTCCGGGCCAAGGTCTCCAAGGACATGGCCGACAGCGGCCTGGACAAGGACTCGTTCCTGTTCTTTCTCGCCTTCGCCCACGACGTCCTGTACCGCTACGGCCGGTTTCTGACCTTCCTGCACCAGGACCGACCGCCCGGGCAGCGCAAATCCTCCTACAACCTCCAACTGCTGGACGACGCCCTGGTCGTGCCCTATGTGATCTGGCCCAACGTCAACCCATTCCGCACGGCCCCAACACTGCTGGACGCCGCCCCTGCCCCCGGCCAGCTCGCCGACCCGGACCTGGACCAGGCCCGTCAGGTGGTCAAGGACACCCGAGCCGCCCACAAAGGCATCTACGAGCAGGCCGACCCCCTGCAGCTGCAGCCCTTCGAGCTGCGCTACCTGGCCCGGACAACCCCGATCGGGGGACGCAAGGTACGGCTTGGCCCGGACCGGTGGGTCATCGACCTCACCGCCAACGATAACCGTCTGCACCCCCCGCACGCCTACCACCGCATCCCCAACCCCGAGGACCGCCTATTCATCCCCAAGGAGTTTGTCTCCTTGTTCGAGACCAAGGGATGGAAAAGGCAGCGATAACAGCTCACCGTTACCGGCCAGTAGCTAAAACGAAAGGCTGCGGTATCAATAGGGGCTGAGGTTCGCACACCCGTTCTTAAACGAATGAACAGTCCTGGGTGTTGACGCGGCCACGCAGCAGAAGACGCTGGAGGCGGAGACGTTTCAGATCGGAGGAGAAGCACAATGCGCTTCAAACTGCAATCCAGCAATGACCCCCAGCAGCGATACTACTTCGAGATTCAGGCGTCCGGAAACTTCGAGACGCTAGCTACAAGTGAGACCTACGTCTCCAAGGCTGACGCCGAGCGCGCCATCCAGATGATTAAGAATGAGGCTGCTGCCGCAACGGTGGCGGACGAGACCTAACCTGGAGCATCGGAGCCTAGTAGTCCAGGCAGTTTGCTGCCAGGTCGCTTCGACGCCGATCTCACGGCCCAGACTGCCCCACCCATAGGGCTGCTCAACTCCGCTGGACCACGCCCGTCCACGCCATCCTGATCCGGCCGAGCGGTGGACCTCGCTGGTGCTGGCCGGCTACATCCAGCTGCGCCTGGCCTGGCCTGGGCGGGCGTGGCAGATGCACGGCTACGGTGGGAGCTACCCCGCCCGGCCGGCCGGCCCACCCCTGGCCGGGTCCGCCGCGGGTTCCGCAACTTCTGGCCGCACTCGGCTCGCCGGCTGCCGTGCCGAAACCCTCCGTATGCCCCCCCAGGCCGGCCCAAGGGCCGCCGCTCCCGGCCCCGGGAGCGCGCCACCCAGCGATCAAGAAGATTAACTAGCAGGCCACGAAGGCCGCCTGACCTGCTACCACCAACATCGACCCAACCGCGAAGAGATCAGCGGCCATCCGGCACGCCCGCCAGGTTGAATACAGATTTAGCGGCCAAAGCAGATGGTGCGGCCTGGTCGGACCCGGTCGGCCTTGTAGGTCACGTGATCGATGGAGCCGCCGCTGGGATCGACAAGGACCAGGGTGTCGCCTTGGTTACCAAGCTGGAGGGCGCCCTCGGCGGTGACCTGCATAACACCACCACCAGCGAGCGGGCCGCTCAGGGCCTGGCGGCCGCCGGAGGCATCCACCAGGCCCCAGCCGGTGAGATCGATGGCGGCGGGCGTGGTGTTGAGCAGGGTGATTACCTCGTGGCCGCGGTCGGCCCCCACCGGATCAGGAAGGGCGGCCACGATCACCACATCGCCGGCGCCGACCTGTCCTGGGCGGGTGGTACCGCCTGCTGGGGGTGGGTCGGGGCTGATGATGAAGAGCTCGGGCCAGACCGTGAGCTGGATCTGGTGGCCGGTACCATGGACAACGTCGTGTAGGTTGCCCTGCTCCAGCTTGTCGAGCAGGAACAGTTCGTCGTCGCGGTTAACCGGATCCGCCCGCAGCCAAGTGTCGAAGCTGTTGAAGTCGGGGAACCCGGCGGCCAGGTACGGCACGAGGCGGCGGAACAGTTTGGGCCAAACCACCAACCCCTCCAGGGCTGCGAGATCGGCGACCGTGGCCGGGCCGTTGGGGTCGGCGGTCGAGCGGGGCCACAACCCGACCGCAGGCTGGGCGGCCCGGGCCGCCTCTGACACCGCGGCGAGATGGGTCCGCAGGTCGGCCGGCAGGGTGGCATAGAACGCCGGATACACCAGGCCGGCGGCCAGCAGCAAGGCGTTCATCGACTGGTCGACCAGGGCCTCATCCACGAACACCGCCGTACCATCGGGACCGGGATGGTCGCCTGGGTACACAAAGGCGATCAAGCGGCCGTTGCCATCAATCCCGTTCGATAGCACATAGCCCCGCAGCGCGTCTTGGTCGGCGGACTGCACCTTGTTGGGCAGATCGTCGAAAAACACCACGTTGGTGAAGCCGAGGAGGCGGAGCAGCTCATCCCGGGCGGCGTTCGCCCCGGCTAGCTCCTGATGGCTTTCCTGGAAGTGGGTCTCCAAGGCATCGATGGCTTCTAGCCTCACCGAGATGCCGCGGGCGTTGATGTCGGGTGGGCGGCCCGAGCGGCGCGGCAGGGCCTCAACCGACACTGGGGTGTCGGGGAGAAACTTGATGGTGTCGCCGTCGGGCTCGGGACCTTGGCGGGGCAGGTCGGGATAGCGGATCACGAAGTTCCCGCCCAACAGGGTGTATGGCATAGCAACCCCAACCTCCCATAGCTCGCAGCTGGTTCCAGGAGCATAGAACACCCACAGGCTGCAAACCTCCGATTCAAATGCTTCCTTACGGGTCGGCGCCGAGTCGCGGAGCGGTTAGTACTCCAACCGGAGATCGTGATCTTCATGGTTGCTGGGCGGCTTGCCGTCGGTAGTGGCAGGCACGCAGGTGACCGGACCAACGATGCCATCCACCGTAATCTGCAGTGCCTGCTTGAAGCCGCGCACCGCAGTGTCGGTCTGGGGGCCGAAGATCCCGTCGACCTGGAGCCCCTTGCCCGGTTCGCCGGCGCGGGTGCGCTCGCCCACGGCGCCGAGGAGGCGGCACGCATTAGGTGGCGCTGCTGCTGGTGACCGGCACCCTCTGGATCATCCCGCGCCCGCCAGGGCGGCTGCGTGGCGGAGCATCTCGTCAGGGTCCCACTGGAGACGGGTGAACCGGGCGGCGACGGTGGCCTGGTGGTCGAGGACGAACAACTCGATCCGATGCCGGTTCACCGACGCCTGGCCGAAGCCGACGCCCAGGTCGAAGTACGCCTGGAGCGGCCCGAGCCCGGCCGTGGTCCGCAGGAAGCGGTCGCACTCGCCGAAGACCACGCCGCGGTTTTCCCCGTACGCCCGCAGCCTCGGCGGGAGGTCGTAGGCCGGGTCGTAGGTGATGGCGGCGGTGCGAACCCGGCCATGCAATCCCAGCTCCCGCAGCCCGCGTTGCAGCGCCGCCAGCTTGGTGATGGTCAACGAGCATTTGTTGGGGTTGTCGCAGCGGGTGTAGAAGAAGGCGACAATGGACGGCCTCCCGCTGAAGAAGCCGCCGAAGCTGAGCCGGCATCCGTCCTGATCCTCGAGCTCGACGCCCGCGGGAACGGCCAGATCCCGGTGTGCCGCACCGGCGCCCTGATCCATCAGGTCGCCGGGAGCGGCACAGCACCCGGGGGTGGCGCCGCCAAGCTCGGCCAGGACGGCTTCGAGGGTTGCTCGCGCCGACGCGGAGATCGCTTCTGGATGGTCGTGCAGCGCCTCCAATGCGGGTCGGGCGGACTGCGCGTCGGGACCGAGCCAGGCGAAGGTCTTCAGGAGCTCCTCGATCGCCGTGGTGTGGTCTGGCAGCGGCCACCGCGGCCGATAGCTGTCGAACGACACCGCGTCGTCGGCGTATCTGATGTTCTCGATCGCCTTGAGCAGGAAGGGTACGACCTGGCTGGTCGGAGCGTCGAGACCGCGCAGCGCTGTGGCGGCGGCGGCCACCAGGTACGGGTCACGCCCGCTTTCCAGCTCTTCGAGCACGTAAGGCAGGGCTGCGGTTGGCAGCCCCACCTGCCCGAACGCGGCGATGATGTAGCCGCGCATGCGGACGGTGGCGTTGGCGCTCCTTCCGGCGTACAGGGAGATCTGTTCCGGCAGCAGCGCGACCAGGCAGTCCCTGCGCCGCGGGTTCTCCTTCACCGCGTCCACCAGCGCGGCGATGTGCTCCTCGGCCGTGTCTGGCGTCAGCACGACATCAGGCGGCATGGACCACTCCTCCCTACGGCTGGGTGCCGTGCTTCGATAGGTAGCCGGCTGTCGCCTGCTGTACCTGCCGCGAGCCGGACTCGGCACGCAGCTGCTCCATGCGCTGGTTGAGCTGGTCGTCCTGGCGCAGCGCGGCCGGGTTCGCGAACTGGGTCAGGGCGCTGATCGACACGGCCTGAAGCTCGTCGTCCTCGTCGTCGTCGAGTACGATCCGTCGGGCCTGGGCCTCGAACCGGTCCGGAGCTAGCGACTGCAGCGCGACCGCAGCCGTCCTCCTGACCTCGGGGTCCTCGTGCTTGTCGTTGAGGAGAGCGGCCAGCAGGTCGATGGCCGCGGGGTCCGCCGACAGCAGCCGCACCGCTTCCCGCTTGGCCGCGCTGCTGGGTGGCTGCTCGATGATCCGCCTGAGCAAGGGAAAGTACTCGGCGTGGACGTCGTAGCCGAGGAACTGGATGGCCTTGGCCGCCGGGACCAGCGCTCGTGAACGCTGCTCCAGCCCCTCGATGAGGCGCCGCTGGACGTACTCGTCCTTCTCGCGGGCCAGGATGCCGATGACGCGCCGGCGCAGCTGGGCATCGGGGTCCTCGACGATCGACCGCAGCGTCGCGAGATAGTCCGGGCGTTTCCCGGGAAACTGCACCATGCGGAAGCTGATCTGTTGCAGGACATTGAGGACCGCACGTCGCAGGTCCGCGGGCACGGTGGCGTCCCGCAGCAGCTCCAGCAGCGTGTCGATCAGCTCGGGGCGTGCCTCGATATTGTTGTTAATGACCTGGAGGGCGGCGATTTGCAGCTCCAGGTCGGCGGCACGGTCACTCAGGACGTCGACCGCCGCCGTGAGATCGTCGTCGTCCTGGAGCGCCGCGGCCGGTGCCAGCTTCCGCCGGGCCGCCGGCCTGGAGCCGAGCAGCTCACGGAAGCTGGTCTGCTGCTGGGCGGCCTGCTCGAGCTCCGCCTCAACCTGTCTGCGGTATTCGGGGACATCCATCCGGCTCCACCTCGAGATCTGGTCATTGGCAGGTCAGAACTGGAACGGCACGTCGTCGTAGTCGAACCCGAGGCGGCTCGCGGGCGCCTGTAGGCCCTGATAGTCGATCATGGCGCTGACTGTCGGGCTGAGCCCCGGCGCGCTGGTGAGCGGCGATGGCGCCATCGTGCCTCCGGGCGCGGTTGGTGGACGCGGCGAGGTGGTGACCTGGTTCCACGGCCACATGGTGTCGTTCAGGTTGTGGCCGACCCTGGTGGTGCCGGGGTCGCCGAAGCGGTTCTCGACCGAGAAGCTGCTGGAGCTGGCCACGTCGAAGCGGCCCTTGACCCACTGCCATTTCGCCCAGAGTCGGTCAACGTTGGCATGGAGGAGGAAGAACAGCGGGTCCTTGGCGGCAGTGGGGATGCTGGAGACGAATCCGCTGAAACTGACATGGGCTGTGCCGTGCGGGTTGCCCTCCATCGTCCGGAACGGCCAGTACCGATCGGCAGGGCCACCGAGGCTGAGGGTGGTGGCTTCGCTGAGGACCGTTCCACCGGGCCCTGTGGCCGACTGCGTCCGGGTGTTGAAGAAGGGCCTTCTGACAATGCCCGGCGCCCCGTCCGTGGCCCAGAACTGCAACGGATTGGCCGCGCTGAACTGGACCCTGGCCGTGGTTGGGTCGGCCACCCCCATGAAGGCTCGGCTGAAGAGCCGTGACGCCGGCTGATCGAACCGCCAGTAGGGAAGGGCGACGCTGGGGTCGATCTGCTGCAGCTCCCGCTCCAGGTCCAGCAGGAAGGCCCGGTGCCAGGGCAGGAACCCGGCGTTCGCATGCGCCTCGGGATCACCGGCGTTGGTGTGGACGTTGCGGAAGTCGCTGAACCTTCCCATGCCCCGATCGTTGAGGGTGGCGAAGGCGGCGAGGAAACGGTCACGCTCAGCGGTGGTCAGGGTCACCGCGTTTTTGCGGATCCGCACCATCAGCGGAGTGCTGCCGAGCACCTGACTGGTGGCGGCGTCGATGACTTCGACGGCGGCGTCTCCATCTTCGGTGCTCGGCCGCTGAAACTGGCCGGCGACGTGGAATGCCACGGGCGTGCCGGTTTCGGGCAGGGTGAGCAGCAACTCGGCCTGCTCGGTTCCGGGGATGGTGGTGAAAAACACCACCTGCCCGCCCCGGGTCAGGTTCTGGTTTCGAACTCTGACGGCGACCGGCCCGGTGGCCCCCGTGGTATCGGCAAGTCGGATCTGGGCCGGAACTGGAGCCCACCCGAGGTACCGGTCCGCCAGACTGGTGCTGCCGTTGAGCGTGATCTCCGTCCTCACAAGGCCACCCCTCCAGATGAGACCACTTGGTCAATGCACGTCTTGGACCTGAATGGAGGGGCCGTCGGGCAGGATCGTCACCGTCTGGTAGTCGGACTCAGTCTCCTCGGAGTAGCGGACATCGACCTCTGTCACGACCTGGGCGACCGGACCGTCCGGTGGGGTGACGATGCGGTCGAGCAGCAGGTCGCGCGGGTTGATCCCCTGCGGCTCGTGGCGCCGAAGCTCCACGGAGTACCCGGCGGTGTCGAACCGGCAGGTGCCCTGCACCCGCAGAACCGACGGGCCCGGCGGCATGTGGTCGTGAAAGGCGGTCCAGTCCTGGCACGTCCCCTCCAGGCCGGGAGCGGCTGTCCAGTCGATCGCAGCGGCCAGCCCGTCCACCACCGCCGCGATCACCCAGAAATCGGGAGGTTCGTCGACGCCGTTCTGCCGCACGGTCTTGGTTTGGTCGCCAACCACGGCGGTCAGGAAGTAGTCGGGCAGGTCGGTGACGTTGCCGAGGTATTCCGGTTCCCAGTCCAAGAAGCCGGCCCGCAGCATGAACCGAGCGAGTCGGGCGAAGTCGTTGACGTCCACTTGGCCGTGGTGGCGGCCGAGCCGGTCGACGAACCGTTCCCCGTACCAGGTCGCCGCGCCGTCGGCTGCCAGCGTCACCTCGTACATCGGGCAGGCCCCAAAGCATGGTCCTCGCCGAAGCGTGATCGAGGTAATCTCTGTCTGGTACTCGTCCATCTCCACCCCTCCGGGGCCTGGCGACGACCGCGAGCACCGTGGTCAGGGAACCGTGAGATTAGGCAATGCCGGCACGTCATCGTCCCACTACCGCCAAATGGAGTAAAGCAGCTCACGATCGCCGAACCGACTGCGAGGAGGCGTCGCTCCTGTGGCGCGCCAGACCAAGGCCCGGGAAATATCAGGTACCGGTCTCGCGCTGGCACGCTGGCCTCGACGGTGCGGCCGGCAGCTACCGATCCCGATCCGGAGAACACCGTCCTGATCACCCCACTGTGGGCTCGCGGAGGCATCGCCACTCAATGCTGCCGGTGATTCTGTCTACCGAACATGTATCGACAAGAAGGGGTGCGGAATGGGGGCGTACTGCTCCTTCTGCGGGACCTCGACCGGATCCTTCATCGAGGTCGAGGCCTGTTGACGGTGCTCATCTGCATCCCATTTCTGGCCGTCCGTCAAGCCCGGGCGGGCAAGCTGGTCGCCCGGCACGACCCGGAGCAGCCCTGGCTGCAGTGGGGGTGCCCGATCGAGGGCTAGAACTCGACGTGCTGGGCGGTGCCCCGGAGCTGGTAGACCTGGTAGGTCTGGAGGACCCCGGACGGGGCCGGGGCCGGAACGAACGCGCCCGAACGGTCGGTTGTCTCGACCCCGAGCGTGGTGAACTCGACCTCCTGGCCTCGGGGGAGGCGGATGGACGGGACGACCAGGGTGAAGGTACGGGTGAAGGCGTCGACCACGTTGTCCAGGGTGACGGTGACCAACTCGCCCTGGGGGGTCTGGATGCGGGTGATCTCGTCGTCCTGGACGTTGAGGTCGAGGTCGGCGTCCTTGTAGGAGACGAGCGGGACGCCCCTGATGCTGGAGCTGGAGTAGTTGATGCGGATCGGCCCGGTGATGTCGAAGAGGTTGGCGTCCAGGAGCTGGTTGGCGATCGCCGTGGCGTCCTGCTGTTCCATGAAGGCCCCCGCGTGGACGGCTCCACCGACGAGAAGACTCTAGTTCTGCACGCTGGCGCTGTACAGGCACTAGATCCGGTTTCTCCGGCTTGGGCAATCGGCAGCCCTGCCGGGGTGGGTGGTATGCCGGGCCGGTAGGCGGCGGCCTCGGCCCGCCGAGCGACCTCGAGCTTGGACAGGATGGCCGAGACGTAGTTCTTGACCGTCTTCTCGGCCAGGCCGAGTTCGGCGGCGATCTGGCCGTTGGTCCGGCCCTCGGCGAGCAGGGACAGGATGCGCTCCTCCAGGGGGGACAGGCGGGCCAACTTCTCGTCCTGAAGCAGGTGCTTGCCCTTGCGGAGGCGGTCGAAGATGCCCTTGGTGACGGCCGGGTCGAGGAGGTTCAGGCCGGCGCCCACGACGCAGATGGCCCGGACCAGGTCGTCGCCGCGGATCTGCTTGGGGACATAGCCGGCGCGACGGGACGACCGTCCCGGTCCGGTCGCCGGGCTGTTCAGGCCCGGTCGTCGCCGCCATCGCAACGGGGGTATGCGTCCTGGCGGCCGCCTGGGCGGCCGTGTCGGAGCGGCGCCTTTGAGCGTCCGCCGCACTGCGCCGATCTTCTGTTGAACACCAGAAGGTGTAGCCGCCTGGACTACGGCGCCGGACGTGAAGCGGCCCAAGGCATCCAGGGCCGCTCCGATTGCCTGCTGGCCGCGTATCCTGCCATCGGCCGTGCCACCCGCGTGCTACATCGGACGGACAATCCCGGTATCGAGCGGATAACCACGGTCACTGACATGTCGCCGATGACCTGGTCGCCTGGCGCTCTAGCTGCTTCAACGCATCCGGCGGGTACGCCTGATAAGGAAGAGATCTGGTCGGCCATGTCGGCCAGCCAGCCACCGTCCTCTGTGTGGTTGAACGCGCACAGCGTTGGGTTACCACCATGCCGGTGGCCATGGACAGCCGTTTATACAGGGGGATGTCCCTGGCCCAGACCCCGCCAGGGCTCCCCCTAACAAGGCGATCGCCCAGGCGGGGCTCGCTTTTCGGGGGCAGCCGGCGGGCGTCTACCTTGCCAGCCAAGGTTCGCCAGGCGGAGCGCCGCTGCCCCCGCGAGCGGGACGTGCCCGGTCCATGTTTGGGCCACATCCGATGGCAACCGACCGGTACCCAGCGGTCACCAGCGGTATGTTGATCCGCAGGTCGCTGGCCCATCTGGGGAACAGGCTGGGTGAAGAGCGCTGATAAGGATGCGGTCGCTTCAGATCCGCTTCTGGGCACCCAAAGGCCGGCGCCCCCCAGCTGAGCCGAGGGCGCCGGAAGCAGGGCTGCTTAGAAGGGGGGCTGGTCGTTGAAGTCGCCGCCGCGTTCGACCTGCCGCTCCTGACCCTGGATGCGCTCGCCGTTGCCGCGCTGGCTGAGCCGCTCCACCTTGGCGGTAGCCCACTTGAGGCTGGCGCCGACCTCATCAGCCTCGATCTCGGTCACCGACCGCTTGTCGCCCTCGGGGGTCTCCCAGCTGCGCTGCCGCAGCCGGCCAGTAACCATCACGCGGTCACCCTTGCCCAGGGAGTCGGCCAGATGCTCGGCCTGCCCGCGCCACACGTTGACCTTGAGGAAGGAGGTGTCGCCGTCGCGCCACTCGCCGTCTTGTTGGATCCGCTGAGTGACCGCGACCCGCAGGTTGGCGACGGCGATGCCGGTGTTGGTGAAGCGGAGCTCGGGGTCCTCGACCAGGTTGCCGACGATGGTGGTGTGGTTGTCCGCTGCCATGTTCATGTGCTCCTTCCCGGTTCTGCTTAGAGGACATTCCGGAACCTTGGGTTGGCTGGGTGGTGCGATGATCCCGGCCCATGACCACCCTGGCCGACCGCCTGCTGCCCGACCAGCTGTGGCAGCGCATCCAGCCCTTG
>Ga0126307_10003038_pt1 | contig 11420 bp, 8 predicted proteins | sample Plot28_FD_89955 | JGI IMG/M metagenome (GOLD analysis project Ga0126307, IMG submission 89955) | Serpentine soil microbial communities from UC McLaughlin Reserve, CA, USA - Plot28 | ecosystem: Environmental > Terrestrial > Soil > Grasslands | place: USA: UC McLaughlin Reserve, Lake County...
ACGCTGCGACCGGTAAGACGAAGTGGGAATCGGAGTACTCCGCGCCGATCACGGTCAACATGTCGCGCGCCCCCGGTCCGCGCGCGACGCCGTTGATCATCGGCGACGCGGTCTACACCGTCGGTGCGACCGGCAGACTTCATCGTCTCGACGCAAAGACCGGCAGGATCGTGTGGGGGCACGATCTGTTCAACGAGTTCAAAGGACAGGTGCAGGACGAATATTACGCAGCCAGTCCACTTGCCTACCGCAACACGATCATCGTTCCCGTCGGTGCACCCGGAGCGTCGGTCATGGCATTCGACCAGACGACCGGCGCCGTCGCATGGAAGGGACTCGACTACAAGATCTCGTACGCGTCGCCGATCCTGATCGATGTCGATGGGCAGCAGCAGGCGGTCCTCATGATGGAGAACGAGGTCATCGGGATCGATCCCATGACCGGCGCGCTGCTCTGGCGACACCCGCACGCCAACCGGACCCGAACCAACGTGAGCACGCCAGTATGGGGGCCCGGCAACCTGCTGTTCTGCTCGTCCGCTTACGACAGTGGCGGCCGCCTGCTGAAGCTGACGCGCAAAGGCGAGGCAACGACGGTTGAGGAAGTCTGGTATAGCCGTGACATCAGGGTCCACACAGGGAATGCCGTGCGCATTGGGGACACGCTTTACGCGTCCAGCGGTGACTTCGGACCGACAACGTTTGCCGCAATAGATGTTAGGACTGGAAAACCGCGCTGGGCACAGCGCGACGTGCCGAAGGCGTCCTTCATCAGCGTGAACGGACGGTTCATCATGCTGAACGAGGACGGCGAGTTGCTCCTGGCCTCCCCAGACTCGTCAGGCCTGAACGTCCATGCCAAGGCGCAAGTGCTGGAAAAAACTGCGTACACGCCGCCGACGCTGGTCGGAACCACGCTCTATCTGAGAGATCGAAAGGAAATCGTCGCGCTCGACTTGAAGTGACGGGGTCTGACCCCAGGTTATTGCGGGCAGGGACGGCGCTGCCGGGCGTTCCAGAATTCGACGACGCGTCGCAGTTCCTTCAAGGGATCGCCGGTCGAAGCTTCGTCGACCTGGAGGCGCAGCACGGTGTCATTGTTCAACCACACACCGCAGCCCTTCTTCACGATCAGCATTGCGGCTGACTGCATGCCGCGCTTGTCGCCGCCGGCGAGCTGGCCGGCATCGAGCGCAGCCATCAACCGAAGCGACAGATGGCCCGTGGTCTTCTCGAAGGCCTCGACCATGCCGTTCACGACGTCTTCGCCGGCGAGGATGTTTCCCTGCGCCGTCGCAAATTTTCCTCCCTTGTGTCCGGCCCAGGCGGTCGCTTCGGGCCCGGTATGGGCGGCGTAGTTACCTTTCAGGTCCATCACCGCAAACTGCCGGCCCGCCTTCGGCCACGGCTGCCCGCGATAACCCGGATCCGGGTCGCTGTCGAGAACCGCGCGGATGATTGCGCCAGGGGTCATGCCGGCGCGCAGCAGCGCGAGCCCTTTCGGGCCGTAGCTGACATCCACGATCGCTTGCGTCGTGACGATCCCTGCATCAGCGTCCGCCCAGAGCACGCCATTGCCGGCCGAGAACACACGTGACTGCACGGCGCCGCCAAGCTCGCCGGTGGCGGGGTCGTAGCCGAGGATCGAAAATGTCGCGACCGGATCAGGAAGGGACTGGGCGCTCGGATAGAGCGTCAGGCATGCCGCAACAGCGGCAGCCGCAATCGCGGCTGACGCATAACGGGAACGTCGGTTCGTCATGAACCGGATTCTACCGCCAGGGCATCAATTTCTCGATCCAGGCGACGCGGGTGAGGTCGTTGTAGATCACCGTCACCATCAGCATCACCAGCAGCACGAAGCCGGCGAGCAGCATCTTCTCCTTGATCTTGATCGAGAAGTCGCGGCGCGAGAGCCCTTCGAGCGCGAGGATCGTGATGTGACCTCCGTCGAGAACTGGAACCGGCATCAGGTTGAGGAGCCCGAGATTGAGGCTGATCATCGACATCAGCGTGAACAGCTGCAGCCAGCCCGCGGACGCCGCACTGCCCGACATTTCGGCGATACCAACCGGTCCGATCAGCTGCTTCACGGGCGTGTCGCGGGTGAACAGGCCGGCAAGCGTCGTCACGATCATCTTCGTCCAGTCCCAGTTCTGCTTCGCGCTCATCTGGAGGGCCTGGATCGGGTTTGGCTTGATGACGCGGCCTTCCCACGAACTGAACTGGGCACCGATGCGAGCCGTGTCGGCCTTCTTCACCGGCGTAACCACGATCTGCTGCACCATTCCATTGCGCCGCACGTCGAGCGTCAGTGGTTTCCCATCGTGTGCGCGGATCGTCTGCACCAGTTCGTCATACGGGATTTCACGCTTGCCGTCGGCTCCGACAATGACGTCGCCGACCTGGAGCCCGGCTGCGATCGCGGGTTCGTCAGGCGTAAGTGCGACAATCTGCGGGTTGAGCGGCGGGAGGATGCCGACATCGCCGATCTCGTACTTGCCGTGCGCCGTCGGCGTGAGTTTGGTTTCCATCGTCGTGCCGGAGCGGATGTAACGGATCGTGAGCTCACGATTGGCCTTCGGCGCGACCACGGTCGCAAACTGCTCCCAGTCTTCGACATCGCGGCCGTTCACTGCGATCACCAGGTCACCGGCCTGAAACCCGGCCGCCTGGGCGGGAGAGCCCTCGACAACAGAGGTGACCAGCACCGGCTCCGACTGGAAGCGAGGAATGGGCGCGCCTTGATAGAGCACGACGGCCATGACGATCAGCGCGAGCGCCAGATTCATGACCGGTCCCATGACGAGGACCTGGAAGCGCTGCCACTTCGTTTTTGACAGGAACTCGTCGGGCGCGCCACTGCGGGCATCCTCGACCGTCTCGCCCGCCATCTTCACGTAACCGCCCAGAGGGATGATGCTCAGGCAGTATTCGGTGTCGCCGCGCGTGAACGACAGGACTTTGGGGCCGAACCCCAGCGAGAACGTGAGGACGCGCACCCCAATCCGCCGCGCCATCAGGAAATGGCCGAGCTCGTGGACGAAGATCAGCACCCCGAGGACGAACAAAAAGCTGAGGATGGTTGTCATCTGTAATTACTTATACGTTCGAGTTTACTTCATGGGTCTGCTGCTCGGCGAACCCGCGGGCCCAGCGGTCGATCGACCGCACGTCATCCAAGGTGGCCGTCTTGCGTCGGCCAGACTTCTCATACGCGTCCATCGCGGCGGATATCAAAACTGGTATGGCGACGAACGAAATTCGCCGTTCGAGAAAGGCCGCCACCGCAATTTCGTTGGCCGCATTCAACACAACCGGTAAACCTGAATCCCCTTCGAGTGCGCGAAATGCAAGGCCGAGACAAGGGAAGGCGCTGACGTCCGGCGCCTCGAAATCCAGCCTGCCCGCCCTCGCCAGGTCGAGCGAAGGCAAGGGTGATGCCCAGCGTTCGGGGTAGGAGAACGCGTACTGAATGGGCATCTGCATGTCGGTGACGCCGAGCTGCGCGATCACCGATCCGTCTACGAGCTCGACCATCGAATGCACCACCGATTGCGGATGCACCAGCACGTCGAGCTGGTCTCGCCGCATATCGAACAGCCATCGCGCTTCGATGACCTCGAGCCCCTTGTTCATCAACGTGGCGGAGTCGATGGTGATTTTGGGACCCATCCTCCACGTCGGATGCCGCAGCGCATCGTCAGGCGTGACGTTGTCGAGCTGTTCCCGCGCGGTACTTCGAAACGGACCGCCTGACGCTGTGAGAATCAGCCGGCGGATCTCCGATGGCGCGCGGCCGTGGAGACACTGATGAATCGCATTGTGCTCGCTGTCAACCGGCAGGATCGTGACCCCGCGGTGGTGCGCAGCCTTCATGACAAGCTCGCCCGCCATGACGAGGATCTCCTTGTTCGCGATCGCGATCGTCTTACCGCTGTCGATGGCGGCGAGTACGGCATCCAGCGCTGCGGTCCCCGAGGATGCGAAGAGCACGATGTCTGCCTCGGGATGGGTGGCGACGGCGAGTAACCCCTCGGCGCCGCTGGCCGAGATCTGCAGCGGTTTGCGCAGCCGTTTTCGGCGCAGCTCGGCTTCCACATCGGCAAGTGCCTGCGCCGAAGCCATAGCGATCGTGTCGGCCCCGGTCGCATCAACCTGGTCCGCGAACCGCGACGAATTTTCACCGGCGGCGAGGGCAACGATGCGAAGCCGATCCGGGTGCGCCGCGACCACGGCAAGCGCGCTCTGTCCGATGGAACCCGTAGCACCGACGATGGCGATGCGTTTCATTGAACCTGGAGGAATCGGACGAAAACGTAGTAGAGCGGCGCGGCGAACAGCCAGCTGTCGATGCGGTCCAGGACGCCTCCATGGCCGGGGATGATGTTCGACGAATCCTTCACACCGGCGCTGCGCTTGAGAAGCGACTCGAACAGGTCGCCCACGATACCGAGTGCCGCGATGCTCGCGCTCACGAGCGCGAGCAGAAACAGGTTCGCATCCGGGAATACATATCGGCCGCCGGCGGCCATCGCGAGAGTCCCGAAGATCAAGCCGCCGAACGCTCCCTCCAGGGTCTTTTTGGGACTGATCGTTGGGGCGAGCGGACGTTTCCCGAACGCCCGGCCGGTGTAGTACTGGGCACTATCGCTGATGACAATCGTCACCATCAGCAGCAGCAGCGCTTCGCGCCCCGCGAGGGCGCGCACGGCAGCGATGGCTCCGAGCGGCAGACCGATGTAGGCGATCGGCAGCAACGAGGCTGCCGCATCATGAAGAACGCGCGGCTCCGGACTGCCTGACGCGACTGCCAGCGCACCGATCGCAATCACGGCGCTCATGACGACCACGTCGGTCGCGACCAACGATCCGCCGACTGCGATGCACGCCGCGACGACCGCAATGCCGGCGATCGCGCGGGGAACGTGCGCGCCAAGTGCGGCAGCTATCGCCGCGTATTCGAAGAATGCGATCAACGCGGCGACGCAGGCCAGAAGCAGGGTCGCGAGGGGAGGAAGGTACCAGACGGTCCCGATCACGACGGGGAGCAGGACGAGCGCGCTGAGAACGCGCGTCATCAGCGGCCCGCGACGACCGGCTGGTTGATCCCGCCGTAACGCCGATCGCGCTTCTGATACGCGAGGATCGCCTGGAGCAGGTCGCGCTTCCGGAAGTCGGGCCAGAGCGTATCGGTGACCCAGATCTCCGCGTACGCAATCTGCCACAGGAGAAAGTTACTGACGCGCATCTCACCGCTGGTACGGATCAACAGATCGGGATCTGGCTGACCGGCAGTGTAGAGAAAACCGCTGAAGCGGGCCTCGTCGACGTCCTGTGGGTCCACCCCGGAAGCAATCATCCGCCTGGTCGCCTCGATGATCTCCGCTCGTCCGCCATAGTTCAGCGCGATGTTGAACTGCATCCCGGTATTCGCCGCAGTCTTGACTTCGGCGGCGCGCAGCTCCTGCTGAATGTCGCGCGAGAGTTCCTCCACTCGACCGATCACCTTGAATCGGATGTTGTTGCCGAGCAGCGTATTGAGCTCGAGCCGCAAATAGCGCTTCAGGAGCACCATCAGGGTGGAGACTTCCGTCGCCGGCCGCTTCCAGTTCTCGACTGAGAAGGCGTAGAGCGTGAGCACAGGTATGCCGATGCGGGCCGATCCCTCGACCACTTCACGGACGGATTCGATCCCCGCGCGGTGCCCTTCGACCCGGGGAAGGTGTCGCTGGGCCGCCCACCGGCCGTTGCCGTCCATGATCACGGCGACATGCTGGGGCAGGCGATCGAAGTTCACCTGGCGCGCAAGCGACTCCTCAGGGGAGCCGGCCGGGACGACAGATAGAAGTTCAGCGAGAGACATTGCGTAAACGGTGATGATACCAAGGGATACCGCCGAGGCGAAAGCGTTCCCTGCCTCGCCCTCAGTACAGAACGCGCACGAGGAAAAGGCCGGACGCAGGGGCAGTGGTTCCGGCACTGCTGCGAGACCGGCTGTCGAGTATCTCCCGCACCCGGCCGGCCGGCCAGCGTCCAAGGCCGACCTGGACCAGCGTGCCGGCAATCGTTCTCACCATATGTCGCAGGAAGCCGCTGCCTTCAACCCGCATCACGAGCGGCACATCGTTGCCTCCGCCCTCGCGCCAGTCGAGGCGATGGATCGTCCGCTTCGTCGACTTCACGACAGCACCAGCACCCTGGAAGGCAGCGAAATCGTGCTCGCCGATCAGGAAGTCGGATGCCTGACGCATCGCCGCGACATCGAGCGGCGGAACGACGTGCCACGCAAACCGCCGCACGAAAGGTGAAATCGTCGCCGCGTTGACGATACGATATTCGTAGACCTTGCCGATTGCACTGAACCGCGCGTGAAAGCCGCTCGCGGCTGCCTCGACATCCACGACCCGGACGTCGGCGGGCAGAACAGCGTTCAACGCACGCGCCAGGGGTCCAGTTTCGATCGGAACCGTCAAGACGATGCTCGCGACCTGGGCGAGTGCGTGCACCCCCGCGTCGGTGCGGCCGGCGCCAAAGACGTCAACGTGTGCCCCTTCGATCGGCCGCAGCGCGTCCTCTAGCAGCCCCTGGATGGAAATACCCGTCGCCTGCCGCTGCCAGCCCACGTACTCAGTGCCCTCATACTGCAGCGTCAGCTTCAGGGAGCGGTTCATCGGCAATTCCAAACGCCAAACGCCAAACTGCAAAAAAGTTTAAATATCAGTTGCACGTTCTGGTTTGAAGTTTGAAGTTTGGAATTTGGAATTTGAAGTTTGGAGTTGGAGGTCGCGTCAAGCGCGAGAGCCCGGCTTCACGACCGGATCCCCTTCAGCGCACATAGGGCACGTGTCCGGCTGGTACGTCTGAACCTCGAGCTTCACCAGCGGAAACAGCGGCACGCCGACCCGCGACGCAGCGTCACCGCGATCGATAATCGCCGCCGCGGCGAGCACTTTGGCTCCGGCCGCTTCCGCGACGTCGATGGTCTCGATGGTAGATCCGCCAGTGGTGATGACGTCCTCGACTACCAGCGCGCGATCGGATGGAGACATCGCGAAGCCCCGGCGGAGCATCAGCTTGCCGTCCTGACGCTCCGCAAAGATGGCGCGGACGCCGAGCGCCCGCGCCACCTCGTGCGCAATGACGATGCCGCCGAGTGCCGGCGACAGAACGACATTTACGCCGAGATCACGGACGCGATCGGCAATCGCGGCACCCAGAACCGCCGCGTGGTCCGGGTGCTGCAGGACGAGCGCACTCTGAAGATAGCGGCCGCTGTGGAGCCCGGACGACAGTCGAAAGTGCCCTTCGAGCAAGGCGCCCGACTGCCGGAAGAGATCGAGATAGTTCATTTCTGGCTTCCCGACGATGTCGCGGTGCGGCCACCCGTCTCTCTTTTCAGCCGCAGGTTGTCTTCGAACAGTCTCAGTATCCGCTTGTACTCGTCGGCCCAGCTGCTCGCCTCGGTGAACCCGTGGTTCTCGACAGGGTAAGGAGCAATTTCCCAATTCTCCTTGCGCAATTCGATCAATCGTTGCGCCAGCCGTACGGAGTCCTGGAAGGGCACGTTGGTATCCACCATCCCGTGCGCAATCAAAAGCGCGCTCCTCAGTCCGTCGGCGAAGTAGATCGGCGAGCTCTTGCGGTACGCCTCCGCATCCTTCTGCGGGATGTTCAGGATGTTCGACGTGTAACCGTGGTTGTAGTGAGCCCAGTCCGTCACCGGACGAAGCGCGGCGCCGGCAGCAAAGACATCCGGCGTCGTGAACAGGGCCATCAGCGTGATGAAGCCGCCGTAGCTTCCGCCGTAGACACCGATGCGTCTCGGATTGACGTTTTCCTTCGTGGTGAGGTACTTGGCTCCGTCGACGATGTCGTCGAGGTCCTTGCCGCCCATGTGGCGGTAGATCGCCGTCCGCCACTCGCGGCCGTAGCCGGAGCTCGCACGGTAATCGACGTCGAGCACGACATAGCCGCGCGACGCCAGCAGGTTATGGAACATGTACTCGCGGAAGTAGGTGGACCAGTACTTGTGGGCGTTCTGCAGATATCCCGCCCCGTGGACGAAGACGACCGCCGGCCTGGTCGGATCACGCCGCGCGCCGATCATCTCCGGCGTGAACAGGCGGGCATACACATCGACACCGTCTCGCGCCTTGAAGGTGATCACCTTCGGGTCGATCCAGTTGAACGCACGCCATTCAGCACTGGGCGTGGTGGTGACCTGCTTCGCCTCGGAGCCAGGCCGATTGGCCATCACGAACACCTCTGGCGGCTTCGTGCTGTACGAATAAACAAGACCGAGCGTTGATTCGTTGGGCGACACCGTCGCCTCGTTCGACCCGGTCATCTTCGTGATCTGTGTTCTCGTGCCGCCATCGATCGGCACGGTGTAGAGGTGACGTTCACCCGGATGGTTTTCGGTTGTCGTCACGTAGAACTTCTTACCGTCGGCGGCGACGTCCGCAGCTGTGACTTCCCACTTGCCGGTCGTGATCTGCTTTGCCCTGGCGTTGTCACTGCTGACGTCGAGCGTGTAGAGGTGCATCCACCCATCGCGTTCCGAGAGGAACCAGACGCGCTTGTTGTCCGGCAGGAAGTCGAGGCCCGAACCGCCGAATCCTGCCTCGCGAACCCAGGCATCGTCGTGCAGCGTGTCGATGACTTTCGTTTTGCCGGTCGCCGGCTCCAGGGTGACGAACCAGCGGTCCTTGTTGTCGGCCGACCGTGCTCCTGCCACCACCAGCTTTCCATCGTCGGAAACGGTCGGCATCGACCAGCGGATCTCCCGCTCGGCTCGACGGCCTGGCCGCGGTGTCTCGCCGACTGCTTCCTGGCCGGAGGCGGGAGCCGCCGGCTTGGCCGGCTCCGGATCGGCAACCGGCGGCGCAAAGCTGCCATCCGCCCAGACCGATTTGCCGGTCTTGACGTTGAGCACGGCCAGCATCCGGCGATCCTGTGTATCGCCGACGTTCGTGCGGGCGGTGATGTCTTCGACGTAACCACTTTCGGTCACGTAGTTGGGAACGATCGTGTTCTTCGCTCCCGCCGGCCTCTCCGAGACGACGATGAACACGTGCGTTTCGTCGGGCGAGAGCATCAGGTCAGACGCCGACTGCTGCGCGGAGATCTCGAAGGCAGGCAGCCGCTCCTGTTTGGCTTTGTCCTCCCGCTTCTTGCGCTCTTCAGCCTGCTTTTTCGTGAACTCGATCAGCTTCTGCTCTTCATCCTTGATGAACTTCTGGCTGTCGGTGAGCCGCGGCTCAGGGCGCTTCTGCGACACGTCGGTCAACTGCGTCACCATCGGACCGGAATTGTCGACGGCCACGATGAACAGATTGCCGCCGCTCACATAGGTCACATGCGTGTCCTTACGCGCCCATCTCGGACTTCCCTCGGGTCCGCTCGTCTTGGTGATCTGACGTCGAGTACCAGTAGTCGTGTCATAGATCACGATGTCGCCGCCGTCGCTGTACAACAGCCGCTTGTGAGCTGCGTCCCAGCGTCCGTTGCCGGGGGGTGCGTTCCTGGCATCGGCCTCGGACAGTTTTCGCGGCTCACCGCCGTCGCGGGCGACGACATAGGTCGACGACTCGTCTTCGCCGGGCTTGCGCCAGTCGAAATACAGGCGCTGCGAGTCACCCGACCACCGCAAGTTGGATGGCGGATAACCGACGAGATCAGGACCCCGCATGATGCTGTCGACCGTCATCTCGACCTTGGCTGGGGTAGTCTGCGCGGGCTTCCCGGCGGCGGGTGCCTGGGCTGAAGGAGTGGAGAACGAGAGAGCGGTCAGCGCAGCTGCCGCCAGAAGAGATCTGAATCGGGACATTCGGGGAGTATACAATCGCTGAAACACCACCTTCGCAGCCTTCGTCCAAGGCTTGTGGCCCCGTCCCGATTCTTGCTCTCTTACAGAAGATCGTTCCCGCTCAAGATACGTGGAGACTCGTGTAATGCGTTCTAACTCTCAGTTTTCTGCACGTCTGACCCCTGTGGCCGCCGTGGGTCTGGCACTCTGCCTGTTCGCTTCCGGCCGTCCGGTGTTCGCATCCGAACAGCAGCAGACCGCGCCAGTCGCGCCGGTCCTGCCTCCGCCTGCGGTCTCGACGCAGCCGCAACAGCCGTCGGGCCCGCAGCTCCAGATTTCGGCTGACGACGCCGTCCGGATGGCGCTCGAGAACAACCTGGGAATAAAAGCCGAGCGGCTCGGTCCCCAGATCGGCACCTACGGCGTCTCGCAGGCGCGGGCGCAGTACGCGCCGAGCCTGTTTTCGACGTCGACCAAGCGGAACTCGACCTCCCCGCCTGATTTCCTGGCGAGCGGCGGCGTCTCAACGACCACCACGTCCGATCGCATCGACACCAACGTCGGCGCGCAGCAGAACATACCGTGGGGTGGCGGTCGATATACGGTCGCACTCAATGCCTCCAAGGTTTCAACCAGCAGCGTGTCGAGCTTCAATCCTCAGCTCGGGTCCAATCTGAACGCCTCCTACGTTCAGCCGCTTCTGCGGAACTTCCGGATCGACGGGTTGCGACAGCAGGTGCTGGTGGCGAAAAAGGCGGAAGAGATCGCGGACCTCTCGCTGAGGTCTGCGCTGGTGGCTACCGAGCGAAACGTTCGCAGCGCGTATTACGACCTGGTTGGCGCCATGGGACGGCTCGACGTCGCCCGACAGTCACTCGACTTGTCACGCGAGTCACTGCGGCAGAACGAACGGCGAGTTGAAGTCGGCGTCATGGCTCGGATCGACATCATCGAGGCGCAGGCTGAAGTGGCCCGCGTCGAAGAGTCGGTCATTCTCGCGGAAGCGAACATCCGCCGCTTCGAGGACGTCCTCCGCACGCTGATCATGAACCCGGCGCAGCCGGATTACTGGACGGTGAGTCTCGTGCCGTCCGAACGACCGGTGCTCACCGCAAAGCCGGTTGATGTGGATGCCGCGGTCCGCAATGCGCTCGCCAACCGGACGGATCTCGCAGATGCCCGCAAGCGACTCGAGACAACCGACATCAATCTGAGCTATTCCAAGAACCAGAAGTTGCCCGCCGTCGACCTGATTGCCAACTACAACACTGTCGGCGTCGGTGGCACGCAGTTCCAGTTCGGCGAGGGATTCCCGCCGCCGATCGAAGGCCAGACGCAGCGCAGCTTCATGGACGCGCTTCGCGACGTCTTCGGCAACAACTTCAAGACCTGGAGCGTGCAGCTGCAGATCAATTACCCGATCGGCACGAGTCCGGCGGACGCCAACGTCGCATCGACCAGGCTCCAGCGCGAGCAGCAGGTGACCAGCCTGCAGCAGCTCGAACTGCAGATCACTGCGTCGGTGCGCGATGCCGGGCGTCAGGTGAGCACGAGCCTTCAGCGGGTCGAAGCGACCCGAAAGGCGCGCGAGTTCGCCGAGATCCGCCTC
>Ga0126307_10003039_pt1 | contig 11420 bp, 9 predicted proteins | sample Plot28_FD_89955 | JGI IMG/M metagenome (GOLD analysis project Ga0126307, IMG submission 89955) | Serpentine soil microbial communities from UC McLaughlin Reserve, CA, USA - Plot28 | ecosystem: Environmental > Terrestrial > Soil > Grasslands | place: USA: UC McLaughlin Reserve, Lake County...
ACCGGTGCAGGCGGCGGCCTCGGCCCTGTCGTCGCCAAGCGCCTGGCCGACGCCGGTGCCAACCTCGCCCTCGCCGACCGCCATAAGGAGATCGCCGACCTCGTGGCCCAGGACCTCCCGGACGACCGAGTCGCCTCCCAAGCCGTTGACCTCCTCGACGAGTCCCAGGCCAACGACTGGGCCGCGTCCACCGAGAAGAAGTTTGGCCGCATTGACGGCCTGCTCCACCTGGTCGGCGGCTACCGCGGCGGTGACCCCATCGACTCCTTCGACCTCGCCGACTACGACTTCCTCCACGGCCTCCTCGTCCGCACCCTCCAACTGACCACCCGCGCCTTTCACTCCGCCCTCACCGCCAGCGACCACGGCCGCTTCGTCCTCGTCTCCGCGGCCGCAGCCCAGAACCCCGAGAACACCAACGCGGCCTACGCCTCGACCAAGGCCGCGGCGGAGGCCTGGACCCTGTCCCTCGCCGACTCCTTCGCCGGCACCAACGCCACGGCCAACATCATCGTCGTCAACGCCATCGAGACCCCCCGGATGCGCGAGGAGAGCCCCGGCACCCAGAACCCCAACTTCACCCCCGTTGAGGACCTCGCCGACGCCATCGCCTTCCTCTGCTCGGACTCCGCGGCCCGCATGAACGGCCAGCGCCTCGCACTCCACCCCTGAGGCCCCGGCGGGGCCCAGCAGCCACCGTCAAAGCCTCTCCCGCCCCTCGCTAAAGTGAGGGCGCGCCCGGATAGCTCAGTCGGTAGAGCACTTCCATGGTAAGGAAGGGGTCGCCGGTTCAAGTCCGGCTCCGGGCTCTTCGCGATGCCACCGGACGACGCATCACTGGTCATCCACGCAGGCGCAGGGGCCGGCAGCCAGCTCCCCCTCGACGGCGAGCTCATCCTCGGCCGCGAGCACGCGACCGCTGACCTCGTGATCGAGGACCCCGGCGTCTCCCGCCGCCACGCCCGCGTCCTCCCCGACAACGGCACCGTGATCGTTGAGGACCTCGGCTCCTCCAACGGCACCTACGTGAACGGCGAGCGCATCACCGGCCCGGTCCAGGTCGGCACCGGCGACGAGGTCCAGATCGGCGCGACCATCCTCGGCATCCAGGGAGGTGGCACCGCCGCCACCGCCGTCATGCCGCCCGGCGCCCCGGCCACCGAGCACCACCCCGGTCCCGCCCCCCAGGCCCCGGCCCAACCCGTAACAGCCGGCCGACCCGCACCCCGCCGCCTCGCTCCGCCGCCACACCAGCCGAGCAACATCCCGGCCCTCGCGGCCCTCTTCCTCGGCCCCCTCTCGATCCTCCTCGTCTTCCTCAGCACCGGCGGCTTTTTCATCGCCCTCCCCTGCGGCATCGCCGCCATCGTCCTCGGCACCATCGGCATCCGCAACGCGGACCGTCGCCAACTCGGCCACCGCGGCCTGGCCCTCCTCGGTCGCATCACCGGCTTTGTAGGCACCCTCCTTGCCACCCTCGCGCTCATCCTTTTCGTCGTCGTCGCCGCCGCCCTGGACACCACCGAGAGCAGCGTCAGCGGCCTGATCGACGCGGTCCGCGACGAGGTGGAGGGCATCGACGTCCCCGACGTCAACGCCCCCGATGTCAACGACGTCAACGCCCCCGACGTGAACGCCCCGGACCCGAGCGGCGGTGAATCCGGCGGCGGCGAATCGGGCGGGGCCGAATCCGGCGGTGACTCGGGCGGCGCCGCGGCGCCCAAACAGTAACTGGCTGCCCAGCCAGCTTCCTCTAGGCTCCGGCGCCGTGGACTTCAAGCTCACCGACGAGCAGCGCGACTTCGTCTCCGCCATCCGCGACTTCTGCCAGCGCGAGTGCGGCACCCAGGAGCAGCGCGAGCAACTGACCAACCACCACACCGAGCTCCACAACTCCGAGATCTACAAGAAGATGGCCGACCTCGGCTGGCTCGGACTCACCATCCCCGAGGAGTACGGCGGCTCCGGCGGCACCATGCTCGACGCCTGCCTGTTCATGGAGGAAACCTCCCGCGGCCTCGCACCCATCAACGGCTACGCCACCACCCTGATCGTCGCCGGCGCCACCAAGCGTTTCGGCACCGACGAGCAGAAGCAGAAGGTCCTCGGGGGCATCGCGTCCGGCTCCGTCGAATCGATCGCCATGACCGAGCCAGAGTCCGGCTCGGACGTCGGCTCCCTGACCACCGAGGCCGTCCACTCCAACGGCGGCTACGTGATCAACGGTCAGAAGGTCTTCATCTCCAACGCCCACATCAGCGACCACGTCCTGGTCGTCTGCCGCACCACCAAGGGCGAGAACAAGCACGAGGGCCTCTCGATGATCTTCGTCCCGATCCGCACCGAGGGCATGGAAATGACCCCCATCGACACCATGGGCGGCCGCGAGACCAACACCATCTACTTCAACGACTGCGAGGTCCCCGCGGACCAGCTCCTCGGCGAGCAGGACCGCGGCTGGACCCAGCTCATGGCCGGGCTCAACACCGAGCGCCTCATCCTCGCGGCCACCATGCTCGGCATCGGCCAGCGCGCCTTCGACGACGCCCTCGCCTACGCCAAGGAGCGCAAGCAGTTCGGCCGCCCGATCGGTTCTTTCCAGGCCCTCCAGCACCGCTTCGCCGACCTCGCCACCGAGCTCGAGGCAGCCCGCCTGATGACCTGGTGGGTCGCCACGCTCACCGACGAGGACCCGGACCGCATGCTCCCCAAGGAGGCCTCGATGGTGAAGCTCTTCGTCACCGAGACGGCCCAGCGCGTCGCCCTCGAGGGCATGCAGATGATGGGCGGCTACGGCTACTCATCCGAGTACGACATGGAGCGCCTCGTGCGCGCCACCCTGGTCTCGACGATCTACGGCGGCACCTCCGAGATCCAGCGCGGCATCATCGCCAAGACGCTGGGTCTCTAAGCGGCGCTGCTCGAGATCACGGGCCCGGTCCCGTGTACCCGTTCGCATAGCACGGCCGCGCTACCGGCCCCGGGTCAGCGCACTGGTCGATGAACCCGTTCGGCTGCAGCCAGCTCGCCTCATGTGCGACCCCGTCCACCGCCCGGCGCGGGTACTGGTGAGGGTCACATCCGTACACACTCACCGGGTTGGGCGGAAGCTCAACCAGCGGCGCGGGCGCAGTTCCATGCTGGGGATTGCCGTTCTCATCCGTGCAGTCCTGGATGCCGTCGAACCCGAGCGGCCCCCCGTCGTAATAGACCATCGCAGCGGATCCGCTGAACGGGTACGACGGAATGGCCGGGATGCCGAGGAACGGGTTGATGTCCCAGTGCCGTCCGGCATCGAGCGCGGGGGTATGGACCTGCGCGCCGATCGTCCGCGCTTCCACCTCGGCGGCGACGTTCGTCACCTGGTGGTCACCATATGCGAGCTGGAGCAGCACGCGGTGTGGAGGCGTGTTGGGCAGCGGATCGTCGGTCATGTGCTGCGCGTAGCCATTGGCCTCACCGCGGTCCCAGAGCAGCTGCATCAGCGACAGCAGCAGCGGCCGCTCGAGCTGGTTCGGGTAATTGTCGTATAGACCCAGGCCCGGAAGCTCGGAGAACTCCGCGAAGTCGGTGCTGCGGCGCAGCAGCGTCGAGTAATTCATCCCGACCACGTTGAGCACCGACTGGGTCAGGTCTGGCTCGAGCGCGGTCAGCGCACCGCCCATGATCGCCCCCTGGCTGATCCCCTCCCAGTACAGCCCCTGCGCGGGGTCGAGCACCGGGATCGGATCCTCTCCACCGTCCCCATCCGGATCCAGCTGGAACGCCGGGTCCGTGTCGAACCCCTCCGGCTGCATCATCGCCCGGCCGAGATAGATCATGTTCACGAAGCCCTGGATCATCCGGTCCGACAGCTTCGTGAAGTTCGAGACGTTGCTGAGCACCGAGATGACCGTCCCGATGTCATCGACGGAGAAACCCGCCCAATTCGTCGCGCACCAGGTTGTGTTGCTGATGTTGGCCTCGCTGTTCGAGAACCGGACCATGTCGTCGACCTGAGTGAAGTCACCGAGCAGGCCGTGGCCGAAGATGCCGCTCTGGGTCGGTTTGACCGTTCCCCCACTGACAGCTGAGTTCGGGATCACGCACTGGAAGCGCACGCCGGTGGTTCCGACATCCGGATCGTCGGCCGTCCCGGTCGGTGTGGCCGTCGGGTCGGGCGACCCGGGCGCGTAGTTGAACGTCCCGCCGGGATGGCAGTTGCCGTCGCTCAGGTAGCAGGGGATGTTCGTCAGCTCACCGTCGATCAGGCGGAGCGTGTTCGCCGGCACATCCGGGTCGGGCGCGTCCTGCACGCTGGTGATGTGGAAGGTCGGCGCGTCCCCGTCGATCACTCCGTCGCCCGGCGTGTCGTCCCCGAGCTGGTGCAGCGCGTCGTCGCGAATCGCCAGCGCCCGGCCGGCGAGGCTGTGCTCACTCGCCACGGTGAAGTCCCAGGCCATGTACAGGTTCGACCGCTGGATCCCGTCGCCCTGCAGCGTCGTGATCAGGTCCTCCATGTGTGGACGGCGGTTCTCGATCGCCGCGTTGGAGGTGATCAGCCGGTCGCGGTAGACGCGGAACGGCATCGGCGGATCGACCGGGTCGTCCTGGGCATCGCGCAGCCCACGCAGGGCGACGATGTAGCTATGCCCTTCGGTGAAGTTCTTCGCCGGCCGGATGATCAGGTTGACGTCTCGGGTATTGCCGGGCGTGTAGTGGTTCGGGTTCGCGTCGAGCTCGGCCCAGATCGGCTGACGCTGCCCGGTCGCGGCATCGATCACGACCACGGGCTGGTGCGCGTCGCTGTAGCGATGCAGGTCGTTGATCGGCACAAAGCCGGTGTTGTCGAACCCCGCCTGAGTCTCGACCTCTGGGATCTTGATCGTGATCAGATTGCCCGGGCTGAACCCATCGGCCCGGTTGATGTCGGTCGGGTCGGCGTGGGCGCCGTTCTTGTTCGCCGGCGTCGAATTGATGTTCAGGTTCAGCCGACGCCCCGTGTCACTGCTGGGATCGGCCTTGGTGAAGTAGTCGTTCGGCCAGGGCTGCAGGCAGACGGCCGGGTCCATGAAGTCGCACCGGTCCGCGTTGGAGGTGTCGATCGGCGCCCCGAAGTACGGGCGGGATGTCGGGTTCTCCGATCCGACGCTGCAGACGGCGAGATCGCGATCGAGAGGGGTCACCGGGCCGCTCCCGCCCTTGTCCTCCTTGCCCTTGTCCTTGAGGAGGTCTCCGCGCAGGGCCTCGATGGAGCAGCCGCCCAGGGCGGCCCTGCCGGCGCTGGAGAGGGGGACGTCGACCCGCGACTTGCCCGGATCCACCGCAATCGGCGCCGTGAGCGGGACCGCCGCGCCGCCGCTCTGGAACCCCTCGACCTGCACGCTCTTCTTCGGGCTCCCGCCCTTGACCTCGACCGTCACCGCTCCCGCGTCCAGGATCGCGTGCTGTTGGGTGCTGAGGACGGTCACCTTGCCGCCCGCTTCTCCCTCCGCGGCCCCCGCCAGCAGGCCGGCGCAAAGCAACGTCAGTCCTGTGAGTGCCAGCGCGAACCCTCGGGTCGGCGATTCAGGTCGCTCCAATGGTCCCTTCCTTGCTCTCCTCCGCGCCACTCCCTGGCGCGCGATTGCCGGCAGCCTATCGAATGAAAAATGAGCCCCGGCGAGGCCGGGTCTCTCGGCCCGATCTCGTGGATAGTCGGTACGGCCCGCTCGCCAGGTGATTTAGTACCGCTCCTAGACCTAGCCGGGGAGAGGAGAAACGGGATGGACCTGGAGAGCTTTGAGGACGTGCGACCCGACCTCGAGTCGCTTGAGGGCTCGCATCGGCTCGGCCGGCGAAGCTTTCTGATCGGCGCGCTGGCGGCGGGGGCCGCCGTGGCGGCTCCGGTGAACTACGCCGCCCTCGCGCGAAAGCGCCGCATTCCCATGGCGAAGCACGCCAAGTTCGACGTCGGCGTTGCGTCCGGCTTCCCGCGGCCTCGCGGGATCGAGGTCTGGACCCGCCTCGGGGATATCAAGCGGACCTCGCAGCTGAGGCTCCTGGTAGCGACCGATCGCAAGTTCGGCAACGTCGTCGAGGAGAAGGTCGTCACCGCCCGCAAGGACCGCGACTTCACGGCGCGCACCTTCGTCAAAGGCCTGAAACCGGACCGCCACTACTTCTACAGGTTCGTCACCGAGCATTCCAAGTCACCAGTCGGCCGTTTCAAGACGGCCCCGCCTCTCGACTCCCGCAAGCCAGTCCGCATCGCCTTCTACTCCTGCCAGCACTATGAGTCCGGCTTCTACAACGCACAGCGGGCGATCGCCAAGGAGCGCGATTTGGATCTGGTCCTCTGCCTCGGCGACTACATCTACGAGACCGGCGGTGGCAGCGGCGTCCGCGGGGACACCAGCGGCGACAACCACGACGGCGACACCCAGCTGCTGCGCGAGTACTGGTCGAAGTACCGCCTCTACAAGTCCGACAAGGACCTGCAGGCGATGCATGCAGCGCATCCGTTTCTCTCCACCTGGGACGACCATGAGGTGGAGAACAACTACGCGGACGGACAGCCGAGCTCGAGCCAGAACGACCCGGCCAGAACACAGCCGGGTGCACCCCGCCGCGTTTCCTTCGCCCAGCGCCAGACCAACGGCTACCGGGCGTTTTTCAACTACATGCCCCGCATCCGGTTCAAGGGGGACCGACGTCGCATCTTCGAGGGGTACCGGCTCGGCCGGCTGGTGGACCTCCTGCTCACAGACGAGCGCCAGTACCGGGACCGCCAGCCGTGCAACGACCAGCAGCTCGACCTCAGCGGCTGCCCGGAGGCCGACTCACCGCGGACGATGCTGGGTGCGAACCAGCTCGATTGGTTCCTCCGGAACCTGAAGGACTCGCCAGCCACGTGGAAGGTGTGGGGGACGCAGCTGATGGTGATGGCGACTCGACTCCCCGGCGGCGTCCCAGCGCAGGTCGACGCGTGGGACGGCTATGGCTATGAGCGCAAGCGGATTCTCGACTTCATCCTCGACAACAACATCCAGAACGTGGCGGCGATCACCGGTGACATCCACACCTTCTTCGCGGGAACGGCCTACACCACAGGCGATCAGTCAACGGGCAGAGCAGCGCTTCCCGAGTTTGTGGGCGGCTCCGCCACCTCGCTCGGGCTGCCTGAAGCGACGGATCTTTCCCCAGAAGTCCTGACTCTGCTCGCGGCGGTGAACCCGCACATCTCCTTCTACGACTTCGTCAAGCGCGGATACGGGGTAATCGAGCTCGGGCCGGCCGAGGCGGTCTGTGAGCTGAAGGCGGTCGACGCCCTGCATCAAGGCACCTCGACGCCGACCACGATCGCCAGGTTCCGGGTCCCACTCGGCGCCCGCTCGCCGGAACGGATCGGTTAGACCGGAGCCGTTGGACAGGGTGGCGCGAGTTGTGAATACCGGGCTACGTGACCGGACGCAGTCTGATTAGATTCTCGGCGCCGGAGGAGGAGATGCCAGCCAGGAAGGCAAGACATCGTCGTGGGACCCTGATCGTCGCGATTGCAATCGCGGCCGTCGCTGTGCTGCTGCCGGCGCTCGCCTTCGCCCACATCGAGCGCGCCTCCTACTGGCCCGATCCCGCGGCCGACACATCCGTCAATCCGCCGGCTGGCGGCGCCGTCCCGGACGTGCGCAGCCTCTACACCGCGCTCAAGGTCCCGCCCCCTGGGGAGACGCGCGTGGTCTGCCAGCCGGACTCGCTGCAGCGGCTGGACGCCGACCTGGCCAAAGCCCAGACGACCGGATACAAGCTCCGCGCTTCGCAGCCGGCGATCCGGCTCAGCAAGAAGGAAGCGAAGACGCTGCGGCACTTCAACGTCAAGCTGCTCAAGCGCTGCGAATACAGCTCGATCCAGGACGCGGTCAATGACTCCCACAACAACGACCGCGTCGAGATCATGCCCGGGCTCTACACCGAGCCCAAGTCGCGCGCGAAGCCGACCAACGACCCGGCCTGCGACCAGTACGAGATCACCAACGACAAGGGCCAGGTCGTCGCGCTCTCCTACGCCTACCAAGTCCACTGCCCGAACGACCAGAACCTGATCGCGGTCCTGGGCCGCGGTCTGAGTAGCACCCCGGTCCCCCAGCCGCCGCTGCTCGACCGACACAACATCCCCGACGCGGGCCCGTGCATTCGCTGCAACCTGCAGATCCAGGGCACCGGCGCCACCCCTGACGCCGTCACCGTCGACGCGGGAAATACCGCCTCGGGCGACGGCGCCCCGATCGGATCCGTGAAGGACATCGTCATTCGCGCCGACCGGGCCGACGGCTTCGTGCTCGACAACGTCAAGCTTCGCCACTCCGATGAGCACGGCATCTACGTGACCGAGACCGACGGCTCTCATCTCAACCGGCTCAAGGCGCTGTACTCGGCTGAGTATCCGATCCTCACCTTTGTCGCCGACCACTCGCTGATCGAGAACTGCGACGCCTGGGGGGCCGGCGACGCCGCCATCTACCCAGGCGGGAGCGCGGACCTCGGCGAGGAGCTACCGCCCGACCAGCGCCGCTACGGCACCGAGATCCGCAATTGCGACATGCACCACAGCGCCCTCGGCTACTCGGGGACCAACGGGAACGCGGTGTGGATCCACGACAACGAGATCTACGACAACACCATGGGACTCTCGACCGACGTCTTCACCGCACCGGGTCACCCGGGCTTCCCCCAGGACTCGGATCTCATCGAGAAGAACAACTTCTACTCGAACAACTTCAACACCTACCTGCCGGCGTGCCCAGGGACGCAGAAGCCGGGGCCGAATGGCCCCAGCCAGGGCTGCTCAGACGTCGAGTCGACGGTGCCCGTCGCGGTGGGGGTCGGCCTCTGGATCGCGGGCGGCAACGCGAACATCGTCCGGAACAACCGCTTCTGGGACAACTGGCGCCGCGGCACGATGCTCTTCGCGATCCCGGACATCCTCGTCTGCCCGCCGGACAGTGACGATCAGGTCCCCGGATGCAACCCGGTTCCTCTCGACCCGCCCATAACCCATGACGTTGCGTCGACCTCGTACCGGAACCAGTTCTACGGGAACAAGATGGGCGTCGCATCCAATGGCAGCGTGCAGCCCAACGGCGAGGACTTCTGGTGGGATCAGGGCGGGCTGGTAGTGGACCCGACTTTCAACAGCGCCAACTGCTGGTACGACAACACGGGTAAGGACGGGACGGCCGCGAGCGTGACCGCCACGCCGTCGCCAACCGGCACCCCGCCGGACAACCTGCCGTCCGACTGCGGTAACAGCCCGCTGATCGGCGGCAGCGGCCACGGTCAGACCGCCGAGCTTCTAGGGTGCAACACGGGAGCCCCGAGTTGCACCTGGTTCACGACACCCCCGAAGCCGTAGCCAGTCGCCGCGCGACCAGAGCTCGGCGTGGCCTCGCACTGATGCTCGTCGCCGCCGCGGTGGGGATCGCGGGCTGCGGCTCAGGCTCCTCGACACAGCCCCAGGTCGACGTCGGGGCGAACGTAGGCCAGCCGATCAACCTGGCCGACTGCGACGACTGGCAACAGGCGAACGTAGAGCAGCGCCTCGGGACGATCGAGCAGCTGAAGGGCTTCGCCGGCGGTCCGATCATCGGCAACAACGCCGCGTCCCCGTCGGGGACCGGTTCCGTCCTGGAGGACAAGGACGCATACGACCTCTTCAACCGATGGTGCGGGCAGAGCTTCGCGCGCGGCTTCAAGCTCTACAAGCTCTATGAGCGAGCCGCGGTCTTCACGGGCCGACCCGAGCAGTAGCGGCGGTTGGTGCAAACGGTCGCTATTCTTGGGCTCACCTCGTGCCTGGGGCCGGGGGTTTTTTTCTGTCCGGCCGTAGATTCGGCCCTTTGTGGCGGCCGTTGGTGGCGAAGCCGGACACGGCGAAGAACCGAAGTAGTGAAGCAGAGGAGACATGGCCTCCGACGTTCGAATTGGCGTGACACTCGCTTGCGAGGAGTGCAAGCGCCGCAACTACGAGACGAACAAATCCCGGCGGAATTCGCCGGACCGGATCGAGCTGCGCAAGTTCTGTCGCTGGTGCGGTCGCCACACCCCACATAAGGAAACGCGCTAGGGCGCAGGTCGAGATGGCGAAGACGAGAGCACAGAGAAAGGCCGAGCGACGCCGCCGCCAGCAGGCCGAGCAGCGCCGTCGTCAGTCCGATCCCGCCGCGAGCCAGGAGGAGCGCGGCCAGGAGGACACCCAGCGCGGGGTCTCGGGCGAGGTCGCCGAGGCAGAGGCGGTGCTGGAGACCGGAGCGCAGACCGAGGACTACGGCGAGCGCGTGGAGGAGCGCCCGGACACCGGCGGCGACGGATCACCCGTCCCCGGAGTCATGCCCTCGCCGGTTCGGCCCGAGACCGCTGCCGAGCCGGAGGCGCCGGCACCCTCACGCGCCGACGTCGGCCAGCCGGAGGGCGAAGCCGCGACCGAGGCACCCGCCGAGCCCCGCGAGAGCCGCCGGGATCGCCGGGCACGCGAGAAGGAGGAGCGGCGCAAGGCGCGAGCCAAGGAGCTTCAGAAGCGAGGGGCGGAGAAGGCGGAGAAGCGCCGCGGCCCGGTCCTCGGCTTCCTGCTCTCCTGCTGGGCCGAGCTGAAGCGAGTGCAGTGGCCCGATCGGGACACCCTGGTCCAGGCCTCGGCCGTGACCTTCATCTTCGTGGCGATCATGGCCGCCTACCTGGGCGCCCTCGACGCCGCCTTCAACTGGCTGATCCAGCGGCTGATCTAGGGACTGGGGACTTCGACGAATGTTCCGCTGGTACGTCATCAACACCTACTCGGGGCACGAGAACAAGGTCAAGCAGAACCTGGAGCACCGAGTCCACACCATGGGGCAGGAGCGCAACGTGCGCCAGGTCGTCGTCCCCACCGAGCAGATCTCGGAGATGAAGGACGGCCAGAAGGTGCAGACCGAGAAGCGCACGATGCCCGGCTACGTGCTGGTCAACATGGAGATGACCGACGATGCCTGGGGCCTGGTCAAGAACACCCCCGGCGTCACCGGCTTCGTCGGCTCCCGCAACAAGCCCATCCCGCTCTCCAAGGTCGAGGTCGACCGCCTGCTCCACCGTGAGACCGCCGAGCGGCCCAGGACCCGGGCGCAGTTCTCGATCGGCGAGTCCGTCAAGGTGGTCTCCGGCCCGCTGGCGGACTTCTCCGGCGAGATCGCCGAGATCAACGAGGACGCCGCCAAGCTCAAGGTCCTGGTCTCGATCTTCGGGCGCGAGACCCCGGTCGAGGTCAACTACGACCAGGTCAAGAAGATCTAGGCTCGGCCGATGGCGAAGAAGGTCCTCACCCAGATCAAGTTGCAGATCCCCGCCGGCGCGGCGAACCCCGCGCCCCCGGTCGGCCCCGCCCTGGGCCAGCACGGCGTCAACATCATGGAGTTCTGCAAGGCGTTCAACGC
>Ga0126307_10003040_pt1 | contig 11419 bp, 10 predicted proteins | sample Plot28_FD_89955 | JGI IMG/M metagenome (GOLD analysis project Ga0126307, IMG submission 89955) | Serpentine soil microbial communities from UC McLaughlin Reserve, CA, USA - Plot28 | ecosystem: Environmental > Terrestrial > Soil > Grasslands | place: USA: UC McLaughlin Reserve, Lake County...
CCCGCTGCTCGTAGGCGGCGTCGACGCCCTGGGCGATGTCGCCCGACTGCTCGTCGATCGAGGTGATGACACCGCAGGTGTTGCCGTCGAAGCCGAAGGACTCGCGGTCGTAGCCGATCCCGCAGATCGTCTCGCGGGCGATCTTCGGGATGTCCACGTAGGCCGATGTGGTGATCTCGCCCGCCACCACCGCCAGCCCGGTGGTCAGCAGCGTCTCGCACGCCACCCGGCCCATCGGGTCCTCGGCCAGGATGGCGTCGAGGACGGCGTCCGAGATCTGGTCGGCCATCTTGTCGGGGTGGCCCTCGGTCACGGACTCCGAGGTGAAGGTCCAGCGGCTCATCGAGCCCTCCTGTGAGAAGCGACGGCGTCGAGGACCGTCCGGGCCACGGCCCGCTTGTCGGAAAGCGGTACATCCTGCCTCATCCGGGACGGGCCGAGGATCACCACCTGGTTGGTGTCGTGCTCGAACCCGGCCCCGGGGGCGGACACGTCGTTGGCCACGATGAGGTCGAGGCCCTTGCGGGACAGCTTGTCGGCGGCGGCGGCCACCACGTCACCGGTCTCGGCGGCGAAGCCGACGAGGGTCTGGCCGGGCGGCTTCCGGCGGCCGAGGCCGGCCAGGATGTCGGGGGTGGGCTCGAGGACCACCTCGGGCACGCCGTCGGCCTTCTTGAGCTTGGCGTCGGCCACCGCCTTGGGGCGGAAGTCGGCCACGGCGGCGGCCATGACGATGACGTCGCTGGCGTCGGACCGGCTGGCGACGGCCCGCTCCATCTCCTCCGCCGTCTCCACCCGCACCACCTCGACCCCAGGGGCGGCGGGGCGGGCGGTGGTGGTGACGAGGGTGACGGTGGCGCCCCGGGCGGCGGCCTCGTCGGCGAGGGCGTGGCCCTGCTTGCCGGAGGAGCGGTTGCCCACGTAGCGGACGGGGTCGATGGGCTCCCGGGTGCCGCCCGCGGTGACGAGGACCCGGAGGCCGGCCAGGTCCTGCGTGCCCGCCAGGACGGCGGCGCAGGCGGCGACGATGTCCTCCGGCTCGGCCAGGCGGCCGACGCCCACGTCGCCGCCGGCCAGGTGCCCCTCGCCGGGCTCGACGATCGTCACCCCCCGGCGGCGGAGCGTCTCCACGTTGGCCTGCACGGCCGGGGACTCCCACATCTCGGTGTGCATGGCCGGGCACACGACGACGGGGGCCCGGGTGGCGAGCAGGGTGGCCACGAGGAGGTCGTCGGACAGCCCGGTGGCGTAGGCGGCCAGGACCCGGGCGGTGGCCGGGGCCACCACGACGAGGTCGGCGCGACGCCCCAGGGTGGTGTGGGGGCTCGGCTCCGGCGCGTCCCAGAGCGAGGTGCGGGCGGGCTCGGCCGCCACGGCCGAGAAGGTGAGGGCCCCGACGAAGCGGAGGGCGTCGGGGGTGAGGACGGGGCTGACGAGGGCCCCGCCGTCGCCGAGCCGGCGGCAGACCTCGACGGCCTTGTAGGCGGCGATCCCGCCGCTGACCCCGAGGACGACCCGCCGGCCCTCCAGGGCCATGGCCGAGGGCCTACTCCCCGAGATCGCCGTCGCTGAGGGTGCCGACGGGGCCGAGCTCCCGCTCCGTCTCGTCCGCCAGGGCGAGGGCTGCGGCGTCCGAGTCCTCGGCCAGGCGGGTGTACGTGATCTTGTCCGCCGCCACCTCTTCGAAGGCGATGGAGAGCGGCTTGCGGGCGCTCGAGGTCACCTGCGGCGGGACCAGGGAGCCCAGGCCCTCGCCCAGCTGGTTGTAGTAGGAGTTGACCTGGCGGGCCCGGCGGGCAGCCAGCGTGACCAGGGTGAACTTGGAGTCCACCCGGCCCAGCAGCTCCTCGATGGCCGGGTTCATCATCGTGTCTTGGCGCCAGGACATGGGGTCCAGCCTACTCGGGGGGGCGGTCGGGACCTCGCGCATGCAGGGCCGACAGGGCCGACAGCACGGCGGCGACCAGGGCGGGGGGGTCGGTGCGGGTGGAGTCGAGCACCAGGTCGTAGATCGACGTGTCGGTCAGGTCGATGCCGTAGGTCCGCAGGTAGCGGTCCCGTTCGGACGCCTCGCGGGCGGCGTTGGCGGCCGCCGCCGTGGCCGGGTCCGTGGCCTCACGGCCGGCCACCCGGGCGGCCCGCACCGAGTCGTCGCAGGTCACCCACACCCGGAGGGCGGGCAGGCCCTCGCGGGTGGCCACCCACCCGGCCAGGCGGCCCTCGAGGACCACGCCGCCCCGGCGACCGTGGGCCGCCATGCGGGCGTCGAGCTCGACGTCCACCTCGGGGTGGTCGGCGGCGTGGCGCCCGAAGGCGGCCACGTCCATGCCCTGCTCAGCGGCCAGGTGCCGGAACAGGGTGCCGGCGTCGACGTGCTCGAGGCCCGCCTGGCGGGCGGTCTGCGCGGCGACCGTGGTGGTGCCCGCCCCGGGCAGGCCCGAGACGGTGAGAACGGAGCCCGAGGGCTCGTTCAGCTGGCGGAGAGCGTCTCGAGCAGCTTGGTGCGCTGGTTGGCCCCGAGGCCCTGCACGCGGCGGGTCTCGCTGATGCCCACGTCCTCCAGGACGCGGCGGGCCTTGACCTTGCCGAGCCCGGGCAGGGACTCGAGGACCGTGAGGACCTTCATCTTCCCGGCGTTCGGGTCGGAATCGGCCTGATCGAACAGCTCGCCGAGGGAGGTGGACCCCATCTTGAGCTTGTCCTTGATCTCGGCACGAGCACGTCGGGCAGCGGCGGCCTTGTCGAGGGCGGCCTGGCGCTGCTCAGGGGAGAGCTGGGGAGGCTGCGGCATGCGGGAGACCCTACTCGGGTGCGCCTGCCAGGTGGTTCATCCGTTCGTCATGTGATCGTCGAGACGTAGTGGCCGAGGGCGGCGGCCGGATCGGGGGCGGCCGTCACGGCCCGTCCCACGACGAGCAGATCGGCCCCTGCGGCGAGCGCCTCGGCCGGTGTCGTCACGCGGCCCTGGTCGTTCCGGTCGGCCCAGGGCGGGCGTGTGCCGGGGACCACGAGGGTGGCGCCCGGCGCGAGCGGGCGGATGAGCGCGAGGTCCGGCGCGCCGCACACGAGTCCGCCGCAGCCGGCGTCGAGCGCGGTGGTGACTCGCTGGCGCAGGAGGTCGTCCGGTGCGTCGGGCTCGCTGGTGAGGACGGTGACCCCGAGGGCGGTGGGTGCAGGGAGGCCCGCGTCCTTGGCGCCGGCGTCGAGGCCCTCGACCGCGGCGCGCAGCATGGCCGGCCCGCCGGCCACGTGGAAGTTGACGTAGCGGGCGCCGGTGCGGCCCAGCACGGTGGCGGCGCGGCCCACCGTGGTGGGGATGTCGTGCAGCTTGAGATCGAGGAACACCTCGGCGCCGAGGTCCGCCAAGGCCTGCACGGTGGCGGGCCCGGCGGCGGCCCACAGCTCGAGCCCCACCTTGGCCACCCCGATGTGCTCCCGCAGGTCGCGGTACAGGCGCACCGCCTCGGCGAGGTCGGGCAGGTCGAGGGCCAGCGCCAGCCGGTTGCGCACGCTCATGTCTCCTCCAGTGTGGGCGAGTGCAGGCGGCGCCGGCAGCTTCTTTGCGCAGAAGCGCTCACCTGTCGAGCCCTTCTGCGCACAGAGTGCACTGGGGGCTCATCGGTGGATGGCGCCGACGAGGTCGGTCACCTTGGCGACGTCGTGGCGCTTGCACCAGCGGCGGAGGCCCGCGAGGACGGTGGCGGGGGCCCTGGGGTCGGCGAAGGTGGCGGTGCCCACCTGGACGGCGGCGGCGCCCACCACCAGCAGCTCGGCGGCGTCCTCGGCGGTGGCCACGCCGCCCACGCCGACGATGGGGAGGCCGGGCCGCGCCTTGGCCACGTCGTGCACCGCCCGCACCGCCACGGGGTGGAGCGCCGCGCCCGACAGCCCTCCCCCGCCGGCGCCCAGCCGGTAGGCACGACGAGCCGGGTCGACGGCCATGCCCAGCAGCGTGTTGACGAGCGTCACGGCCTCGGCCCCGCCCCGGACGGCGGCGTCGGCGATGCCCACCAGTTCCGGCGCGTTGGGGCTGAGCTTGGCCCACCGCGGCCGCCCGCACGCCGCCGTGGCGGCCAGCGCCTCCTCGGTGGCCGCCGGCGAGTGGGCGAACATCCGGTCCCGGTCCTCCACGTTGGGGCACGAGACGTTGACCTCGACGGCGACGACCTCGGGCGGCGCCCCGGCCAGCATCGACGCGGCCTTGCCGAACTCGTCGACGGTGCGGCCCCAGATGCTGGCCACCACCCGCGCCCCGCACTCGACCAGCGCAGGCAGGTCGTCCTCCAGCCACGCCTCCACGCCGGGGCCGGCCAGGCCCACGCTGTTGAGCAGCCCTGCCCCCGCCTCGTGCACCCGGGGCGCAGGGTTCCCCGGCCACGGCCCCGGCGAGAGCGACTTGACGACCACCGCCCCCAGCGACGACAGGTCCAGGTAGGGGGCCAGCTCGGCCCCGTGCCCAGATGTGCCCGAGGCGGTCAGGACGGGGTTCGGCAGCAGCACGGAACCGACCCGGGTGGTCAGGTCCGGCTGCGCCCTCACGACCGCTTCGGCTTCGTGGGGGACCGGGGGGCGCTGCCCCCCGGGGGGGTGGACGCCGGTCCGGCTCCGCCGGTCGGCGGCCCGAGCGCCGGCCGCAGGCCGGCACCACCAACTCGGCGAGCAACCTCTGGTTGCGAGCCGACGAGCTCCTGGAGTGAGCGCACCTCGAGCGGGTGGCGGGCCCGGTCGGCCATCCCCTCGGCCGCGGCCAACGCCGCGGCCACCGTGGTCAGGCACGGCACCCCGTGGGCGGCGGCGGCGCTGCGGATGTAGTCGCCGTCGGCCCGGGGCCCCCGCCCCCGCGGTGTGTTGACCACGAGGTCGATCTTGCCCCCGCCGAGCAGGTCCACGGCGGTGCTCGAGGAGCCCTCGCTCACCTTCCCCACCACCTCGGACACGGGGACCCCGGCCGCCTCGAGCGCCGCCGCCGTGCCCGTGGTGGCAACGAGGGAGAAGCCGAGGTCGACCAGGCGCCGTCCCACCTCCGCGCCGCCCCGCTTGTCCCGGTCGGCCAGGGAGAGGAAGGCGGTGCCCCCGTCCGGCAGCCGGGCCCCGGCAGCCAGCTGCGACTTCGCGAAGGCGAGGCCGAACGTCCGGTCGATGCCCATCACCTCGCCGGTCGAGCGCATCTCCGGCCCCAGGAGCGTGTCGACGTCGGGGAAGCGGTTGAAGGGCAGCACCGCCTCCTTCACCGACACCGCCCCCGTCTCGGCCGGTGGCTGCAGCAGCCCCTCGGCCCGCAGCTCGGCCAGCGTGGCCCCCACCATGATCCGGGACGCCACCTTGGCCAGCGGCACCCCCGTCGCCTTGGCCACGAACGGCACGGTGCGGCTGGCCCGGGGGTTGGCCTCGATCACGAAGACCTGACCGGCCTTGACGGCGTACTGGACGTTGAGCAGGCCCCGCACGTCGAGGGCGTCGGCGATGGCGGCGGTGTGGCCCTCGAGCACCTCGATCACCAGCGGCGGCAGGGTCTGCGGGGGGATGGCACAGGCGCTGTCGCCGGAGTGGACCCCCGCCTCCTCCACGTGCTCCATCACGCCACCGATGAGGACCTCGCCGGTGGCGTCCCGCACGGCGTCCACGTCGACCTCGATGGCGTCTTCGAGGAAGCGGTCGATGAGCACCGGCCGCTCGGCCGACAGCCCGCCCTCCCGGCCGAGCGACCCGAAGGCGGACAGCTCCTCCATGGCCGCCCGCAGGCCCTCGTCGTCGTACACGATCGACATGGCCCGGCCGCCGAGCACGTAGCTCGGCCGCACCAGCGCCGGGTACCCGACCCGGGCGGTGACGGCCAGTGCCTCGTCCACCGACGTGGCCGTGCCCCCCGCCGGCTGGGGGATCTCCAGGCGGGCGCACAGGTCGGCCCAGCGCTGCCGGTCCTCGGCCAGGTCGATGGACGCCGGCGACGTGCCCAGCACCAGCGACGGGTCGAGCGAAGCAGCCAGCTTCAGCGGCGTCTGGCCCCCGAGCGAGACGACGACACCGACCAGCTCGCCGGAGCGGGCCTCGGCCTCGAGCACGGCGCCGACGTCCTCGGGCGTGAGCGGCTCGAAGTAGAGGCGGTCCGACGTGTCGTAGTCGGTGGAGACGGTCTCCGGGTTGCAGTTGATCATCACCGTCTCGAACCCGGCCTCGGCCAGGGCCAGGCTGGCGTGCACGCAGCAGTAGTCGAACTCGATGCCCTGCCCGATGCGGTTGGGGCCGGAGCCGAGGATGACGACCTTGCGCCGGCCGGTGGGCCGCACCTCGTCCTCGTCCTCGAAGGTGGCGTAGTGGTACGGGGTGCGGGCCTCGAACTCGGCGCCGCAGGTGTCCACCGTCTTGTAGACGCGCGACACCCCGGCCGCCTTGCGCCGCTCCCGCACGAGGCCCTCGTCGACGCCCCAAAGCCACGCCAGCTGGCCGTCGGAGAAGCCAAGCCGCTTGGCCCGCCGCCAGGCGCGGGTGGTCATGCCCTCGAGGCCGGTGTCGGCCAGCACCGCCCGCTCCTCGGTGACCAGGGCCAGCTGGTCGAGGAACCAGGGGTCGACCTTCGTGGCCTCGTACAGGCGCTCGACGGAGATGCCCCGCCGCAGCACCGCCTCCAGCTGGAAGGGGCGGTCGGGGGTGGCGATGGCGGACAGCCGCACGAGCTCGTCGTCGTCGAGGGCGTCGAGGGCGGCTTCGGCCGGGTCGCAGTTCAGCCCCCGGCGCCCGTGCTCGAGCGAGCGCAGCGCCTTCTGGAGCGACTCGGGGAAGGTGCGGCCGATGGCCATGGCCTCGCCCACCGACTGCATCGACGTGCCCAGCACGCCGGGGGACCCGGGGAACTTCTCGAAGGCCCACCGGGGCACCTTGGTGACGACGTAGTCGATGGTGGGCTCGAAGCTGGCCGGCGTCTCACCGGTGATGTCGTTGGTGACCTCGTCGAGCGTGTAGCCCACGGCCAGCTTGGTGGCGATCTTGGCGATGGGGAACCCCGTCGCCTTCGAGGCCAGGGCCGAGCTGCGGCTCACCCGGGGGTTCATCTCGATGACGACCATGTCGCCGGTGTCGGGCTCGACGGCGAACTGGATGTTGCTGCCGCCCGTCTCCACCCCCACCCGCCGGATGCAGGCGAAGGCGGCGTCCCGCATGCGCTGGTACTCGACGTCGGACAGCGTCTGGGCCGGGGCCACGGTGATGGAGTCGCCCGTGTGCACGCCCATCGGGTCGAGGTTCTCGATGGAGCAGACGACCACGCAGTTGTCCGCCCGGTCCCGCATGACCTCGAGCTCGTACTCCTTCCACCCGGCGATGGACCGCTCGATGAGGATCTCCGAGATGGGGCTGGCGTCGAGGCCGGCGGCCGCCACCCGGGCCAGCTCCGCGGGGGTCGAGGCCATGCCCGTCCCTCGCCCGCCGAGGATGTAGGCGGGTCGGATGATGACCGGCAGGCCCACCTCCTCCCCCACCGTCAGCGCCTCGTCGAGGGAGTGGGCGATGCCGCTGGCCGGCACGCCGAGCCCGATCCCGGTCATGGCCACCTTGAAGCGCTCGCGGTCCTCGGCCGTGGCGATGGCCTCGGCGTTGGCCCCGATGAGCTCGACGCCGAACTCGTCGAGCACGCCCCGCTCGCTGAGGGCCATGGCCAGGTTCAGCGCCGTCTGGCCCCCGAGGGTGGGCAGCAGCGCGTCGGGCCGCTCCCGCTCGACGATGGCGGCCACCACGTCGGCGTCGAGGGGCTCGACGTAGGTCCGGTCGGCCATGCCCGGGTCGGTCATGATCGTGGCCGGGTTGGAGTTGACCAGGACGACGCGGTACCCCTCGTCGCGGAGCACCCGGCACGCCTGCGTGCCCGAGTAGTCGAACTCCGAGGCCTGGCCGATGACGATGGGCCCCGAGCCGACCAGCAGGATCGACTCGAGGTCGGTGCGACGCGGCACTAGCTCTCCCGGCCGGCGTCGCTGTGGGGGCTCGGGGGGCGCTGCCCCCCGAAGAGGCGGCCGCCGATCCAGCTCCGCTGCGTCGGCGGCCCGAGCGCCGCCCGGAGGGCGGCACCACCAATTCGGCGGCGAACCTCTGGTTCGCCGCCGATGGCCTCTCTGAACTCGGCGAAGAGGTAGTTGGCGTCGGACGGGCCGGGGCCGGCCTCCGGGTGGTACTGCACGCTCGTCCACGGCCGGCCCTCGACGGCCAGGCCCTCGACCACGCCGTCGTTCAGGTCGACGTGGGTCACCCGGGTGCCGGGGACGGAGCCCTCCGCCACCGCGTAGTTGTGGTTGTGGCTGGTGATCTCCACGGGGCCGCCGGCGTTGCGGCGCACGGGGTGGTTGCCGCCGTGGTGGCCGAAGGGCAGCTTGTAGGTGTCGCCCCCCTGGGCCCGGGCCATCAGCTGGTGGCCCAGACAGATGCCGAAGACGGGGAGGTCCGGCGCCTCCTCGCCGATGGTGCGGATGGCCTCCACGGCGTAGGGGACCGCGGCGGGGTCGCCGGGCCCGTTCGACAGGAACACCCCGTCGGGCTCGCGGGCCAGCACGTCGGTCGCCGGCGTCGACGCGGGCACCACCTCCACGGTGGCGAAGGTGCTCAGGTGGCGGAGGATGGCGGTCTTGATGCCGAAGTCGTAGGCCACGACCCGTCGGGGCCCGGCGCCGACCACGTAGGGCTCGGGGGTGGTCACCGTGGCCACCAGATCCACGCCGTCGGTGCCCGGCTCCTCCTTGGCGGCGGCCCGCAGCGCGGCCTCGTCGGCCGTGCCGAAGGCGCCGGACATGGCACCCGCGTCGCGGATGTGGCGGGTCAGGCGCCGGGTGTCGATCCCGGCGATGCCCGGCACCCCGTTGCGGGCCAACCACGCGTCGAGGTCCTCCTCCGACCGCCAGTTGCTGCGCCGGCGGGCCAGGTCCCGCACCACCACGCCCCGGCACGCGGGGCGGCGGCTCTCGGCGTCGGCCGGCGTCACCCCGTAGTTGCCGATGTGCGGGTAGGTGAAGGAGATGATCTGGCCGGCGTAGCTGGGGTCGGTCAGCACCTCCTGGTAGCCGGTGAGGACGGTGTTGAACACCACCTCGCCTGAGGCGACGCCCCCCGGCGGCTCGGCCCCGACGGCCTCGCCCTCGTAGACCTCGCCGTCGGCCAGCACCAGCAGCGCGTCGCGCCGAGCCGTGCTCACCGGAGCGCCTCGCCGTCGACCACCACCGGCTCGCCGTGCAGCACGGTGTGGCGCACCCGTCCGGTCATCGTGCGACCGGTGTAGGGCGTGTTGCGGCTGCGGCTGGCCAGGAAGTCGGGCCGCACCACCCACTTGGCCCGCGGGTCGACCACGCACAGGTTGGCGGGTCGACCGGGGAGGATGGGCTTGCCGTGGTCGGCCAGACCGGCGATGCGCGCCGGCTTCCACGACAGCAGGGCCAGGGCCTCGCGCGGCGGCAAGCGGAGCTCGCGCAGGGTCAGGGGCAGCGCCGTCTCCAGCCCGAGCATCCCCGGCGGGGCCTCGTCGAAGGGCGCCTCCTTGGCCTCCTGGAGGTGGGGGGCGTGGTCGGTGGCCACCGCGTCGACGGTCCCGTCGGCCAGGCCCTGGCGCACGGCGGCCACGTCGGCTTGGGTGCGCAGCGGCGGGTTGACCTTGAACACCGGGTCGTACGAGCGCACCTGCTCGTGGGTCAGCGTGAAGTGGTGGGGCGCGGCCTCGGCCGTCACCGTCGAGCCGTCGGCCTTGGCCCGGCGCACGAGGTCGACTGAGCCGGCGGTGGACAGGTGGAGCAGGTGCAGGCGCCCGCCCGTGAGCCGGGCCAGGGCCAGGTCGCGGGCGACCATGACCTCCTCGGCTTCGGCCGGCACGCCGGGGATGCCGAGGCGAGAGGACCACTCGCCCTCGTGCACGTGACCGCCGGCGGCCAGGCCGGCGTCCTCGCAGTGCTGGGCCAGCGTGACCCCGAGGGCGCTGGCGTACTCGAGGGCCCGCCGCATCAGGCGGGAGTCCTGCACGCCGGTGCCGTCGTCGGTGAAGAGCGTCACCCCGAGCGCGGCCAGCTCGGCCATGGGCGCCAGGCGCTCGCCCGCCCGGCCGACGGTGATGGCTCCCGCCGGCCGCACCTCGCAGGCGGTGCCCTCGCCGAGGCTGAGCACCTCCTTGGCGATGCCCGCCGAGTCGATGGGCGGATCGGTGTTGGGCATGGCGATGACGGCCGTGTAGCCGCCCAGGGCGGCGGCCCGGGCCCCGGACTCGACCGTCTCGGCCTCCTCCATCCCCGGCTGGCGCAGGTGGGTGTGGAGGTCGACCAGGCCCGGCGCCACCCAACACCCGCCGGCATCGAGGGTGCGGGTGCCCCGGGGGGCGTCGACCCGCTCGCCCACCGCCTTGATGGCGCCTTCGGAGATCAGGACATCGGCCCGACGGCGACCGACCTCGTCGATCACCTCGCCGCCGGCGATCAGGACATCAGCTGCCATCGACGGGGACCTCCAGGTCCCCCGAGAGCAGCAGGTAGAGCACGGCCATCCGCACGGCCACCCCGTTGGCCACCTGGCGCGTGATCACCGAGACGTCGGAGTCGGCCACCTCGGGGGCCAGCTCGACGCCCCGGTTCATCGGGCCGGCGTGCATGACGATGGCCTCGCCGGGGAGCAGCCGGGAGCGGTCCCGGGTCAGGCCGAACGTGGCGGTGTACTCCCGGAGGCTCGGGATCAGCGCCTCGGTCTGGCGCTCGGACTGGAGGCGGAGCAGGTAGGCCACGTCGACCTTGGGGAGCACGGCGTCGAGGTCGGTGCTGACCTCCACGGGCCAGCGCTCCAGGTTGGGGGGCAGCAGGGTCCGGGGGGCGACGAGGGTCACCTCGGCGCCGAGGAGCGAGAAGGCGAGGACGTTCGAGCGGGCCACCCGGCTGTGCTTGATGTCGCCCACGATGGCGATGCGCTTGTCCTGGAGGGTCCCCAGCCGCTCGGAGATCGTGTAGCAGTCGAGCAGGGCCTGGGTGGGGTGCTCGTGCCAGCCGTCACCGGCGTTGATCACGCTGGCCTCGACCCAGTTGGCCACCTGGAAGGGGACCCCGGCCGAGGCGTGGCGCACCACCAGGGCGTCGACGCCCATGGCGTCGAGGGTCTCGACGGTGTCCCGCACCGACTCGCCCTTGTTGACCGAGGAGGTCCCCACGGTGACGGTCATGGTGTCGGCCGACAGGCGCTTGGCCGCCGTCTCGAAGCTGACCCGGGTGCGGGTGGAGTCCTCGTAGAAGAGGGTGGCCACGCTCTTGCCCCGAAGCGCGGGAACCTTCGGGATGCGGCGCTCGCTCACCTCGACGAAGGAGTCGGTCAGGCGCAGGACGCCCTCGATCCCCACCCGACCGAGGTCGGCGATGGACAAGAGGTGCTTCATGCCTGCCTCACCGCCGCAGCTCCCCGATGTGGACCCCGTCGA
>Ga0126307_10003042_pt1 | contig 11415 bp, 9 predicted proteins | sample Plot28_FD_89955 | JGI IMG/M metagenome (GOLD analysis project Ga0126307, IMG submission 89955) | Serpentine soil microbial communities from UC McLaughlin Reserve, CA, USA - Plot28 | ecosystem: Environmental > Terrestrial > Soil > Grasslands | place: USA: UC McLaughlin Reserve, Lake County...
CCGGACTGAGGCGTCGATGGCCGGGTCCCGCGCGGCGAGCGCTCGCGAACCAGGTCAGATCCGGGAGGAAGCAGCCTTAAGCGATACCGCTCGTGCGCCGCGGGCAAGCCTGGCCGGAGCCGAAGATCGGCGGGCACGCCCGAGACCTGGTTCCGGAGACGGGTGCACGGTCCGCTTTTTTAGATGCCGGTGACGCCTCTCGAAATCGTCCATCAGGTGGCCGAGCGCTGGAACGCCGGCGACATCGAGGGCCTGCTCGCGCTCTACTCCGAGGACATCGTCATGCACACCGGCGAGCACTGGCCGGAATCCGGCACGGTGCAGGGAAAAGCGGCCTTTCGCGAAAGCATCGAAGAGTGGCGGAGCGTCTGGCAGTCGATCGAGCTCGAGACGGACCACATCGAGGCGCACGGGAACAGGGTCGTCGCGCACGGAGCGTGGCGCTCCACCGGGCGCCGGAGCGGATTGGAGGGCAGGATGCCCATCCACATCGTCTTCACGGTGGACGGTGGGACAATCGCCCGGCATGAGTGGTTCCCAGACCACGAGCGCGCCGTCGCAGCCGCGCGCGGCGCCGCCTGACCTCGACACGCTCGAGGCCGTACAGCGGCGCGTGCTCTGGCTCGCCACCGCGATCGTCCATCACGCCAACCGCGTTCGTGAGAACCGCTCGGGGGTGAAGGTCGGCGGCCACCAGGCGTCGAGCGCGTCGATGGTGAGCCTGATGACGGCGCTCTGGTTCTCCGAGCTGAGAGCCGAGGACCGCGTCTCGGTGAAGCCACACGCCTCGCCGGTGCTGCACGCGATCAACTACCTGCTGGGCACGCTCGAACGTCCCTACCTCGAGTCGCTCCGCGCGTTCGGCGGCCTTCAGAGTTATCCCAGCCGCACGAAGGACCCCGATCCGGTGGACTACTCGACGGGGTCGGTCGGCATCGGCGCGACCGCGCCGATCTGGGGCGCGATCGCGCGCCGGTACCTCGAGCACCACCGCTTCGAGGCGCCGCCGCGCGGGCGCGAGATCGCGCTCCTGGGCGACGCCGAGCTCGACGAGGGCGCCGTCTGGGAGGCGATCGCCGACCCCTGGGTCGCCCGGCTCGGTGAGGTCCTGTGGGTCGTTGACCTGAACCGCCAGTCGCTCGACCGGGTCGTCCCAGACATCGCGTTCGGCCGCCTCGCGGGCATGTTCGAGGCGGCCGGCTGGCAGGTGCTGACCGTCAAGTACGGCCGCAGGCTCGAGTCGCTCTTCGAGCGGGCGGGCGGGGAGGACCTGCGGCGGCGGATCGACGAGATGCCGAACGAGGAGTACCAGCGCCTCCTGCGCGCGGACGCCGGCGAGCTGCGCGAGCGACTCCCGGGCCGGAGCGCCGGCCTGGCGACGCTCGTGTCGGACCTCGCGGACGACGAGCTTCGCGGTGCGTTCCGCGACCTCGGCGGCCACGACATCGGCAAGCTGATCGACGGCTACCGGGCGGTGCAGCACGACCGGCCGAGCGTGATCTTCGCGTACACGATCAAGGGCTGGTCGCTGCCGATCGAGGGGCACCCGGAGAATCACTCGGCCCTGCTGACGCACGACCAGTTCGCCGAACTCGCCACACAGCTCGGCGCCGATCCGGATGACCCGTGGGCGCCGTTCGACCCCGGCTCCCCCGAGGGCGAGCTTGCGGCCGCCGCGGCCGCGGTGCTCGCCCGCGAGGAGCCGGCTCCGCGCAAGCCGCCGGGGGTGCCGCCCACGCTTGGGCGAAAGCACCGCGGCCAGGAGTCCACGCAGCAGGCGTTCGGGCGCTTCTTCGTCGACCTCGTGCACGAGGCCCCGGAGGTTGCGGAGCGCGTCGTGACGGTGAGCCCGGACGTCGCGAGCTCCACGAACCTGGGCGGCTGGATCAACAAGTCGGGGATCTGGTCGGTGGGCGAGCGGCGCGACTGGTTCGCCGACGACCCGCAGACGCTCGTCCACTGGCACGAGACCCCGGGCGGGCGCCACATCGAGCTCGGGATCGCGGAGACGAACCTGGTGGGCCTGCTGGGCGAGCTCGGCGCCACCTGGAGCCGGCACGGCCAGCCGCTCCTCCCGATCGGCACGATCTACGACCCGTTCGTGGGGCGCGCGCTCGAGCCGTGGTCGTTCGGGATCTACGCGGGCGGCCAGTCGATCCTGATCGGCACGCCGTCGGGCGTCTCGCTCGCGCCCGAGGGCGGCGCGCACCAGTCGATCGTCACCCCGTCGATCGGGATCGGCCAGCCCGGCTGCACGTTCTGGGAGCCCGCCTTCGGGCAGGACCTCGAGTGGACGCTCCTGCGCGCCCTCTCGCGTCTCGGCCGCGAGGACGGCGAGTCCGCCTACTTCCGGCTCTCCACGCGGCCGATCGACCAGTCGCTCGCGGGAGAGGACGCCTCGGACGAGCGCCGCGCGCTCGTGCTCGCGGGCGGCTACCCGCTCAGGCGTGCGAAGGGACGGCCGGCCGTGACGCTCGTGGGAATGGGTGCCGTGATGCCCGAGCTGCTCCGCGCCGCCGAGGCGCTCGGCGAGGACACGGACGTGGTCTGCGTGACGAGCGCCGACCTGCTCCACAGGGCGCTGCGCGCCCGGGCGGGCTTCGGCGACCAGCCACCCGAGATTCTCGAGGAGCTCTTCCCCGAGGGCCGCGCGGCACCGATGGTGACGGTGCTCGACGGTGCCCCGAGCGCGCTGGCCTTCCTCGCCGCCGTGAACGCCGTCCCGCTCACGCCGCTGGGCGTCGCGCGCTTCGGCCAGTCGGGCGACCTCGACGACGTCTACCGCCACCACGAGATCGACGCCGAGACGATCGTCGGCGCCGCGCTCGACCTGCTCGGCTAGTCGCCGGCCACGTCGAGGAAGGCCTCGACGACCCCGGGGTCGAAGGCGCTGCCCGACCCGGCGCGGATCATTTCGATGCCCCAGTGCCGCGGGCGTGCGCGCGCGTGGTAGCGCTCGCTCGTGACCGCGTGGAACACGTCGGCCACAGCGGCTATGCGCGGGAACAGCGCGATCTCCTCGCCGACCAGGCCGCTCGGATAGCCGGACCCGTCCCAGCGCTCGTGGTGCGAGCGGACCACCGACTTCGCCGTGCCCGGGATCGAATCGTCCCGCAGGAACTCGACGCCGAGCAGCGGGTGTTGCATCATCAGGTCCCACTCGGCCGGAGCGAGCGGACCCGGCTTGTGGACGAGCGCCGGCGGCAGCGCGAGCTTGCCGATGTCCTGGAGGAAGAGCCCGGTGCCGAGCTCCTCGAGCTCGTCCTCGGGCACGAGCCGGCGCCCAACGAGCAGTCCGATGACCGTGGCGTCGATGGGGTGCTCCACGTTGTACGCGGCCGGCGTGGCGCCGTTCGTGGCGAAGGCGCCGTCGTCGCATGCCATGACCTCGTCGACGATCAGGCCGGCCACGTTTGTGAGCTCCGTGAGGATCTCGTGCGGCAGGAGGATGCCGGGCATCACGGCCGCCTCGGCGAACGCGCGCTCCAGCGCCGCGCGCGCGTGTTCGCGCGTCTGTAGCGACAGCGTAGGTGGAGCCTGGGCCTCCACCTGGTTTCTATCGGCAGCCCGGCCTCCGGCCCTAACGGTGGTTATGCTCGAAGCAACGATGCTCTCGCTCTACCGCCGCCATCGCCCACGCACGTTCGACTCGGTGGTGGGCCAGGAGCACATCGTCAAAACGCTCCGGAACGCGATCGAGCTGGACAAGGTCCACCACGCGTATCTGTTCGTGGGCTCGCGCGGCACAGGCAAGACCTCGATGGCGAAGCTCCTGGCCTGCGCGCTGAATGCCGAGGGCGGCGCCCGGGCCGATTTCGACCCGGATTCGGACGTGGCGCGGGCCATCCTGACCGGCACCTCGCTCGACGTTGTGGAGATGGACGCGGCATCGAACAACTCGGTCGACGACATCCGCGAGCTGCGCGAGAACGTGGCGCTGGCGCCGATGCAGGGCGGCAAGCGCGTCTACATCCTCGACGAGGCGCACATGCTCACGACGGCGGCCTGGAACGCCTTCCTCAAGACGCTCGAGGAGCCGCCGGCGCACGTGGTCTTCGTGCTGGCGACCACCGAGGCCCACAAGGTTCCGCCGACGATCATCGACCGCTGCCACCGCTTCGACTTCCAGCGTCCTTCCCTGGAGCAGATCGCCGGAGTGCTCCAGCGGGTGGCCACCCAGGAGGGCATCCAGATCCCCGACGCAGCCGTGGCGATGCTCGCGCGGGCCGCGACCGGCTCGTTCCGCGATGCGCTCGGCACGCTCGAGCAGCTCGTGACCTACGGGGGCAACGATGTGAAGCTGGACGACGTGCTCGAGATCCTCGGCGTCGCGGACGCCGAGCTCGTGCTGGCCGCCGGGGAGTCGCTGGCCGACCGCGACCCGCGCACCGCGCTCCTGACAGTGCAGTCGCTGTCGGAGTCCGGGCGCGACTTCACCCAGTTCATGCGCGATCTCTCCGCGCATCTCCGCCACCTGTTCGTGGTGCAGACGCTCGGGCACGTGCCCGACTCGTTCTCGGTGACGGCCGAGCACACCGACCGGCTCGCCGCCCAGGCCGAGCGCCTCTCCCAGGGCGAGATCCTGCGCGCGATCGACTTCCTGGCCGCGGCGATCGCCGCGGTCAAGGACGGGAGCGAGCCGCGCATCCAGCTGGAGATGGCGCTCCTGAAGGCGACGCAGCCCCAGGCGGACCTGTCGCTCCAAGCGCTGATGTTCCGGATCGACCAGCTCGAGCGGGCGCTCGGAGCGCCGGTGCCGGGGACGGCCTCACCGGCACCGTCCTCCGTCCCGGCGTTTTCCGTGCCCGCTTCCTCCGGCCCCGCTTCCTCCGTGCCCCCTTCCGCCGCCGCCGACCAACGGCAGGCACCGGGTGAGGCGGCCGCGTCCGCCGCCTCACCCGCGGCGGCTTCGCCCAGCTCCTCGTCGCCCGCCAGTGCCGTCGCCGTCGAGGCCCGTCCCGAGGAGGGTTCGGCGCCGGTCACGTCCGTTGAGCTCGAGCAGGTCGTGACGCTCTGGCCGGCCGTCGCCGACGCGGTTCGCGAGCAGAACGGAATGCTCGGCGCGGCCCTCTCGGCCGCCACGCCCGTGGCGCTCGACGCCGACCGCCTGACGATCGCCTTCCCGCCCGACGCCGCTTTCGTCAAGAAGAAGGCGGAGCAGGGGCGCGAGCTTGTCGCAAACGCGGTGCGAGGAATGACGGGGCAGCCGCTGGCGCTCGCCTTCGAGCTCAGCGAGGACGCCATGCCCGCCGCCGGCCCGGCGACGCTCGACCACGACCAGCTCATCGAGCGGTTGCGGGCGGAGTTCGGGGCCGAGGAAGTCTTCGAGGATCCCGAAGAGGAGAAGGACTGATGGGTCAGCCGAACCTGAACGAGATGATGAAGCAGGTCCAGAAGATGCAGGCCGACATGGCGAAGGCTCAGGAGGAGCTGAAGAACGAGGTCGTGGAGGCCAGCGCGGGCGGCGGGATGGTCACGGTGAAGATCAGCGGCGAGCTCGAGCTGAAGGAGCTGACGATCGACCCTGGCGCCGTGGACCCCGACGACGTCGAGATGCTGCAGGACATGGTCCAGGCCGCGGTCAACGAGGCAATCCGCGCGGCTCAGGAGCTGGCGGCGTCGAAGATGAACGCGGCGGCGGGTGGGCTCGCGGGGCCCGGCGGCCTTGGCGGGCTGGGGCTGCCGGGGTTGTAGGGCTCTCCGCGGGCCGCCGGTCCGCTTTCGGCGAACGGCGGGCATTGAAGACGGGTGCTCTGTCAGTTATCCGTCTATATGACGGTTAAGTGACAGGACCCCCGTCAGATACGGCTCCTTCACCGCCGTCGTTCCGCCGGGCTCAGAAGGCGGCCGGGAGTGGCCGCCCCCCCGGCTAGCCTTCACACCCCTTGTTCGCCGCTCCGGTCAACCGCCTCATCACCGAGCTCGCTCGCCTGCCCGGCATCGGGCAGCGGACCGCTCAGCGGCTCGCGTTTCACATCCTCAGCGTCTCCGAGGAGGAGGCGCTCGGGCTTGCGGATGCCATCCGCGAGGTCAAGGCGACTGTCGGCCACTGCGAGGTCTGCTTCAACCTCGCCACCGAGGCCACCTGCCGCATCTGCCAGGACGAGCGGCGCGAGCCGGCCACGATCTGCGTCGTCGAGCAGCCGAGCGACGTGATCCCAATCGAGCGCTCCGGCGAGTTCCACGGCCGTTATCACGTGCTCGGCGGCGCGCTGTCGCCGATCGACGGCGTCGACCCCGAGAACCTCCACATCTCCGAGCTGCTCGGCCGCGTCGAGAACGGGGCGGGCGTCCGGGAGGTCGTCATCGCGACGAACGCGACCACGACCGGCGAGGCCACAGCGCTCTACCTCGCCGATGCCCTGCGCGAGCGGGCCGCCGGCGTGATCGTCACGCGCCTGGCGAGCGGGCTCCCGGTCGGCTCCGACCTCGAGTACGCGGACGAGATCACGCTCGGCCGCGCGCTCCGGGGTCGTCAGGCGATCTAGACCGGCGTAGGATCGGGGCGTGGCCCTCGTCCACGGCGCCTGTCCGCACGACTGCCCCGACACCTGCGCGATGCACGTGACCGTCGAGGACGGGCGCGCGACCAAGGTCGCGGGCGACCCGGACCATCCGATCACGGTCGGCTTCCTCTGCGGCAAGGTCTCGAACTACCTGGACCGCGTGTACTCCGACGAGCGCATCCTCCACCCGCTCGTGCGCGCGAACGGCGAGCTCCGCCGCGCCTCCTGGGACGACGCACTCGACGCCGCCGCCGCGGGCATCGCGCGCGCCCGCGACGAGTTCGGCGGCGAGTCGATCCTCCCGTACAGCTACATGGGCACGCAGGGCCTGATCCAGGGCAACACGATGTCGGCGCGCGTGATGAACGCGCTCGGCGCGTCCAACCTCGAGCGGACGATCTGCGCCACCGCCGGCTACGTCGGCACCATCCAGGCGCACGGGTTCTCGCCGGAGGTCGACCCGGAGGAGTGGCCGAACGCCCGCTTCCTCCTCGTCTGGGGCTGGAACCCGCTCTCGACCGCGCCCCACCTGTGGCGCAAGCTGCTCGACGCGCGAAAGAACGGCGCCCGGCTCGTGGTGGTGGACCCGTTCCGCAGCCGGACGGCCCGGCTGGCGGACGAGCACCTCCGGCCGCTGCCCGGCACAGACGCCGCGCTCGCCATCGGGATGATGCGCGCGATCGTGGACGCCGGGCTCCACGACGACGACTTCTGTCGCGCCCACGCCGACGGCTACGACGAGCTGCTCGCGAGCCTCGAGGAAACGACGGTCGAGGAGTGCGCCGAGCAATGCGGGGTCGACGCCGAGACGATCGCGCGCGTGGGCCGCGACTTCGCGACGACGCGGCCGGCGTTGGTGCGGCTCGGGGTCGGCGCGCAGCGGCACGCGGGCGCTTCCGCCGCCTACGCGACGGTCGCCTCGATCCCCGTGCTCACGGGCGCGTGGAGGGATCGCGGCGGAGGCTGCTCCTACATCCCGCTCGCCACGGCGGCGGCGATCAGCGAGCAGCCGCTCCAGCGTGAGGACCTGCGGCCCTCCGAGGTGCGGACGATCAACATGTCCCAGCTCGGGAGGGCGCTCACGGACCCGGGGATGGACCCGCCCGTGAAGGCGCTCGTGTGCTGGAACTCGAACCCCGCGTCGATCGCGCCGGACCAGGAGAGGGTCCTCGAGGGGCTGCGCCGGGACGACCTGTTCACGGTCGTGCTGGAGCAGTTCATGACCGACACGGCGCAGCACGCCGACGTGGTCTTCCCAGCGACCACCCAGCTCGAGCACGTCGACGTGCTGTTCTCGTGGGGCCACCACTACGTGACCTGGAACGAGCCCGCGATCGAGCCGCGGGGGGAGGCGAAGCCGAACACGGAGACCTTCCGCCGGCTGGCCGAGCGCCTCGGCCTCGACGACCCCTGCTTCCGCGAGAGCGACGCAGAGCTCGTGGACGCCCTGCTCGAGGGCTTCGACGAGAACGGCCTGCGCGAGCGCGGCTGGACGAAGGTGAACCTCGGCCAGGGACCGGCGCCGCACGCGGACGGCGGTTTCGGCACCGAGAGCGGCCGTGCGCTGCTGCACGCCCGCTACGAGCCGCCGGCCGAGGTCGCGGACGCTCGGCTCGCCGAGCGCTTCCCGCTCGCCCTCGTCACGCCGAAGACCCACCTCTTCCTGAACTCGACGTTCGCGAACCAGCAGCGTCAGCACTCGGCACAGCCGCACCCGGAGGTCGTGGTGAGCCCGACGGACGCCGCCGCACGCGGCATCGAGGACGGCGGGGAGGTCCGCGTCTTCAACGACCGCGGCGCGTTCATCTGCGCGGCGCGCGTGTCGGACGACGCTCGCGAAGGGGTGCTCGTCGCACCCATGGGCTGGTGGAACGCCGACTACGCCGGCGGGCGCAGCGCGCAGGCGACGACGCCGGAGCTGCTCACGACCGAGGGCAACGCGCCGACGTTCAACGACAACCGCGTCGAGATCGCCCCGGCCTAGCGGATCAGGTCGTAGTCCTGCTTCGCGAGCAGGATGCGGCCGACCGCCTCGTCCAGGCGGCGCCTTGAGATCGCGCCGCGCTGCACGGCGCGGAGGACCGCCACGTAGGCGGCCTGCTGGTCGCCCGCGCCGCCGGAGATCTGCACCATGTCGGCCCCAGCGCGCAGGGCACGGACGGCGGCGGCCGGCACGGTGTTGATGGCGGTGATGGCCGGGTCGGAGAGGTCGTCGGTGATCGCCACCCCCTTGTAGCGGAGCTGACGCCTCAAGAGGTCCGTTTCGACCTGCTTCGACAGCGAGGCCGGCACGGTGAAGTCGTTGAAGGGATAGAGAGCGTGGCCCACGACGATTCCCGGCACGCCCGCGCGCACGGCCGCGTTGAACGGCACGAGGTCACGTTCCGCGAGCTCGTCGAGCCCAAGTCCGACGGTCGCGGGGCCCTCCTCGGTGGACTGGTCGGCGGCGCCGAGCCCGGGGAAGTGCTTGGCCGAGCTGAAGACGTGCTGGCCGCGGTAGGCGCCCACGGTCGCCTCCGCGTACGCCGAGACGTCGGCCGGGTCGTCCGAGTAGACGCGTGCGCCGAGCACCGAGCCGGTCTCGCCGCTGCCCACGTCCACATCCGGCCCCAGCACCGCGTTCACGCCGAGCTCGTGCAGGGCGGCCCCCGCCTGGCTCGCGCCGTCGGCGGCCTCCCGGCTCGATGCCAGGTCGCTCGCTGCCGTGGGCGGCGGCAGGTCGGGGAACGAGTTGAGGTCCCCGCCCTCCTGCGTGGCGAACACCCATGGCGGCACGTGGCGCGCTTCCGCCGCCACCGCCGTCGCCTCGCCGGCCAGCCCCGCCAGCTGCGTCGTGTCCACGTAGTTGTGCGCGCTCAGCACGAGCCCGCCGAGGTCGAGGCGACGCAGGCGTCCGAAGATCTCGGCGGTCGCATCGGTTCCCTCGAAGCCGAATATGAAGAGCTGAGCGACCTTCCGCTCGACGGACAGCCCCCGCGCCAGCTTCGCGACCCGCGCGGGGAATGCCGGGCCGCGGCCGCGGCTATGCGCACGTCCCGGCGGCGGCACGATCTTCGCGAGGAACGAGATGCGCTCCTTCGGCGTGCCGCGGCCAGGTGAGGGCATGCGCGACGCGCTGCCGCCGCCGTCGTCCCTGCCGGCGCCGATCACCACGCCCGCGGCCCCCGCCGCAACGGCCAGCGCGGCCAGCAGGGCGATTGCGAGGCGGCGCCGGGCAAATTCAGCACGCACCGGTGGAAAGCTATCGTTGCCGACCATGCCGCCCGCCGGGCCCGACACGGTCGTCATGAAGTTCGGCGGCACCTCCGTCGCGGACGCCGAGCGCATCAAGCGGGCCGCCGAGCGCATCGTCCGGGCGAAGGAGGCCGGCACGCGGGTCGTCGCCGTGCTCTCCGCGCGCGGGAAGCACACTGACGAGCTCGTCTCGCTCGCGTACGAGGTCTCGGACCGGCCGGACCCGCGCGAAATGGACATGCTGCTCTCGACCGGCGAGCGCGTGACCTGCGCGCTGGCCGCAATGGTGATCAACGACCTCGGCCACGAGGCGATCTCGCTGACCGGCTCTCAGGCCGGGATCGTGACCGACAGCGGCCACACGAAGGCGCGCATCATCGAGGTCAAGGCCGATCGCATCCGAAGCGGCCTCGACGACGGCAAGATCGTCCTCGTTGCGGGCTTCCAGGGCGTCTCGCAGGAGTCGTATGACGTGACGACGCTGGGCCGCGGAGGCTCCGACACCACGGCCGTCGCGCTGGCCGCCGCTCTCGGCGCCGACGTGTGCGAGATCTACACGGACGTCGCCGGCGTCTTCAGCGCGGACCCGCGCATCGTGCCCGAGGCGCGCAAGCTGCCGGTGCTCACGTTCGAGGAGATGCTCGAGATGTCGGCCAGCGGCGCCGGCGTCCTACAGCTCCGCTCCGTCGAGTACGCGCGCAACCACGGCGTGACGATCCACTGCCGATCGAGCTTCGTGGATGGACCCGGTACCGTGGTCCAGGACGAGGAGCTCACGATGGAACGACCGCTCGTTACAGCCGTGACCCACTCCACCTCGGAGGCGCGGATCACCCTCACCGGGCTCCCGGACGTGCCCGGCATCGCGGGCCGGGTGCTCACCGCGTTGGCCGACGCGAACATCAACGTGGACATGATCATCCAGAACGAGCCGCAGTCGGACGGGCACCTGGCCGACATGTCGTTCACCGTCCCGCGCGACGACGTGGCCACCGCGCGCGAGTCGCTCGAGGCACTCCAACCCGAGCTCGGCTTCGGCGGCGTCCAGTCGGACGACAGGATGGGGAAGGTCTCCATCGTCGGCGCTGGAATGAAGAGCCATCCGGGCGTCGCGGCCAAGACCTTCACGGTCCTGGGCGACGCCGGCGTGAACATCGAGATGATCTCGACCTCACCGATCAAGATCTCATGCGTCGTGCGCGAGGAGCACGTGGAGGAGGCCGTGCGCAAGCTGCACACAGCTTTTGAGCTCGGGGCCGACGCCGTTCTGCCAGAGGACGTGGCGGGAGTGCACCGCCCGAAGGTGGCGTAGGCGGTGCGTGTCGCCGTCGTGGGCGCCACCGGCGCCGTGGGCTCGACGATGCTCGGCGTGCTGCGCGAGCGCTCGTTCCCGGCGGACGAGCTGGTCGCGTTCGCCTCGGAGCGCTCCTCCGGCCGGGCGATCGACTGGGGTGAGCGCACGCTCACCGCCACCCCGCTCACCGCCGAAGGCGTCCAGGGCTTCGACATCGCGCTGTTCTCGGCGGGCTCGGCAGCCAGCGCCGAGTGGGCGCCGCGGTTCGCCGAGGCGGGCGCCGTCGTGGTCGACAACTCGTCGCAGTGGCGGATGCACGAGGACGTGCCGCTCGTCGTGGCCGAGGTGAACCCCGAGGCCCTCGACGGCCACAAGGGGATC
>Ga0126307_10003044_pt1 | contig 11414 bp, 13 predicted proteins | sample Plot28_FD_89955 | JGI IMG/M metagenome (GOLD analysis project Ga0126307, IMG submission 89955) | Serpentine soil microbial communities from UC McLaughlin Reserve, CA, USA - Plot28 | ecosystem: Environmental > Terrestrial > Soil > Grasslands | place: USA: UC McLaughlin Reserve, Lake County...
TAGTCGATGCCGACTCCGATGCCGATCATCGACACGAGCAGCGGCGTGATCGTGTTGATGTCGGTGAAGCCGGCGATGATGAAGAGCAGGACGAAGGCCGTCCCGACCGCGACGATCGCCAGAGCCAGCGGGATCGATGCCGCGGCGAACGTGCGGAAGACGATGAGCAGGACAATCAGTGCAGCGAGGAACCCGAGCCCTTCCTGAGTCCCCTGCTCGATCGGCGGAAACTCAGCATCGCCGTTGAACTCCGCCGTGACGCCCGCCGACGCGACTGCATTGCGAACCGTGTCCTCCACGGCTACGACCTGATCGCGGTCCTCGGTCTCGATCGTCTCGGAGAACTGCGCCTCCGCGTAGGCGATGCGGCCGTCGTCGGAGAACGTGTTCTTGCCGAACGGATCGCCGACACTCTCGATGCCGGCCTTGTCGTCCGTCGGCTTGAACTCGCCTGTCTTGAGTTTCGCGATGGCGGCGTTGATCGCCTCCTTGCGCTCGGGCGTGTCCAGTCGCTGCCCGTCCGGCGCGGCGAAGACGAGGTTGAGGACGGCGCCCTGCTCGGAGGAGAACTCCTCCTTGATGAGGTCGGTTGCCCGCTGGGTGTCCGAGCCCGGGATCTCGAATTTGTCCTCCAGGCCGCCGCCGAACGCGAAGACGAGAACGATGAGCGCGGCGATGATGCCGCCCCAGGCCGCGACGACACGCCACGGGTGGGTAGCGCAGGTGCGCATCCAGCGGGCGAGACCTCCGGTCGAGAGGCGTTCGTGGGCCAGGCGTCTTTCACGGTCGCCCTGGGGGGTGGCGGCGTCAGTCATTCGGCTCTCCTCGTCTAGTCGCTACCTAGTCGTCACTAACGACTGACCAGACTGCCCGAACTCATCGGTCGACCGCCACTTTTGTGTCGGAGTGGTGTCCGCAAAGTGCGTGGGATGATCGCCGCTGACATGGCGGTCACCCCTTGATCCACGACGTATCCGTCCCGCTCCGGACGGGGATCGTCGTGTACCCCGGCGACCCGCGGTTTTCGATCGAGCGCGTCATGTCGGTGGGAGCCGGGGACGTCGCCAATGTCAGCCGGATGGACCTGGGCGTCCACACCGGGACGCACGTCGACGCACCGCTCCACTTCTTCGAGGGCGCCGCGGCCGTCGAGGGGCTCGACCTCGACGTCCTCGTCGGGCCCGCCCTCGTTGTCGAGGTCGTCGGCCCCGGCGACATCCAGCCCGGCGCGGTGGTCGAGGGCGCCGACCGGATCCTCTTCAAGACGCGAAACTCGGCCGCCTGGGCCGATGACCGCTTCTACGAGGACTACGCCTCGATCAGTCCCGAGGCCGCGGCCCGCCTCGTCGACGCCGGCATCCGCCTCGTCGGCGTCGACTACCTCTCGGTCGGCGGCGTCCAGACGCACCGGGTGCTCTTGCGCGCGGGCGTGGTCGCCGTCGAGGGCCTCGACCTCCGCGGGATCGAGCCGGGCGCATACACACTCGTCTGCCTGCCGCTGAAGCTCGAGGGCTCTGACGGCGCGCCGGCCCGCGCGATCCTGATCGATCCGTAACACTCCGCGCGGTGCTGATCGCACAGATCTCGGATCTCCACGTGGGCGGCTCGCGTTACCGCGAGGAGCTCCTGCGGACGGCGATCGGCGAGATCAACGACGCCGGTGCCGACCTCGTCGTCGTCGCTGGAGACCTGACCGACGACGGCTTCCCCGACCAGTACCCGGTTGTCGCCGAGGAGCTGTCCGCGCTGGCCGCCTCCGCCGACATCGTTCGCGTCCCCGGCAACCACGACGCGCGGAACGTCGGCTACGTCCACTTCGAGGACACCTTCGGCGGCCGCGACTCCCGCCTGCGGGTCTCGTGTGGCGGGCTCGACCTGGCGCTCGTCGCCGTCGACTCGACGAAGCCCGACCTCGACGAGGGCGAGATCGGGCGTGAGCACTACGGCTGGATCGAGGAGGGCTTCGCGGGCGACGCCGACCTGCGCGTCTTCGTCTGCCACCATCACCTGATGCCGATTCCCGGCACCGGCCGCGAGCGGAACCAGGTGCGCGACGCGGGCGACGTGCTCTCGCTGCTGCGGAAGTGCAGCGTCGACCTCGTCCTCGCGGGCCACCGGCACGTGCCGTACGTCTGGCCGGTCGCGGGGATGCTGCTCGTTCACTCCGGGACGGTCTCGACGCTCCGGACCCGCGGGTTTCCCAGCCCGGCCTACAACCTCGTCACGGTCGAGGACGGACGCATCTCCGTCGAGCTCTGCATCCCCGGCGGCCAGCGAGAGAGCCTGGGCGACTATCCGCGCGACTGGCCCGATGAGCTGACGGCCCGCCACATCGACCCCTTCGTCCGAGCTCAGCGAGGAGTCTCACTGGTCGACGACACCGGCTAACGCCGAGGGACGCGCTTGGCCCCGTCCCGAGCGCGCCTCCGGCGCCGGCATGACGATTCCGAAGAGATCGGCTCCTACCAGTCGGCCGTTCTGCGGCGGATTTCGAAGAGAAGGAGGCGCCCCAGCCGTTGCGGCCCCGGCCGGACGCCCCCTAGGTTGGCCTCACCGCTGGAGCGGATGTTCAACCGACCGGGAGGGCCACGCGGGGCCGCATGCCCGCGCGCGTGTCCCGGTTCGGCAAGTAGATGTACGAGAGGGCTGCTTCTTGCGGTTTGCCGGGCTAGATGGAGCCTGAGAAGGTGTCGCAGGCGGCCGGCTTGCCGTTCTCGTAGCCGCGGCTGAACCACCGACGCCGCTGCTCGGCGGAGCCGTGTGTCCACTGCTCGGGATTGACCTGACCCTGGGTCGCCTCCTGGATCCGGTCGTCGCCGACGGCCGCGGCCGCGTCGAGCCCGTCGTTGATGTCGGCTTGCGTCAGCTCCTCGATGAAGCCGGTCGCGACCGCATTGGCGGCCCAGACGCCGGCGTAGCAGTCGGCCTGCAGCTCGGTTCGGACCGCCCCGCTCTCGGGGCCGGTCCCGCCGCTCTGGGCACGGTCCAGCGTACCGAGCAGGTTCTGGGCGTGATGCCCGTATTCGTGCGCGAGCACGTACGCCTGCGCGAACGGCCCGCCGTTCGCACCGAACCGCGTCCGCAGCTCCTCGAAGAAGCCCAGGTCGATGTAGACCTGCTGGTCTCGCGGGCAGTAGAACGGCCCGACCTGCGAGCTCGCGTAGCCGCAGCCCGTCTGGGTCGCATCGGTGAAGAAGACCGTCTTCGCCGGCTCGTACCTCCGGTTGCTCCGCTCGAACGTCGCCGACCAGAAGCTCTGGACGCTGTTGACGACACCGACGATGCGGCAGTCGTCGCGCTCGTTCGCGTCCTCGCCCGTCTGACACTCCTCGAGCACCTGGCCTGCGGGCTGACCTGACACGGAGCGGTCGTCGAGACCCGAGAACGGGTCGCTCGTCCCGCCGCCGGTCGGGTCGACGCCGAGCAGGAGCGCGACGACGAGGACGATCAGGCCGAGGCCTCCTCCGCCGACCGCAACTCCCCGCCCGCCGCCCATGCCGCGGCGGTCGCTGACCTGCGACGGATCGAGCCTCGCTCCACGACGGAACCGCATCGATCTCTTTCTGCCTCCAAGATGCGAACGACCAAACCCCGGAACCGGAGGAGAGATGACCGCGGAGAGCTTCGACGTGATCGTGATCGGGGCCGGCTCGGCGGCGCGCGCGGGCGCCGAGCGCGCCTCCCGCGACCACGACTCGCGCGTCGCGATGATTGAACGCGAGCGCTGGGGCGGCAGCTGCCCCAACGTCGCCTGCCGCCCGACGAAGGCGTACCTCGTCGCCGCCGAGCTCGCCCACGATGTCGACACGCTGGCCGCCCGCCTCGGGATCGAGGTCGGGCCCGCGCGCGCCGACCTCGCTCGCGTCGAGGCGTACAAGGACTCCGTCCTCTCGACCCAGGAGCAGTGGCGCGAACGGCTGGCGAAGGCCGGCTACGAGCTCGTCGACGGCGTGGCCTCGTTCGAGGACGCGCACAACGTCCGGGTCGCCGACCGCCTGCTCACCGCCGAGCGGATCCTCGTCGCGACGGGCTCCCGCACCGCCGTGCCGCCGATCGAGGGGCTCGAGGACGTCGACTGGCTCGACCATGTCTCGGCGCTCGAGCTGACCGACCTGCCCGAGTCGCTACTCGTAGTCGGCGGCGGGGCCGTCGGGCTCGAGCTCGCGCAGGCGTTCGCCCGCTTCGGCTCCCGCGTCACGATCGTCGAGGGGGTCGACCGGATCGCCTTCCGCGACGACGAGCAGGCCGCCGCGGAGCTCGCTGCCGCGCTCACGGACGAGCGCATCGAGATCGTCACGGGCGCCTTCGTCGACCGCGTGCGCCGCGACCCGGGCGCCGTGGTGGCGACGGTCGCCGGGCGGGAGATCCGCGTGGAGCGGATCCTCCTCGCAGCAGGACGCGTCCCGAATGTCGAGGAGCTCGAGCTCGAGCGAGCGGGCATAGAGCGCACGAAGGGCGGCATCGCGGTCGACGGTCACCTCCGGACGAGCGCCGAGGGCGTCTGGGCGGCCGGCGACGTCACCGGCCTGTACCAGTTCACGCCGATCGTGCAGTACCAGGCGCGTGTTGCGGTCGCCGACATGTTCACCGACGACGCGCCCGAGGCCGACTACTCCGTGATCCCGACCGCGATCTTCACCGACCCGGAGCTCGCCGGAGTCGGCAAGACCGAGCGCGAGGCGCGCGACGACGGACTCGACGTCGAGGTCGCCACCCACCCGCTGTCGGCGGTGACGCGCGCGCAGTACACCGACTCGAAGCGCGGGCTCTACAAGATCGTCTTCGAGCGTGAGTCCCGGCGGGTGGTGGGAATCCACGTCGTCAACCGGGCCGCCGCGGAGATCGTCCAGGGCCTGGCGGTCGCCATGAATCTCGGCGCGACGGTCGACGACCTCGCGCGCGTGCACCACACGTACCCGAGCCTCGCCGAGGGCGTGAAGGCGGCGGCCGAGACGGCCGCCGCCTAGCGCGCTACTGGTTCCACTTGTCGGCGGTCTTCTTCCCGTGGCCGCTGTTCTTGGCGCGGACGCTTGTGGGGTCCTGCGTCCCGCGCTTGAGCATCTCGTCCTGCGGGTTCTTCTTGGAGTCCGCCTCGGGGTCGACGCGTTGTCGTTTCTTGCTCATGAGGTTTGCGTAGCCGGGCGGGCGGCGGCGTAAACTCGCGCGATGAGCAACTACGCGTTCGGGTCGATCGACGAGCTCGGCGACGGCCCCGGCTTCCGGAAGGTTCGCCAGGCGCTCGGCGTCGAGGCCTTCGGCGTCAACGCGGTCGTCTACCCGCCGCACTTCGAGGGCTTCCCGCACTACCACGACGAGCAGGACGAGCTCTACTTCGTCCACAAGGGACGAGCCCGCGTCGACGTTGACGGCGAGTCCCACGAGCTCGGGCCCGGCGGCCTCTTCCACTGCAAGTCGACGACGGTGAGGAAGCTGGCGAACATCGGCGACGAGGATCTCGTGCTCCTGATCGTCGGCGGCAAGGGCGGCTACGTCGGCCGCGACGGCCACATCGACGATCCGGTCGAGCAACAGCGCCGAATCGAGTTCGGCAAGGCCTAGCGGCGACGAGCGACGCCCGTGGCCACCAGGCCGCCGAGAATCGCGCCCGCGGCGAGCACCTGAAGGCTCGCTGGTACCCCGCCGGGCCGGTGCCAGCCCGCGAGGCGGTGGCTCGGGAAGAGCTTCTTCCCGCCCGGGCGCGGGAAGCGGAGCACGTGCTCGGCATCCGGCACCGCGCTCGCGAACCCGCCGATGGTCGCCGGATCGAGCGGCCCACGTGCGATCCCGAGGGCGACGATGCCGGCGATGCACGTCCAGAGCTCGAACTTCCGCCAGCCGATGTCGTGATGCGGCATCCGGTCGCCGGCGACGTGGAGCAGCGGGCCGGCGACGAGCGCACCGCTCCGCGATCCGAGCAGCGCGCCGGCGGCCGCACCGGTCGCGACGTGAAGCGAGGAGATCACATTCGCCATCATGGAGACATATGGCCACGCTCGCGACGGAACTGGTGCCGCTCTACGAGGAGCTCGCCGAGCCCGAGCTGATCGAGTGCTGGTCCAAGGCCGTCTTTCGGCGCGCTGAGAAGGGGCGGCTGACGGCCTCCCCGGTCGGGCTCAAGCGCGGTCCCGCGGTCAAGCTCGTCGAGACCGTCGGCAAGCGCGAGGAGACGCGGAACGTCGCCCTCGCCGACTGGCCTCTCGAGCTCCGGGAGTTGCTCGACGAGCCGCTTCTGGGCATCGACGTCGTCGGCGTCAACGGCGACTGGCACGCGCGCCAGACGAAGAAGGGCCGCTGGCTCGTGAGCCGCGGCAAGCCCTCCTCGCCGAACACACGCGGCGGCCTGCCGGCGCACGACCGCCGGCCGCACTATCCGCTCGACCCCGCGGATCCCGAGGTCGCCCGGCTGTTCAAGGCGACGGGCGCGACGCCCGACAAGCAGCGCCAGGTGGAGCACTACGTCGAGCTGCTGCGCGCGCTCCCGATCTGGTCCGGCACTGGGCCGCTGCGCGTCGTCGACGCCGGCTGCGGCAAGGCGTACATGAGCCTGGCGCTCTACCTCTATGGCCGCCGCCGCGGCCGCAAGGTCGAGCTCGTCGGGATCGATTCGAACTCCGAGGTGGTCGACCGGGTCAGGAAGATCGCCGAGGAGCTCGGCTACGAGGGAGCACGCTTCGAGACGTCGACCATCCTGAACTACACGCGCGCGCGAGACGAGCCGGTCGACCTGCTCGTCAGCCTGCACGCGTGCGACACGGCGACGGACGAGGCGATTGCAGCCGGCGTCCGGCTCGGCGCAGAGGCCATCGTGCTCGCCCCGTGCTGCCAGCACGAGTGCCTCGTCCAGATCAACCACGCGCTCGCGCAGCGCGGGCCAGGAGTTTGGGCGCCGGTCGTCGAGCACGGGATCCTTCGCGCCCGCATGGCCGACCTGATCACCGACTCGCTGCGGTCGAGCGCGTTGGAGGCGCTCGGCTACCGCGCCGAGGCGATCGAGTTCGTCGCCGCCGAGCACACGACGAAGAACCTGATGATCCGGGCGGTGAAGCGGCCGCCCAACCCAGGCCACGAGCAGCGCGCCCTGCGCGAGTATCACGAGCTCGCGGACACCTGGGGCGTCCACCCCGCCTTGGAGGGCCTCGTGGACCTAGACGGACGCGACGCCCGGCCGCAGCCCGCCTAGCCGGCTCGCGATCACCGCGTCCGCGACCTCCACGCTCGGCGCGTGGCCCGTCACGGCAGCGATGAACTCGTCACGCTCGAGCGCTGCGAGGTTCGTGTCGGTCTCGGCCGTCACCGTCGCCGTTCGGGGCACGTCCCGCAGCAGCGCAATCTCGCCGAAGTAGCCGCCGTGGCCGAGGCGCTGGACTTCCTTGCCGTCGATCGTGACCACGACCTCGCCGGAGTCGACGATGTAGAAGCGATCGCCCGAGTCGCCCTGCCGGAAGACGTCGTCGCCGGCGCGGATCCGAACCGGGACGAGGCTCGACGCGAGCTGCTCGGTGGTCGCCGGCGGGAGGGGATCGAAGAGCGGGACCTCCAGGATGAGGTCGAGCTGGCGGGCGGGGCCTTCGGCGTCCATGGCTGTGAGGCGGCGCCAGAGCAGCGCGGCGAGCACCGGCAGCAAGGCCCCCGTCGCAACGAGCGCGCCGCGGACGCCGAGCCCTTCGATGAGCAGCGGCGCCAGTATCGCCCCCACGCCCAGTGTCCCGACGAACACGCTCTGGACGACGCCCATCACGCGGGTCAGAACCTCGTCCGGCACCGAGCGCTGCAGGAGGGTGATGCCCGACACGTCGACGAGGATCGTCCCGACCCCCACGATCCCGAGCAGGATCAGGGCGAACGGCGGCTCGGGGTAGATGCCGATCAACGCGATCGGAATTCCCCACAGAATCAGCCCGAGACCGAAGTCCGAGGCGAGCCGGGAGCGGCCGACGAGCAGCGCTGCCGTCAGCCCGCCGATCAGGCCGCCGACGCCGACCGCCGAGTTCAGGAACCCGATGCCCGCCTCGCCCAGGTCGAGCAGCTCGAGGGCGGAGACGACGATCAGCACGTTGAGCGCGCCGGCGACGAGGGTCTGCGCGCCGTAGAGGAGCACGATCACCCGCAGCCCCGGGTCGTGCGCGATGGTCGTGAAGCCCGCGAACATCCGTTGCAGCCACGGCTCGCGCGTAAAGGTCTGCGGCACCTCGCGCTCGACGCGGATTCCCGCGATCAGCAGCGCCGAGACGAGGAATGCGATCGACGAGACGGCGAGCACCGTGTCGGTCGACGTCGCCGCCAGTAGCAGCCCGCCGATCGCGGGCCCCATGAAGATCCCGAGCGCCTCGATCGTCGTCAGCACGAGGTTGGACGCCGTCAGCTCCTCCGGCCGGCGGGCGAGCAGCGGCAGGAGCGCCGACTGCGTGGGGCGGAAGATCGACTGCAGCATCCCGACGACGCCGGCGAGCAGATAGATGCTGACGGGCGGCGCGTCGAGGAACGCGAGCGCCGCCGCCACGGCGATCGCGATCGTCCGCGCCACGTTGACGACGACGAGCACGCGCTGACGCGGATAGCGGTCGCCGAGTACCGCCGCGAACGGCGACGCGACGACGGCAGGCAGGACCCGCAGGAGCCCAACGAGGCCGACGGCGGCAGCGCCACCCTGCTCGTAGGCGAAGAGCGACAGCGCGATGATGAAGACCCAGTAGGCGGTGACGGATCCCGCCCACGAGATCTGGACGAGGCGCAGGTCGCGGTTCGCGAAGACCGCCGCGAACGCGGCGCCCGACTCGCGGAGCCGCGCGCGAACGGTGCCGAGCATCGGGCGAAGCATCGCACCCTCTTTGACTTTTTCAAAAGGAAGGGGAAGATTTGTCGGACGCGGCACGTCATGTAGGAGACCGCGCATGCGGCGACAATCCGGACAGGGAGGAACACCGTGGGCGAAGAGCGCGAAGAGATGGGTAGCGAGCCCGAGGAGAAGGACGACGTCGAGGGTCATTACCTCGGGGACGCCCCGAGCTCCGACGCTCCCAGTTTGGACCGTGACACCGGCGAGGGCGCTGACGTCGAGGGGCACTACCTCGGCGATGCCCCGAGCTCGGACGCTCCCAGCTTGGACCGTGACGGCGACGAAGGCGCCGATGTCGAGGGCCATATGTTCAGCGACGCACCGAACCTCGACGCCCCTAACGGCGACTAGGAGCGCGCAGCGACGATTTGTAGGCCCGGACGGGGCGGCGCAAGCCGCCCCGTCTTACATTCGTGGGCGAAGAACGTCCTCGAGCGCGCCGAGGAGCTTCCGGCCGGCGTCGGCGTTGTCGCCCTCCAGTAGCGACGCGACCCGCGCGAGCGCCTCGGCCGGGTCGCCGCTCTCCGCGAGCACGGCCTGAGCTCGCCTCGCCCGCTGGAGGAGGTCGAGCCCGATCGCGGCCTGATTCGCGAACAGGCCCAGCAGCTCCATCTCCTCGAGCGTGAACTGGCTCGCGCGGTCGAGCACGTTGAGGACGCCGAGCGCCTTCTCCTCGTGCAGGAGCGGAACGCACATCAGCCCCTGCGGCACGTAGCCGGTGCTCTCCGCGACGTCGCGAGCGTGGCGAGGATCGTTGGCGAGATCGTCGATCACGAGCGGCTGGCGCGTGACGAGCACCCAGCCGGCGATCCCGGTGCTCGAGGGAATCCGTTGCCCGATCAGCGACTCGGCCCCCTCGCCTGCGACCGCCTCGAAGACGAGCTCGTCTGCGTCCTCGTCGAGCAGGAAAACCGACGATGCACGCGCGGAGAAGATCGCGCGCGCCACCTCGACGACGGACTGCAGCAGCGCTCGGTGCTCCTCGTCGGCGCCCAGCACGCCGGCCGCCACCGCGGCCTTCAGATCCTCACTCATCGACCACCTCCCACGTTGCCGGACGTCAGGTAGAGGACGCTCTTCAGCTGGAACGGCGTCAGTTCGCGGTGCTTGCCGAGCACGAGCGCGCAGATCCCGCTCATGTGCGGGGTGGCGAAGCTGTTTCCGGTCACGCGGAGCTTGCCGCCGGCGAGCCACGCAACCTCGACGTCGAGGCCACGCGCGAAGAACTCCACCGGCGGGTTCGGGTTGTAGTAGTAGACGAGCGGGTCCGGCTCCTCGTGGCTCCCGACCGAGATGACCGACGAGAACCGCCACGGGTAGCTCTCGACGGGCATGTTGTGCGCGGAGGCAACGAGCACCGTCTTACGGAAATACGCGGTGTCGGCGAGCTCGTGCAGGATCCCCGCGAACTGGCGCTTCGTAGTGGAGAGGCTCATGTTGATCACGTCGAAGCCCTGCTCGACGGCCCAGCGGAGACCGCCGAGGAGTGCCGGGCCGCTGCCGGTGAAGCCGGCGCCGAGCACCCGCACGCTCGAGATCCTGCAGTCGGGGGCGAGGGCGCGGACGATCCCCGCGCACGCCGTTCCGTGGCCGCAGAGGTCGCCCTCGTGGTCGTCGTTGATCTCCACCTCGTCGCCTTCCAGCACGGTCACCGCGACGGCCTCGTCGAGGTCGCCGACGAGCGCGTGGCCGGGCTCGATGCCGCTGTCCAGGATGCAGACGCGAACGTCCTTCCCCGTCGAGTCACCCCACGCCCACTCGCGCGTGAGCTGAGCCGGCCACTCGACGGGCAGTTGAAGATCCTCCGCTCGGCCCGCCGGCATGCTCCACGCCGGGAGCGGACGGCTACTCATCGCCGCCGCCGAGCGCGCGCCGGACGGATCGCGACGCGGCCTCAGCGTTCGCTTCGGCGCGCCTGACGCGAACGTCCTCAGGAGTCGTGCCGAGGTTGACCCGCACGAGATGGGCCGCGGCGCGCGTGCCCGCCTCCGCGAAGAGCGCGCCCGCGACCGCGTCGCCCTGCACGCGCGGGTTGCCCTTCTCCGCGAGGAGCGCGGCTAGGTCGGCGACGTCCGCGCCGACCTCCGTGATCGCGAGCGGGATCGCCGCAGCCCGTTCGAGGGCGACGCCGAGGGTCGCATTGCGCACCTCCGGCTCCAGCCGCTCCGGGAGGCGAAACGCGGCAAGTGCGTTCTCGTAGACCTCGGCGTCCGTCTGCGCCAGCGGCTCGATCCGGGCGCGAAGAGCCTCGGCCTGGGCCGTTGCGCCGCGCGCCTCGGGCCATTCGTCCCGTGAGTTCCGGGCGCACATTGCAGTGAGGCCGGCGGCCATCGCGACGGCGATTGCAGCGGCCGACCCGCCGGCCGGCGACGGCACCTCGGAGGCGATGTGCCCGAGGACATCGCCGAGCGGCGTGGAGAGCATGTCGTCCGGGGTCGACATGCGGGGGATTGTCCTAGGTGCGGGCGCCGAGCGCTACTCGTCTGCAGGGAGGCGCCGGCGCAGGAGCTCGACCACGGTCGGGTCGGGCTCGTAGCCCTCGGCCGCCAGCGCCGACTCGAGGTCGGCGATGAGCGCA